>ULOK01053614.1_pt1 | contig 159125 bp, 145 predicted proteins | sample 1952501 | NCBI WGS metagenome assembly ULOK01 (sample SAMEA4835601, study PRJEB28245) | human gut metagenome | biome: gut microbiome; material: fecal sample | place: Denmark | collected 2008
ATAGAGATAGGATTTTCTTATCTAATTTTTATAGGAAAGGATAATAGTATGGAAATATTAAAAGTAGAAAATTTAGTAAAAACATATGGCAAAGGAGAGACAAAAATAAATGCAGTAGATGATATTTCATTTACAATTAATAAAGGAGAATTTGTTGCCATTGTTGGTGCAAGTGGTAGTGGAAAGTCTACCTTGTTGCATTTGATAGGAGGGGTAGATAGACCAACCTCTGGAAAAGTATACATAGACGGAAAAGATATTTACGCATTAAACAATGATAATTTAGCAATTTTTAGAAGGCGACAAATAGGGTTAATATATCAATTTTACAATTTAATACCAATTTTAAATGTTGAAGAAAATATAACTTTGCCATGCGATTTAGATGGCTGTGAAATAGATAAAAAAAGATTACAAGAAATGTTGAAAACACTAGGATTAGAGAACAGAAGGACTCATTTACCAAATCAACTATCAGGTGGGCAGCAGCAAAGAGTATCAATTGGAAGAGCTATGATAAATAATCCAGCAATAATGCTAGCAGATGAGCCAACAGGTAATTTAGATTCAAAAGCAAGTGAAGAAATAATTGCATTACTTAAGCTTTCAAATAAAAAATTTAACCAAACAGTAATAATAATTACACATGATTTAGAAATTGCAAAAGAGGCAGAAAGAGTAATTACAATAGAAGATGGAAAGATTATTAAAGATGAAAGGAATTAAAGATGAATATATTAAATAAATTTACAGTTAAGAGTTTAAAACTTAACAAAAAAAGAACCATTGTTACAATTATTGGTATAATACTTTCTACAGCACTTATTTGTGGTGTTGCAGGATTGGTGTCTAGTTTTCAGAATTCACTTATAAATTGGACAAAATATAAAGATGGTAATTATCATACAACATTTTATGGAGTAGAGAAAGAAAAAACAAAATATATAACTGAAAATCAAAAAGTTGCAAAATATTTTTTTACAAATCAAGTTGGTTGGGCTAAGTTAGAAGGCTGCAAGAACGAGAGCAAACCATACGTGAACATTTGGGAATATGACAAAACAGCACTAGAAAACTATGGAATAAACTTAAAAGAAGGAAGATTACCACAGAACGCAAATGAAATACTTATACCAGAGCATATAAAAACAAATGCAAGAGTAAATTTGAAAATTGGAGATAAAATTACCTTCAACGTTGGCACTAGGCAAACTTCTGACGGATATGATCTAAATGGCAATAATCCATACATAGATGATACAGAAGAATCTTTAGTAAATGTAGAAGAAAAAGTATATACTATAGTTGGCGAAATAGAAAGATGGAACTATGAAACATACACTTCACCAGGGTATATAGTTATGACTTATATGGAAAATATAGATGATAAGGTAAACGTATCGGTATTATATAATGAACCAAAAGAATATATAGAAATAAATAAAAATATTTGCGCCAATACAGGATTAAATGAAGAAATAGATACATATGTAAACAGTCAACTATTAAGATACCAAGGTGTTATGAGCGAAATTACATTAAATGTGTTATATACAATAGCAGGAATAATAATAATTATTATTGTTGTAAGTAGTATATTTGTAATTAGAAACAGCTTTAGCATATCTGTTTCGGAAAAAAACAGACAATATGGAATGCTGGCAAGTATAGGAGCAACATCAAAACAAATAAAGAAAAACGTAATATTTGAAGGAATGCTTATAGGACTTATTGCGATACCATTAGGAATTGTATTTGGAATAATAGCAATAATAATTTTATTGCAAGTTGTAAATTATTTATTAGTAGATATGTTAAGTGGAATGAGGTTTATGTATAGCATTAATTGGGTGGCAATTTTAATATCTATAATAATTTCAATTATAACAATATATTTGTCATGCTTAATTCCAGCTAGAAAGGCTGCTAAAATTTCTCCAATAGAATCAATTAGAGGAAACAATGATATTAAGATTAAGAGTAAGAAACTTAAAACATCAGTTATAACGAAAAAATTATTTGGTGTAGGTGGAGTAATTGCGAGTAAAAACTTAAAAAGGAGCAAGAAGAAATATAGAACAACAGTTATTTCACTAGTTGTAAGTATATTTATATTTATATCCTTATCAAGCTTTTTGACTATAGGTACAAAAGCAAGTACTTTTTATTACATGGATTTTAAATTTAATATGTTCGTATTAAATGGAAATGCAGATATATATGAGGAAATAGCTAAGTTAGATAATGTGGACGAATATGCATATTATTATGAAACTAGTTTAGACTTTGACAAAGCAAAATATGCTTCTGATTTTGGAAAGAATAGATTTGAACAAAATCCATATGACAAAAATAGTATAGCAATAATAATATATAATAATGAATATTTTAAAAAGTATATAAAGGAACTAGGAATAAAAGAAGAAAACTATAAGTCTGCAGTAATTTTGATAGATGAAGGAAGGCAAAGCAATGATGATGGAAGTAAAACAATAGAAAGACTGTATAAAATAAAAAATGGTGATAAAATAAATGTAGCAAAGGACGAGAAAATAAGAGAAATAACAATTACAAAATGTACAGATAATTCACCAATGGGGCAAGAAACAGTATATCATGACAATGGAAAAATAATAGTATCTGAAGATTTTATGAGAGAAGTTTTTGATGAAGTACCAAATAATTCATATCGTATTAGTAACTTGTTAATAGAATCAAAAAAGGCACAAGAACTAGAGAACAGAATAAATGACCTGATAAAACAAAACGAAAAGTATTTTGAGCTTGAAGTACAGAACTATGAAACATATATAAAACAAGAACAAAGAATTTTGTTAGTTATAAAAATATTTCTGTATGGATTTATAACTATAATAACACTAATAGGAGTGACTAACATATTTAATACAATAACAACAAACATGATTTTGAGGAGCAAAGAATTTGCTATGTTAAAATCAATAGGAATGACAACGAAAGAATTTAACAGAATGATAAGACTAGAAAGTATAATGTATGGAACAAAATCCCTACTAATAGGAATACCATTAGGAATATTGGGCTCTTATGGAATATATAAAGCATTTGCACAGGGAATAGATTTTGGATACATGTTTCCATATCAAGCAGTAATAGTTTCAATTATTTTCGTATTTATAATAGTGGGAATAACAATGAAATATTCACTAAATAGAATAAATAAGCAGAATATAATAGAAACAATTAGAGAGGACAATATCTAAGACTAGATGAGCTGTATTGAAGTAACCCAAATTTGCTTTGTGATTATTTCAACCAAACAGCTCTTTTAATTTTACATAGGAATATGTTATAATATGCGAAAAGGAGACGTTTATGAGAAGTATTCTAATAGTAGAAGATAACGAGGTTATAATTAAATGATTAACATATTTGTTAGAAAAAGAAAACTTTCATGTTATCATATGCAAAAATGTTAATGAAACAATGAATGTTATAGGAAAACAGGAAATACATCTAATTGTATTGGATATAGCTCTTCCAGATGGAAATGGCTTTGAGCTTTGTGAATATATAAAAAAATATACAGATATACCAGTAATCTTTTTAACAGCAAAAGATGAAGAACAAGATGTAGTAAAGGGGCTTGATTTAGGAGCAGAGGATTATATTATTAAGCCATTTAGAAACAGAGAACTTCTTTCAAGAATTAATAATGTATTAAAAAGATTTAATAAAGAAGATAATAAAATAGTATATGGAAGTATTAAAATAAATTTAGATGAAAAAACGGTATATGTAAATGAAGAAAGTGTTGAATTTACAGCATTAGAATTTAAAATATTAGTTTTAATGTTTACTAATATTGGAAAGGTAATAACAAGAGAACAGATTTTGGAGAAGATATGGGATGTTGCAGGAAATTTTGTAAATGACAATACACTTACAGTTTATATAAAAAGAATAAGGACAAAATTAGGTAAAATGGATTGTATAAAAACAATAAAAGGGATTGGATATCAGGTACAAGGGGGACAAAAGTGAATTTATTAAAAAGAAAAACATTAATAAAAGTATTACTGACAAATATTGTAATTGTATTACTATTTATAATTATATTCGTAGTAGTTATTAAAATGCAAAACAAAGTATATTCGAAAATTGTAAATGAAAAAATAAACGATATTATTAATAATGTAATGGAAAAATATCCCGAGGTTAAAGAAGAAGATATACTAAAAATAATAAATAATCGAGACGATTCAAGTGAAAATATTCTAGAAAAATATGGATATGATGATGAACTTTCATACATAAAAGAATTAAGAGAAAATATCAATAAAAATTTAATCAATACGGCAGTATTAATAGGAATATTTGGAATAGCAAGTTTAAGTATATTTATGAGATATGTATTAATTCAAGAAAAAGAACTTAAAGAAATAAACGAATATATAAAAGAAGTAAATAATAAAAATTACTCTTTAAAAATAGAGGACAATAAAGATGGGGAATTATCAAGACTTAGAAATGAATTGTATAAAACCACAGTTATTTTGAGAGAAGCGGCAGAAAATAGTGAAGAGGAGAAGGAAAAATTAAGTATAGCTATTGCAGATATATCACACCAACTAAAAACGCCATTAACTTCAATCAGGATAATGTTAAACAATATTAGTGATAATCCAGATATGCCACAAGAAATAAGAGAAGATTTTATACAAGATATAAGTAAGCAAGTTGAACATATGAGCTCATTGGTTATATCCTTATTAAAAATTGCAAAATTTGATGCGGGAACAATAAAGATGGAAAACGAAGAAATAGATGCAAAAAAATTAATAGATAGTGTAATTAATAACTTGGCAATATTAATAGAAATTAAGGAAATAGAAGTAATAACTAAAATTGACGAAAAAGCTATATTTATAGCAGATTATAAATGGCAACAGGAAGCATTAACAAACATATTAAAAAATGCGATAGAACATAGCCAACCGAAATCCAATATATATATAATTGTAGAAAATACAAGTATTTTTCTAAAGATAAAAATAAAAGACGAAGGGCAAGGAATAGAGCAAAAGGATTTGAAGCATATATTTGAGAGGTTTTATAGAGCAAAAAATTGCAATGAAGATAGCATAGGTATAGGATTGTCTTTGGCAAAAACAATAATAGAACAAAACAATGGATACATAAAAGCAACTTCAGAGGTTGGAAAAGGTACACTATTTGAAATAAAATACATAAAATAAATGTCAATGGAGACAAGTTTTTTTGTCCCCATACAGAAACGTCATTGGTGGAGATGAGGAGAGTCGAACTCCTGTCCAATATTCCATCCATAAAAACTTCTACGAGTGTAGTTTGTTATAAAAATTCCTCTAAAATTAAATTAACAAACAAAATTAAAATTAGAGTAGCCATTAAAATACCCGCTATTTCTATGGCAAGAAATAGGTTTGTTTCCCACTAAATGACGCCTTATTCTCTAAACGTGGGCATTCAGAGTAAAACGAGCTACCTTAATTAGGCAGCGTATGCTAATTCTCTATTATCAGCGTTTATATTTATTTTTCGCCTTTTATAGTGGCCAGGCGAATCCACTACTCGCTATTTTTACTTCTAAAATACTGTCGAAACCAAATACATCCCCATAAAAATAATACAATACTATTATACAACAATTTCAAAAAAATAACAAGAATAACTATTGAAATAATTAAGGTAGTATAGTAAAATTTTCTTAAAAATAGAACTATGTAGAAGGCTATAAAAAGGAGGAAGAATTTTGAAAATTAAAGATATAAATAAACTTGAAAAGATAGCAAATAATATAAGGATAGGAATTATAGAACAGGTATATAATGCACAATCTGGACACCCAGGCGGTTCTTTATCAGCAACAGATATATTAACGGTATTATATTTTAACCAAATGAATATAGACGAAAATAAACCAAGTGCTCAAGAAAGAGATAGATTTATATTATCGAAGGGGCATTGTAGTCCAGCGTTATATGCCACTTTAGCAGAAAAGGGGTATTTTCCAAAAGAAAAATTAAGTACTTTTAGAAAATTTGGAGGAGAATTGCAAGGACATCCAGATATGAAAAACATTAGAGGGGTAGATATGTCAACAGGCTCATTAGGGCAAGGACTATCGGCTGCTGTTGGAATGGCAATTGCCTCAAAAATGGATAGTGCAGGATGTAGAGTTTATTGTTTATTAGGAGATGGCGAAATAGATGAAGGGCAAATATGGGAAGCAACAATGACAGCAAGTAAATACAAATTAGATAATTTATGCATTATCTTAGATAACAATGGATTGCAAATAGATGGGAAGATAGAGGAGGTAGCAGGACTAACAAATATAGAAGGTAAATTTTCTAATTTTGGATTAAAAGTAATAAATGTAGATGGTCATAATATACCCAACTTAATAGACGCGTTTGACACGGCAAAGCAAACTAAAGGAGTACCTACTATAATAATTGCAAAAACAATAAAGGGAAAAGGTGTATCTTTTATGGAGGGCAAAGCAGAATGGCATGGAAAAGCGCCTAAACAGGAAGAATATGAGAAAGCAATTGAAGAATTGAGAAGAGGAGTTGAGTAAGGTGGAGGAAAAATTGAAAATAGCAACACGTCAAAGCTATGGCGAAAAATTAGCAGAATTAGGTGAGAAAAACAGAAAAATAGTAGTGCTAGATGCTGACTTGTCAGGAGCTACAAAGACAAATATATTTGCAAAAAAATTTCCAGATAGATTTATAGATGTGGGTATAGCAGAACAAAACATGTTTGGAATTGCTGCAGGACTGTCAACATTTGGCAAGATACCATATGCAAGCACATTCGCAATGTTTGCAGCAGGTAGAGGTTATGACCAAATACGAAATAGTATATGTTATCCTAAATTAAATGTAAAAATATGTGCTACACATGCAGGAATAACAGTGGGAGAAGATGGAGCAACTCATCAAATGATAGAAGATATTTCTTTAATGAGGACTATTCCCAATATGACAGTTATGTGCACATCAGACGACACACAAACAAGATGGGCAGTAGAAGAAATATCAAAATTTGAAGGGCCAGTATATTTAAGGCTATGTAGACTACCAAGTGAAGTAATATATAAAAAAGAAGATAAATTTGAAATAGGAAGAGGAGTGCAAATAGGAGAAGGAAAAGATGCAACGGTTTTTGCAACAGGAATTACCGTACAGGAAGCGTTAAAAGCAAAAGAAAAATTACTAGAAGATGGAATTGATATTAGAGTAGTGGATATACATACAATAAAACCTATAGACAAAGAATTAATTATAAAATGCGCAAAAGAGACAAAAAAAATAATTACAATTGAGGATCACAATGTAATAGGCGGGTTGGGAAGTGCAATATGTGAAGTATTATCAGAAGAACATCCAACAAAAATTATTAGAATGGGAATAAAAGATGTATTTGGAAAATCTGGAAATGCAGAAGAACTAATAAGATGTTTTGAAATAGACTCATTATCAATAGTTAAAAAGATAAAAGAAAACTAAAACACAAAAAGTACCAGAATAATTTTGGTACTTTTTGTGAATTTCTTGTGAAATTTATAAAAGTATATAAAATAGAGAAAAAGGCTATAAATAGTAATAAATACCTAAAAAAGTACATTTTTTTATAAAAAAAACTATTGCAAATAAAGGATTTTATTGTTATGATAATTACGAATAAAAACAAAATGTATAAAACGTTAAGGAGATACACATGATTGAATTTAGAAATGTTAGCAAAACATATGATACAGGAACAGAAGCGGTTCATAATGCAAATTTTGTAATAGACAAGGGGGAGTTCGCTTTCTTAGTAGGAAGTTCGGGCTCTGGCAAATCAACACTTATTAAGTTAATACTTAAAGAAGAAGAACCAACTAAGGGTAATATTATAATAAATGGAAGAGACACAACTTTCTTAAAACCAAGTAGGGTTCCATACTTAAGAAGAAGCATGGGAGTGGTTTTTCAAGACTTTAGGCTATTACCAGATAAAACAGTATATGATAATGTTGCCTATGCAATGTACATAGTTAGAGCAACACCAAAACATATAAGAAGACAAGTACCAATGGTGTTATCATTAGTAGGACTAAGTCATAAAGCAAAGGTTTATCCAAATGAACTTTCAGGAGGAGAACAACAAAGAGTAGCTTTAGCAAGAGCTTTGGTTAATAATCCATCAATGCTAATAGCAGACGAACCAACAGGAAATCTAGACCCAGAAACTGCTTGGGATATTATGACTCTTTTAAATGATATAAACGCAAGAGGAACAACAGTTGTAGTAGCAACGCATGCTAAAGATATAGTAGATAGAATGAAGAAAAGAGTTATCCAAATAGAAGAGGGTAACATCATAAGAGATGATAAAAAAGGTGGTTATAATAGTGAAATATAGTGTACTAGGGTATTTAATAGGAGAAGGATTTAGAAACTTTTTTAAGAACAAAAAATCCACAATGGCATCATTAATAATTATGTTTGCAACAATGTTTGTGTTTGGTATATTTTTTGTAATAGGAGAAAATGTTAATCATGTTATAAACGAAATAGAAGCACAACAAGGTATGCAAGTATTTATAAATAAAAATGCAACCCAAGAAGAAGAAAAGGATTTAGAAGCCAAAATAAGAGGTATAGAATATGTGAATAATGTAACATATAAATCTAAAGAAGAGGCTTTAAACCAAATGAAATCTGTGTTTAAGAAAACGCCAGGCTTGGTTAAATCATATGAAGAAGATAATCCGTTTCCAGCATCTTATGTTGTTACTCTTACAAACTTAGAGAAAAGTAAAGATGTTCGAGAAGAGATCAATAAATTCGAGAATGTATTAGAGATACAAACAAGTGATGACACAATAAGTGCATTAATTAAGATAGCAAATGGAGTAAAAACTATTTCTGGTGTAATATTAGTAATATTAATATTTGTATCTATATTTATAATTTCGAATACAATAAAATTAACGGTACATGCAAGAAGAAAAGAAATATCTATAATGAAATATGTGGGAGCAACAAATGGATTTATTAGATGGCCATTTATGGTAGAAGGTATTTTAATTGGCATTATTTCATCGTTTATAACAGTATTAATTTTAGGGATTACATATAATTCTGTTGCAGAAAAAATAATTACATCATTAGCAGGTGTGCGCGTTAGCTTGAACTTATTAACATTTTCAGATATGTTTAATTTATTAATTATAGTATATTTAGTACTAGGAATAGGAATTGGAACAATTGGTAGTGCTATATCGATGAAAAAATATTTGGAGGTATAATCTATTTATGAAAAGAAAAATGTTATGTATTATTTTAATTTTAATAATTACAACGCTTTTCTGCGGAGTTTCATTTGCAAGTAGAGAAGGAGAACTAAAAGAAGGAATTGGACAGAAGGAAAACGAAATAGAGCAAATAAAAAAAGAAAAAGATGAAGCTCTACAGGAAATACAAGATTTAACAGCCAAAATAAGTCAATATGAAGACGATATAAAAGAGTTAAAATATAAAATAAACAGATTAGAAATTTCAATAAAAGATAAACAGGAACAAATAGAAAAGCTACAAAAAGAGTATGAGGAAAAAGAAAAATTATTAAAAGATAGATTGGTTGCTATATATATGGCAGGAGAAACTACATATTTAGATGTTTTATTAGCATCAGAGGATTTAACTAGTTTAATATCTAACTACTATTTAGTACAACAATTAGCACAAGCAGATAATGAATTATTAACTTCAATAGAAAATCAAGAAAAAACTATGCAGGAAGCAAAGACAAAATTTGAAAACGAAAAAAATGAAGTGAATACTGCCAAAACAGAAATTGATAACAAAAATAATGCATTAAAGGCAAGCAAACAAGAAAAGCAAACTAAAGTCGATAATCTTAATTCTGATCAAAAGAAAATACAAAAGGAAATAGATGACATGGAGGCAGAATTACAAAAGATATATGATTCTGGTTCAAGAACAGATGGAGATGTATATTCGGGGCAATTAAGATGGCCACTTACTGGATATGGAAAAGATTGGATAACTTCACCATTTGGATATAGATGGCATCCAATATGGGGAACATATATAGGTCACAAAGGTGTGGACATAGGTGGAGACTATGGAGCTACAATAGTTGCGGCAGAAGATGGCGTTGTGGTAGATACCAATAGAGGTTGTACACATAATTATGGAAAGAGCTGGTCATGTGGATGCGGCGGAGGATATGGAAACTATGTCCAAATAAATCACAGTGATGGACTAACAACCTTATATGCTCATTGCCAAGCAATAAATGTAAGCATAGGACAACATGTAAAAAGAGGACAAGCAATTGCAGAAATGGGATCTACTGGATCTTCAACAGGAGCACATGTACATTTTGAGGTAATAATAAATGGAGTGCCTAAAAACCCTATGGATTATGTATAAAAATGTGAATATATATAATAAAAGGAATGGAGAATATATGAAAAAAAGAATAATTGTTGTAGTATTAATAATTGCAATAATACAAAGTTTTGGTATGTGTGTATTTGCAAATACTATAGATGAATTGAAACAGCAAAAAAAAGAAACAGAGGAAAAGCATACAGATATTAAAGAAGAATTATCAATAGAATTAGATGCAATTTGTGAATTAGATGCTGAAATATCAGAATATGAAAAGGAAATAGGACAGTTAGAAGGAAAAATAGAAGAACTTAATGCATCTATAAAAAATAGCGAAATAGAGATAAAAAATCTACAAAAAGAACATGCGGAAAAAGAGAAACTGTTAGAAGACAGGTTGGTAGCTATATATATGGCAGGAAATACTACATATTTAGACGTGTTATTATCTTCAGAAGACATAACAAGCCTAATATCAAATTATTATATGGTACAACAATTGGCAGAAGCGGACAACAAGTTACTAGAAACAATAGAAGAACAAGAAAATAAAATTCAATCTACAAAACAAAAAATGGAAAACGAGAAAAAAGAAATAGATACTGCTAAAAGGGAAATAGAAGATAAAAATAATGAATTAAAAAGCAAAAGAGCAACAAGACAAGAGAAGGCAGATAATTTATCAGCAGAAGAAAAATCATTAAAAGATAAAATAGAAGAATATCAAAATTCAATAGACAAAATGGAAGAAGAATTAGCAAAGGCATTTGAAAATAGTAATTACGAGTCAACATATAGCGGTGGACAAATGGAATGGCCTATTCCAGGAGAGTATTATATAACCTCTTATGTAGGATGGCGCTGGGGAAGAATGCACAAAGGCATAGATATTGGTGCAGATGAGTATACACCAGTAATAGCAGCAGAAGCAGGAGAAGTTATAATTTGTACATATGATACAGGTGGTTATGGATATTATATAGCAATAAATCATGGAAATGGATATATAACGTTATATGGTCACTTGAATGAGCAATTAGTTAGTGTGGGGCAAAGAGTTGCAAGAGGGGAAAGAATAGCACTTTCTGGAAATACTGGTGGTTCAACAGGACCGCATTTGCACTTTGAAGTAAGGTATCTAAGCTCAGGAAGGGCGGATGCATGGAATTTCTTTTATAATGCAGAAGTTAAAAATCCATTGGATTTTGTATAAAAAAATGATATAATAATAATAGGGTCAGTAAAAACCACTGACCCAATTACATTATATAGTGGATTGTAACAACCAAAATATAACCACTAAATAAAAAGATAGTGTAAAAGTAATCTATGAAAAATGTAGGAGCGATTTTAATCGCCTGCACTTCGAAGAAATTACTAAAAATAAAAAGAACGGAGGAGAGAGATGAAAGAAACTTTGAAAAGAATACTTTTAATAATAAGTATTTTGATGTTATGCATGATGTCAATAGGTAAAAGTATTGCCATAAACATGGTAGACTTAGATAAACAAAAAAAAGAAGTTTCTGAAAGGTTAAACCAAAAAAATAAACAATTAGAATATGTAAAAGAAGAATTAACAACCGCGCTCTTAGAAATACAAAAGCTAGAAGATGAAATATTGCAATATGAAACAGACTTAACAAAGTATGAAGCACAGATAAGCAAATTGCAAAAATCAATAGATAATGCCATATATAAAATAGAAATAGCTCAAGAAGACTGTGAAACAAGAGAGGAAATCTTAAGAGATAGATTAGTGGAAATGTATAAAGCTGGAGATGTAACATATTTAGATGTATTGCTTTCATCAAAAAGTTTAACAGAATTTATTTCTTCATATTTTTTAATGAGACAAATAGTGGAATATGATAATTTATATATAGAACAAATAGAACGAGAAAAAAATGAATTAGAAGAAACAAAAACAAAATTGGAAAAACAGCAAAAAGAAATAAGAACAGTAAAGGCAAAAAAAGAGCAAACGACAACAATACTGACCAATAAAAAAATATTACAAAAAGCTCAAGCAAGTAAACTAACAAAAGCAGAAAAAAAATTACAAAAAGAAATAACAGAATATAAAAAAGAAGTTTATAGAATACAAAGTTTAATAGCACAAGCATCAGGAGAAGAATTTTTACCAATTCAATATACTGGTGGAAACATGATATGGCCAGTAGCAAAAGAAGGAACGGCTATTACTTCTTACTATGAACAAAGAGAACATCCAATTTCTGGAATTGTACACTATCATTCTGGAATTGATATAGGTAATGCATACTTTGGTACCCCTGTTGTGGCAGCAATGGATGGATATGTTTCATATGCCGGATGGCTTGGTGGATATGGAAATTGTGTTATAATAAACCATGGCGATGGTGTATCTACTCTTTATGGACATGGTCAAGCAATATTAACAACATTGCACAAACAAGTAAAACAGGGAGATTTGATTATGGAAGTAGGTTCTACAGGCAATTCAACTGGACCACATCTTCACTTTGAAGTTAGAATAAATGGCTATACAGTAAATCCACTTTTGTATGTAAATGAACCAACGTAATTACTTAGGCCAATTGAGTAATATTTGACTTCTATAAATTTTTGTAAAGAGTATAATAATAAAAAACAGTTTTGGGAGGAAAAAACTTAATGAAAGAAGAAAGAGAAGAAAAAATTTATAAATCGTTAATGTTAGTTGTAATAACTGTAATAATTACATTTTTGATAACAAGTGTTACAGTTTATAAAGCAATAGCTAAAAATGGGATTAAATATGTAAAAATAACAGACGGAGAAGTAACAGGTCTTGATGAAACTTTGGCAAGCTTTAGAAAAGTATTGGAAAAAGAATACTTAGGCGAAATTGATGACGAAACATTAGTAGAAGGAGCACTAAAAGGATATGTGGAAGCCTTAGGTGATCCATACACAGAATATTATACAAAAGAAGAAATGGAAAAGCTTATGGATACAACAAATGGCAATTATGTTGGAATTGGAATATATATGTTGGTCGACAAAGAAAAGCAGACCATAGTAGTATTAAAACCTATGGAGAATTCACCAGCAGAGCAAGTTGGCATATTAGCAGGAGATATTATTACAAAAGTGGATGGAGAGGGCTATACATTAGATACAATAACAGAAGTTTCTAACAAAATAAAAGGAAAAGCAGGAACTAAAGTTAAATTAGAAATAAAAAGAGGAGAAAAAGAGACTTTTGAAATAGAGGTTGAAAGAAAGAAAATATTAATAAGTCATATAAATACAAAAGTATTAAAAGATAATATAGGATATATTTATATATCTGATTTTGATGGTGGCTGTGCTGATGAATTCACACAAAAATATAAAGAACTAAAGAAACAAGGCATTGAAAAGTTAATAATTGATATAAGAAATAATGGTGGAGGCATAGTTGATGAGGCAATTAACATCTTGAAATTGATTACAGATAAGGGAGACACTTTATTAATAACAAAAGACAAAAATGAAAATGAAAAAATAACAAAGAACGATAAAGATCCTATAATAAATATGCCAATAGTAGTTTTAACAAATGAATATTCAGCAAGTGCCTCGGAAATAATGACTGGAGCGTTAAAGGATAATGAAAAAGCTACAATTATTGGAACAATAACTTATGGAAAAGGTGTAATTCAAACTATACACACTTTGGCTGATGGAAGTGGTTTGAAAATAACAACTAATGAATATTATACACCAAAGTATTACAAAATAAATAAAGTCGGAATAGAACCAAACATAAAAGTTGACGTGCCAGAAGAATACAAGAATAAAACAACTATTCCAGAAGAAAAAGATACACAATTACAGAAAGCAATAGAAACATTAAAATAAAAATACAATCAAAAATATTAAAAATGATTTTGAAGTGAACTGATGAGGTTCACTTCATTTTGTACAACTTAACTTACAACAGTAATAACAAATATAATAATTATTCATATAAATCTTTTAAATATACATCTCTTTCTTCAACCTTGTCTACAAAGCCAATTTTGGCAATATTATTGCCATCAATTTCTTGAATCCAAACAGGACGATTATCATAAAAAACATCATACTTTTCTTTACTTTTTAAAATTTCGCATACTCTTTTTTTATTCATAAAAACCTCCCACCAATAATATATATTTTTAATATACACACTTGGCAAAGGAAATATACAAACATAATTGATAAATTTTTCAAAATAGGTTGATATTTTTATGATTTTAATATAAAATCTTAAAATAAAGGAGGAGACTATGATAACACTACAAGATGTGAAAAACAACAAGGAGATAGAAGCCCTTATAAAAAGTGGACAAAGGCAATTAGATGCATTAGGATATACAGAACATTCAGAGAGGCATATAAATATTGTAGCACGAAGAGCAGGCGACTTATTAGAAATATTGGGATATCCAAAAGATAGAATAGAATTAGCTAGAATAGCAGGATATATGCATGATATAGGAAATTGCATAAATAGGGTTGACCACGCACATTCAGGTGCAATATTGGCATACGAAATATTAAAAGAAATGGGAATGCCAATAGAAGATAGAACAGAAATTATGACTGCGATAGGAAATCATGATGAAAATACAGGAAATGCAGTAAGTGATATATCAGCTGCAATAATATTGGCAGATAAATCAGATGTGCATAGAGATAGAGTTACAGATAATAATATATCTAGATTTGGAATACACCACAGAGTAAATTATGCCGTAACAGATTCAAAGTTTATAATCAATAAAGAAGATAGAAAAGTTACCTTGGATTTAACAATAGATACAAAAATATCTCCAGTTTTAGATTATTTTGAAATATTTATGGAAAGAACTATGATGAGTAAACATGCTGCTAAATATTTAAATATATGGTTTGAATTAATAATTAATGATACAAGATTATTATAAAAAGAAAGGTGAAAATGGAAATGAAACTAGAACAAAAATTTAAAATTATTTTATTAATATTAATTATAATATTAATTAGCTTAATGTCATTTGGAGGACTATTTATACAAAAAAATGGTAGAATGGCGAATTTATTACCTGAATATATTAAGGGAATGGATCTAAAAGGAAATAGGTATATAACATTTGAAGTAGTTGATGATACAGAAGAAAGTACAGAACAAGGAAAAGAAGAAACAACAGAAGAAACAAAAAAAGAAAGTGTAAACACAAAGGAAAATTTTATAAAAGCTAGAAAGATAATTGAAAAAAGACTAAAAGAAATGAATGTTGCACAATATACAATTGCACAAGATGAGGAAACAGGCAAAATAGTTGTAAATATGGTAGAAGATACTGCAACAGATACTGTAATTCAATATGCTTATGCAAAAGGAAATTTAACAATAGAAGACCCAGATAAAAACGTCTTATTAGATAGTTCAAAAATAAAACAAGTAAAAACAATGTATGCTAATACAGATAATGGGACAAGCATATATTTAAACATAGAGTTTAATGAAGAAGGAAAAGAAATATTAAAAAATATAAGTAATGAATATAAAGTACCAGAAAAAGTAGAAGAAAATAATGACGGCAATGAAGAAAATACAACAGATGAAACAGAAGAAAATAGTGAAGAAAACGAAAAAGAAAGCAAAGAAGTTACTATAAAAATTGATGGTTCTACGGTTCTTTCTACACAATTTGAAAAAGAAATAACAAATGGTTCAATACAATTATCTGTTGGAGGAGAAACAAAAACACAAGCAGAGTTACAATCATATGTAAAAGAAGCTGGATATGTAGAAAAAATACTAAATTCTGGGGCATTGCCTGTAGAGTATAAAGTTACAGCAAATAGATATATAAAATCTAACATTACAACAGATATGTATAATTTAGCAATAATAATATTTGGAGTTCTAATATTAATTGCATTAGTGTATTTAATAATTAAATATAAGAAAAATGGTCTATTAACTGCAGTAGCATATATAGGATATATAGCAGTATTGTTGCTTGCAATAAGATACACAAATGTGATTCTTACAATAGAAGGCATATTGGGATTAGTAGTTGCGTTAGCAATAAATTACACATTTAATGTTTATATATTAAATTATATTAGTAAATCAGAAGATAAAGCAGAGCTAGAGACAAACTTTAATAGAGCATTTACAAAAATATCAATAGCACTTATCCCAGTATTAATACTATCAGTAATATTAATTTTAACAAGTTGGTTACAAATTTATAGCTTTGCTATGATAATATTCTGGGGTCTAGCAATTACAATAGTATGGAATATAATTTTAACTAAAACATTAATAGTAAATTCTATAAAAGAATAAATTATTTATACCTCAAGAAAGGATTGAATTATAAAAATGAAAAAAACAGTTTTAATATTATTAATATGTCTAATATTTGCAGGAACAGTTATAGTATGTTTTAAAGGTTTTAATATAGGATTACCTTATAAAAGCAATATAAATATTAGCGTATATGTTGGGAAAAAAATAGAAGACAAGGATATGCAAGAAATTACTAAGGAAGTATTTAAGGGGAAACAGGCAATAGTTCAAAAAGTAGAATTATTTGAAGATATGATTTCTATAACAACAGAAGAAATGTCAGAAGAAGAATTAAATGAAAAAAAGACAGAATTAATAAATAAATTAAATGAAAAATATGAAAAAGAAATAAAAGACGAAGAAATAGAAATAGTGCATAATCCAAAAGTTAAATTATCAAGTTTAATAAAAAGATATATATTGCCATTTGGAATTTCTACAATTGCGATAGTGATATATCAAATGATTAGATTTAAAAAATTAGGAGCAACAAAAACTTTACTTACAACAATAATTGTATTAATGCTAATAGGATTAGCATATGCATCATTAATAGCAATAACAAGAATACCTATAAATAAATTGATAATACCAATAGGCATGGCAATATATGTAATTACAATAATAGTATTAAATATGAAATATGAGAAAAAATTAGAAGAAAACAAATAAAGTAACATAAAAGAACACTGCTAATATAATATATTAGTAGTGTTTTTTTGCGATGGGGTGAAAATGATGTTTAAAAAGATAAAAAGAATATTTTATAGAGGATTTGAAGGAAAAGACATAACTTACGAAACAGCTAAAAAAATCATAAAAAAGGAAAAAGAATGCTATTTAATAGATGTAAGAAGTAAACAAGAATATGAAGAAGAACATTTAAATGGAGCTATAAATATTTGTTTATATAACTTAGAAAGGAGTATAGAAAAAGAAATAAAAAATAAGCAAGCAATAATAATACTGTATTGTGCAAGTGGTATAAGAAGTAAAAAAGGAAAAGAAATATTGGAAAATATGGGATATAAAAATGTATATAGCTTAAAGCATGGCATTTCAGGAATAAATTGAAAAATAAAACAAGTTGCATATTTAGTTTTTTTGAATAAAATATGTATATCTAAAAAGTATTTAGTAGATAATATAAAATAATATGGGAGGAGAATTTTGCAATGAAATCTTTTTGCATAAAAACAAATAATAACGCAATATTGGAATATCTACTGGATAAGTTAGATTATTTAGAACTTGCAGAGGTAAAGTATTCTAAAAATAAATTTAAAATATACTCCAATATAATTGTACATTATATTGGAGAAAAAATATCTCTTTTTGATGAAAAATTAAGCAGTATTATAACAGATACAATATTAAAATTTTATAAAGAAAAAATGATAAAAAAAATAATAAACTTTGACTATTTTTATTTTGAAGAATATGAGAAAAAAATAATAATACAGAATTGTTGTGAAATTATAGAATCTTCAGAATATGAACAAATAAGTAAGGAAAAAGAGTATATACATGAAGCAGTGCTACAATATGTAATTGAAAATAAAAGCATGATATTGGAAGGATTTGTAAACTTTAGAATTAAAGAATATATTAAATATTTGGATAGCATTGTAGATATAGCGGTTAATAAATATATAATAGAAAAAGAATATAATGAATTTATTTCTTTACTAAGAATGTATATTAATTCTAAAAAATCAAATATTAAAAATTTACACTTAATATATGGAAAATCAGAATTAACAATATTAGATGAAAATAAAAATATTGTTCCACTATGTAAAGAAATTTATAATGCTAAATTTTTATCAGATATTATTTTTTCAGAAAATGATTATGCATTAAATACACTTTTAACATTATTACCGCAAAGAATAGAAATTCATTTATTAGATTCAGAAGACGAATTTATAAAAACTGTAAAGCTGATTTTTGAAGATAGAGTATATATATGCAGAGAATGTAATATATGTAGAACTTATAAAATGATAAAAATGACAAAACAGCAATAGCAACATCAATGGTAATTTATTACAAAATAGCTAAAGAAAGAATGGTACACTTTTTGATAAGAGTGTACCATTTTTTATTGCTTTAAAGTAAATCTTCCATAGTGTAAATTCGTCCCGGTCTTTGACTTACAATGAATTCAGCAGCTTTTAATGCTCCTTCTGCATAAATTTTTCTTGAATATGCAATATGTTTTATTTCAAGTTTTTCATCATTTCCAAAGAAAAAAACGGAATGTTCACCTACAATATTCCCACCACGCATACTAGAAAATCCAATTTCATTGTTTAATCTTTTTCTATAAGAGTTATTTCTGTTAAAGTTATATGTATATTTATAATTACTTCCTTTATTTAAACTATCAGCAAGCATTATAGCTGTTCCACTAGGAGAGTCTAACTTTTGGCTATGATGTGTTTCCAGAATTTCTATCTCACTATTAGGTAAAAGGTTTACTAATTTATTAAGTAGGTTGCACACAACAGCTATTGAATAGGACATGTTAGCTGACTTGAATATGGGAATATACTTACTTGTGGCAAGGATTTTATTATTTTGTTCGGAAGTAAAGCCAGTAGTTGCTATAACCAAAGGTACTTTATGTTTTTTGCAGTATTCTAAAATATTAAATGTCCCGGCTGGACTGGAAAAGTCAATTACTACATCTGGCCTTGAGGGGATTTGACTATAATGTGTAAAAACATCACAAAAATTAGAGTTGGAAATAGTTTTAGCAATTCCACCTATTAAAACAAAAGAATGGCTGCTATGAATTAATGTTGCAACTTCTTGCCCCATTTTACCATTACAGCCATTTATTAATACATTTATCATCAATGTCTCCTTTTATATTACTCTAAATACAATTAAGCTTAAAAATACATAAGCATATTTATAAAGTTTTTTTGTATGTAATATATCTGTATAATAATGCAAACTTTCTGCTATTGTGCTATATTTATCTGTGAGAGTAACAATATAACTTTCTGGATACTTTGGAAATTTTATTGTTACTGGCCACATATGTTTTACAATTATATCTTTTTCTTTTTCATTTAGATTAAATAATTTTAGAGAATTTTCTAATGCGATTTCTGGATGTATAAAGGCATGAAATTTTTTTAGTTTTAATGCTTTTTTACTGTGTCTCCAATCGTACAAAAACAAGTCGTGTAACATTGCACCACGTGCAATAGCTTTATAATCCAGATTTAACTTTTTTGCTATTAAATAGCTATAGAAAGCAACATTTAAACAATGTTCATAGCAAGATGTATTGTAGTGTTGCCTAAATTCCTTCATTTTTTGGACAGTTGGATTTATAGTTAAATCTTTTATTACATTTTCAAATTCTTCACATGTATTATTATCTCTTGTATACATTTATATGCTCCTTAAAACGACTATTTATTATATTATAACATAGATATGTATAAATGGTTATAACAAATTAAAATTTTCTAAAGATTTTTTTAAACATTGCTTTCCTTTTTCAGATATATCTACCAATGGAAGTCTTGGACTACCAAAATTATATCCAATCATGTTTAGAGCAGCCTTAACAGGAATAGGATTTACTTCACAAAATAGACTATTTATTAAGTCAATACTTCTTAGTTGAGCAGAGGTAGCCTTATCTATATTGCCATTAAAGAAGTCGTGAACCATATTGCAAGTAAATTTAGGAGCAATATTAGAGAGAACAGAGATAAGACCTATTCCTCCTAAAGACAAAATAGGCAAAGTTTGATCATCATTTCCTGAATAAATAAACAAATTATCTCCACATAATGTTGCTATTTGAGCGGTTTGAGAGATATTGCCACTTGCATCTTTAATAGCAACAATATTTTCTACCTTTGATAATTCTAAACATGTTTCTGGTAATATATTTAAGCCTGTTCTGCTAGGAACATTGTATAAAATAATAGGCAAATTGGTATTATTAGCAATAGCTGTATAATGTTTTATTAAGCCCTCTTGTGTAGTTTTATTATAATAAGGAGTAACCAATAACAAACCATCAGCACCAGCACTTTCAGCATATTGAGATAATTCAATAGAAGAAGAAGTATTGTTACTACCAGTTCCAATTATTACGGGTACTCTATTATCAATTGTTTCAATAGCAAACTTAATAAGTGTCTTTTTTTCATCTAAAGTCATAGTAGAAGATTCGCCAGTGGTACCACAAACTATGATAGAGTCAATACCTTCGCTAATTTGATATTCAATTAATTTTTCAAATTCTTTAAAGTTTATTCCGTCTTCAGTAAAAGGGGTTGCAATTGCTGTTCCACAGCCTTTAAATATAATTTTTTTCATATCAATAATTCTCCTAAAAAATTTATAGTATATAATATGAAAAGATTAAAAAAAAATACCCAAAAAGGTTTGTACTTTTTGAGTATTAAATATATTTATTTTAAGAAACCACTAATTATTTGCTCTTCTGCTTCTTTTTCAGTAAGACCAAGAGTCATCAATTTTATTAACTGCTCTCCTGCAATTTTTCCGATTGCTGCTTCATGTATTAGGCTAGCATCTATATGATTTGCTACTATTTTAGGTGTAGCGGTAATTTTAGCATTATCCATTATAATAGCATCACATTCAACATGGCCAAAACATTTAGAATTACCATTAACATTTGAGTAGAATTCTTGAGAAGAATTATCCTTAGCAACAGATCTAGATGTAACGTGAACGCTAGAGTCTTTGCCATTTAAATCTACATTAAAAACTGTTTTAGCAAATTGATTTCCATTTGTCATAATTTTTTCTGTTATGGTCAAAGTAGAATTATCTCCTAAATCTCCGGAAGTTTCTCTTATGGTAGAAGAAACACCTTCTATTTGGACAGTTTCCATTTCTAAAGAAGAATTTTCCTTCAAATGTACAATGGTTTGGGGATTTAAAATTCTATCACCTGTACCAGAACCTTCGCCGTAATGTTTTTCTATATATTTAACTTTGGCACCTGGTTCCAAATAAAATGTGTGAATACCATCATGTTCTGAGGTTTTGCAAGTACTATTATGAATTCCACATCCTGCAACAATAACAACATCAGCGTTTTCACCGATATAAAAATCATTGTAGACAACATCATTAAAACCAGATTCAGTCAAAATAACAGGAATATGAACACTTTCATTTTTAGTATTTGCTTTTATAATAATATCAATTCCTGGCTTGTCCGCTTTAGTTATAATATCTATATTCGTAGTAGTGTTTCTGGCAATTCCTTTTCCATTTTCACGAATATTATAAGCTCCCATAGGTGTTGATTCTATATCTGCAATCTTGCTTAATAAATCTTTTTCTAATTTATTTAGTTCCATTTTGAACACCTCCCAAATAATCTGCTTTACGACAAGAAACTTTTTTATCTAATAATTTAGGAAGCATGTTTTCTTTAGGACCTTTGTCAATTATTTTTCCAGTATTTAATAATATAATTTCATCTGCAATATTTAATATTTTTTCTTGATGTGAAATTACAATAATAGAACCGTTAATTTTTTGATGCATTTTTTCAAATACACTAATAAGATTGTTAAAACTCCATAAATCAATACCAGCTTCTGGTTCGTCAAAAATTGTAAGTTTAGACTTTTTGGCTGCAAGCATTGCAATCTCTATTCTTTTAAGTTCTCCACCAGAAAGAGAAGCACTTATTTCTCTATTTAAATATTCTTGTGCACATAATCCAACATCAGACAAATAGTCACAAGCCTCAGCAAGCTTAATTGAGTTACCGGCAGCAATTTCAATTAAATCTTTAACTGTAAGCCCTTTAAATTTAACAGGTTGTTGAAAGGCAAACCCTATACCAAGTTTAGCTCTTTCAGTAATACTAAGATTGGTAATATCTTGTCCATCAAAAAGAATTTGACCAGAATCAGGTTTAAAAAGTCCCATAATAATCTTAGCAAGAGTAGATTTACCAGAACCATTAGGGCCAGTAACAGCTACAAATTTTTGATTATCTATATTTAAACTAACATCAGTTAAAATTTGTTTATTATCTTTAAAGAAATAAATATTTTTTAATTCTAACATAAAAACCTCCTTTTTTATAAATATTTGTATTTTGAAAGATTAATTAAGTAGACTAATTATTCAAACATACTAATTATAGCACAAATATGGAATAGGTACAATAGAAAAGTTAAGATGTGCCAAAGGGAAGGTATCCTTTGGCATTCTTAAAGAATCGAGTTAATTATCAAATTCTATTAGCTTTTCTACAATTTGTATAGCATTAGTAGCAGCTCCTTTTCTAATATTATCTGCAACAACCCATAAATTTAAACCATTATCTACACTAAAATCTCTTCTAATTCTTCCAACAAAGACTTGATCACAGCCAGAAACTTTTGTAGCAATAGGGTATATATTATTTTCTGTTTCATTTTGAACTATAACATTAGGCGAATTTTTTAATAATTCAATTATATCATTTAGCTCAAATTTTTTATCTAATTCTATATTTATAACCTCACTATGTGAATTAAAAACAGGGACTCTGACTGCAGTAGCAGTTATTTTTAAGTTAGGCTTATTTAAAATTTTTCTAGTTTCATTTATCATTTTCTCTTCTTCTTTGGTATAACCATTAGATAAAAAGACATCAATATGAGGTAGACAGTTATTAAAAATAGGATGTGGAAATTTTTCAAGTTCAACTTCCAAAGAGTTATAATGTGTGTAATTCATAATTCCATTTTCTAAATCATTAATACCTTTTTGTCCAGCTCCAGAAACAGCTTGATAAGTAGAATATATAATTCGATTTATGTTATAAGCATCATCTAAAGGTTTCAGTACAGGTACTGCTTGAATTGTAGAACAATTTGGATTAGCAATAATGCCATTATGCTTTTTTATATCATCAGCATTAACTTCTGGCACAACTAATGGAACAGTAGGATCCATTCTAAAAGCACTACTATTGTCAACAACAATGCAACCATTAGATACAGCGATAGGAGCATATTTTTTAGAAGTGTCGCCTCCCGCAGAAAAAATTGCGAAGTCAAATCTGTCATCAAAAGAATTTTCAGTTAATTCTTTTATTGTATAATTTTTTTCCATAAAATGAATAGTTTTGCCAGCAGATTTAGAAGAAGCAAAAAAAACATACTCTGAAATTGGTAAATTTTTCTCTTGTAAAACTTTTAATATAGTGCGACCAACAACACCAGTAGCACCAACAACAGCTAGTTTATATTTTTTCAAATAAAAACACCATCCTTTCAATACATAATATGCAGAAGCAAAAAAAATGCTTTAAAAATATAAAAAATACACTATAATTCTTGTGTTTAGGAAAACTATTTGATATAATTGAGCAGAACAAAGATTTGTAAAATGGAGAATAAAATGATAGATTTGAAGCAAAGTGTTCAATATATAAAGGGTGTAGGACCGCAAAGAGCGGCATTGCTACAAAAGTTGAAAATATACACATTAGAAGATTTAATTACATATTTTCCAAGAGACTATGAAGACAGAAGTAAGCCCAAAAAAATATCACAGCTTGTTGATGGAGAAGAAGCTTTAATTGAGGCAATTGCGATTTCTAAGATATCAGAAGTAAAGATAAGAAAAAATATGGTTATAGAAAAACTAATTGTCAGAGATGAAACGGGAAGTTGTGTTATTTCTTGGTTTAATCAAAAATATTTAAAGGGTAAATTTGAGATAGGATGCAAATATAGTTTTTTTGGAAAAGCAGCTGTAAAATATGGGAAAATAGAAATATTAAATCCTGTATTTGACAATAATGAAACAAATAAAAACACGGGAAAGATAATACCTATTTATCCTTCTACATACAGTCTGACACAAGGGAGTATAAGAAGAGCAATAGAAAATGGACTTTCGTTGATTAATGAAAATTTAGAGGAGACTTTACCAGAATATTTACTAAAAGAATATAACTTACTAGACTTAAATAATGCAATTAAACAAATACATTTTCCAAAAGATTTTGAAGAATATCAAAAAGCACGCACAAGACTGGTTTTTGAAGAATTATTGGGAATGCAAATAGCTTTATTGAATTTAAAAAAAGAAAATACACAAGATGAAGGAATAAGTTTTCCTGAAGCAGTAAAAATGTCAAATGTAATAAATGAACTGCCATTTAAATTAACAAAAGCACAGTTGCGAGTGCTAGAAGAAATAGATGGAGATATGGAAAAGAGTAAGCCAATGAATAGACTACTGCAAGGCGATGTGGGTTCTGGTAAAACTATAGTATCAATTATTGCGGCATATAAAGCTGTAAAAAGTGGATATCAGGCAGCAATAATGGCACCAACAGCAATACTTGCTTCACAGCATTTAGAAGAATTTAACAAAATATTGAACCAGTATAACATAAAATGTGAAATATTATTAGGTGGAACTAGTAAGAAGAAAAGAGAAGAAATATTAGACAAGATAAAAAATGGCGAAATAGATATTTTAATAGGAACCCATTCACTTCTAGTTGAAGACGTAGAATTTAACAAATTAGGTTTAGTAGTCACAGATGAGCAACATAGGTTTGGCGTAAGACAAAGAGGAACAATTGTGGCAAAAGGGAACAATCCAGATGTCTTAGTAATGACCGCTACACCAATACCTAGGACTTTAGCACTTATATTATATGGGGATTTAGACATATCAATAATAGATGAGTTACCACCAAATAGAAAGAAGATAGAAACATATGCAGTAAATAGGAGTATGGAAGAAAGAATAAATGCATTTATACTAAAAAACTTGCAAGATGGTAGACAAGCATATGTTGTATGTCCATTAGTAGAAGAAAATGAAGAAATAAATGCAAAGTCTGTTATAGAAACTACAGAAAAATATAAAAAAATTTTAACCGACTACAGGGTAGAATATATACACGGAAAAATGAAACCAAAAGAAAAAGAAAGGATAATGCAAGAATTTAAAGAGGGAAAAATAAATGTATTAATTTCTACAACTGTAATAGAAGTAGGTGTAAATGTGCCAAATGCAACACTTATGATAATAGAAAGTGCAGAAAGATTTGGATTGGCTGCACTTCATCAATTAAGAGGACGTGTTGGAAGAGGAGATAAACAGTCATATTGTATTTTAAAATATAATGCAACTACTCAAGTTGCAAAGCAAAGAATGGAAATTATGCAAAAAACAAATGATGGGTTTGTAATAGCAGAAAAAGACTTAGAACTAAGAGGAACTGGCGAGTTTTTTGGTACTAAGCAACACGGAATACCAGAATTCAAAATAGCAAATTTATTTGAAGATATGGAAATATTAAAAAGAGTTCAAAGCATTGCCATAAAAATACAACAAGAGGATCCAAACCTAATAAGTGATAAAAACAAAAAAATAAGAAATATAATTGAAGAAAAATTTAATAAGAGAATAGAAATATAGTATTTGACAATAAAAAAATCTTGTTCTACAATATAACAATAAGCTATAAGGAAGAGGTATTTAGGTGGAAATAAAAGGAGAAGTACAAGACATAATATATAAAAATGAAATTAATAGTTATACAATAGCTACTTTTAAAACATCAGAAGAAGAGACAACAGTGGTAGGGTATTTGCCTTTTATAAATTCAGGAGATACGTTAAAAGTTAATGGTGTGTTTATAGAACACCAAGAATATGGAAGGCAGTTTAAAATAGAAACATTTGAAAAAATAATGCCACAGACTTTAGATGCACTAGAAAGATATTTAGCCAATGGAACTATAAAAGGAATTGGACCAGCGACAGCAAAAAAAATAGTAGAAACATTTGGAGAAGAAACAATAAATATATTTAAATTTGAGCCTAAAATGCTATCAAACATTAAAGGAATTACAGAAGAAAAAGCAATTAGTATAGCAGAAGAATTTATAGCAAATTGGGAAATATGGCAATTAGTTGGATTTTTAGATAAATTTGGAGTAGGGCCACAAAGCGCAGAAAAAATTTATAAAACATTGGGAACAAATGCAATAGAAGAAATTGAAACCAATCCATATATACTGGTTGACTTGGTAAACAGAGTTGATTTTACACAAATTGATAAAATGGCTCTAGGAATAGGTATAGAATATAATAATGACAAAAGAATTAAAAGTGGTATAAAGCATGCCTTAAGACTTTCAACATATAACGGACATAGTACAGTAGCATATGAAAATTTGGTACAGTTTGTTAGTAATTTATTAGGTGTAAACGGAGAGTATGTTGAGGAAAACATAATAAATTTAAAAGCTAAAAATGAAATTATAATAGAAGAAAGAGAAAATGATGAAAAGCTAGATGAATGGGTTTACTTAGAAGAATTTTATAACGCAGAAAAAAATATTGCTAATAAATTAATAAGCTTAAAAGAAGGCAGAAATATAAAAAAAATAAATGGATTTGACAGAAAAATAAAAACATTAGAAAAGCATTCAGATATAGAACTATCTGAAAAACAATTAGAGGCAGTTAGAGCAATTAATGATAATAATGTTTGTGTCATTACAGGTGGACCAGGTACTGGTAAAACTACTATAATTAAAACAATATTAGAATTGTATAAGCAAGAAGGAAAAAAGGTGGTACTTTGTGCTCCTACAGGTAGAGCAGCTAAAAGAATGTCGGAAACCACGGGAGAAGATGCCAAAACATTACATAGACTGCTAGAATTAGGAAAAATAGTATCAGATGATAGTCAAGATATAAATACTGACTTAGCAATAACCCCAATAGATGCAGATATTATAATAGTAGATGAAGTTTCAATGGTAGACTTGTTTTTAATGAATTATCTGGTAAAGGGCATTTATCAAGGCAGTAAATTAGTACTAGTAGGAGACGTGGATCAGTTGCCATCAGTAGGACCAGGAAACGTATTAAAAGATATAATTAATTCGGAAGCAATAGTTACAATAGTACTAAATAAAATTTTTAGACAGGCAGCAAAAAGCAAAATAATATTAAACTCACATAAAGTAAATGAGGGAAAAAGCTTTATAGGTACAGAATATGAAAAAGATATTTTGGAAGACTTCTTCTATATAAGTGAAAATAGTAAAACAAAAATACTGGACAATGTTATATCTTTAAGTACAGGAAGATTAAAAAAATATGGTAATTATGACTTTTTAAAAAGTATACAAGTTATAACACCTACAAAAAAAGGAGAACTTGGAACAAAAGAATTAAACAAATTGCTACAAGAAAAAATAAATCCATACCAAGAAGAGAAAAAAGAGAAAAAATATGGAGATATAATTTTTAGAGAAAATGATAGAATAATGCAAATAAAAAATAACTATGATATTTATTGGGAAAAAAATAGTGATGAAGTAGAATATGGAAGCGGAGTGTTTAATGGAGAATTTGGCACAATTATAAAAATAAACGAATCAGAGAAACAAATAAAAATAAAATTTGACGATGAAAAGGTAGCATGGTACCAATATACAGACTTGGACCAAATAGAACATGCATATGCTATAACAGTACATAAGGCACAACGGAAGTGAGTTTGATGTGGTATTAATGCCAATATCTCAGTCTTCGCCAATGCTTTTAACAAGAAATCTATTATACACAGGAATGACAAGAGCAAAAAAACTTTTAATAATAATAGGAAATAAGAATATTATAGAATTTATGATAAAAAATACAGATAGCAAAAAAAGAAATACAGGATTGCAGTATAAATTAAAAAACAATTAAATATAATTATTTTTTATATAAGAAGGTAATTAATAAAATATTATAAATCGGGGGCAATTAAAGGAGGTTTACAATGAACTTTATTAATAGTGCTCTCGATTATTTTTTTCCGCCAATATGTGGAATGTGTGGGGAAATAAATGAGAATTACATATGTAATAATTGCTACGAGAATATTAAAAAAATTAAAAAGTGCGTTATTAATGAGTATAATAACAGAAACTTTTCTAAACACTTATATATTTTTAAATATGAAGGAATAATAAGAAATAAAATAATAGAGTATAAGTTTGAAGATAAAGGATACCTATATAAAATGTTTGCAAAAATTATTTTAAGTGATAAAAAAACATGCAATTTTATAAAAAAATACGATGTAATAATTCCTGTGCCAATAAGTAAAAAAAGAAAAAAGAAGAGAGGATATAATCAGAGCGAATTAGTGGCTAATGAAATAGCACAAAAATTAAACCAAGACATATGGACAGATATAATTATAAAAAAGAAAGATAATAAACCACAAAGCGAGTTAAATAAACTAGAAAGAATAAAAAATGTAGAAGATATATATGAAATAAATAAACCAATAGAAGTAAAAAATAAAAAGGTTCTTTTATTAGACGACATATATACAACAGGAAGTACGGTTAATGAAATTGCTAGAAAACTAAAACACAATCAAACTCAAGAAATTGGTGTAATCACACTTGCAAAAGATTAGAACGTTTTCTTTTTTTGAAAACATTATGTGAAATACTGCGCTGATACCATATGTCTTAAAACTATTGTTTTGTGTTTTGAATTATGATAAAATAAATAAAAAGATAGGAGATGATTTGAATGAGTGATAAACAAATAATTCTAAATACTGTTGCTCAAATTGACGATGCGACAAGCTATGAAGAAATATTATACGCATTATATCTTCAATATGAGGTATCAAAAGGTATTAGAGATATGGAAGAAAATAATGTTAAAACAAGCGATGAAGTAAAGGAGATTATAAAAAAATGGTAATTTGGGCAGAAACAGCAATTAACCATATAACTCAATTTATAGACGATGCAAAAAGTGGAACAGAGCAAACTGCCAAAAAATATATAGAAAAACTGATAGATTATGTAGAAATATTAAATGAAATGCCTAACATAGGTAAAACATTTGCATCTAAGGTCAATAAATATGAATTAAGACAGCTGTTATATAAGAAGCACAGAATAATATACTATTTAAATAATGATAGAGTTGTTATATTAGCAGTTATCCATACAAGGCTAGATGTAAAGAAGGCAATTGATAGAATAAAAACGAAATAGTTTAAAAAAAATATATACCCGCAAAAGATTAAAACGTTTTCCTCTTTATGCAAAATTATGAATAAAAATTGACATAAAAAACAATAATAAAACTATAAAACAAAAAAGGAGGGAAGATTTTGAAAGCAACAGGAGTAGTTAGAAGAATAGACGACCTAGGAAGAGTTGTCATTCCAAAAGAGATAAGAAAAACTCTAAGAATAAAAGAGGGAGACCCATTAGAGATTTTTACAGATAAAGAAGGAGAAGTAATATTAAAAAAATATTCTCCAATAGGCGAACTATCTGAATTTGCAGCAGGATATGCAGAAACTTTAGCAAAAACTACTGGACATATTGCATGTATAACAGATAAGGATACAGTAATAGCTGTTTCTGGGACGTCAAAAAAAGAATTTTATGAACAGGGTATAAGCGAAGAATTAGAAAAAATAATGGATGAAAAAGAAAACTATGCAAGTAGAGATAATAATAATATATCAATTCCAATTACAAAAAATGATAAATGGGAAAGAAAATATAATTCACAAATAGTATATCCAATAATTTCAGATGGAGATGCAATAGGAAGTGTTATATTATTATCAAAAGATAATAATACAAAAATGACAGAAGTTGAGCAGAAAGTTGCACAATCTGCAGCTACATTTTTAGGAAGTCAAATGGATATATAATTTAGAATTTTATATAAGTAAAAGAAGACTATCAACAAATGGAAAAAGTGATGGTCTTTTTTGTATAAGACAATTAGAAAAATAATAGGATTTATGTGTCCAAAAATTCACAAAAAAATTAGCAATTAGTATTGACAATTGCTAATTTTGGATATAATATATATAAAGTTTAGCAATCAAAAGGAGAGAGTGCTAAAAACAGGTGGTAATAAGTATGTTAGATGAAAGAAAGAAAAAAATATTACAGGCAGTAATAGATGAATACATACAATCCGCAGAACCAGTAAGTTCTGGCTCGATAGCGGGAAAATATAGTTTGAATTATAGTAGTGCAACAATAAGAAACGAAATGGCAGATTTAGAAAAAGAGGGATACCTAGATAAACCACATACTTCCAGTGGCAGAGTTCCATCAGCACTTGGTTATAGACTATATGTAGACGAACTACTAAAAGAAGATAATATAAGTTTGGAAGAAATAAAATATATAAAATCTAAACTTGAAACAAGAGTAAATGAAATGGAAGAATTGACTAAAATTGCAACTAACACACTTTCTGAAATTACACATTATACTACAGTTGCAATAGGACCAAAAAACAATTTGCAAAATATCGAAGAAGTTAAATTTGTACTCTTGGGCAAAAGAATGTTGATGGCTATAATTCTTACAGACACAGGAATTATTAAAGAAACTATAATTAAATTTGACGAAGATATTTCAGAAGAGCAAGTAGAAACTTTAACATTTATATTTAACAATAAATTAAAAGGTAAACCATTAGAAGAAATAGATAGACCATTAGAAGAATATATATTTTCTCAAATGAATTATAGCTTAAAAGTAATAAAACCAGTTATGGAACAACTAAACAAGGTAATCAGTGAGGAAAACAAGATATATTTAGAAGGAGCTAATAAAGCATTTGAATTGCCAGAATTTAAGAGTTTAAAGGTTGCAAAAAACTTTATAAATTTAATAGATACAAAAGATATTGTTGTAGATCTTCTAAATACAGGATTTGCCAAAGATATAAATGTGTATATAGGAGACGAAAATGATAATGAACAATTAAAAGATTTTAGCATAATAACTTTTAAACATAGATATAAAGACAGAGATTTAGGAACAATAGGAATTATAGGTCCAAAACGAATGGACTACTCGAAGGTTATTTCTGTAATGAAATATATTAGTAAAAAATTAAATGGAGAATAAAGGAAAGGAGTTAAGATAGATGGCAGAAAACAAAGAAGAACAGAAGATAGAAGAAAACAAGGAAGATGAGGTTGTTGAACTAAAAAAGACAATAGAAACTCAAAAAATACAATTAGAAGAGCAGGAAGACAGACTTAAAAGAGTAGCAGCAGAGTTTGAAAATTATAAAAAAAGGAGTACAAAAGAAAGAGAAACTCTATATAATTCTTTAAAAGGAGATGTCATTTTAACAATACTACCTGTTGTTGATAATTTAGAAAAAGCAGTTGTTGCAAAAACAGAAGATGAAAGCTATAAACAGGGAATAGAACTTGTGCTAAAACAACTTAAAGATGTACTAACATCAAACGGAGTAAAAGAAATAGAAACAATTGGAAAAACTTTTGACCCAGAATTGCATGAAGCAGTTGCATCTGTAATAGATGAAAATTTGGGAGAAAAAGAAATAAAAGAAGAATATAGAAAAGGATACATACTAGGCAACAAAGTAATACGTCACTCAATGGTAGTAGTAGCAAATTAAATTAGTAAATGATTACTAATATTAAAATAAGTTATTAATTTTAAATATAAATAAAAATATGAAAGGAAGAATTTATTATGGGAAAAATTATAGGAATTGATTTAGGAACAACAAACTCATGTGTTGCAGTTATGGAAGGTGGAGAACCAGTTGTAATACCAAATGCAGAAGGAAATAGAACAACTCCATCAGTAGTTGCGTTTTCAAAAAATGGAGAAAGACTAGTTGGACAGATAGCAAAACGTCAAGCAGTAACAAATCCAGACAATACAGTAATTTCAATAAAAAGAGAAATGGGAACAAACAAAAAAGTAAACATAGAAGGAGATGAATTTTCTCCACAAGAAATATCAGCAATGATACTTCAAAAATTAAAAACAGATGCAGAAAATTATTTAGGACAAAAAGTTACACAAGCTGTTATTACAGTACCAGCATATTTTAGTGACAGTCAAAGACAAGCAACAAAAGATGCAGGAAAAATAGCAGGACTAGAAGTATTAAGAATAATAAATGAACCAACAGCAGCAGCTTTAGCATTTGGAATGGATAAAGAAGACCAAGATCAAAAAATAATGATATATGACTTAGGTGGAGGTACATTTGATGTTTCTATACTAGATATAGGAGATGGAGTATTTGAAGTTTTAGCTACAAATGGTAATACAAGATTAGGTGGAGATGACTTTGATGAAAGAATAATGAACTATTTAGTAGATGAATTTAAAAAATCAAATGGAATAGATTTAAAAACAGATAAAATGGCTATGCAAAGACTAAAAGAAGCAGCAGAAAAAGCAAAGATAGAATTATCAGGTGTTCAACAAACACAAATAAACTTACCATTTATTACAGCAGATGCAAATGGTCCAAAACATTTAGACATTACATTAACAAGAGCAAAATTTGAGGAATTAATTAGTGATTTAATAGAAGCTACAAAAGTTCCAGTACAAAATGCTTTAAAAGATGCAGGAATAACAGCAGCAGATTTACACAAAGTATTACTTGTAGGAGGTTCTACAAGAGTTCCAGCTGTACAAGAGGCAGTCAAAAAAATAACTGGAAAAGAGCCAGATAAGGGAATAAATCCAGACGAGTGTGTTGCTATAGGTGCAGCTATCCAAGGTGGAGTACTTTCTGGAGATGTTAAAGATTTAGTTTTATTAGATGTAACACCTTTATCATTAGGTATAGAGACTTTAGGAGGAGTATTTACAAAACTTATAGAAAGAAATACAACAATACCAACAAAAAAATCACAAGTATTTTCAACAGCGGCAGATGGTCAAACAAGTGTAGAAATTCACGTATTACAAGGTGAACGTGAAATGGCAGCATACAATAAAACTTTAGGAAGATTCCAATTAACAGGCATTCCAGCAGCACCAAGGGGGGTACCACAAATAGAAGTCACATTTGATATAGATGCAAATGGTATAGTTCATGTATCTGCAAAAGATATGGCAACAGGAAACAGCCAACAAGTTGCTATTACTGCAAGTACAAATTTAACAGATGAAGACATTGAAAAAGCTGTTAAAGATGCAGAAGCTCATGCAGAAGAAGACAAAAAGAGAAAAGATGAAATAGAAGTTAGAAATAATGCAGAAAGCTTAGTATATAATTCTCAAAAAACAATAGATGAATTAGGCGACAAAATAAGTGGAGAAGAAAAAGCAAAAGTAGAAACAGAAATAGAAAATGTAAAAAAAGCATTAGAGGGTACAGATGTAGAAAATATCAAAACAGCAACAGAAAAATTGACAACAGCATTTTACGCAGTATCAGAAAAATTATATTCTCAAGCAGCTGCACAAAACCAAGGAGCAGAAGGAGCTAAGCCAGAGGGAGAACCAAAAGTAGACGAAAATGGAAATGTATATGATGCAGATTACAAAGTAGAAAACGAAAATAATGGAGACAATAAACAAGATTAAAATCAGAGGGAAGATGTTGGAAGTAAGATTGACTGTCTTACTTCCAATAACTAACGTCTAAACTCTATTTAGGAGGACTAAATGTCAGATAAAAGAGATTATTATGAGGTATTGGGAGTAGAAAAAAATGCAACAGATGAAGAAATAAAAAAGGCATATAGAAAGATGGCTAAAAAATATCATCCGGATGCAAATCCAGATAATAAACAGGAAGCAGAAACTAAATTTAAAGAAGTAAACGAAGCATATGAAACATTATCTGATTCACAAAAAAGACAAATGTATGACCAGTTTGGACATAATGGGCCACAAGGAGGCTTTGGTGGAGGTAATGGATATTATTCGTATAGTTCATCAGGGTTTGACGGATTTGGAGACTTTGGAGATTTGGGAGACATTTTCTCATCTTTTTTTGGCGGAGGTTTTGGCTCTAGAGGGAATAAAGGAGCTAATTCTGGTCCAAGGAAGGGAACAGATTTAAGATATAGCTTAGACATAACCTTTGAAGAAGCATTTTTAGGAACAGAAAAAGTAATAAATATATCGCGAAACGAAAATTGTAATACTTGCAAAGGAACAGGTGCTAAACCAGGAACTAAGCCAGAAAAATGTTCTGTATGTGGAGGAACTGGTCAAATACGACAAGTACAAACAACAATACTTGGACAGATGCAAACAACTAGACCATGTAGTAATTGTCATGGAACAGGTGAAGTAATAAAAGAAATATGCACAGATTGTAGACGGAAAAGGAACTATAAGAAATTCTGTAAGATTAACCGTAAAAGTTCCAGCAGGCATAGACGAAAATCAAACAATAGTACTACGAGGAGAAGGAGAATCAGGTCATAAAGGCGGACCAAGAGGAGATTTGTATATTACAATTCATATAAAAAAACATAGCATATTCACAAGAAAAGGAAACAATGTAATATGTGATATACCAATAACATTTACACAAGCAACTTTGGGCGCAGAAATAGAAATACCAATGGTAGATGGTACAAAAGCAAAATACATAATACCAGAAGGTACACAACCAGGAACAAAATTTACCATTAGAAATAAAGGTTTTAAAAATATAAATAGTAATTATTATGGAGACTTTGTATTTACAGTACAAGTTCAAGTACCAAAAAGACTTTCAAAAGAGCAAAGAGAAATATTATTACAATTAGCAAAGACAATGAACGAACAACCACCAGTTAAAAAGAAAGGACTATTTGGCTAATAAATTTGGCGGGCGATTAAAAACCCCCTACAATTGAAACAAAATTATGTAGGGGCGATTTTAATCGCCCGTTATACGTTGAATATTTTCTTATAGACAAATTACGAGAAGTGTTATATAATTTTAGTAATAGATAAAGGAAAGGGATTCTAAAATGCCAAAATTTTTTGTAAAAAATGAGCAAATAAAAGACAATGAAATTACAATACTAGGAGAAGATGTAAAACATATAGCAAATGTATTAAGATTAAAAAAGGAAGACGAAATACAAATATGCAATTTGGATGCTAAAATCAATTATATTGCCAGCATAAATAAAATAGACAAAAAATATGTAAAGTGCAAAATTAAAAAAGTTGAAAATAGAGACTCAGAAACACAGGTAAATATTACATTATATCAAGGACTCCCTAAAGCAGATAAAATGGAATATATAATACAAAAAAATGTGGAACTTGGAGTAAAAAAAATAATACCTGTAGAGATGGAAAGAAGTATTGTAAAATTTGACCAAAAGACAGTTGCAAAGAAGATAGAAAGATGGCAAAAAATATCAGAAGTGGCATCAAAGCAAAGTGGCAGAGATATAATACCCAAAATAGGAATCCCAACAAACATTAAAAAAATTTGCGAAAACATAAATGAATATGATATAGTACTGGTAGCATATGAAAATGAAGAAGACAACACATTAAAAACAGAACTTCAAAAAATAAAAAGAACAGATAATTTAAAGATTGCAATTATTATAGGACCAGAAGGCGGAATTGATAAAAAAGAAATATTACAACTAAAAAAAGTAGGAGCTAAGACTATAACACTGGGGCAAAGAATACTTAGAACGGAAACAGCTTCTATAGTTGTAATAAGTAATATAATATATGAACTGGAAATGTAAAAAGATAACCTTGTGAAAGGAGAATATATAATAAAATGGCAGATAAAAAAACAACCCAAAAAACAACAAGTGCATCAAATAAAACAACAAAAAATAATAATAAAATAAGTACCAATAAAAGCCAGACTAAAAAGAAAAGCACAACAAATAATAAAAAAAATACAGAAGAGCCAAAGAAAACAAATAAAAACAAAGTAAAAAACGAAGAAAAAAATATAAAGAATGTAAAGAGCAAAGAATCAAGAGAACTTGTTAAGGAACAAGCCAAAATAGAAATTGTAGGGAAAGAACTGAGAGATAAAAGTAAAATATCAAAAGAAAGTATCAAAAAAATATATCAACTTATTATTCCGAATATTTATATTGCGGTTGGAATAGTAATTTATTATATTTTTATGACTTTAGGCTTTTATAATATAAACAACAGTATATTTATAACAGACATAAAAGCTTTTAGCATAGCTTGGCTATTTGTGGCAATAATTATGTTTGAAAAAACCTACAAAAAAAACGAATTGAAATTCATGTTTTATGGAATAGAATTTTTGATGTTAGCTATAACAACAATGTCTTTAATATATATAAATTTAATGTACCCCAATAAATACATATATGTAACTTCAATAATTTCTTTAGTATTTGCTGCTTATTATATAGTTAAAGGTATAACGATATACAAAATAAATAAGAAAAAATATTTTATGGATAGAATGAAAGAAATAATAGATAAAGATAATGAAGAAAATGAATAAAAATGTATATTGGGAAGACAGTGTAAAGTAATTTATGAAAAATGTAGGGGCGATTTTAATCGCCCGCACTTCGAAGAAATTACTAAAAAAGAATTTGGAAGGACGGAAATAAAATATGAAAAGTATGACTGGATATGGAAGAGCAAAGCTACAAAAAGAAAGTAGAGAATATATTGTAGAAATAAAATCTGTAAATCATAAATATTTAGATATGAATATTAAACTCCCTAGAAATTTATTTTGTATGGAAGATAGAGTAAGAAAAAGCATATCTAATAAGATTTCCAGAGGAAAAATTGATGTATTTATAACATACATAAATAATGGCATAGAAGGGAAAAATATATTAATAAACAAAGATATTGCAAGGTTGTATATAAAAGAATTAGAAGAATTGGCAAATGAAAATAACATAGCAAGTGGACTAAGAGCAACGGAGATATCAAAGCTTCCTGAAGTTTTAAATATTGTAATAGACGAAGATGACGAAGACAAAATATGGAGTGACCTTAATGAGTGTTTAGAGGAAGCATTAAGCAATTTTGTTAACATGAGAGAGACAGAAGGAGAAAGAATAAAATTAGATTTGGAAGAAAGACTAAATGAAATAAATGAGAATGTTGCAAAAATTATTCAAAATTCAACTGGACTTATAGAAGAATATGTAGTAAAATTAAGAAATAGAATTAAAGAAATGCTTGACACAGACATTGTGGATGAAACAAGACTTGCTCAAGAAATAGTTATATATTCAGACAAAATATCAATTGAAGAAGAAATAACAAGAATTAAAAGTCATATAGAACAATTTAGAACACTATTAGATGAAAAAGATCCTATAGGCAAAAAAGCAGACTTTATTATACAGGAAATGAATAGAGAAACAAATACAATGGGGTCTAAATCTGGAAGTATTGATATAATAAATTTAGTAATAAAGATAAAAACACAAATAGAAGACATAAGAGAGCAAATACAAAATATTGAATAATCACAAAAATTTTTCAAAGTGATTTGAGGAAATGGAGGACTTATGCAATTAATTAATATTGGATTTGGTAATATAGTTTCAGCGAATAGGATAATAGCAATAGTTAGCCCTGAGTCGGCACCAATAAAAAGAATTGTTCAAGTGGCAAAAGACGAAGGAAGAGCAGTAGATGCTACATATGGAAGAAGAACAAGAGCAGTTTTAATAATGGATTCTGGACATGTTATATTGTCAGCAGTGCAACCAGAAACAGTAGCAGGAAGACTAGATAAAGAAGACACAAATGATACAATAGTAGAAGAAAAAAATGATTAAGAGGAGATGATAACCATGATGGTAAAACCAACAGTTGTAGAATTATTAAAAAGAGTAGATAACAGATTTGAACTTGTTATAGCAGTTTCAAAAAGAGCTAGGCAGATAGCAGCAGGAAGTGAAATATTAACTGATGTAGATGAGGAAGCACCAGTAACATTAGCAGCAAACGAAATAGCAGAAGGAAAGGTGAAAGTAGTATGCTAGTATTATTATCAGGTGTATCTGGTGCAGGCAAAGACACAGTAAAGCAAGAATTAATAAAAAGAAACAAAAATGTAGAATCATTACCTTCGTACACAGATAGAGCACCAAGGAATAATGACATACCAGGTGTAACATATAATTTTGTGACTACGCAAGAATTTGAAAGAATGATAGAACAGGGTGAATTATATGAGTATTCTAAACATCATGAACACTACTATGGAACTTCTAAAAAGCTATTAAATGAAAAAATAAATAATGGAACAATAATAGTAAAGGATATAGAAGTAAATGGAGTAGAAAATCTTTTAAAAATATTAAAAAACGATTTAGAAATAGTAACTATATTTTTAAAAGTTCCAAAAGAAGAGCTTAGAAAAAGGCTAGAGGCAAGAGAAGATAAGCAAAGCCCAGAGGAAATAGAGCTTAGATTAAATAGATTAGAATATGAAGAATCTAAAATAGGAATGTACGATTATGTAATAAAAAATGATGATCTAGATAGAACATTAAGAATAATTGAGGAAATAATAAAACACTAATAACAAACATTAGTGTTTTTCTTTTAATTTTTTACAGATAATGATATACTATAATAAAATCAAATTAAGGAAAGATAAAAATGGTAGCAGAAGTAATTATACAAAGCAATGCAAAGGAATTAAATAAAACATTTGACTATAATGTACCTGATAGTTTAGAAAATACAATAAAAATAGGTAGTAGAGTTTTAGTGCCATTTGGAAATATGAAGACTTTGGAAGATGGTTTTGTTATTGGACTAAAGCAAAGTTCGGAATATAAATTAAAAGATATTTCAAGTGTACAAGAAAACTATATTGATGAAAATAAGATAATGATAGCAGAATGGATGTCAAATAGATATTTCTGCAACATAGCAGATTGCCTAAAATTGATGTTGCCACCGGGAAAAAGAACTAAAATTTTAACAAATAGAATTAAAGAAAAAAAACAGTTATATGTAACGTTAAAAAAAGATAAAGAAGAAATAGAAAAAGATATAGAAAATAAAAAAATTAAAGCAGACAAGCAAATAAGGGTGTTAAACTTTTTATGTGATAATGAAGGAGCTTTTGTAACAGAAATAGAAGTGTTTACAGATACTACAAAAGCAGTTATAGACAATTTGGAAAAAAAAGGATATGTAGAAATAGCAGAAAAACAAATTGAAAGAAATCCTTTTATTCATAAAGTTACTACTAAAAGCTCCAAAAAAGAACTTACAGTAGAACAGCAAAATGCATATGATAAGATAAATGATGCAATGAAGGAACAACTTTTTTCAGAGTTTTTAATATATGGTGTTACAGGTTCTGGAAAAACAGAAATCTATTTGCAATTAATAGAAAACTGTTTAAAAAATGATAAAAGTAGCATAATGCTTGTTCCAGAAATTTCACTTACACCACAAACAGTAGATAGATTTATTGCAAGGTTTGGAGAAGATAAGATAGCAGTATTACATAGCAAGCTATCAATTGGGGAAAAATATGACCAATGGAATAAAATAGAAAGAGGAGAGGCAAAAATTATAATAGGACCAAGAAGTGCTGTATTTGCACCGGTAAATAACCTTGGACTAATAGTAATAGATGAAGAACATGATAGCTCATATAAATCTGAAACAACTCCAAAATATAGTGCGAAAGAAGTGGCAAGATATATAGCAAGACAAAATAATATATGCCTTGTTTTAGGAAGTGCAACACCAGATATAGAGACATATTTTAAAGCAGAAAAGCAAGAGATTAATCTATTAGAATTAAAAAATAGAGCCAATAATTCTAAATTACCAGATGTGAAAGTTGTAGACTTGCGAGAAGAAATATTGTCTGGAAATAAATCGATGATAAGTCGAGAATTACACAACGAAATAGAAACTAATTTAAAAAATAAAAAACAAACAATTTTATTTTTAAACCGAAGAGGATTTTCTACATTTATAATGTGTAGGGATTGTGGATATACTGTAAAATGTAAAAATTGTGATATAACATTAACATATCATTTAAACACAAATAAGCTAAAATGCCATTATTGCGGATTTGAAACAAATGCTGTAACAATATGCCCAGAATGTAAAAGTAATAATATTAGATATTTTGGAACAGGAACGCAAAAGTTGGAAGCGGAAATAAATAAAATGTTTCCAACAGCTAAGACAATTAGAATGGATGTTGATACTGTAAGCAAAAAAAATTCTCATGAAGAAATATTGGATAGATTCAAAAATGAAAATATAGATATTTTAATAGGAACACAAATGGTAGTAAAAGGTCATCACTTTCCAAATGTAACTTTAGTAGGCGTTATTGCTGCAGATGGAAGCTTAAATATTGATGATTTTAGAGCGAATGAAAAAACATTTCAAATTTTAACGCAAGTTGCTGGAAGGGCAGGCAGAGAGCAAGAAAAAGGTAGAGTAATTATACAAACATATAATCCAGACAATTTTAGCATAGAATGTAGTAAAGAGCAAAATTATGATTTATTTTATGAAACAGAGATAAAACTTAGAAAACAATTGAAATATCCACCATTTTGCGATATAATAACAATAGGTATTTCTTCAGAAGATGAAAAGACAACGATTGAAACAATAAAAAAATTACATACTTATTTAAAGAAAAAAATTAAAACAGATAATATAGGCGTAATATTATATAGTCCATTACCGGCCCCAATAGATAAGATAAAAAACAAATATCGTTGGAGAATGATTATTAAATGTAAATTTGGAGAAGATATAGTAAAATTTATAAATGGAATGCTAGAAGAATACAATAAATATAAAAAAAATAATACAAAAATAAGCATAGCGTTAAATCCATCAAATATGAGCTGAAAATAATTTCTTTGTGGAGCATATGCAAGTTAAGGAGGAATAGAACAAGAAAATGGCAATAAGAGTGGTAAGAGAAAATGGAGATGAAATATTAAGAAAAAAATCTAGAGAAGTAGAAAGTATAGATGACAAAATAAGAGAAATATTGGACGATATGGTGGAAACACTTCACAAATATAATGGAGTGGGACTTGCTGGACCACAAATAGGAATATTAAAGAGAATAATAGTAATAGATTTATATGATGACGAAGGGCCAATGAAACTAATAAATCCAGCAATTGTTAAAGAAAAAGGAAAACAAGAAGTTGAAGAAGGATGCTTAAGTTTTCCAAATCAATACGGAAAAATAATAAGACCGGCTGAAGTTACAGTTGAGGCACTTAATGAAAATGGAGAAAAAGTAAAAATAAAGGCAAAAGAACTACTAGCACAAGCACTTTGCCATGAGATAGACCATTTGAATGGAATATTATTTGTGGATAAAATTTTACCAGGCACATTAGAATATGTAGAACCTAAAAATTAATATGAGAACAAGGAGGGGTTGATTTGAATATAGTTTTTATGGGAACACCAGACTTTGCAGTTGAATCGCTTAAGAGCTTACAACAAGCGGGCAATAATATTTTAGCAGTTGTTACAAATATAGATAAACCTAGAGGAAGGGGAAATAAAGTATTGGGAACACCTGTAAAAGAGTATGCAATAGAGCATAATATAAAAATCTATCAACCTTTTAAAGTTAGAGACAATGTAGAGTTTATAAATGAAATGGAAGAACTAAAACCAGATTTATTTTGCGTAGTAGCATATGGAAAAATATTACCACAAGAATTGCTAGATATACCTAAATATGGATCTGTGAATGTGCATGGGTCACTTCTTCCAAAATATAGGGGAGCTGCTCCAATACAATGGGCAATATTAAATGGAGACAAGACAACAGGGGTAACTACAATGTTTATGGAAGCTGGAATGGACACAGGAGATATGATATTAAAAGAAGAGGTTGAAATTGGAGAGAATGAAACAACAGGAGAATTATGGACAAGACTAGCAAAGATAGGTGGAAAATTATTAGTTGAAACAGTTGATTTAATTGAAAAAGGCGAGGCTCCAAGAGAAAAGCAAAATGATAAATTTTCTATGGCTCCAATGCTAAAAAAGGAAATGGCACAAATAGATTGGGAAAACAAGACTGCAAGAGAAATTAAAAATTTGGTAAGAGGATTAAACCCAATAATGGGAGCATACAGCACAATTAATGGGAAAAAAATAAAATTCTGGAAAGTTAATGTTATAGAAGAAAAAACTTTGTATGATATGTTTCCAGATTTAAGTGAATATTCATACAAAATGCGAGAAATTATACCAGGAACTGTTTTATTTTCAGGGGATAAAAATGGACTATATATAAAGGCGATAGATGGAATTATAGAAGCTGTGGAAGTACAAGCAGAAAACTCAAAAAAAATGCATATTTTAGAATTTTTAAGAGGAAATAATATACAAGCCGGAAATGTGTTTGAAAATGCTTGATTTTTTTTCCAGAATGTGCTAAAATATATATGTTGCAAAACATTTTATACCTTATACTTAATTTAAGGATTAATACTCCTCTTAAATTCAGTTTAAGGCAAATTAAATATAGGAGGGAAAACAATGACAAAGGAAAGAAAACAAGAAATTATTGAGACTTATAAAAGAGAAGAAAAAGATACTGGTTCTCCAGAAGTTCAAATAGCTCTTTTAACAGAAAGAATCAATGAATTAACAGAACATCTAAAAGTTCACAAAAAGGATAATCATTCAAGACGTGGATTATTTAAAATGGTTGGAACAAGAAGAAACTTATTAAACTACTTAGCAAAAAAAGATGTTCAAAGATATAGAGACATAGTAGAAAAACTAAAATTAAGAAAATAATATTAACAATTGGACGTTTTGCATAAGCTTAACGTCCAATTTAATAATGTAAAAATACATAAAAAACTAAAATAAAAAAATAATAATATAAATACAATATTTGAAGTTAGAAGGTAGCTTGTACAATTTACTAAAGTCAAGCTATAATAAATTGTAGAGGTTACAACTAATGCCAAATATTGTTTATATAAAAATATAATAAAAGGAGAAATAATTATGATTAAAACTTATGAAACAGAATTGGCAGGAAGAAAGTTAACTATAGAGACAGGAAGAATTGCAGAACTTGCAAATGGAAGTGTAATGGTAAGGTATGGAGATACAGTTGTAATGGTAAATGTTACTGCTGCCAAAGAACCAAAAGAGGGTGTGGATTTCTTTCCATTATCAGTTGATTATGAAGAAAAATTATATGCAGTTGGAAAAATACCAGGAAGTTTTACAAAAAGAGAAGGAAAACCAACAGACAAAGCTATATTGACATCAAGAGCAATAGATAGACCATTAAGACCACTATTTCCAAAGGATTTTAGAAATGACGTATGTGTTGTAGCAACTGTACTTTCAGTTGAACCAGACAACAGTCCAGAAGTATGTGCAATGATAGGGGCTTCAGCAGCACTTACAATATCAGATATACCATTTGGAGGACCTACAGCAGCAGTAAATGTTGGATATGTAGATAATCAAATTGTAATAAATCCAACACTTGCACAAAGAGAAAATAGTAGACTAAATTTAACAGTTGCTGGTACATTAGAAAAAATAACAATGATAGAAGCTGGCGCAGAAGAAATACCAAATGAAACAATGTTAGAAGCTATAAAACAAGCTCATGAAGAAATAAAAAAGATATGCAACTTTATTTCGCGAATGAAATCAGAAATAGGAAAACCAAAATTTGAATATAAATCATTTGCAGTTGATAAAGAAATATATAATGAAATAGAATTAAACTTTAAACAAAGAATGTATCAAGACGTACAAGCTCAAAACAAAGAGGTAAGAGATGCAAATATAGAGAAAATTTCAGAAGATATACTAAATTATTTTATAGAAAAAAATGGAGAAGAATTTGCACAAGAAAAGCAAACAGACATAGCAGAAAGCATACATGATTTAGAAAAAGCATGTGTAAGAGAAATGATTTTAGAAGAACATAAACGCCCAGATGGAAGAAAAATAGATGAAATTAGACCTCTTTCTTGTGAAGTAGGTGTATTGCCTAGAGTTCATGGTAGTGCAATATTTACAAGAGGTCAAACACAGGTAATGTCAATTGTAACATTAGGAATGAAAAGCGAAGAACAAATACTAGATGGATTAGATGAAGAGGATTCAAAAAGATATATGCATCAATACAATTTCCCATCATACAGTGTAGGAGAGGCTAGACCTTCAAGAGGACCAGGAAGAAGAGAAATTGGACATGGAGCGTTGGCAGAAAAAGCACTAGTTCCGGTAATCCCTTCAGAAGATGAATTTCCATATTCAATAAGAGTTGTTTCAGAAGTTTTATCTTCAAATGGTTCAACGTCACAAGCAAGCATATGTGGAAGCACGCTAGCTTTGATGGACGCAGGAGTACCAATTAGAAAACCAGTAGCTGGAATTTCAACAGGACTTGTTACAGACAAAAATAATCCAGAAAGATATATAATGCTTACAGACATACAAGGAATAGAAGATTTCTTTGGAGATATGGACTTTAAGGTTGGTGGAACAAAAGATGGAATTACTGCGATACAAGTTGACATTAAAATTGATGGATTAACATATGATATAATAGAGCAAGCATTTGAAAGAACAAAAATCGCAAGAGATTATATATTAGACGAAATTATGGCACCGGTAATAGAAAAACCAAGAGATGAAATATCTAAATACGCACCAAGAATTTTGACAGCGACAATAAGCACAGACAAAATAAAAGATGTTATAGGACCTGGTGGAAAAATGATTAACAAAATTATAGATGCAACAGGCGTAAAAATAGACATATCAGATGATGGAAAAGTTTGCATATATTCTACAGACACAGACAGTGGAAAAAAGGCTATGAAAATGATAATGGACATAGCAAGAGAAATAGAAGTTGGCGAAATATATGATGGAACAGTTACAAGAATAATGAACTTTGGCGCATTTGTGGATATTGGAGGAGGAAAAGAAGGATTACTTCATATATCAAAAATATCTAGTAAAAGAGTGGAAAAGGTAGAAGATGTATTAAATGTTGGAGACGAAGTAACAGTAAAAGTAACAGAAATAGATAATCAAGGCAGAATTAATTTAAGTATGAAAGACTTAGAAGTAAATCATAAAGAAGATGCTGAATAAAAATATTATATTAGAAATTATCAATATTATAAAATATGGTTGCAAAAATAAAAAGAGAATAGTATAATGAAAAAAGTAAAATAAAAAAAGTAAAATAAAAAAGCAAAAAGGAGAAAAAAATGGAATACTTATATATTTTACAACAAGCATTGGTTTGGATAATAACAATATTTTGGATTTATCAAATGGCAATTAGTATTTGTTCGTTAATTAAATTAAAAGATAAACCATTTATAATTAATAAAAATCATAAATTCATGGCAATTATACCTGCACATAACGAAGAAGCAGTTGTTGCAGATTTAATAGAAAGTTTGAAAAAACAAGATTATCCAAAAGAACTATATGACATTTATGTAATTGCAGATAACTGTACAGATAAAACTGCAGAGGTAGCGAAACAGGCCGGTGCTATTGTATACCAAAGATTTGATGAAACTAAAAAAACAAAAGGATTTGCGTTAAATTGGTTTTTGAAGCAAAAAATAGAAGAAGATGCAAATTATGATGCATTTTGCATATTTGATGCGGACAATATAGTTGATGTAAATTTCTTGAAAAATATGAATAAAAAACTGTGCCAAGGAGAAGATGTTGTTCAAGGATATAGAGATATTAAAAATCCTACAGATAACTGGATTACAGCAGGATATGCAATATTCTATTGGACAATGAACAGAATGTATCATTTGGCAAGATATAACTTAGGATTATCGCCATTAATAAATGGTACAGGATTTATGGTAAGATTTGATGTGATTAAACCAGAAGGTTGGGTTACAAAGACACTTACAGAGGACATAGAGTTTTCATTGAAAAGAATAATAAAAGGAAAAAGGTTAGGTTGGGCAGTGGATGCCAAAGTGTATGATGAGCAACCATTAGGATTTAAACAATCTTGGAAGCAAAGAACAAGATGGACAGTAGGGCATATACAATGTATAAAAGAATATACTAAGCCATTAGCTATTGCTACAAAAGAGAACAAGACATTAATGAATTTAGATGGTTTATTGTATATAATAGGAAGTATACCAATGTTTATATTAACATTGATATTACTAGCATTAAACTTTTTAATTTATGCTGGCAATGGAATGAGTGGACTTGACCTATTTATGAACTGTGTAAGATATTTGGTTCCAACATTTTTATTACCAATAGGAACAGCAATGTTAATTATGCTATTGGATAAAAGACCTATAAAACCAATGCTAAGAGGATTAGTATGTTATCCGTTATTTTTAGGCTCTTGGTTACTAATAAACTTTAAATGTTTATTTAAGAGAGACACAACATGGGATAAAATAGAACACGTTAGAAGCATAAAAATTAACGAGGTTTCAAACGAAAAAACAGTTTCTTAAAATATATTAAAAGGGAGTAGCTTATAAACTACTAATCAACATCCGATTTTATCTGGTTAGTAACCTTTTAGGTAAGCAAGACTTTTAAAGAAGTTTTATAAATTTCTTTAAAAGTTTTTTAATTATATATACCAAAATTCAAATAAATATGATAGTATTTAGCAAAGGAGAGAATTATAATATGAAAGAAAATTGGTTTAACAAAACAGTAACAGAAACATTAGAAAGCTTAACAACAAATGCAAATGAAGGATTAAAATCAGAAGAAATTGAAGAAAGAAGAAAAAAGTATGGTTTTAACGAATTAAAAGCAAAAAAGAAAAAGACTATATTGGTAAAATTTTTAGAGCAATTTAAAGATTTTATGATTATTATTCTAATTATAGCAGCAATAGTGTCAGGTGTAATAGGATATCTACAAAATGAGGGTATAACAGATTCAATAATTATATTAATTGTAGTTATTATAAATGCAATAATAGGAGTAGCGCAAGAAAGTAAAGCAGAAAAGTCTTTAGAGGCTTTACAAAAATTGAGTTCACATGTTGCAAAAGTAATTCGTGATGGTAAATTAGTTGTAATGCCATCTAAAGAATTAGTGCCAGGTGATATAGTAATTATAGAAACAGGAGATTATGTACCAGCAGACTTGAGAATAATAGAAGCAACAAATTTAAAAGCTCAAGAAGCGTCATTAACAGGAGAATCGGTTCCAGTTGAAAAAAATACTGAAGCCATATCAGATGAAAAAATTGGAATAGGTGATAGAACAAATATGTTATTTTCCTCTTCCTTAATAACGTATGGAAGGGGAAAAGGCATTGTTGTTGAAACAGGAATGAATACAGAAGTTGGTAAAATTGCTAATATTATAAATAACACAGATGAAACAGAAACACCTTTACAAGAAAAATTGAATAAACTGGGCAAAACATTGGGCATAGGAGCGCTTGTGATATGTGCAGTAATATTTGTAATAGGATTACTATATGGAAAAAATCCTTTAGATATGTTTATGACAGCAGTAAGTTTAGCAGTAGCTGCAATACCAGAAGGATTAGCAGCTGTTTCAACAATTGTGTTGGCTATAGGAGTACAAAGGATGGTTAAAAAGCATGCTATTGTTAAAAAATTACCAGCAGTAGAAACTTTAGGAAGTGCAACTGTAATATGTTCCGATAAAACAGGTACATTAACTCAAAACAAAATGACAGTACAAAGAATATTTTATAATAATAAATTATTAGACATAAATAAAATTGATTTGAAACAAGAGGACGAAACATTAGAAAGATTAGTGCATACTAGTATGTTATGTAATGATACAAAAATAAGCACAGATAATCAGCTTACAGGAGATCCAACAGAAACAGCGCTAGTTGATATGGGATTTAAATTGGATTTTGAACCTTCATTGTTTGAACAAATGCCTAGATTAAAAGAGATTCCATTTGATTCAGATAGAAAATTGATGACAACAGTAAATAAAGTTGGAGAAAAGTATGTTGTTTGTACTAAGGGTGGAGTAGATGAATTATTAAACAGATGTACAAAATATATATTAAATGATGAGATTAAAACAAATTTAGAAGAATACAAAAAAACAATATCAGAAAATAATGAAGAAATGGCTAAAAATGCTTTAAGGGTTTTAGCAATGGGATACAAAGAATTAAATCATGAGCCAACAGAAGAAGACATGGCAAGCTTGGAAAATGACTTAATATATATAGGTATGGTTGGAATGATAGATCCTCCAAGAGAAGAAGTAAAACTTGCAGTACATAAATGTAAAACAGCGGGAATAAAAACAGTTATGATAACAGGAGACCATAAAATAACAGCAATTGCAATAGCAAAAGCTTTAGGAATATTAGAAAATGAGAGTGAAGCATTAACAGGCAGTGAATTAGAAGAAATGACAGATGAGGAGTTAACAAAAAATATTAGAAAATATAGTGTATATGCAAGAGTATCTCCAGAACATAAGGTAAGAATTGTAAAAGCATGGCAGGCAAATGGAGAAATAGTGGCTATGACGGGAGATGGCGTTAATGATGCACCAGCACTAAAAACAGCAGATATAGGTTGCGCTATGGGAATAGTTGGTACAGATGTGGCGAAAGAAGCAGCAGATGTTATACTAACAGATGATAATTTTGCTACAATAGTTTCAGCTGTAGAAGAAGGTAGAAGAATATATGATAATATATTAAAAGCAATACAATTTTTATTATCAAGCAATGTTGGAGAGATAATAGTTCTGTTTGTAGCAATATTGATAACTCCATTATTGAGCAAAATATTCGGAATTGATATACATTTAATAGAGCCACTATTACCAATACATATATTATGGATAAATCTAGTGACAGATTCTTTACCAGCATTAGCGTTAGCTGTGGATCCAGCTGAAAAAGATGTTATGGAAAGGAAACCAATAAAACCTAAAAAGGGTATATTTACAAAGGGTATGTCTTGGAGAATAATATATCAAGGTGTAATGATTGGACTATTAACACTTGCTGCATTTATAATAGGACTAGGTACAAAAGATGTGCCAATAGTAGAAGGACTAACAGAACAAGAGGTAAGAGTGGAAATTGGCCAAACGATGGCATTTGTTGTTTTAGCATTGTCTGAATTAACTCATGTATTTAATATTAGAAATAATAAAAAATCAATATTTAAAACCAATATATTCAACAATTCTAAATTAATTTTAGCAATATTGGCATCATCAGCGTTAATGTTTGTTATACTATTAATACCAAGTTTAAGAAGCATATTCAGTATACCAGTACTTCCAATAGGAAATATAGTAGAAATTGTAATATTAGTATTAATGCCAATAGTTATAGTAGAAATATTTAAATTGTTTAAAATAAATACTATTGGGGAAGAATAAAAATTATAGATTTCTTAATATGCAAAGGAATGATATTTATGTATGATGTAATAATAATAGGGAGTGGACCTGCAGGAATTTCGGCTGCATTATATACTCAAAGAGGTGGTTTAAAAACACTGATAATATCAAAAGGAAGTGGCTCACTAGAAAAAGCACATAAGATACAGAACTACTATGGACTTGTAGAAGAAATATCTGGAACAGAGTTATACAAAATAGGAATAGAACAGGCAAAAAGAATAGGTGTAGAAATAATAGAAGACGAAGTGGTACAAATAAGTAATGAAAAAAATTTTAAAGTTACAACAATAAATGCAGAGTATGATGCGACAAAAGTAATTTTAGCAACAGGAACAAACAGAAAAGAATCTACAATAAAAGGAATAAAAAAATATGAGGGAAAAGGCATAAGCTATTGTGCAGTGTGTGACGCGTTTTTCTTTAGGGGGAAAGATGTTGTAGTTATAGGAGATGGAAATTATGCAGTTCATGAAGCGGAAATATTAAAACCAATTGCTAAATCTGTTAGAATAATAACAAATGGAAAAAAGATGGTACAAAACAGAAACATTGATGTGGAGACAATACAAGACAGCGTAAAAGAAGTTAAAGGCAAAGACATATTAGAAGAAATTGAATTTGCAAATGGAAAGACGATAAAAATAGATGGTGTATTTGTAGCAGAAGGAATCGCCACTAGTACAGATTTAGCAAAAAGAATAGGAGCGTTAGTAGAGGGTAATAATATAAAAATAAACAAAAATATGGAGACATCAGTAAAAGGCTTATATGCTTGTGGTGATTGCACAGGTGGCATACTTCAAATAAGTAAAGCTGTATATGAAGGTGCTAAGGCAGGTTTAGAAATAATTAAAAAGGAGGATAAAGATGTTAGTAATTGAATTAAACAAAGAAAATTTTGAAAAAGAGGTAAATAATTCCAAAATGCCGGTGTTAATAGACTTTTGGGCAAGTTGGTGTGGACCATGTAAAATGATGAGTCCAGTAATTGATGAAATTGCAAATGAAACACAGGAAACATTAAAAGTATGTAAAGTAAATGTAGATGATGAATTAGAACTAGCAAGAAAATTCAATATAATGAGTATACCAACTTTTGTAGCTATAAAAGAAGGCAAAGTAATAGGGACAACTGTAGGAGTACAAACAAAACAACAAATATTAGACCTATTAAAATAATAGAAATAACAGCCATCAGAAAGCAAATATTAATGTGTTAAAAATAAAGGGCGATATTATAAATCGCCCCAAAATTAAAAAAAATATAAATATGTATTGACAAATTCAATTAGAATGTGCTAATATTAATAAGTGTTAACCAATAAATACTTGCGGATGTGGCGGAACTGGTAGACGCGCTGGTCTTAGGAACCAGTACCAACGGTGTGGGGGTTCGAGTCCCTTCATCCGCACCAATGACATATCTGTTCGAACTAATAAAACAGATAGATACAAAAATCAATCAGAAAATAAATCTGGTTGATTTTTTTATTGCGAAAAAAATCATCCAATCAAAAAAAGGATGGTAATAGAAATGCAAATAGTTAAAGATAAACACAATAGTTGCTTAAAAACTAGATAGAATAACTAGAAGTATATATGATTGGGAAAATTTAATAACACTTTTAGATGAAAATGATGCTTATTTAGGTTGTGTAAATGTGGCTATAATGATTTTCTTTATGGAGATATTTTATTCTTAAATGCATAAAAAATAAAATCTTGTAAAGAATTGATTGATATGCTAATATATTATTAATTAATACTTTAGCAGGAGATGAATTATATAATGAAATCATTAATGGAATTTTATAAAAAAGGAAATGGGCCATCAAGTTCACACACAATGGGACCTAAAAAAGCAGCGGAAATGTTTAAAAAATCATATAAAGAGGCGGATTTTTTTGAAGTTATTTTATATGGTTCATTAGCTTTGACAGGGAAAGGACACTTAACAGACTACATAATTGAACAAACATTAAAACCAATAGAGACTAAAATAGTATTTGATAAAAAGACAAAATGTGATGTGCATCCTAATACTATGGTTTTAATAGCATATAAAGACCAACAGGAACTTGGAAGATGGATGGTATACTCTATAGGTGGAGGAGCAATAAGAATAGTAGGAAAAGAGAGCCAAGAACCAGAAGAAATATATAAATTAAATACATTTAACGAAATAAAACAGTATTGTGAGCAAAATAATAAACAAATATATGACTATGTATATGAAACTGAAGGAAAAGAAATAAAAAACTTTTTAGGAGAAATATGGGAGGCAATGAAAGAAAGTATATGCCTTGGATTAAATGCAGAGGGAATTATACCAGGTAAGCTACAACTTAGTAAAAGAGCTAAAAGCATATACAACAATAAAATAGAAAATGAACCAACAGAAGTTAAGAGGACAAGATTGCTAACAGCATATGCATATGCTGTTAGTGAGACAAATGCTTCTGGTGGAGAAATTGTAACTGCTCCAACATGTGGTTCATGTGGTGTATTGCCAGCAACCTTATATTATCTACAAAAAGAAGATAAATACACAGATGAAGAGATAATTAATGCATTGGCTACAGCAGGTATAATAGGTAATATTGTTAAAACAAATGCTTCTATAAGTGGAGCAGAATGTGGATGCCAAGCTGAAATAGGAACAGCATGTTCAATGGCAGCAGCAGCTTGTAGTCAATTAAGAAAATTAGATATATATAAAATAGAACATGCAGCAGAAATTGCAATGGAACACCATCTTGGATTAACTTGTGATCCAATATATGGATATGTTCAAATACCTTGTATAGAAAGAAATGCTGTAGCTGCAATAAGAGCAATAGATGCGAGTAACATATCTATGTTGCTAGATGAAAATCAAAAAATATCTTTTGACTTAATTACAGAAACAATGTATGAGACTGGAAAGGATTTAAGAAGTCACTATAGAGAAACTAGTACAGGAGGACTTGCAAAAAAATATTGTAGAAATAAATATTACAATACAGACATGGAATAAAAAATATAAAATGTGCCTTAAGAAAGGAATAAGACCAAATATGGAAAATGAGATAATAGAAAAAAACAAAGAATATATAGTTGATATAATTGACAATGGGTATGAAGGAGAAGGAATTGCAAAAATAAACGATTTTACAGTATTTGTTCCAACAGCAATAAAAGGAGAAAAATGTAAGATATTAATTGTAAAAGTTCATACAACATATGCATATGGAAAAATATTAGAAATAATAGAAAGATCAGAAAAAAGAGTAGAACCAGATTGTTCAACATATAAAAGATGTGGAGGATGCAACTTAAGACATATAGAATATCAATATACACTAAAAATGAAACAACAAATAGTTCAAAATTTAATTAGTAAAAGTACAAAAACGCCAATAAGAGTTAACGAAACAATAGGAATGGTACAACCATATTACTATAGAAATAAACTTCAATATCCTGTTGGATTAGACAAAAACAAAGAAATAGTAATGGGAGTTTTTGCCAAAAGAACTCATGAAATTATTCCAGTAAGTAAATGCATGATTCAAAATGAAAAAGCAGAAGAAATTGCAAAGTATATTTTTGAACTTGTTAAGCAATACAATATACCACCATATAATGAAGAAAATCAGACAGGAAAAATAAGGCACATTGTTATAAAAATAGGAATTAGAACTAATGAAGTAATGTGTGTAGTTGTGACAAACGAAAAGAAAATTGAAAGGGAAGATGAATTAGTAAATAATATAATTAACAAATTTCCAGAGGTAAAAACAGTTATTAAAAACATTAATAATAAAAATACAAATGTAATATTAGGAAAAGAAAATATAATTTTATATGGAAGCGGATATATCTTTGACAAATTAGGAAATTACAAGTTTAAAATTTCACCACAATCTTTTTATCAAATAAATCCAAGCCAAACAGAAATATTATATAATACGGCCATAAATAGTATTATAAAAGATAAAGAAAATCTAAAAGATAAAGTGGCACTAGATTTATATTGTGGAATAGGCACAATTGGAATTTTTGTGGCAAAATATTTCAAAAAGATATATGGAATTGAAATAGTAGAACAAGCAATAGAAGACGCAAAAGAAAATGCAAAAATAAACCAAATAGAAAATATAAAATTTTATTCGGGAGATGTAGAAAAGATATTACCGGAATTGATAAATACGGAAAAGATTAAACCAGATGTTGTATTTGTAGATCCACCAAGAAAAGGATTAGACAATAAAACAATAGAAATATTAAATAAAACAAAACCAGAGCAGATAATATATATAAGCTGTAATCCAGCGACAATGGTAAGAGATTTGCAGAAGCTAGAAAACGACTATATTATAAAAGAGATACAACCAGTAGATATGTTTCCATATACATCGCATGTTGAGTGTGTATGTGTGCTGAAACTTAAATAAATGCATGAATATCAATGTTTTATGACATGTTAACTGTGCTAGAAAATAACTTGTAATTATATTAAAAATATGCTTTTAAATAATAAATATTATATAGATAAAACACAACCTGGTAAACGGTTGATGGGTCAAAAAAATTAAAAAAACTGGTATCTTTCCCAGACCCAACATTCATTAAATAGTTCGATGGTAGATTTAGAGTGGCAAACGGCTTTATATAAAGCCACAAAGGAATGTATAAAATTTATCCCTATAAATGTTATCCACCTCAAATTTTATTAAGTACATTATATATAGATATGTACTCATATGGATTAGAGAATACATTAAAAGATATGTCTAATATTTATTCAGGAGAGATTGACAATTGCAATTTTAGAGGTGCAAGAGTTAGCCGAGTGTTAACTCCACAATTTCCATTTGAAGCTACAATAAAAAATAATTCATTAGAAAAACTAAAAGATGTTGCAGTATGGCATCAAATTGGAAAAAACAATTTTGAAAGGTTAGAAATTATTATTGGGTAGAATATTAGAGAAGGAGGAATTTTATGAGTGATAATCAAATAACAATACAACCAGAAGAATCATACAAAATAATTAGAAATAGTGTACTAACTGCACAAGCGAAAGTATATACTGCCGTTAATTCTGCAATGGTACAAGCATACTGGGAGATAGGACAAGAAATACATAAAGCATGTGGAGAAAATGATAGAGCAGAATATGGTAAAAAATTACTAGAATATTTATCAGAACAGTTAACAAGTGAATTTGGAAAAGGATTTACAGTTGCAAATTTAAAAAATATGCGACAATTTTATCGTACATTTCCAATTCGCCAGACACTGTCTAGCGAATTGAGTTGGTCACATTATAACTTATTAATGAGAATTGAAGATGAAAAATCTAGACAATTTTATGCTAATGAATGTGTAAAATCTAATTGGAGTGTAAGACAATTAAAAAGACAAATAGGAACATTCTACTATGAAAGATTATTGGCGAGTCAAGATAAAGAAGCGGTAGAAAAAGAAATAGGATTACCAGAAAAAGTAGAACCTAAAAATATAATAAGAGATCCTTATGTATTAGAATTTTTAGGTTTAGAAGGAAAAACAAGTTTTTATGAAAAAGATTTAGAACAAGCAATAATAGATCATTTGCAAAAATTCTTATTAGAATTAGGAAGAGGATTTTCTTTTGTATCAAGACAACAAAAAATAACATTTGATGGTAGACATTTCTTTATAGATTTAGTATTCTACAACTATATATTAAAATGCTTTGTAATAATAGATTTAAAACTAGGAGATTTAACACATCAAGATATAGGACAAATGCAAATGTATGTAAATTATTATACAAGAGAAATGATGAATGAAGGAGATAATCCGCCAATTGGAATTGTACTTTGTGCAGATAAAAGTGAACAAGTTGTAAAATATACTTTGCCAGAAGATAATAATCAAATATTTGCTTCAAAGTATAAATTATATTTGCCAACAGAAGAAGAATTTAAGAAGGAATTAAATTTAGAAAACTATGTGAAAAAAGACGATAGTTTAGAAGACAATAGCTTAACAAATGAGGATGAGTAAAAGTTATAAAAGGTAGAGCTTAATGTCAATGCAACAAATCAATAGCGAATGTGCGAGATTCAAAATTTTATCAATAGTGGATTTGTATCGCATGTGGAGTGTGTAGCAGTATTAAAGTGCGTAACAAAAAAATAATTGGAGAGTGAAAGATGTTTGATTTAATAGAAGTTAAAGAGAAAGATAAGAATGTAATATATAATTTAATGCAGTTATATACATATGAATTAAGTTTCTTTGAAGATGAGACTACAACATTTAAAATGTTGGATTCTGGATTGTATGTAATGAGCAAATATGTTGAAGGATATTGGCAGGAAGAAAATAGGCATCCATATATATTAAAATGTAAAAATGAATTAGCAGGATTTGCTTTACAGAGATTTAATGAGGAAAATATGAATGAAGTAGCCGAATTTTTTGTTCTTAACAAGTATAGAAGAATAGGGGCAGGAACATTTATGGCAAATAAAATGTTTGAGGTGTATAAAGGAAAATGGGAAGTTTGTACATTATTAAAAAATGAAAGAGCTCAAAAATTTTGGAGAAACACTATAAAAAATTTTACAAATAATAATTTTGAGGAAAAATATATTAGAAATAATTCAAGATTAGCATTTTACTTTGAAAGTTAAAAATTATTTATAAGAAAAACTGGGGGATGACTTGGAATTTTATCAAAAAGCCATTAGAATGGAGGAAAAATATGAAATTATACTTAAAAAAGCCTTCTGCTGAAGAAGAACAAGAGTGGAAAAACTATATAAAAGAGTTTAGAAAAATAGATATTAATGCTACACCATTAGGATATTATGAAAATATTGATTATAAGGATTGGTTAATAAAAATAGAAAATGAAAATAAAGGAATAAATCTGGAAGAAGGTAGAGTTCCTTCAACAGTTTTTTTCTTAATGAATGATGGAAACAAAATTCTAGGACATATATCAATTAGACATAATATAGATAATGCTTTTTTAAAATTATATGGTGGACACATTGGCTATGGAATAAGGCCAAGTGAAAGAAATAAAGGGTATGGAACAATAATGCTTCATCTAGCATTAATAAAATGCAAAGAATTAGGTTTGGAAGATGTAATGATTACTTGTAAAGATAATAATGTTGGTTCTTATAAAACCATAGAAAATAATTATGGAATACAAAAAGATTTAATTTATATCAAAGAAGAAAATTCTTACTTTAGAAGATATTGGATTAATATTGACCAATCTGTATTAAGTTTTAAGATGTTATAAAAAATGTGGATTTAAAGAATCTGGAAGAAGAATTAGCAAAATGAGTTGCCCTATTTTGCGAAGTATATTATAATATAAAAAAGTGTAATTGATTATATGTGCATTAAAATGGATATATAGAAAGATAGGTGTAAAATGAAAAGTAGGAAGATTATTTATGTTGTATTATCTGTTATATTGATAATTGTTATCTTTGCAATTATTATTGCTATAAAAAATAAGAAACCTGAATTAAATGACCATACTATTTGTGAGCCTAAATCAATAATAGAACAGATATTAGCAACCAACCCTGATAAAAAATATTTAAAACTAAAAGGTGGAGAAATATTAAATGAAAATACAAATTTTAGTGAATATGCTTTCATAAGTAATAATTCAATATATATTTTCAATCCTCAAAAATTAGACAGCGGAGAATTTGAATATAAAAAAGTTTATGACATAGATAAAAATATAAAAGTTATGAACATTAGGCCAAGCTCTGGGGCAGATATAAAATTTATTGATTACAATGATACATTATATACATTACATGATGAAAATTTGGATAATAAAGTTAGAGATAGTTATGATATGTTTCTAAATGCAGATTATAAACTTAATAATTATCTTAAATGGGAATATTCTACTGAATTTCTTGGCAAAAAGACTGATTATGATTTTATGTCTAACTATGTTTATGTAAAGGATAATATTTTGTATAGATTATTGTATAATAATGATAGATATCCAGCAGTTGATAAAGTTAGTGGAAATTATGAGGGCGAGAAAGTAATTAGAATATATAATGAAAGAATACTTAAAACTGATAAAGGCTTTTACGAAATAATGAGTTATTTTGATACTAATTTAAATAAAACTGTTACAACTACAGTCAGAATTAATTTATTAACTAAATTTTATGATGAAATATTAACATTTACATATAAATATGTAGTGTTAAAAGATTATACGCTTATACCTATAAATGACGTTATGGAAAGCAGAGTGAGAGATTACCCATATGATTATTTTATAAGTGGATTTAATTATATGAATGAAGTGAGATATGAGGAATAACCCCAAAATAATATATATAAACAATGGAGGAAAAAGGACATGAAAATATCTACAAAAGTAGAAAATAATATTATAACAGATGTAAAATTTAAAACCTTTGGATGTGGAGCTGCAATAGCAACAAGCAGTATTTCAACAGAAATGATAAAAGGAAAAACGATAGAAGAGGCTTTAGCTTAAAAAAATGGAGACGTTGTAAAAGCATTAGATGGACTACCACCTGTAAAACTACACTGCTCAGTGTTAGCTGAAGAAGCAATACATGAAGCTATTGCAGATTACTATAGAAAAGAAGGCAAATTATCAGAAGAAGAAATTAAGATAAAATGTAATTTAAAAGAACATCATTGTGAAAGCTGTGGTATTTAGTATGATTAGAGCAGATAATTAATTATCTGCTCTAAAAAAATGAAGAATAGAGATACACACTTATAAAAAATGCATTATTCGTTTATTTTTGAGTATAAACCAAATGAAATAATACCGCTTAAGCCGACTAAAGTATAAATGACTCTACTAAAAGCACTCATACTCCCAAAAAGTGCGGCAACTAAATCGAAACTGAAAAGACCTATTAAAAGCCAATTTAATGCACCAATTATTACAAGTGTAAGTACAATGTAATATAAAGTTTTCATAACATACCTCCATAATAATATTATTAGAATTTATTATAATAATTATTCAATCGAATTAAAAAATAATAACTTATTATTGCCATTTTTATTTTAGTATAGTACAATACTAATGTCGGACGAGGAAATAACAGATTTAATTGAATATAATAATAGAAAGACAAAATGGAATACATACAATAGTAGCAGAAGAATTGGATTTTGGAACAAGAGAATATGAATTAATAAAAATTGATTAGGAACACAGAAGGTTTAATATTTTCAAAAAAGGAGACTTGAAGAATGAATAAATACATGAAAATAGCTGATGAATTAGCACAGCAAAATATTTTAACAAATGATGGTGGACCATTTGGAGCTGTTATTATAAAGAATAATGAAATAGTTGGTAAAGGTAATAATCAAGTAGTATTAAAAAATGATCCAACAGCACATGCAGAAATAGTAGCAATTAGAGATGCTTGCAAAAACTTGGGTACATTTGATTTAACAGGATGTGAAATTTATACTAGTTGTTATCCATGTCCAATGTGTTTGTCTGCTATTATATGGTCAAACATAAAAATGGTGTATTATGGCAACACAAAGGAAGATGCAGAAAAAATAGGATTTAGAGATAATTTAATTTATGAATATTTGGAGGGGCAAAGCAAAACCTCTAATAAAGAAGACATATTGAAAATTATAGCAATGGATAGGGAAGAAACAATAAAAACATTTGAAAGTTATCAAAATAAAAGTGAAAACAAAACTATGTATTAAAAGCAGGAGGCGTGTTTTGAAAGAATTAGTTTTAATTGACGGAAATAGTATTATGAATAGAGCATTTTACGGAATTATGGGTTCGAAAATGCTTACAACTCCAGATGGAAGATATACCAATGCTGTATATGGATTTTTATCAATAATGTTTAAAATAATAGATGATTTAAAACCAGAATATATGGTAGTGACTTTTGACCTAAAAGCACCAACTGCAAGACATAAGCTTTATGCAGGCTATAAAGCCACAAGAAAGGGAATGCCAAATGAACTTGCAGAACAGATGCCAATAATAAAAAATATTCTTAAAGCAATGAACATAACAATAATAGAAAAAGAAGGATACGAAGCAGATGATGTTTTGGGCACGCTAGCAAATTATGGAGAAGAGCAAGGAATTCATGTGACAATATTATCAGGAGACAGAGACACGTTCCAATTAACTACCAATAATATAACTATAAGAATTCCGCATACAAAAGCAGGAAAGACAGAGACAGAAGATTTTAAAGAACAAAATATTATAGAAAAATATGGTGTAATGCCAAAACAACTAATAGAAGTCAAAGGGCTAATGGGAGATAGTTCGGACAATATTCCAGGAGTCCCAGGAATAGGGGAAAAGACGGCACTAGAACTTATAAAAAAATATGGTTCAATAGAAAACCTATATAAGCAGATAGAAGAAGGCAAGGACGAATTAAAAGGAAAGACTAGAGAAAAAATTGAACAAAATAAGGAGTTGGCATATTTATCTAAAGAACTGGGAACCATTAATACACAAGTTCCAATAGAAAAAAACTTAGAAGATTATAAAATTACAGAATGGGATAAAAATGAAGTTTTAGAAATCTTTAAGGAACTAAAGTTTAATAGGTTTATAGAACGATTTGGCTTGAAAGCGGAAAAAAATGAGTCTCAGATAGAAAAATTATTTGAAATACAAGAAGTAAACTATAATTTAATAGAAGAGTATGCGCAAACTGAGAAAAAAATAATATATACTTTAGGTAAAGAGCAAAGTAATAATGATAATGACATAATTAAGAAAAAAATCATAAGCATAAGCATATATAATATCGAAAAAAATGTAATATACTATGCTAAAACAAATGAGGAACAGATAAAAAAGATATTTGAAAGTGAAAACATTGAAAAATATGGGCATAATTTAATAGAAGATTATGTAATATTAAGACAAAATGGTATAATGTTTAAAAATATGGTATTCGACATAGAAATTGCCGCATATTTAGTAAATCCCACAAATTCAAAATACAATATTTCTATATTAGCAAATCAGTATCTTAATATAGATATGAATGACTATTTGGAAAAAATGGGCATAGATAAAAATCAAAATAAACAAATTACGCTTTTTGAAACACAAGAACTTAATGATACAACTAAATATGAAAATGGTATAGAGACCTACTTATTGAATAAACTGATAGAAAAAATAACAGAAAAACTAAAAGAAATAAATTGCTGGGAATTATTTAATAATATAGAAATGCCATTAATTAAAGTATTGGGAGAAATGCAATATAATGGAATTCATTTAGATGAAAATGAATTAACTATGTTTGGAAATGAACTAAAAGCGAAAATAGGAGAGTTAAAAAAAGAAATATATGAAATGTGTGGACAAGAGTTTAATGTAAACTCAACACAGCAATTGGGAAAGGTTTTGTTTGAAGATTTAAAGCTTCCTGTATATAAAAAGACAAAAAGCGGTTACTCAACAGATGTTGATGTTTTAGAAAAATTAAAAAAAGAGCATCCTGTTATAGAGAAAATATTAGAGTATAGAACATTAATGAAATTAAATTCAACCTATGTTGAAGGATTACTTCCATATGTAAATACTAAGACAAAAAGGATACATTCATATTTTCATCAAACAATAACAGCAACCGGAAGAATAAGCAGTACAGAACCAAATCTACAAAATATTCCGACAAGAATAGAATTAGGAAAACAGCTTAGAAAAGCATTTAAACCAGAAAAAGGATATATATATATAGATGCAGACTATTCACAAATAGAATTAAGAGTGTTAGCACACATATCTCAAGATGAAAACATGATAAATGCATTTGAAAATGACGAAGATATACACAGACAAGTAGCTTCAAAGGTATTTGATGTACCAATGGAAGAAGTTACAAAAGAACAAAGAAGTGCTGCAAAAGCTGTAAACTTTGGAATTGTTTATGGAATAAGTGACTTTGGATTAGCAGAGCAGTTAGGGATAGGAAGAAAAAAAGCAAAACAATATATAGAGCAATACAAAGAAAAGTATATGGGAATTAAGAATTTTATGGATAACATTGTAGAAGAGGCAAAGAAAAGAGGATATGTAGAAACACTATTCCATAGAAGAAGAGAAATTCCAGAATTATCATCAAACAATTATATGGTAAGGCAATTTGGCGCTAGAGTAGCAATGAATACACCAATACAAGGAACAGCGGCAGATATTATGAAGATTGCAATGATAAAATTATTTGACAGAATAGAAAAAGAAAAATTAAGTGCAAAATTAATATTACAAGTACATGATGAATTGATTGTAGAATGTAAAAAAGAGGAAAGTGAACAAGTAAAGCAAGTCTTAAAAGAAAGTATGGAGAATGCTACAAAACTAAGCATACCATTAAAAGTAGAAATATCAGAAGCAAACAATTGGTATGAGGCAAAATAAGCAAAAGAAGCTTTAAATAATACGAAAGGTGAAAATAGTGAAAAAAATTTTGATTTGCACATTAGCAATTATAATTTTAGTAGTGGTGCTAAAAGTCGCTAATGTAAAAAGAATTATTTTGAGAAAAATGTACGTAAAAGATTATTCGGAATATGTTTATGAATATGCAACAGAATACAATGTAGATCCATTACTAGTATTTGCAGTTATTAAGGCAGAAAGCAATTTTAAAAAAGATGCAACATCAACAAGTAATGCAATTGGACTAATGCAATTAATGGAGAATACAGCTATAGAAACGGGAGAAAAAGTAGATGAAAAAATAAACTCAAAAGAAGAATTATATAACCCGAAGATTAATGTGAAAATTGGCATAAAATACTTATCAGAACTGCTAGAAAGATATGATGGAAACCTTGGAATAGCGCTAGCAGCATATAATGCGGGAATAGGAAATGTAACAGAGTGGATACAAAAAGGAATAATAAAAAAAGATGGCACTGATATAGAAAATATACCATTTAAAGAAACAAATAACTATGTAAGAAAAATATTAAGAGACTATGAGATTTATAGGGAAATTTATGAAGTGTAGAGGAGAAAATAAATTGACAAAAAATATGCAATGATATAAAATGTAAAAGATAATAAAAGAGTGAGGCGATAGAAAATGTGGGGAAATATTACTATAGCTTTTTTGCTAGCATTTATTACAAGCTTTGTTATAACACCCTATACTATGAGACTTGCGCATAAGGTTGGAGCAATAGATTTTCCAGGGGAACGTAAAATACACAATAAACCAATTCCAAGATTAGGTGGTTTAGCAATAATATCCGGTTTCCTACTTTCGGTTCTATATTTATTGTTTATATTAAACATAGAAAAAACAATAAGTTTAGTAGGAACAGAAAACTATGGAATAAAACTGATGGGATTTTTTCTAGGAATTATAATATTGGGAATAACATGTTTCATAGATGATTCGAAAAATATACCAGCGTGGGTTAAATTACTTGCACAAATATTATCAGCAGTAATTGTAACTGTGTGTGGTGTAAAGATAGACATGATAGCAGTACCATTTATGGAAAAAAACATAATTTTAAACAACGTTTTTTCATATATACTTACAATAGGATGGATAGTAGGTATAACTAATGCAATAAACTTAATAGATGGATTAGATGGCTTATCTTCAGGAATTTCACTTATATCTTGTATATCACTATTAATAATATTTGCAACAAATGGTTCATCAATATTATCTATAATATTAATAACAGCTCTTGCCGGTGGAATAGTTGGATTTTTACCATTTAACTTTAATCCAGCTAAAACATTTGTAGGAGATGTAGGTTCTAATTTTTTAGGATTCAGCTTAGCAGTAATATCAATTTTAGGAGTGGCAAAAACATATACGGTTTTAGTATTAATAGCGCCACTAATAGTACTAGGATTACCTATATTTGATACAATATTTGCTATTTTTAGAAGAATAATCAAAGGTAAGTCATTAAAAGCTGTATTTAAGCCAGATAAGGGACATTTACATCATAGATTAATGGCAAAAGGATATACTCAAAAGCAAGCTGTTCTAATATTATATGGATTAAGTGCAACATTGGGAATGTTTGCGATTATTTTACTTGATAGTGGGTTATGGAAGGCGTTATCATTTGCATTATTAGTAGTGGCAATTATCGCAGTAGGGTATAAAGATATATTCAAAAAAACAAAAACATCATAAGAAATTACACAAAAACAACTTATTTTGTAAGGTTGACAAAGAAAAAGTTTTAATATAGAATAACAAATACAAGAAATAATAGGAGTTGGGGGAAAACAAGATGAAACCTAAAGTATTATTAATAATACCAGCCTACAACGAAGCGGGAAACATAGAAAAAGTTGTAAAAGATTTAGAAAAAAATGCTAAAGATGTTGATTATGTTATTATAAACGATGCATCAAAAGACAATACTTTAGAAATATGTAAAAAAAACAATTATAATTGCATAAACGGATTAGTAAACCTAGGCCTTTGGGGGGCAGTTCAAACAGGACTTAAATATGCAATGGATAAAAATTATGATATTGCTATCCAATTCGATGGAGACGGACAACATAGTGCTAAATATATAGAATGTTTAGTTGACGAAATTGAAAATGGAATAGATATAGCTATTGGCTCAAGATTTGTAACTGCAAAAAAACCATGGTCATTGAGAATGCTGGGAAGTAGAGTAATATCAGCTTGTATATTTCTAACTACAGGGAAAAGGATTACGGATCCAACAAGTGGAATGAGAGCATATAATAAAAATATTATAAAGGAATATGCACTAGACATGAACAATCCCCCAGAACCGGATACGTTAGTGTATATGTTAAAAAAGAAGAAAAAAATAAAAGAAATTCAAGTAGAAATGAGTGAAAGAGAACAAGGAACATCTTCATTTAATGTAGGTCATACTATTAAATATATGTGCAGAATGATTATTTCTATCTTTTTTATACAACCATTTAGGAAAAGAAAATAAAATATTGATAAGAAGAGGAGTTGACTATGGATTTACAATTAAATTTATTTTTTATAATTATTTCAATATTAACAATCATTTATATTATACGAAAAATAAGAAAACATAAATTAAATATTGATGATTCTATTGTATGGATAATTTGGTCAATCATATTATTGATACTTAGTATATTTCCGAAAATTTCAATTTTTTTTGCAAAGCAAATGGGATTTCAATCAACGAGTAATTTCATTTTATGCTTATTTGTGTTTGTTTCTTATATCATGTTATTTTTTCAAAATATTAAAATATCAGAGTTAAAAGAAAAAAACAAAGAGATAATTCAAAAAACAAGTATATATGTGTATAACCAAAGAAATAATGAGAATAAAGAGAAATAATAATTTATAACAGGTGAAGAACAAATGAGAGCAAAAAAAACTTTAAAAAATTTAATATTTAACTTATTGCAACAAATTGTAAGTATCGTGACCGGTTTTATATTACCACCCCTCATAATTCAGAATTATGGTTCATCAATTAATGGGCTGATTTCTACGATAAAACAGATTGTAATGTATGCTCAAACTACTGGTGCAGGAATTGCAAGTGCTAGTACATATGTAATGTATCAACCACTAGCTGAACGAAACTATAAAAAGTTAAGTGGTATTTTTAATGCAACGAGGAAAATGTTTGTAAAAGCAGGAAACTTGTCATCTCTTATCATGCTCTTAGTTGCATTCATATACCCATTATTTGTGCGTAACGATGTAGATGTTTTAACTACAATTTGTTTAATTATATTACTTGGAGCCTGTGGCGTATCGGAATTTTATTTTATTGGAAAGTATCAAGCCTTGTTTAGCGCAGATCAAAAAAACTACTTGGTATCTATTGCTCAAGGATTGGGTAATATATTTAACATTGTCATTTCTATAATATTAATTAAATTTAACTGTAATATTATTTTGGTAGAATTTGGTGCAATGACTGTGTATATTGTCAGAGTGGTTGTGCTTTGGACGTACTTCAAAAAAAATTATACTTATATTGATAAGAAAGAAAAACCACTGATGAACGAAATTTCTCAAAGGAGAGATGCAATAATACACGAAATTACTGCACTGATTATTAACAATAGTTCTATTGTACTAATATCATTGCTTATTGGGTTAAAAAATGCAAGTATTTATAATGTTTATATGTTAGTTTTTTCTGGATTAAACATGATTTGCAATATTGTTTCTAATGGAATATATGCATCTTTTGGGGATGTAGTTTCGAAAAAAGAAGATGAAGTTCTGAAAAAAGCTTATGATGTTTTTGAATTTACATACATGATTATGATCTCCGCAATTTATACAATAGCATATATATTAATTATGCCATTTATAAAAATATATACTCAAGGAATGACAGACGCTAACTATGTGCTTCCTATATTAGGTAAGTTATTTGTACTAGTTGGATTCATAAACAATCTTAAGATTCCATCAAGAACGATGGTCATTGCAAGCGGGCATTTTAAACAGACAAAAAAATATTCAGTAATTGAAATGATTATAAATCTTTTGGGACAAGTAATTCTAATGTATTTTTGGGGAATCTATGGAGCTTTATTAGGATGCCTATTGGCAGCAATATATAGGGCAATTAATTTTATTTGGTACTCTAACAAATATATATTGAAGATATCGAATAATATAATTATAAAAAGAGTTTTATTATTTTTAGCGGTTGCATGTATAATTATTGGATTTTATTCATTTGAAATCAACCTTATGATTTTAAACTATCTGCAGTGGTTTACATATGCAATTATAATATCTACTACTGTAGGGATTATATTTTTAATAACAGGAGCAATTTCCAATAGAGAAACATTTAAAGAGACTGTAAAAATTTTAAAAGGAATTATAATAAGAAGGTAACTTATATGAAAAAACATGCATATCTAATTATGGCTCATAATAACCCATACATTCTAAAAAAATTGTTAAATTTAATTGATGATAAGAGAAATGATATTTATTTACATATAGATAAAAAGTCAAAATTATTCAATGTACAAGAAATAAACAATATTGTAAAGAATTCGAATCTATATTTTACGAAAAGAATTGATGTGAGATGGGGGGACTTTTCTCAGATAGAATGTGAATATTTATTACTAAAAGAAAGCAAAAACAAGAACTATGAATATTATCACTTTATATCAGGAGTAGACCTACCATTAAAAACACAAGATGAAATTCACGATTTTTTTCAAAAGAACAATGGAAAAGAAATTGTTCAATTAACGACGGATGAAATAATAAACAAAAGGAATGCATATTATAGAATTTCTAGGTTCCATTTTTTTCAAAAAATTGCAAAAAGCAATCGAAGATTAGAAAGAACATTTTATAATGCTTTTCAAAATGTTTTTATGCCTATACAATCTATTTTAAAAGTCGATCGAATAAAAAAGCTGGATATCAAAGTAGGATATGGTGCAAATTGGGTCAGTATTACAAATGACTTTGCAAACTATGTGTTGAAACAGGAAACTTGGGTAAGAAAGGTATTTAAATATTCATTATGCGCAGATGAACTATTTATTCAGACACTTTTAGTAAACTCTAAATTTAAAGAAAATGTTTATAAAGAACCATCAAATAATTTTAACGGAGATGCTTGTATGAGATACATTGATTGGGAAAGAGGAAATCCATATGTATTCAAAGAGGAAGACCTAGAAAGATTGCTAAAAAGTAGAATGCTGTTTGCTAGAAAGTTTGATGTAGAGACAAATAAAAAGATTATTGATGACATATATATGATATTAAAAGAAAAACAGAACAAATAATAACTAATTTTAGTTATAAGTGGAGGAGAAAAATTGACAATACTAAAGATTTTATTATTAATAGTTTTTATGTGTTTTAGTTCAAAGGCACTTGGACTTTATGTTTTTGATAAGATAAAGAAAGATAGGGAAGAAAAAACAGCAATAGGCTTTTTGGCAAATCTGACTTTGTTTTTTATATGTGAGCTTCCAGTTATGTTCTTTAAACTATCATCAAGATACTTAAATATTTTTGGACTTGTATATTTAACAATAATTGGAATTATTATGCTTAAGTATATAAAAAACAAGAAAATTATTAAAATAACAAAAAAAGAAATTATAGCACTTATTGTGGCATTTGCTTTTATGTTATTATATATGATATGCATTCACTTTGGATACATGGAAACATATGATTCCTATTTTTACAGTGTATTTACTAATAGTGCACAAAATGCAGAACACATATCAACTATAGACCCATATACAGGCCAAAGTAATTTGCAAAATTATTATAAATATATGTCATATTACTACCAAGCATCATTTTTGGCTAACATAGTCGGACTACAAGAGGGATATTTAGTTTTAATATGGGTAATGACATTTATGAATTACTTTTTTATAAGTATGACAGCAATAACATTGGTGAGAATAGCTCGAAATAAAAATTTAAACAATATACTTACAGCATTTTTTTTAACATTTGTTCTTAGCATTTTCAGGGCGCCATTTAATGCACTTCATTTAGTAACAATAGTATTAAGTATTTATTGTTTTACTTATATGTTTGATTTATTCAAAGAAGAAAAAACATCATTACATTTACTATTAATTTGTATAATTGCTGGAATTTCTATAACATCTACGATGATGTTTATTATGTTATTTTTTATTTGTTCCTTCTATATAGTTGTATGTATATTAAAAAGAAAGGACTTATTGAATTCAGTATTATATGTAGGTACACCGGTATTGATAATTTTGTTTTTATATATTTATGAATCGTTAGATAATATATATGTTATTGCAATTATGCTATTTGTGTTAACAATTTTATATTTGTTATTTCAAAACAAAAAAATAATAGATATAATTGCTAAACTTGGATATCCAATGATGATAATTATACCAATAATACTTATTTTATTAGGAACTCCTTTATATGATAATATATTGGCAAAATTATTAATAAAGAAGGATAATATTGATTCAAGCATGCAAATAATTCCAGAGAATGCAGAGAATCCGGATGAACATTTAGAAGATGGGGAAAAATTAATATTAAATTATACAGTGGATAAAGAAATTCATAGTTCATCAATGAAATATATTTATGAAAATAAATCTAATGTATTAAGTACAATTCTGATTTTAATTACACATTCAAGCATCTTGTATGGTGGTATGATATTCTTATTAGTATATGGAATAAAAAATTTAAGAAAAAAACCAGAGTTTTTATTACTAGTGGTATATATAATTATTTTGTATAATCCTTTAGTAAGAAAGGGTCTTTCAGCATTAACATTAGGGCTTGAAAGTAGGATATATTTATTCTTTAATACTATTTTTGGAATATTAGGAATATATTATTTGCTTGAATTTATAGAAACTAGAGTAAAAAATATAAAAACACAATATAACATTAAGAAAGTATTGCAATATGGAAGCTATGTATACATAACATTAACAGCATTTTCAATATTAGTCTATATATTACAATTTGATATAATTGATTGTAAAAAATATAGCATACTTGCTAAAGTGCCAAATACTTTAGTAGAAGCGACTGAATATTTTAATAAATATATACAGGAAAATAATTTATCTAACGAATATGTTAGGGTCTATTATACGGCTAATACTTTTAATATGTCTATGATTGACAAAAATGTCAATAAGAAAATTAAAATTATAAATAGTAAAGAATATATGGGATATTTGGGAGATGAAAATAAAACTTTTACAAGTAAATTAGCTATAAGTGCTTACTTTGATTCAGAGGGTAAAAGCTATTTATATAATGAATCTGGAAAAGAGGTACCAATAGAAGAAAAGGAAATTGAGGAATATATTAAATACTATGATATTCAATATATAACTTGCAAGGCATCTAAAGAAGAAAAGTTTAAAAACTATATAAATAATAACTTTGAAGTTATTTATTCAAATGACGATGTTCAAATCCTAAAATTGAAATAAGGGGGGAAAAGAAAAAATGGATGAAGTGACAATTATTATAAAAACACTAGACAGATGTGATTGCTTAATTAATTTATTGGACTCTATTTTTAAAAAATATCCTAAAATTAGAGTTTTAGTTGGAGATGATAGCGAAATATCATCCAAAGAAAAAATACTATCAAAATTTAACCAATACAATTTGCAATATTACAATTTAGAAAAAGATTGTGGACTATCTGCTGGAAGAAATTTTTTATTAAATAAAATACAAACGAAATATTTTGTATTAGCAGACGACGATTTCGTTTTTGATCAAAAAACAAACTTAGAAAGAGCAGTGCAAATACTTGAAGAGAAAAAATTAGATATTATAGGGGGATATATACGCAACTATAAAATTGTAAAAAGTAATTGGGACAAGCTTCTTGTTCTTATTCAAAAAATACTAAAATATGAATTGCCAACAAATTATATAGGAACCTTAAAGATGGAAGGAAATACATTTTATGCAGATTACACAGTGCATTCATTTCCGGAATTTGCAGAAACAGATTTAGTATTAAATTTTTTCTTGGCTAAGACAGAAAGAATAAAAGAAATTCACGGTTGGGATCCAAAATTGAAATTGCAAGAACACACGGAGTTTTTTTATAGAGTCAAATTGAATAATTTGAAGGTAGGGTTTACAAATGAACTATCAGTTCAACATCATCCGGTTAAACTAAAAAAGTACAGCGAAAAAAGAAATAGAAATTATACAAATGTATTTATGGATAAGTATGCCATAGACAAAATAGTTGCAAATTATGATGACAATAGAGGACAAGTTATAACATTAAGAGAAAATTTGGAGGGAAAAAATTGAAAGTTAGTGTGATTATTCCTATTTATAATGCAATGGAGTATCTACCAATTAGTTTGGAAAAAGTTTTAAACCAAACATATCATAATATAGAAATACTGTTGGTTGATAATAACTCAAAAGATGGCAGTTATGATTATATAAAGACACTAGAAAAAAACGATTGTAGAGTTAAAGCACTAATAGCTACAATGCAAGGACCTAATTATGCTAGAAAGGTCGGATTTGAAGCTTCGACAGGAGATTATGTTTTATTTTGCGACTCAGATGACTTTGTAGAGCTGGATGCAATTGAGAATTTTGTGGGTAAACTAGAAGAAACAAATGCAGATATTGTTATTGGAAATTATAAAGAAGTAACAAAAAAAGATGAGTTTTTAAAAGAAAAAAAGGGAATTCCGTATAAATATTACTCAGAAAACTTAAAAGAACATAAAGATATTATTCACATAAAACCAGCTCTTTGGAACAAGATATTTAAAAGAGATTTAATAAAAGAAAGTTTTTTTATTACATCTAAAATAGGAGAAGATATGGTAATAACAATATCTTCCATTATGGAAGCAAAAAATATTGCATATATGGATAAAACAGTATATCATTATGTTCCAAATGATGAAGGGCTTTCAAATTCTGTAAATGTTAGAAATTTACTAGATATTTTAACAACAACGGAAGAACTGAAAAAAATTGCTAAAAGTCAAAATACATATAGTAAGTATGAAGAAGAGATTGAATTTTTATGTTTTACACATGTGATCTATAAAATACTAAGAACTGTAATGATGGAAAATGATGAAGAGCGAATAGAAGTATATACAAAATTGAGAGAATATTTAAAGAAAAATCACAAGTACAAAGAAACTAAATATTACAGGACTAAAATGTACTATAAAATAGCGGCAGTGCTTTTAATGAATAAAAATATATACGATTTAAAAATTTTTAGAAAAATGTTGAAAGCAATATTTGAAAATAAAACACTATATAAATGTTTCAAAAAATTAGATAATTAAAGGGGAAAACATGAATATAAAAATTTTAATGTCTACGATGAATAAAAAAGATATTGAGGAACTAAAGTTAAATGAAAAAAATATATCAAACTGTATAATAATAAATCAAACTAAAGAGCAGATAAAAAATATAGAAAAAGGTGATGTGGTTTTTTATTCATACAATGAAAAAGGGCTAGCAAAATCACGTAATAGGTTATTGGAAAAAATAGAAAGTGATGTAGATATTGGTATTATTACGGATGATGATGTGACATTTGTTAAAGAATATAAAGATATAGTTCAAAAAGCTTATGATACAATAAAAAATGCAGATATAATTATATTTAAGTCTTTAGATGAAAATGGAAAAGATAGAAGAAAATATCCATCTCACAACAAGGAACTAACAAGAAAAGAAATCTTACAAGTATGTTCTATAGAAATAACCTTTAGAGTATTAAAAATAAAGGATAAAGTGAGGTTTGACGAAAGATTTGGATTAGGTTCTAGATATAAAAGTGGCGAGGAAAATATATTTTTACTTGATTGTTATAATAAAGGATTAAAAATATATTTTTATAATGAAGCAATAAATATACATCCAAAGGAAAGTACAGGAGCGATATGGATGGAAGAAGACATATATGAAAAAGGGGCATTATTTAGGAGGTTATATCCCAAAATGTGTTTTTTTATGGTATTGCCAATTGCAATCTTAAAAAGAAATATTTGTAAAACAAACATATTCAATATAACAAAACTATTGTTCAAAGGAATAAAAGATTACAAAAAAGAGGAAGATAGATGAAAAAAATAGCTATATTTCAATATGATTTAGGATTAGGGGGAATTCAAAAATCATTAATAAATTTATTGAACAACTTAAATTTGGATGAATACAACATAGATTTATATTTATTCAGCAAAGAGAATTTTTATAATGTCAAAATGCCAACTAAGATTAACATTATATATTTATCACCTTTTGCTGCAATATGTAAAATTATTCCATTTAAAATCCTTATAAAATATAAAAAATATCACATAGAAAAGGAATATGATATAACTATTGATTTTAACGGATATTCTAATGAATGTGCAATAGCGGCACTAGAAACCAATAGTAAGAAAAAAATAATATGGTGCCATAATGATATTGTAATTAAATCTAAAAATGAATGGAAATATAATATTTTATATAATGCATTTAAAACAAAATATAAATATTTTGATGAAATCGTTAATGTTTCAGAGGGAGCAAAACAGTCATTTATAGCTAAAACTAAAATAGATCAAAAAAAGGTATGGAGTATTCCAAATTATATAGATGCAGAAGAAATAATAACAAAAAGTAAAAAAGAAAATAGTTTTACCGTAGATAATAAAAAATATAATTTAGTTACAGTAGGAAGAATATGTCATCAAAAGGGTTTTGATATATTAATAGAGCATATGGAAAATATAGTACAGCAAAATAAAAATGTTAATTTATATATAATAGGAGATGGACCAGATGCTCCAAAAATAAAGAAACTAGTAAAAAGAAAAAAATTACAAGAAAATGTATTTTTCTTGGGTAGCCAAAAAAATCCATTTGAATATATGAAAAAGATGGATGCTTTTGTTATAACATCACGTTATGAAGGACAAGGCATGGTGATTTTAGAAGCTAAAGTAATAGGATTACCAATTTTTATACCTAAGCATTTGGAAAAATATGTAGAAGGTATAGAAGGATGTATTAATATAGAAAAAGACATATTGGGAGCAAAAAAAATTGAAGATAAACAAGTAGATTATTTAAATAAATATAACTACAACATTAAGGAAAAGATAGCTCGACTATTATCCTAAAAAAGGAGAAGAAAATGAAAATATCAATAATTGAACTAGTTAAAAAGATACCAAGATTTTCAGGATATTTACTTCAAATGATTTTTTATTATATTGTTTCAATATTTTATAAAGACAGAGAAAAATATAAAGATGCATGGCTTATTTGTGAGAGGGGAACAGAAGCAAGAGATAATGGGTACTGGATGTTTAAATATATAAGAGAAAAACATCCAGAGCAAAAGGTTTACTATATAATCAATAAAAAAAATAAAATAGATTACGAAAAAGTAAAAAAACTAGGAGAAGTTATAGAATACAATAGCTTTCAACACAAGATTGCGCTGATATTATCTAATGTATATATTTCTACACATATTGGATATATTAACATCTGGAGTTATTTATTGTACAAGAAAGTTTTTGACAGAAAAAACAAGAAAAAATATATTTTTTTACAACACGGAGTTACAAAGGATGATATGAGTGATTTATTAAATAAAAGAATAAATCAGATAAATCTTTTTATAACATCAACCTTTGATGAAAGAAATTCTATATTAAATAATCCTAACTATGGATATAAAGAAGAAGAAGTACCACTAATAGGAATGGCGAGGTTTGATAATCTAAATAATTATCAAACTAAAGAACAAATTTTGCTAATGCCTACTTGGAGAAGCTACTTAGTTAATCCGTCATACAAAAAAGAAGACAAGAGCTTAGAGAAAGGATTTACAGAAACAGAATATTATAAAAAATATAAGAGCTTATTAAACAATACAAGATTACATGAACTATTAAAAAAATATAATGTTAAACTAGTATTTTATCCACATTATGAAATGCAAAAATATATTAAATTATTTAATACGAATAATCCAAACATTATTATTGCTTCAAAGGAAGAAAATGACGTGCAGGAATTACTTAGACAGTCGAAAATATTAATAACAGATTATTCAAGTGTTTACTTCGACTTTGCCTATATGAAAAAACCAGAACTATTTTACCAGTTTGATAAAGAAAAATTTAGACAAAAGCAATATAAGGAGTGCACAATAGAATATAAACATAAGGAATTTGGGCGAATAGCAAAAAAAGAAGATGAAGTAATAGAGGAATTGGAAAAGATTTTAAAAAATGGATGTAAAATGGAAGAAAAGTATATTGAAATGATTGAAGATACGTTTGCTTATATTGATAACAACAACTGTAAAAGAACATATGATGAAATTATTAAATTATTAAATTATTAAATAAATAGGGGAAAATATGGATGTATCTATTATAATACCAGTTTATAATACTGAAAAATATCTTAAACAGTGCTTAGAATCTCTAATAAAACAAAAAACAGAATTTAAGTATGAGATTATTTGCGTGAATGATGGCTCAACAGATAATTCGGAAAAAATATTAGAGCAATTTAGTGAAGATATACAACATATATATATAAAAAATAGTGGACCGGGTGCTGCAAGAAATTTAGCAATTCAAAAAGCAAAGGGACAATATTTACTCTTTGTTGATAGTGATGATTATGTATCAGAAAACTTTGTACAAAGGATGACAGAAGAAGCTATTCAAAACAATGCCGACGTGGTTATATGCAACTTTTACAGATTTAAGACCAATAATCTTGAACTAGAAAAGGTTAACAAAGGTAAAAAAGCAATTTATGAAAAAGGTAAAATACAAGAAGTTTTGTTAATGGAATTTCACTCATGTAATAAATTATTCAGAAAAAACCTAATGATGAAAAATTTATACCCTGAAGATATGCTATTTGAAGATGTTGTTGCTATTTCAGAAGCACTAATAGATGCTAATAAAATAGTCAAAATAGAGGACTATTTATATTATTACAGAAGAACGGATAACTCAATAACTAACAATTTAACAGACAGAAATTACGATATAAAAAAAGCTATAGATATAATTGAACCTAAATTTATAAAAAATGGTTACACAACACAAATTGAATTTTTGAATATAAATTGTATTTTGGTTGATTTAGCAATTAAAGTTATGAAGGCGAAAAAAGAAAAAAAAGCGTATAAAGAAGTAATTGAACCTGTAATAAAGAAATATCCAGAATGGTATAAAAATCCACTAATAAAAAATGTAAAATTTAATAAAAAATTATATTTGTGGTGTTTAAAACATAAAATGTATGATTTAATAAAATTTGTTTTTTAGGAGAATATAATGTTTATTGTTTATGCTTTTATTATATTTGTAATATCAAATGGTATAGGGAAATTTTTACTTAGTAAAAAAGAAGAAATAAAAATATTATCTGTACCTGTAGGATTTATTGTTTTCATGGGAGGTTTGCAATTAGGCTATTATCCAATGCAAATTTTTCAAGTCTCATCTACGTTAGTACATACATATACGGCACTAATAAGTATTCCATTGTTTATTTATGGAATTGCAAAGATAAAAAAAGAAGACTTTTGTTTTTTAAAACACTATGAGTTTTATATTTTAATTATTTTAATATTTGGAATTATAAAAATAATTCCTGCGACAGATGCAGGAGATGATTCCTTTTACATGCCATTAATAATGGAAAATTCACAGACTGACAAGATTAATAGCATAAATCCAAGGACTGGCTGGAATTGGAATGTCGATGAATTTTATAAATATCAAGGATATTATCTATTTCAATCAAGCATGTATAAATTACAAAATACATTATTCCATTTTACAAGTGATATATTTATTACTTTCAGGACAACCATGAGTTTGTTTGTTATAATTTCTTTTGCAATTATTATATATGGAATAAAAAGTATATATGAAATTAAAGATAAAACTATAGCATTAATTATTACAATCTTATCTATTTTATTAATAGGCACATTAGAATTAAGTCATTTATATTGGGGTTCTAATTTAATATTTATAATCGGAATTCCTATTTATCTTATATTACTAGAACAATATACTAAAAACCAACAAAAAAAATATGTTTGGATTATAACTGGAATAAGTTTAGGCTTGAATGCTATTGCTTCAAGCAGTTTATTTCTACAAACATTCATAATTTTTTCGTTCTTTATATATTGTTTAAAAATAAAAAATATAAAAATATATGATTACCTGATTATGATGTTACCTAATATTATATATGCTATCTTATTTTTACAGAAATATTGGCTTATAGTTCCAGTAATATTGATCTATATAATGTTTTTAAATAAAAAAGTACAGGAAATAGTGGAAAAATTATTACTTAAGGATATAATATATAAATTAATATTTATATTACCTTTAGTATTGTTCATAATTGGAATTGTGCTGAAATTGGATTTTTCATGGAACATTTATAGAGTGGGTTATGGAACACTTCTAGCAAATTTACTAGTAATTTTAGCAATAATTTATCTATACATAAAAAATAGAAAAATAGATGTATCACAATTCATCTTCTTTATATATTTTATATTTTTCTTTAATCCATTAGTGGCACCTTTTGTTTCTGAATTTCTGACATCAAAAGTGGTATATTACAGGTTATTTTATATTACAAAAAGTCCTTTTATGATAATAACAATTTTTTATAGTGTATATACATATATAGAAGGTAAGAAAAAGATGCTTAAATATGCTTATATAATAGGAGTAGGACTTCTAATAATTAGATATGGAGCGATTCTAGGAAGTTACACTTTTTTAGAACCAACTTATTATACAAAATATGATTATGTGCTAAGAGAAGATATGGATTCTAAAGAATTAGGAGATTTTTTTACGGAAAACCAAGAAAAGTTCAAGGGACAGGTAGTTACATCGATGTATTTTTCGCCTAGACAGTATTCACTTAATTATCATGCTAATACATATCGCTATCCATATGATGAAAAATATTTAAATGATGAAAAAGATGCGTACACAATTTTCTTATATAATAATGATAGTGTAACCGAAGATGACATGTATAATTTTAAAAATGCAATGCATAAGGACAAAACTAAAATAGTAGTTACATATACAAATAAAACTCAAGAAATGGAAAAATGGATAAATTTTAATTTTGACAAAATTTATCAAAATAAAACATATACAGTGTATTATTTTAATTATTAGATTGAAACTAATTATTGTATCATATATAATAACTAAAAGAAGTATTGTTATATACCAAAAGTTAAAAAGTTGCTCTTATAAAAAAATATTGGTAAAAAAATCATAGTCTAAAAAGGAGATAAGATACAAGTGAAAAAAGTATTATTTATATCGAGCACAGGTGGGCATTTTAATGAGCTTATGCAATTAAAACCGTTATTTAAACAATATGATTACCATATAATAACCGAAAAAGATAAAACAACGGAAAATCTAAAAAAAATATATAAGGATAAGCTGAACTTTCTTACATATGGTACAAGAAGTAGAATTTTAGTGTATCCATTTATATTTATGTTTAATTGTTTCAAAAGTTTATTTTACTATTTTAAAATTAAACCAAAAATAATTATAACAACAGGTACACATACTGCTGTACCAATGTGTTATATAGGTAAAATATTTGGCTCAAAAATTATTTTTATAGAGACATTTGCAAATAAAAATACTAAAACATTATCTGGCAAAATGGTTTACCCAATTGCTGATTTGTTTATAGTACAATGGGAAGAAATGAAAAAACTGTATCCTAAAGCTGTATATGGAGGTGCTATATATTAATGATTTTAGTATTACTTGGAACTCAGAATAATAGCTTTTATAGATTATTAGAAGAAGTGCAAAAATGTATAGATGAAGATATAATAAAAGATAAGGTTATTGTACAAGCTGGAAGTACAAAATTTGAATCAAAAGATATGGAAGTTTTTAATTTGATAGAACAGGACAAATTTAATATATTAATGGAACAGGCAGATACAATAATCACACATGGAGGAGTGGGTTCAATTGTAACAGCTGTTAAATTAGGCAAAAAGGTGATTGCAGTTCCAAGATTAAAACAATATGGAGAACATGTTAATGACCATCAAATTCAAATAGTAGAAACTTTTTCGAACCAAGGGTTTATAAAAGGTATAAAAGATGTTTCAGAATTAAAAGAAACTTTAAGAGAAATAGATACATTTATACCAAACAAATTAGAAAGTAATACAGAGCATATTATAAACATAATTGAAGATTTTATACAAAATGTGTAAGTACTACCAATAAAAGAGGAGCAGGATTATATGAAAAAAGTATCAGTAGTTATACCGATGTATTATGAACAAGAGGTTGTAGATGTTTGTTATAAAAGAGTAAAAAAAGTCTTAGAAGAACTAAAAGAAAAATATGAACACGAAATTATTTTTATAAATGATGGTTCAAAGGACAAGACTTTAGACATATTACAGGATATAGCAAAAGTTGATAAAAATGTAAAGATAATATCTTTTTCAAGAAATTTTGGACATCAAGCGGCAGTAACGGCAGGGCTAAAGTATGTGACAGGGGATGCAATTATAATAATAGATGCGGACTTGCAAGATCCACCAGAGTTAATACCAGATATGATAGAAAAATGGGAGCAGGGATATGAAGTAATATATGGCAAAAGAAAAAAAAGAAATGGAGAATCTGCATTTAAATTACTTACAGCAAAGGCTTTTTATACAACACTAAATAAATTATCAGATGTAGAAATACCTGGAGATACAGGAGATTTTAGACTAGTAGATAAAAAAGTTGTAGATGTAATTAACTCATTGCCTGAACATAACAAATTTTTAAGAGGACTGTTTAGTTGGGTTGGATTTGAACAATATGAGTATGAATATGAAAGAAAAGAAAGGTATGCAGGTAAGACAAAATATCCATTAAAAAAAATGTTAAAATTAGCCTCTGATGGTATAATTGGATTTTCAACTAAGCCTATAAAAGTAATAGGTGGTTTTGGAATTACTTTTGTAATAGTGTCTATAGTTATATTACTTTATTTTATATTATCAAAAATATTTGGATGGACAAACATGGTAAAGGGATGGACAAGCATTATGTTTGCAACAACTTTTGTAGGAGGTATTGTCTTACTTTCTCTTTGGATTATAGGTGAATACTTAGTAAGAATTTATGATGAAGCAAAACAAAGGCCTCAATATATAATTAAGAAAAAAATAAATATATAAATTATTATAAAGGAGAGATGATAATATGTCAGTTTTAGTTACAGGAGGAGCAGGATACATTGGTAGTCATACAGTTGTGGAGTTATTAAATGAAAATAAGGAGGTAATTGTTGTTGATAACTTTTCAAACAGCAAGCCAGAGATGTTGGACAAGATTAAAAAAATAACAAATAAGGACTTTAAATTTTATGAACTTGATTATTCAAATAAGGAAAAGATGGATAAAGTTTTTGCGGAGAATAAAATAGACTCTGTTATACATTTTGCAGGATACAAAGCAGTGGGCGAATCTGTAGAGAAGCCAATTGAATACTATACAAATAATGTATCGGGAACATTAAATTTATTAGATGTTATGAGAAAACATAATGTAAAAACAATTATTTTTAGTTCATCTGCAACAGTTTATGGAGATCCAGAAGTAGTACCGCTAACAGAAATGTGTAAGATAGGAGGAACAACAAATCCATACGGAAGTTCAAAATTGTTTATAGAACAAATATTAAAAGATGTATATAAATCGGATAATACATGGGATGTTTGTATATTAAGATATTTTAACCCAATAGGTTCACACGAATCTGGAATAATAGGAGAAGAACCACAAGGTAGACCTAACAATTTAATGCCATATATCGTAAGAGTTGCATCAGGAGAGTTAGAAGAATTATCAATTTTTGGAAATGACTACAATACACCAGATGGAACGGGTGTTAGAGATTATATACATGTAGTAGACTTAGCTAAGGGACATATTAAAGCATTAGAAAAATTAGAAAAAGAAAAAAGTGGTATATATATATATAATTTGGGAACAGGAAAAGGTTATAGTGTTTTAGATATGGTTCATGCGTTTGAAAAAACAACAGGACAAAAAATAAAATACAAAATAACTGAAAGAAGAGCAGGAGATATAGCTACATGCTATGCAGATGCAACAAAGGCAAAAGAAGAATTAAATTGGGTGGCTGAGAAAACATTGGAAGATATGTGTAGAGACTCATGGAATTATATAAAAATTTCACACTAAATTTTAACATTAATTTAAATAATATATATTAATGTAACAAAAGAAAAGGAGGAATTATTTATGAAAATTGATTGGGCAATTGTTTCAATCTTTGTGTCAGTACTTTCTTTCATTGTAGCGTTTTACTTTTATAAATGGGTGAAAAGTCTGCCTGCTAAAAATGAAAAGATAGAAAATGTAGGAAGATTAATTAGAGAAGGTTCTTTCACATTCTTAAAAAAAGAATATAAAATGTTAGCAGTTATTATGTGTGTATTAGCAGTAGTAATTTTATTATTCTTCCCAGAGCCTATATGGAAAACAGAAAATATTATGACTAATATAGGAATGGTTATAGCATTTATTTTAGGCTCAACTTTTTCGGGATTAGCTGGAATTATAGGAATTAGTATTGCAACTATAGCAAATATTAAAACAGCAATTTTAGCAAAAGAAAGCTTAGCAAAGTCTTTTATGGCAGGCTTTAGAGGTGGAGCAGTTATGGGAATGGCTGTTGTTGGAACTTCTCTAGCAGGCTCTTCGATTTTGTATTTATTAACAAAAAATTCTAACATCGTTTTGGCATTTAGTTTTGGGGCGAGTTTGTTAGCACTTTTTGCAAAAGCTGGTGGGGGAATTTTTACGAAAACAGCAGATATGGCTGCAGACTTAACAGGTAAAGTAGAATTAGGAATCCCAGAAGACGATCCAAGAAATCCAGCGGTTATAGCTGATAATGTTGGAGATAACGTAGGTGATGTTGCAGGAATGGGAGCAGATTTATTTGACTCTAATATTGCAGCAATAGCGGCAACATTAGTAATAGCATTACCTTTGGGAGAAGTTAACATGATGTTTTGCTTTTGTGCAATTGGACTTTTAGCATCAATAATTGGAGTACTTTGTGCACATATAGGGAAAAAAGGAAATCCGGGTAAAGCACTTAATAATGGAACTTATTTAACTTGTGGAATATTCACAATTTTAACATTTTTTGCAACAATATTCTGCAATTTTAATATAAGAATTTGGGGAGCAGCAATAATAGGAATGATTATTGGTGTAGTAATAGGACTTACAAGCAATTATTATACAGGCGATGATAAAAAGCCTGTTATAAGTGTTGCGAAAAGTTCTTTAAAAGGACCAGCATTTACAATTTTATCTGGATTTTCTTATGGATTAATAAGTAGTTTGCCAGCGTTAGTGGGAATTGGACTAGCAGCACTTGTTTCATACAAATTATGCGAACCAATCGGACCAGGATATGCAATGCTAGGAATTTCTATGTCTGCAATAGGAATGTTATCAATTGTTGGAATGATAGTTTCAAATGATGCATATGGACCAATTGTAGATAATGCCAGAGGTCTTGCAGAAATGGGAGATTTAGGGGATGAGGTAATAGAAAGAGCAGATGAATTAGATTCGGCTGGAAATACAACAAAAGCAATTACAAAGGGATTTGCCATAGGTGCCGCAGGACTTACAGTTATTGCTTTATTAGCAGCATTTGCAGAAATTGTATCTAGTACAACAGGAGAAATAATTACATTTGATTTAATGAACCCATCTGTATTTTTTGGTGCTTTGGTTGGCGTGGCAATACCAGCTGTATTTTCCGCAATATTGATATTTGGAGTAAATAAGAATTCACAAAAGTTGGTTTCAGAAATTCATAGACAATTTAAAGAAATAAAAGGTATAAAAGAAGGTACAGCACAACCAGAATACGCAAAATGTATAAACTTAGCAACTTTAGGAGCAATGACAGAGTTAATACCAGCGGGATTATCAGCTATAATATCAACCTTAATAGTTGGCTTTGTAGGTGGGGTTCAAGCAATAGGAGGATTTCTAGCTGGAAATATATTATCTGGACTATTACTTGCAATGCTAATGAGTAATAGTGGAGGGTTATGGGATAATGCTAAAAAATATATAGAAGCAGGCAACTTTGGAGGCAAAGGTTCAGAAGCCCACAAGGCAGCTGTAATAGGAGATACAATAGGAGATCCATTTAAAGACACAGCAGGGCCTTCAATAAATACTCAAATAACAGTAGTATCTCTAGTATCGTCGCTTTCGGCTACACTGTTTATAATGCATTCGATATTTTAAAAAGCAAATATGTATAATTAAAATATTAAACAAAAAACTATTCTCAAAAAGAGAGTAGTTTTTATTATTTTTTGAAAATGAAGAGTATCAGCTACAGATATTTTTTTAATGTTTCTACACTGTCTTCCTGCATAGTTACAAAATCATGCAAAATATTTTTAACATCAGAAGAAACATTTGAGTTTTGATTTATTAAACGTCTTCCTTCAATAATACCCATATTAGTACCTTGCATTAACAATTCAGACAATTTAGAAGTAGTATCATCAGTTATAGTTTTCATCTGTATACCATACCATGTCATCATCTTGTTCATAGTGTTAGTTTCGTGTGGCTCTTTGTTTGTTGCAAAATTATTATATAATTTATTAACTCTAGCAGAAATATCTTTATATTTGTTATATTCTGTTTTTAAAATATTTTTGAATTGATTGTCTTCAACTTTTTGAGATATAAATGAGATTGCATCCATTCCCATAGTAGCACCTTTATTAATTTCATCTAATACATTTAAGTTTTGATTATCCATACTAACCTCCATAATTTGTTTGTTAATAGTATAACCAAATAAAAAAAATATATTAAAATTTATGCTTTATACTTTGAAGTAAAGACACACAATATGCGTTATTTTTTTCAAAATATTACTAATTAAAAAAATTATAATCGAAGTAACGAAAACCAATTGGCAAAAATATGTTTATTCATATTAAGTAATCCAACTTCATTAACGGAAGATTCAGCTACCAAATTAACTATTCCGAGTTCAGTATCATTTAGAAAATATTTTACAGTTCCAAGAAGTTGACCTTCATAAACAGGTGCTTGAACTGTATTAGCTAAGCTTACTTCATAATTTATGTTAGACTCGTCACCTTTTTTTATAAGAAAAGCAGGAGAGGTTTCATATATAGCATTTACTTCTTGATTAACACCCTTTGTTACAGTTACAGATTTAATAACCTCATTTTGATTGGCAAACGATTTATAAGAATAATTATTAAAGCCATAATCTAAAAGTTTTTGTGCATCCGAAAATCTAATGGCACTTGTAGGACCCTTCATTATTACAGCAATTAAAGATAATCCTTCACGTGTTGCAGAAGCAGATAAATTATATAGTGCAAGTGAAGTTGAGCCGGTTTTTAGTCCAGTAATTCCTTTGTAATTTCTAATTAATTTATTAGTATTAACAAGCTGGGATTTTCCGTCTCTTAGAGAATCCATCCAAATAGTAGTATATTTAGTTATGTCAGGATGTTTGGTTAAAAGTTCTTTAGACATTAATGCTATATCATGAGCAGAAGTTAGGTGACCATCTTCATCTAATCCATGACAATTTTTAAAAGAGGTATCTTTCATTCCCAATTCTTGAGCTTTGGCATTCATCTTTTCTACAAAGGCTTCTTGAGAGCCACATAAGTATTCTGCCATAGCAACTGTACAATCATTAGCAGAAACAACGCAAATAGCCTTAAGCATTTCAGCAACAGTAAGTTCTTCTCTAACGTCTAACCAAATTTGTGAACCACCCATTGCGGCCGCTGTTTCTGTACAAGGTATTTTGTCAGTATAAGATAAAGTACCAGAATCTATAGCTTCCATTATTAATAATATGCTCATTACTTTTGTAACACTAGCCGGTCTTAACTGTTCATGTGAATTATGCTCATATAAAATTTGACCAGAGTGTTGTTCTATTAAAATACCACTGCATGACTGCAACTCCAAATTGTTAGAAGTTAAACTAGCTGAAACATTAGTATTAGTTTTTATAGCTTCAGAGCTATTATTCCAAACAAAAGTAGAATCGTTATATGCTAAAACAATATTGAAAAAAAATAAAGAAAAAATGGAAACTAAAGATAGCAATTTTTTAAAAAACATAAAAGATACCTCCTAAAACATAATATTCAAAAGTTATTTTTTTATTCTATAAAATTTTAAGAATTATTAGCATTACATATGCAAAATATGGTATTTACGTTGATACTTAATACATTATCTAGTAGTGCATTTACAATTTAATTAATTTTATATTAGTTTACAATTTAATTAATTTTACTACTTGAATTTATTTAATATGTATTATATAATTTTAATGTAATTTTAAAATATATAATTTATTGTAATATTATACGAGGAGGGTAAAAATGAATAATCTTAAGGGAACAAAAACAGAAAAAAATTTAATGGAAGCGTTTGCTGGTGAGTCACAAGCTAGAAACAAATATACTTATTATGCAAGTAAAGCTAGAAAAGATGGTTATGAACAAATAGCTGCCATATTTGAAGAAACAGCAAATAACGAAAAAGAACATGCCAAACTTTGGTTTAAAGAACTACATGGAGGAGAAGTTCCAACAACATTAGATAATTTAAAAGATGCAGCTAGTGGAGAAAATTATGAATGGACTAATATGTATGATAGAATGGCAAAAGAAGCACGAGAAGAAGGATTTACAAGAATTGCTTTTTTATTTGAAGAAGTTGGAAAAATTGAAAAAGAACACGAAGCCAGATACAAAAAAATAATAGAGAATATAAATAATGAATTGGTTTTTTCTAGTGAAGGAGATACTATTTGGGTTTGCCGTAATTGTGGACATATTGTTGTTGGAAAAAAAGCCCCAGAAGTTTGCCCAGTATGTGCTCATGCAAAATCATTTTTTGAAAGAAAGGCTGAAAACTACTAATGAAAATTAGTAGTTTTCTTGAAAAATGTAATAAAAATTTGTGAATTTTATGAAATCCTAAAAATTTTCACTGTTACTTTATCATCTTTAGTTTCACAAGTTAATTTTATATCAAAATCATTATTATTTTTAAACTTTAAATCCAAACTTCCATAAGAAACAGTAGCATCTTTGCCATCTTCTACATATGCAACAGGCATATCATGTTCGTGGCGCTCTGTTACTTCTAATCCGTTAACTCCAAGTGCAGCATTATATATAGTTGTACTTATCTGACAATTACCGCCACCAACAACCTTAATTATTTCATTATCTTTTCCATAAGCATCGGCTTCTTTGTATCCATCCTTACTACTAGGTTCTCCTATAACTTTATAAAATGAGAATTCTGATTTTGATTTAACAATTGTTCCATCAATTCTAGAAGAAGTTATCTTCAAATTTGTCATCCTATTTGGGTCACTGGACTTTATAGGAGTAGAAAAAGAATATAATTCTTCATTTAAAGATTGCTTTGGAGATTCATAAGTGGTTTTATTAGTAGTATAATTATTATTAGTATTATTATTTTCGCAACCAACAAGGAAAGTTATTGATAATAATAATAAAAATATAATGGCATATATTTTTTTATTCATAATTAGAAATCCTTTCAATAAATTTGTATTATTATACCCGAAATATAGAAATTTACTCATATACATATATTGACAAATTAAAATTTTATAGTATAATAATAATATAATTATGTGAAGGAGAAAAATATGTTAGGTAAAATATGGAAAAAAGTTTTATTTTTTATATTAATAATAGCATGTATATTCAATATAACAACAAAGTTAGTTCATAAATCCTCATTAGAAAAAGAATTGTTATCTTCAGCACAATATATGCAACAATTAAATGAAAAATCAGATAAAAAAGACAAATAATAATATAACACTTGAAAAATAATAAATGATATGTTAAAATATTTACTAGTGTTTTTAAAAAAGTAAGGGAGAGGTGAAGACAAAATGAAAGAAGGATTACATCCAAATTATGAAGAGACAACAATAACATGTGCATGTGGAAATATAATGAAAACAAATTCAACAAAATCAGATATGAAAGTTGATATATGTTCAAAATGTCATCCATATTGGACAGGTAATTTAAAAAGAGAGACAACAGGTGGTAGAGCAGACAAATTCAAAAAGAAATACGGTTTACAATAAAATGAAGCGTTCCCCAAAAGGAACGTTTTATTTTATTATAAAATATTGAAAAATGGCAATTTTTAATGTAAAATATTGTTTGACTTTATGAAAGGAATGTAATAGAAAATGGAAGCAATAAATATAGAAAATCAAAAAGAATATATAGAAACAGTAAAAAAATTAAACGAAGATAAAAATGTAAAATATAGCATTTTAACTATGGGCTGTCAACTAAATGAAAATGATTCAGAAAAACTTTCCGGAATGATAGAAGAGATGGGATATACTCGTACGGAAAATATAGAAGAGGCAGACCTAATTGTATTTAATACTTGTTGTGTAAGAGAAAATGCCGAAGATAAGCTATTTGGAAAATTGGGAGAAGTAAAAAAGATAAAAGAAAAAAGAGGCACTATAATAGCAATAGGTGGATGTATGATGCAAGAAGAACACATTGTGGAAAAATTACAGAAAAGCTATCCTTTTTTTGATATAGTATTTGGTACTCACACATTACATAAATTCCCTCAAGACTTATATAATATAATTTTAAATAAGAAAAGGATAGAAGATATAATTAATATTGATGGAGAAATAGTGGAAGGCTTGCCAATAAAGAGAGATGATAAAATAAAGGCATCTGTTACTATTATGTATGGCTGTAATAACTTTTGTAGTTATTGTATAGTGCCATATGTAAGAGGAAGAGAAAGAAGTAGAAAAGCAGAAGATATTTTAAAAGAAGTACAAGAGTTGGCTGATAAAGGATATAAAGAAATAACTCTATTAGGGCAAAATGTTAACTCATATATGAGAATGGAAAAAGGAGAGAATAAAAACGAAAAAATAACATCTTTTGCAGAATTACTTTACGAAGTCAATAAAATAGAAGGAATAGAAAGAATTAGATTTGTGTCTCCTCATCCAAAGGATTTTACAGATGACGTAATAGAAGCAATAAAAAAATGTGACAAAGTTTGCAAATTAATACATTTACCATTACAATCCGGTAATACTAAAGTATTAAAGGAAATGAACAGAAAATACACAAAAGAACAGTACTTAAATCTTGTAGAAAAAATGAAAAAAGAGATACCAAATGTAACATTTTCTACAGATATAATAGTGGGATTTCCAGGAGAAACAGATGAAGAATTTGAAGATACATTAGATGTGGTAGAAAAGGTAAACTTTGAACAAGTATATATGTTTATATATTCAAGAAGAGTTGGAACGCCAGCAGACAAAATGGAGAATCAGGTTCCAGAAGAACAAAAACATATAAGATTTAATAAATTAAAAATGTTAGTTGAACAGCAGATTGCAAATAAAAATAAACAATATATTGATACTAAACAAAAAGTGCTAGTAGAAGGTAAAAGCAAAAACAATGATAATATGCTAACAGGTAGAACAGATTCAAATAAAGTTGTAATTTTTGAGGGAGAAGACAATTTGATAGGAAAGGTTATTGACTTAAAAATAGTTTCTGAACATATGTGGTATTTAAAAGGAGAAATAATATAAAGAGATAATTAATAAAAGGAAAGGAAGAAAATTAACTATGGCAGAATATTCACCAATGATGCAGCATTATTTGGATACAAAAAAAGATTATAAAGATAGTATTTTATTTTATAGATTGGGTGACTTTTATGAGATGTTTTTTGATGATGCAATTTTGGCTTCCAGAGAATTAGAACTGACTCTTACTGGAAAAGAATGCGGACAAGAAGAAAGAGCACCAATGTGTGGGGTACCATTTCATGCAGCGGAAAATTATATAGCACGCTTAATAAGTAAAGGTTACAAAGTTGCTATTTGTGAACAAATGGAAGATCCAAAACAAGCCAAGGGAATAGTTAAAAGAGAAGTAATAAGAGTTGTAACACCAGGAACAGTAATAGAAAGTAATTTATTGGATGAAAAGAAAAATAATTATATAATGTCAGTATATAAGAGCGGAATTTATTTTGGGATTGCGGTATGTGATGTTTCAACAGGAGATTTTAGAGCAACTCAAATAAAAGAAACAAATAATTTCTCTGCAGCATTAGATGAAATCTCTAGATATTCACCAGCAGAAATAGTAGTAAATAATTTAATGTATGATACTACGGAGGAAATTGCAAAAATAAGAGAAAGGTTTCAAATATATATATCTAAGCAAGAAGACAATAAGTTCTCTAATAATGTGGAAGAATTGACATCTAAATATAATGTGGTTGATGAAAGTGAAAATAAAATAGAAATAAATGATAAGACGCTTTGTATATGTGCAATAAACGGATTACTTACATATATTTTAGAAACTCAAAAAACTAATTTAGACCACATAAATAAGATAATTTTGTATAACAATACAAAATATATGTGTTTGGACATAAATGCCAGAAGAAATTTAGAATTAACAGAAAAATTAAGAGATAAGTCAAGAAAAGGTACATTATTATGGGTGTTGGACAAAACCGCTACATCAATGGGAGGAAGAAGGTTAAGAAGATGGATAAATGACCCATTATTGGATATTGAAAAAATAAATAAAAGACTAAATTCTGTAAAAGAATTAAAGGATAACCCAATATTAAGAGGAGATATAGCAGATTTATTAAAAAAAGTATATGACATAGAAAGATTAGTTGGCAAAATTTCTTATGGAAATGCAAATGCCAGAGACCTAATTTCATTAAAAAATTCTGTAAAACAGTTGCCAGAATTAAAAAAAATAATGTCAAATACGGAAAGTACTTTATTAAAGGAATTGTATAACGAATTAGATATATTAGAAGATATATATAATATAATAGATGTTGCAATTGTAGAAGAGCCGCCAATTAGTGTAAAAGAAGGTGGAATAATAAAAAAAGGTTATAATGAAGAAATAGATAAATTAAAAATGGCAACAACAGATGGAAAAAACTGGCTTATTCAGTTAGAAGCAAACGAAAGGGAAAAAACGGGAATAAAAGGACTAAAAGTTGGGTTTAATAAAGTTTTTGGATACTATATAGAAGTTACGAAATCTAATATTTCATTGGTGCCAGATAGATATATAAGAAAACAAACACTAACAAATGGTGAAAGATATGTTACAGAGGAATTAAAGAAATTAGAAAATGAATTGCTGGGAGCAGAAGAAAAAGTTATAAATCTGGAGTATAATGCATTTTGCGAAATAAGAGAAATAATAGAAAAGCAACTGCTAAGAATACAAAGAACAGCAGACATAGTTGCGACACTTGATGTTTTAAACTCATTTGCAATCGTGGCAGAAGATATGAATTATTGCATGCCTATAGTAGACAATAGTGGAATTATAGATATAAAAGGTGGAAGACATCCAGTTATAGAAAAAATACTTCCAAGTGGAGAATTTGTAGACAATGATACATATTTAGATAAAGAAGATAATAGATTTTCTATAATAACAGGACCAAATATGGCAGGAAAATCTACATATATGAGGCAAGTTGCGTTAATAACGTTAATGGCGCAATGTGGAAGTTTTGTTCCAGCAACATTTGCAAGATTAGGAGTAGTTGATAAAATTTTTACTAGAATAGGAGCATCAGATGATTTAAGCATGGGACAAAGTACATTTATGGTGGAAATGATGGAAGTTGCAACAATACTTAAAGAAGCCACACAAAATAGCTTAGTCATTCTAGATGAGATTGGAAGAGGAACTTCTACATATGATGGACTATCAATTGCATGGGCGGTTGCAGAATATATGTCAGATAAAGAAAAGTGTGGGGCAAAAACACTATTTGCAACCCATTACCATGAACTTATAGGGCTTGAGCAAAAAATACAGGGTGTGAAAAATTATTCTATAGCTGTAAAAGAAAAAGGAGAAGATATTATCTTTTTAAGAAAAATTGTGGCAGGAGGAACGGATGAAAGCTATGGCGTGCATGTAGCTAAATTAGCAGGGGTACCTCAAACTGTTACTAAAAGATCTAATGAGATATTACGAACCTTGGAAAGAAAAAGCATTTTAGGAAGTAAAGAACAAGAAAAAGAAAATAAAAAGGTTGCAGAAGGTCAATTAGATATGTATAATTACAAATTAGCAGAAATAGCACATGAAATAGACAAAATAGACCTAAATAGTTTGACTCCAATTGATGCATTAAATACTTTAGTTAAAATAAAGGATAAAATGGCAAACTAGTTTAGAGGAGAGGCAAATGTCTCTCCTTTTGCTATCATATTGTATTACTTTGACATAACTCGATGTATTGATAATATAATAGAAATATGATATAAATATATGCATGAAAGGAAGAAAAAAATATGAACATAGTATATAAAAGTGAAAAAAAGTTAGAAATTACAAGTAAACAAAAAGTAATAGATGTATTTAAGAAAGAAATAGAGTTACAAGATAGTAATATAATTGCTTGTAAATGCAATAATGAAGTAAAAAGTTTAAATTATGAGGTAGAGCCAGAAGACAAAGTGGAGTTAATCGATACAACAACAAGAGATGGCAGAAGAGTATACATAAGAGGGGTAACATATATAATGGCTAAAGCTCTATATGAATTATATCCACAAGCTTTATTAACAGTAAATTATCAATTATCTAATTCAATGTTGTGTGAAATAGAAAATATGGAAATAACTGAAGAATTAATAAAAAGAATAAGTGAAAAAATGCATGAAATTGTAAATAAAAATATAGAAATTAAAAAAGTGGAAATGACCAAAGAAGAGGCTATCAAATTTTACGAAAAAGAAAAAACACTAAGAGGAATATTACAATTAGATAATAAAGAAAAAGAAGAAGTTTCGCTATATTTTTGTGAAGAATATTATAACTATTTTTATGGTGTAATGCCTATATCAACAGGATTTATAGATAAGTTTGAAGTTGTAAAATATCATGATGGATTTTTATTAAGATATCCATCAAAATATACTCCAAATGTTATAGAAAGGTATAATGAAACAAAGAAACTTTTAAACACATTAGACGAATACGAAGATATATATAAAACATTAAAAATTAATACAGTGTACAGACTAAATAAAGCAATATCAGAGGGAAAAGCTCAAGACATTATATCATTATCTGAAGCATTACATGAGAAGAAAATATCCGATTTAGCAGACAAAATAGTAGAGAGAAAAGATGTAAAAGCAATACTGATAGCGGGACCATCTTCTTCTGGAAAAACTACTTTCTCTAAAAGATTAGGAGTACATTTAAGACTAAATGGATTAAAACCAGTTACAATATCTGTTGATAATTATTTTGTAGAAAGAAAAGATAATCCAAAACATTCTGATGGAACATATGATTTTGAATGCATAGAGGCAATAGATTTAAAATTATTTAATGAACATTTAACAAAATTATTAAATGGTGAAGAAATTGATGTGCCAACATTTAATTTTAAAACAGGTCATAAAGAATACCATGGAGAGAAAATGAGATTAGCGCAGGACGAAGTACTTGTAATGGAAGGAATTCACTGCTTAAATGACAAGCTAACAGAAGCAATTTCAAAAGACCAAAAGTATAAAATATATATAAGTGCATTAACAGTACTAAATATAGATTATTTTAACAGAATATCTACAACTGACACGAGACTTATAAGAAGAATAGTAAGAGATTATCAATTTAGAAGTTATAGTGCCCTACATACATTGGAAACATGGCTTTCTGTTAATCAAGGAGAAGAAAAATACATATATCCGTTTCAAGAAGATGCTGACAGTATGTTTAACACATCATTAATATATGAATTGTGTGTATTAAAAAAACATGCACATCCTTTATTAAAAGAAATAACAAATGCTTCAAAGGAGTTTTCAGAGGCTAAGAATTTATATAATCTTTTAAATTATTTTGAAGATATTCCAGATGAATTAGTTCCAAAGAATTCTTTGCTAAGAGAGTTTATTGGAGGAAGCATATACGAAGATTAAATATTGGTAAAGAGGAAAAAAAGAAATGGGTAGAAAATTTTTTGAAATAGATGAAGAATTTATATGCGAAAATTGTGGCAAAAAAATAGAACCATTAGGTTATTCGTGCAGGAATCATTGCAATTATTGTTTACATTCAAAACATGTGGATATAAATCCGGGAGATAGAGCCGAAACATGCCATGGAGTATTAGAACCAATAAGAGTAGAGCCAGATTCAAAAAAAGGATATATAATAATATTTAGATGTAAAAAATGTGGAGCAATACGTAGAAACAAAGCAGCAAAAGACGATAACATAGATTTATTAATTAAATTAACGGCTTCACAATAATTGTGAAAAAAGACGGAGGTGCTAAAGCCTCCGCCTGTCAGTTATTTTTCTTCTTCTAATCTTCCAGAAGTGTATTCTTTACCTTCAAATGATTTTCCAGATTTTACAGTTTCAATTATTTTATTTATTGTGGTTACATTTTCGTCTAATATATCTATTCTAACAGACGAAACATTAAATGTCTTAGGAGAAATTGATAAAATTTTGCTATTAAAAATAGATGTAATTGATTGAATGTTATCTGAAACTATTCTAAATTTAAAGCCTAATCTGTCTTTTAAGTAATAAGAGTTGTCGTCAGAGCAAAGTCTTTTACATTCAGGATAGCACATATTTGATTTTCCTAAAAAGCAGTAATTGCAAGACATTATAGGTAAAGTTCCATAAACAATCAGTTCAGTATCTATATCAAGATTATATTTAAGAATATCTTCCAGTTCTGTTTTACTTAATTCCCTTGAAAGAGTTACCTTATTTATTCCATATTCAGCACATTCTTTTATAGAATAATTATTAAATATATTTAAAGATGAATTTCCTATTATCTCAAAATTGCTTTTATAGCCTTCTAAAAATTTCAAATTTGATAAGTTAGAAATAACAAATCCCTTAATTTTGTATTTTTGTATAATATCTTCCAAATATTTCTTTATAATATTTTTATAATTGTTTTTTATTACAGATGGTAGGTATACATATGTATTTACTTTATCTGATAAAAATACTAATGTTTTTTCCAATTTTTTATTTACAAAACATTTTAAAGGAATATATAAGCTACTTATATTTTTAAAATCTAAAATAGAGTAATCTATGTCAGAATTAATATTTCTTAGTAAGATTGATATTTTTTTATTATTATTCTTTTCGGATTTTAGAATATTATATGGCAAAGTAATATTATTTAATTCAAAGTTAGATGTCCTTGCACTTTCAGCCAATATATGCTCTTGTAGTTTTAATAACAAATTGCGTCTTAGTTCATTTAAAACACTTATATTAGGAATGAACAATCCATCATCAAGTTGAACATTTACTGTTTTAAAATTAAATGGCGTATTTGAAGTTTTACAAATCTGCTTTATAATTCTTTCAGAAGTTATAGGGGAGTTAATTGCAGGAATAGGAACAACATCTGAAGAAACAGATATAACAGAATTGTTATAGTTAACAGATATGCTTATAGGAATTTCTTTTTTCACTATAACGTTTGCATTAATATTTATTTTTTTATTTTCACAATTTGTATAAGAAAGTCTAGCAGTATTTAGCAATTCTTTGCTATTTAATTTGTACACTTTATCTCCAACAGATATATTACCTTTCATTCTACCAATTGTAACTCTTGTGCCAGCCTTAGCATGTGTAAGATTTAATGTTTTCTGCATCAGTTCTGAAACAGTATATTTAGAATCTTCTTTTTCTGTATAAATAGTATCTCCAATTGCCAAATCCTCATTTAATGTTAAAGTAATATGCCCTTTATTGCTGCTAAATTTGCTAATATTTCCAAGGAATAAGCCGATATTATTAGGTCTTTCTTTGAAAATCAGGTTTTTATTGGGTGAATCTGAAAGATGTCCACTAGAAAAGCCACCTCTATTAAATATTTGCAACAGCTGTTTCATATCAGAGTCTTCAACAATATAATCTTCTTTATTTAATATTTTATCTATATATTTACGATATATTCTAGTTACAGTTGCAACATATTCTGGACTTTTTAATCTTCCTTCAATTTTAAAGCATTTTACACCAGCATCAATTAACTGAGGTAAATAGTCAAGGGTACATAAGTCTTTTGGACTTAATAGATAACCTTTATCCATTGTTGTTTCTTTATTTGAAACGTTATTATGGTTTAAAAGTTCATAAGGCAACCTACAAGGACCTGCACATTTGCCCCTGTTACCAGAACGTCCACCAATAATGCTGGAAAACAAGCATTGACCAGAATAAGAAATACATAGAGCACCATGTATAAAAGTTTCTATTTCTATTTTAGAATTTTTACATATGTATTGAATTTCATTTAATGGTAATTCACGCGCAAGAACAACCCTTTTAAAACCTAAATCCTGTAATTCTAAAACACCTTCTAAATTATGTATTGACATTTGAGTACTGCCATGAATAGGCATATCCGGAAAATTCTTAATTAAATATCTTGCAAGCCCAAGATCTTGTACAATTAAGGCATCAACGCCAAATTCATAAGCTTTTTGAGCTAAATTAATGGCATCATTAAATTCAGAGTTTTTAATTAAAATATTTAAAGTTAAAAAAGTTCTTACGTTTCTTAACTTACAGTATTGTATAGCTTTTTTTAATGTGGGAACATCAAAATTATTTGCAGAAGCTCTAGCATTAAACAGAGTAGAACCAAAATACACACTATCCGCACCATTTTGAACTGCGGCTAATAAGCAATCCCAATCTCCAACAGGAGATAATAATTCGATTTTATTCATACAAAAACCTCCGCTGATATTGTAACATATTTTTTTCATTTTGCATATATTAATATTATATAAGTGAATTAAAGAAATAATAACTATCTAAGGCAACAAGTAGTAAATTGTAAATAAAATGAAAAAATAAATTTTTGTTACAATTATATTACTTTTTCTTTATATCAATTGACTAAAAAAAATAACAATGTTATACTTTATTTGTCGAATAATAACAAATGAGGTGTAATAATTGAGAAGAATGTATAAAATAATTAGTATGTTAATAGTAATGATAATATTATCATTTTTTATAATAAATATTTTACCACATAAGGTTGATGCTGCTCAATACAAAGAGCCAGAGAGCAAAACCAATAAACTTGTAAATTATCCAGGATATACGGAGTTAATTAACAACTTAAAAAAGCAACATCCAACATGGACATATACAATATTTTTTACAGGGCTTGACTGGAATCAAGTTATAAAAAATGAAACAACAGAAGCACATAGCAGGAATTTAGTCCCAGCAGATAGAAAAGGAGAATGGCTTTGTGCATACTGCGAGGCAAATAAAAAAACATATGATGAGGGAAGATGGAAGGGCGCTTCAGAAGTAGCAGTTTCATATTACATGGATCCTAGAAATTTCCTTTATGAAGATTACATATTTCAATTTGAAGAACTTGGATATAATGCAGAATTACACACTATTTCAGGTGTAAATAGTATTTTGGCAAATTGTAAATATCTACAGGGGAATAGTATTAATTATATAGATACAAATGGAAAACAAGCTACAATAAATAAATCTTATGCACAGATTATAATGGAAGCAGGTAAAACATATAATGTTAGTCCATATCATTTAGCAAGTAGGATATTGCAAGAGCAAGGAACAACAGGAACTGCAATGGTTTCAGGTAATTATAATTCGACATACAGAGGATATTATAACTTCTTTAATATTGGCGCTACAGGAAGTGACATTATGGCTAACGGATTAAAATATGCCAAAAATAATGGATGGTCTTCACCGGAAAAAGCAATACATGGAGGAGCAAAATTTATTGCAAAAGAATACATACAATATGGACAATCTACATTATATTTACAAAAATTTGATGTTGTAGATGATTATGAAACAGAGTTGTATTATCACCAATATATGCAAAATGTATCAGCTGCAAAAACTGAAGGTGAAGAAGTAAGAGGTGCTTACAAAAAGCTTGGATTTATAAATACAAGTAATGAGATACCATTTAATTTTTTAATACCAGTATATGAGAACATGCCAAAACAGAATTGCCCATATCCAGGAAGTCAAACAATTGTAACACAAAATGTAGAACTTAATTCAAAAGCCGACATAAAAAAAGAAGCAAAAAGTTCAGCAACAAATATAGCAACACTAGAAAAAGGAGCAAAAATATTAAGAATAGAAATAGGAGTTTCTACAAATGATGGAATAAGATGGGACAAAGTAGTATTAGCAAATGGAACAAAGGGATATATTAATTCAACTTATATAAAGCGAATTAGTGACATAACTAATTGCAGTGAAAGAGCAATTGCAAATACAGATGTAAATTTAAGAAACGGGCCAGGAACATCAAATACAACAGTAATTACTACATTAACAGAGGGACAAGCACTTACAATAATTGAAAAAGGCCAATACAATGGTGTAGATGGATACAATTGGTATAAAGTAAAATTAAACAATGGAACGCAGGGATATTTAGCTTCAAAATATTTAAATATAGTAAGTTCAGGTTCAGATGACTCGGGTAATGAATTAGTAAAAGTTGTATGTGAATATGGCCTTAAGATAAGAGAAAATCCAGGAATAGACGCTAAATGTTTAACAATTGTAGAAAAGGGTACAATATTAACAAGAACACAAAAAGCAGTTTCTAATAAAAATGGGTATACATGGGATAAAGTTGTTACAGGAAATGGAATTATTGGTTATGTGGCAAGAGCAGGTGGCTCAGAACAAAATATTGAACCTATAGAAAGTGATAAACCACAAGAACCTCAAGAGCCAGAAAATACAAATGACATCTTTAAGATAGATGGAACAAATTTAATGTGTGTGCCAAAAACAACAGTGGAAAACATTAAGACAAAATACAATAATACAATAATTAAAAAGGGTAATGAAGAGATAAAAACGGGTAATGTAGGAACAGGATATAAAGTAATAATAGAAGAAAAAGAATATATAATAATAGTAAAAGGTGACACAAACTGTGATGGAAAAATAACACCAGCAGATTCTACAGCAATTTTAAAAGAATATGTTGGAATATCTAAATTATCAGATGAGGCAAAATTGGCGGCGGATACAAATAAAGATGGGAAAATAACACCAGCAGATTCTACTTTGATTTTAAGAGCATATGTAGGACTTAATAATATATCAATATAAGGAGAGATAACAAATGATTAAAAAAATTGAATTTATTCTAATTCTAAGTGTTTTAATTTTAGTTGGTTGGTGCACTTGCTCGCAAGCGCGAATTACAACCAGTGATCCAACAGTTTCTTCAGGAGAAACAGCAACAATAACAATTAATAGTCAGGAACCAGTGGCAAATGGAGCAATAAATGTTACATCTAATGGCGGATTGACATTTGAAAGTGTTACAGGTGGTACAGTAAATGGAACATTAGTAGCATTTGCAAGGGCAGAAAATGTTACAAGTGGAATAGCAACATACAAATTCAAAACACCAACTGTAACTAAAGACACAACATACAAAGTTGTATTTGCATCACAAGATATGGAAAATGCGGAAGGTAATGCAATTGCCTCTTCAACGGCAACAGCAACAGTAACTGTAAAAGCAAAACAGAACAATAATAATACAACAGGTGGAGGAAGTACAGGTGGCAATGCAGGTGGAAATACTACACCAACAGAACCAAAATTCACATCAGTAAATGAAACTGTTTATGCAACTACGGAAGTAAATGTAAGAAAAAGTTGGTCAACAAGTAGTGGAATAATAGGTTCATTAGGAGCAGGCAAAAGTGTAACGCGCATAGGAAAAGGCGATAACGGTTGGAGCAAGGTATCATTTAACGGTTCAACAGGGTATATATACAGTGAATATTTAACTACAACACAGCCAAAAGCAGAAGAACAAAAACCGAAAGAACAACCTAAAAATGAAGAAAAATCAACAAACAAAAATTTAGCAAAACTAGAAGTAAAACCAGAAGGACTAACACCAGAATTTAAAAAAGATGTTACAGACTATACAATCAAAGTTCCAAATAGTATAGAAAAGTTAGATATTATAGCAGAGGCAGAAGATAGCAAATCAAAAGTTGAAATCTCTGGAAATGATAAATTAGTAGAAGGAGATAATATAGTTAAAATATTAGTAACAGCAGAAGATGGAACAACTAGAACATATATAATAACTGCTACAAGAGAAAAAACTGTGCAATCAAGTTTGAGATTATCAGCACTAACTATAGAAGGAATCAACATAGAGCCAGCATTTTCACCAGACATATTTGCATATACAGCTACACTAAGCAATAGTGAAATAAATGAATTAAAAGTAAATGCTACAACAAGTGACGAAAATACTACAATAGAGATTTTGGGAAATAGCAATTTACAAGATGGAGAAAATGTAATAACAATATTATTGAAATCAACTAAAACAGATGAAACAACAACATATCAGATAACAGTAAACAAACCAGTACAACAAGCAGAAAAACAAGGAATATTGCCTAAACTATCAGCAAAAGAAATATTCTATATTATAGCAGGAATAATAAGCTTAATAATATTATTGTTAATAATTAAAAGAGATAAATTAAATGCAAGCAAAAAAAATAAAGAAGAAAAAGCAACAAATAATGGAGAATATGAACAAAACAAAAACGAGTATTTAGACCAATATGAAACAAAAGAGAAAATAGAAAATAATAATTTTGAAGAAACAAATGAAGACCCAAACGATGACTTAAAAAAGAAAAAAGGAAAACATTTTTAAAGATGCCAAATTAGGGACAGTCCCCAATTGTTCCATTTGAACAATCGGGGACAGCCCTGTAATATTGCCATAATTTAAAATTTAATGATGCAGAACTATTGCAAACAAAAAATGATTATAGTATACTTAAAATACATGCTACTGTAGCTCAGTTGGTAGAGCAACAGATTCGTAACCTGTAGGTCGGCAGTTCAATTCTGCCCAGTAGCTCCATTAAGTAAAATCGTTGCACAAATGTAACGCTAATGATTAAATCAATCTAAAAAGATTGATTTTTTTTGGTGCTACTTCTATATACCGATGAACATACTTGTCCTATACCTGTACATGAGGTGGTGTTTATGGAATTTATATTATTCTTATAATTTTATTGTCAAAATCTTTTTTTTATATTAAAAAGGACCTTTAATTGTTTGAGCTTTGTTATTGATATATCATAGGAAATGTGCTATACTAACTATTGATAAAATAATATGAAATTATGGAGGAAATATGGGTTTTTTTGATAAATTAAAACAAGGGTTAAGTAAAACTAAAAGTTCATTTGATGAAAAACTAAATAATGTATTTAGCAATTTTAGAAAAGTAGATGAGGAACTTTTAGATGAATTAGAAGAGGCATTGATAATGTCTGATGTTGGAGTAGAAACTTCTACCAAAATTATAACAAATTTGAGAAATAAAATAAAAAAAGAAAAGATAGAAGACGAGCAGGCTGTAAAGCAAGCTCTAAGAGATGAAATTAAAAATGTATTAGAAGAAGTGGACAATACTTTAAAGTTAGAAACAACTCCATCTGTAATATTAGTAGTAGGCGTAAATGGTGTTGGAAAAACTACTTCTATAGGAAAAATAGCTAATAGACTAAAGCAGGATGGCAAAAAGGTAGTTGTTGCAGCAGCAGATACCTTTAGAGCAGCAGCAGTAGAGCAACTTGAAATATGGGCCAATAGAGCAGGATGTGACATAGTAAAAAGAGAAGAGGGAACAGATCCAGCAGCAGTTGTTTATGATGCTGTAAAGATAGCAAAAGAGAAACAAGCAGATGTCTTAATATGTGATACAGCAGGAAGATTGCACAACAAGAAATATTTAATGGACGAGCTTGTAAAAATAAAAAAGGTAATAGACAAGGAATTGCCAGAAGCATCTAAGGAAGTTTTAATGGTTTTAGATGCTACAACAGGGCAAAATGCAATATCACAAGTAACAGCATTTAAAGAGACAGTAAATATAACAGGACTAGTACTTACAAAATTAGATGGAACAGCTAAAGGCGGAGTGGTTATAGGAATTGTTGCTGAAAACAAGGTGCCGGTAAAATTTATTGGAATTGGCGAGCAAATAGACGATATGGAAATATTTAACAGCAACGATTTTGTAAATGCATTAATATAGCCAAATAAGCAATAGAAGATAAGCTTAGAAAGGAATGAGATTAAAATGACAAAAATAACAACCAAAAAGGATAACAAAAGAATTATAATTGTACTAGCATTTATATTATTGGCAATTTTAATTGGCTATGTATTATTTAGAGGTAAATATCTGGAAGTACTAGAAATAGGGGAAGAATATGTAGAAATATTTTGGAAAAATATAAAATATACGGCTATAGCCTTTAGTGCAAACTTTATAATATTATTTCTATTAATATATTTTACAAATTTAAAAATAAAAAAAGGATTAAAAGCTTTTTTTGATGATGATAAAAAGCCAATGCCGAAGTTAATAAATAAATCCATTGCACTTATAAGCTCAATAATAATAAGTACTTTTACAACAAATATAATGCTAAAAAAAATAATGCTATGTTTTAATAGTGCATCTTTTGAAATTGCGGACCCGATATTTGGATATGATATCAGTTACTTCATGTTTAAAAAACCATTTATAGAATTTATGCTTATATATATAATGCTTCTCATAGTAGGGTTAACAATATATACCGTATTGTATTACATAATTTCATTTAATATGTTTTTTGATGGAATAAGTAGAGAAATATTGAAGAATAACCATTTTACAAAACAATTGGTTTTTCACACTATTGTAATAGTTGTATTATTATCAATCCTAACATATGTAGGAATACAAGATATGGGAACAAATAAGTTTTTGACACTAAAAGGAGAAACAGCATATTCAATATATGGATCTGGTTTTACAGATGTAACAATAAAACTTTGGGGATACAAAGTATTAACAGTAGTAATGGTAATTTCAATAATTTTGGCAGTTATATTCTTCAAAAAGGGAAAAGTTAAAAATGTAATAAAAAGTATAACAGCAGTTCCAGTATATTTAATAGGATTACTAATAGTATTAATAATAACACAAACTTTTTTTGTAAAATCAAATGAGCTAGACAAAGAAAAATACTATATAAGTAAGAACATAGAATTTACCAAAAAGGCTTATGACATAGAAATAGAAGAAAAAACAATAGATAATAATGAAACATTAAGTACAAAAATAAAAGAAGAAAATCAAGAAGTAATTAATAATATTACAATAACAAGTAAGGAAAATGTATTAAAGAACTTAAATATGTTACAAACAGCAAAAGGATATTATTCTTATAGAAACAGTAATATTGCAAAAGTTAATTTAAATGGTAAATTATCATTAGCATATATAACACCTAGAGAAATATCAGAAAACATTGGTACATACAACGATAAAATGTATGAGTATACACATGGATATGGGATAATAGTTACAGCAGCTAATAAAGTCAATGAAGAAGGGGAAATAATAAATCTTCAAAAAGATTTTGAAAGCAATGAAGTAATAAAGATAACAGAACCAAGGATTTACTACGGATTACAGACAAATGAACCAGTAGTAACGAACAATAAAAATGGAGAAGAATTTGATTATCCAAAGTTAAATTCTAATACAGCTGAAAATGCAAAAAAAACTTATGATGGAAATGCAGGACTTCAACTTAATTTTATTGATAGATTTATATTAGGAATAAAACAAGGAAATATTGGATTAGCATTTTCAACAAATGCAACAAAAGAGAGCAAAATATTAACAAATAGAAATGTTATAAAAAGAGCTAAAACATTAATGCCATACTTGTTATATGACGAAGAACCATATTTGGTAGTAAATAAAGAAGGAAAATTGGTTTGGGTAATAGATGCATATACTACTTCTAGGGAATATCCATATTCTCAAATGTCTACAATTCAAACAGATTTACTAACAAAGCTAGATATAAATTATATAAGAAATTCTGTTAAAGTTTTAATAGACGCATATGATGGAACAACAAAGTTTTATATTACAGATAGAGCGGATCCTATAATAATGTCATATAGAAATATATATCCAAGTTTATTTGTAGATAAAGATGAACAAATTGAAGAAGATATAAAGAATCAATTTATATATCCGAGATTTTTGTATAAAATTCAAGCGAATATAATTACAAGATATCATAATATACAGCCTGATGTTTTATATAGGGGAGATGATATATGGGAAATAGCAACAAATGTTACAGGAAAGACAACTTCAAAAATGGGAACGGAAATAGAGCCATATTATACAATGGTAAAGACTATTGATTCGGAAGATGCACAGCTTGGTTTAGTAATTCCATATACACCATATAAAAAACAAAATATAATATCATATACTGTAGGAACATATGAAAATGGAACACCAAAATTAACTATATACAAATACGCTTCAGACAGTAATGCAATAGGAACAATGCAATTAAATTCATTAACAGAACAAGATGAAAACATATATAAAGAAATAGAAAAACTTAAGGTTACAGGGACAAAAATAACAAAAAATACTATAGTGGTTCCAATTGAAAATACATTATTATATGTGCAATCAATTTATCAGCAATATACCAATGAAGATAATTCTTTACCATTATTAAAAAAAGTAGTTGTTGCATCAGGAAATAAATTTGCTATAGGAAATAATATAGAAGAGGCAATAAATAATTTGTTATCTCAATCAGCTTTTGACATAGAAATAGAAAGTACAGAAACTATAGAAGAAACAATAAAAGCAATAATAAAGGCAAATGAAAATTTAGAAAAATCTAATAATAGTAATGATTGGGAAATGATTGGAAAAGATATGAAAAAATTACAAGAACTAATAAAAAAATTAGATTTATTAGTAAAAAATAATAAAGAATAAATTTAATTAGTAAAATTGAATAAAAAAGCAAAAAAAATCCACTCTAATAATGGGTGGATTTTATGTTTGAAAAGAAAAAAGAAGAAAAGGAATTAATAAAAAGATTAGATAAAATAAATTATACATTATCTCAAAATAATATATTAGAATTAATAGAACTTTTAGGTAACAGAAAAAAGTTTTTCTTTAGAAATTTTTGGTCTGGAATTATCAAAGGCATTGGTACAGGAATAGGTTTTACTATATTAACAGCTATATTATTAGTAGTCTTACAAAAAATAGTTGCTCTAAATCTTCCTGTAATAAGTGAATACATCTTGGATATTATAGAAATAGTAAAAATAAAAATGTTATAAAAAATCGTAAATACTATTTATTTTTTTTTAGAATTTATATATAATAGAAAAAAACAAAGAGGAGAGATATAGATGAATTTACCCAATAAGTTAACAGTATTTAGAGTTATTTTGGTATTTGTAATATTAATAATTTCACTTATAAATATGCAAGGAACAATATTAGGAATACCTATTAATATGTTCATAATAGATATAATTTTTATCATAGCATCTATTACAGATAAATTAGATGGTTACATAGCACGATCAACAAACCAAATAACAACATTTGGAAAATTTTTAGACCCAATAGCAGACAAAATATTGGTAATTGTTTCAATGATAATATTAGTTGAACATTCTAAAATACCTTCTTGGATACCAGCAATAATAATAATGAGAGAATTTATAGTATCTGGATATAGATTGATTGCGGTAGAAAAAAAAGGGGAAGTTGTTGCAGCAAGTATATGGGGAAAATTAAAAACGGTTACACAAATGATTGCAATTATATTGGCATTTATTGATACTAATCCATTTGGAGCAATATTTACGAATTCTTTAACAGGATACAATTTCGCAATAAATTTAATAGTAACATTAATGATGATTATATGTGTTATAGCTACAATCTTTTCAGGTTGGGACTATATTAAAAATGGAAAGGATTTATTGAAATGACATTACAAGAAGCAAAAGAAAGGATTAATGAATTAAAGCCTAAAATTGAATATTATACTATAAAATATTACGAAGATGAACAGGTTATAAGCGATTTTGATTTTGATACATTAATGAAAGAATTAAAACAAATTGAAGCGGAATATCCACAGCTTATAACTACTGATTCTCCAACACAAAAAGTTGGGACAAGTCCTATAAAAAAAGGGTTTAAAAAAGTAACACATAAAGTTCCACTTCAAAGTTTACAAGATGTTTTTTCTTTTGAAGAAGTCAGAGAATTTGATACAAGAATGCAAAAGTTGGCAGAAGAATATAATTTACCATTGGAATATGTTGTAGAAACAAAAATTGATGGATTATCTACTGCACTAGAATATAAAAATGGAATTTTTGTACAAGGAGCAACAAGAGGAAATGGTCTTGTAGGCGAGGATGTTACAGATAATTTGAAAACAGTAAGAAGTATACCACATAAATTAAAAGAACCTATAAATATAATTGTGCGTGGAGAAATTTTTATAGGAAAAAAGGAATTTGATGAGCTAAATGAAGCAAGAATGGCAGACGAGGAAGAAAGATTTGCAAATGCAAGAAATGCGGCTGCTGGTTCACTTAGACAGTTGGATAGCAAAATAACTGCACAAAGACCTTTAGATATATATATTTTTAACATTCAAGAGACGGAAGATAAAACTATAACTACACATTATCAAGGACTAGAATATCTTGAAAAAATAGGATTTAATGTAAATCCTGTAAAAATATTATGCAAAAATATAAATGAAGTAATTAAGGCTATAGAAAAAATAGGTAAGGACAGAGAAAGTTTGACCTTTGGAATAGATGGAGCAGTTGTTAAAGTAAATAATTTAGAATTAAGGGAAAAAATAGGAACAACATATAAAACACCAAAGTGGGCAGTAGCGTATAAATATCCGCCAGAAAAAAAAGAAACAAGAGTTAAAGATATAATATGCCAGGTTGGTAGAACAGGTGCAATAACGCCAATGGCAATTTTAGACACAGTAAATGTAGCTGGCTCAAATATTTCTAAAACTACATTACACAACGAGGACTTTATAAAAGAGAAAGATATAAGAATAGGAGACACTGTAATAATTCAAAAAGCAGGGGATGTTATACCAGAAATTGTAGAAGTGGTAAAAAGTAGAAGAACAGGAGAAGAAAAACAATTTGAAATGCCTAAGACTTGCCCTGTATGTGGTGCAAATGCTGTAAGAGAAGAAGGAGAAGCAGTTATACGTTGTATAGGTGTTGAATGCCCTGCAAAATTGTACAGAGGAATATTACATTTTGTATCAAAAGATGCAATGGATATAAAAGGCTTAGGAGATGCGATAATAGATGAATTAATAAGTAGAAAGTTAATAGAAAATATTGCTGATTTATATAAACTAACGTTAGAAGATTTGAAATCATTAAAAAAAGATGGAAAGAAATTTGCACAAAATTTGATAGATTCAATAGAAGAAAGCAAAACAAGAGATTTATATAGAGTAATAACTTCTTTAGGTATTAGACATGTAGGAGTAAAGCTTGCAAAAAGCTTGGCTAAAGAATATACGACAATGGATAATTTAATAGATGCTGAACTAGAAGAACTAAAACAGAAACAAGATGTTGGGTTAATAACAGCAGAGAGTATATATAATTTTTTTAAACAAGAACAAAGTATAGACTTAATAAATAGACTAAAACAAGCAGGAGTAAATATGCAGCTGAAACAGGAACATGGCACAGATAATAGGTTTGATGGAAAAATTTTTGTTTTAACAGGTGCTTTAGAAAAATTTTCTAGAGAAGAGGCAAGCGAAGTAATAGAAAAGTTTGGTGGAAAAACTTCAAGCAGTGTCTCTAAAAAAACAGATTATGTTTTAGCAGGGGAAGATGCAGGAAGTAAGTTAAAAAAAGCAAAAGAGCTTGGAATAACAATTCTAACAGAAGAAGAATTTAATAAAATGATTAAATAAAAAGGAAATGAGAAGAGATATGGAAGGTAAATATACATTTAAAGAATTTTACGAAAACCTAGAAAATGGATATCAAATTTACTATACTTATGTACGTAACAGATACCTAATATTTAAAACAGCTGAAAACTGCTACACACAAAAACTATTGAGCAAAGCAGAAAAAAATCCGCAACCTGCCCATGCAATGCTTACATTTAAAAGAGTAAAAGAAATGTTCCCACATATGGAAGAAATAGAGTATAAAGTAATGAATACTTGACATAAACCGGAGAGAGCAGAGAGGAATCGTTGCACAGAGTAGAACTGCTCTGTGCAGCAATAAGGGCGATCGTGAATCTGGGCTGAACATAAGATCGTCACCCCAGAAGAAAAGGAGGTGAGGAATGAATTTTCCTCATCTCCGATATTATATTTTAGTAGGTATTACATTAACAGTTTTATAATTAGTATAAATAACCATGCCAGGCTTTGCTTTAGGCATTTTTTTTACGTTTTTCTTCAAAGTATAATCAACAGGTACATTAGATGAATATTTAGACTTACTGTAATATGCAGCTATGGCAGCACACTTATTTATAACTTCTTGTGGAGGCATTTTTCCATCAGTCTTTAATATTAAATGACTTCCATGACTATCTTTAACATGAAACCAGTAGTCATTTGAGTTAGCTAATTTATGAGTAATATATTCATTTTGTAAATTGTTTTTTCCAACAAAAATGGTAAATTCATCTATTGCATATTTTATTACTTCAAAATTCTTTTTTTTGTTAGAAGTATTTTTTACTTTAGAAGGTTTTACAAGTATACCAGAAATTTCATCATACACATCATTTAATTCTTCAATTGAGAGTGCATTATTTACAGAATAAATAACGCTTTCTATGTACTCAATTTCTTGCTCAATTTCAAATTTTTGCTTAGTTACAATTTCGCAAGTCGATTTTAACTTGTTATATTTTTTAAAAAACCTTTTAGCATTTTCACTTGGCGAAATTGAACTATCCAAAGGAATTGTTATTATTTTGTTCCCTTCATAATAATTTTCTAAGTCAATACTACTAATATTATAATTATTTATACGATATAAATTGCTTATAATTAATTCGCCGTATAATTTATAATTATTCATCTCATTACATTCTTTTAGTTTTAAATTAACATTTTGCAATTTTGTTTGTAGCTTTTTTATATTGTTAAGTAATAGTTTTAATATATTATTCTTAAAATTCTTAAAGTTTTCAGCATCTTCTTTTTTGGTGTAAAAGTCGTCCAAAAAGAAATTAATAGACAAATTGCTTTCTTTACTTCCACTCTCTAGGTAGAAATCTTTGTCATACAATGCACATATAATATTATTTGAATTTAGATTATTTATTAAATTACAAATATAATTGTATATAATAAATAAATTTTGGCTATTTATTTCGCAAGAAATATTTAATATAGTGCAACAATGTTCAATAAAATTTCTACTAATTCCTGTAAACATGGCAGAAAAGCAAGGTGGTAAATCGCTATTTTTATCATTAAATAATTCCTTAAAGTCATCAAAAATATTATAAGACAATAAATCTAACTTATTAGAAGTAGGAAATAGATATTTAAATTTAGGCAATATATCTCTATTTGAGCCATTAGAAGTAGATAAATGTCTTAAACTATTTATTATAATATCACAATCATCAAGCAAAATGACGTTGCTATGTTTTCCCATAAGTTCAACTATTAGTTTTTTGGCTGTAAAATTATCGGTCATATCTAAATCTTCAAATTCAATAACAACAACTCTTTCTAAGCCTAAAGAATAAATTCGAGAAATCCTGGTGTTTAACAAATACTTTCTTAAAACCATACAGAAGTTAGAGGCAACAAGAGGATTAGGCTTTGTATTTGTTGTTAAGTTAATTCTATAATTAGCAGAGGAAATATTTATATTAAGTGCATATTTTATACCACTTACATAAACACCAATTAAAACCTCATCAGAAGATGGGCAAAAAATTTTATCTATCTTTCCACCAACTAAAGAATTATTTAATTCATATACAACACTTTTGGTAACTAAACCATCAAAGGCCATTCTAAATCACTCCATATACTTAAAAACTTTTGAGAAAATTATAACAAATTACAGAGGATTTGTAAACTTTCTATTGACATTAAAGAAGTTTGTGCCTTATAATACACTCATAGAGGAAAACTTCAGGAGGGTGCAGAAAAATATGAATAAAAAAAGTGTGTTTTTTTCTTCGAATTTAAATTATGACACTATAGATGACGAAAAAATAGTGGACTTTGTTAAATCTGGGGATAAATGTGCGTTAGAGTATCTTATTAACAAATACAGAAACTTAGTAAATCTAAAGGTTAATAGATATTTTATAATAGGTGCAGAAAGAGAAGACATTGTACAGGAAGGTTTAATAGGTTTATTTAAAGCTATTAAAAATTTTAATACAGCTAAACAAAACTCTTTTAAAACATTTGCTAGTTTATGTATAGAAAGACAATTGATAACTGCCATAAAAACTTCAAATAGGCAAAAACACATGCCACTTAATTCATATTTATCACTAAATCAGGTGGCTTATGAGGGAGAAGACAATGACACAGAGTTAATAGATACATTTGATTCAAAAACAATAGAAGACCCACTTGAAACTATAACAAAAAGAGAATATTATGCAAGAGTAGAAAGCACTATAGACAAAATGCTTAGTGATTTTGAAAAGCGAGTATTAAATAGATATATAAAAGGCGAAAGCTATGTACAAATTGCAGAAAGACTAAATGCACCAGTAAAATCAGTAGATAATGCAATACAAAGAATAAGAAAAAAAGCGACAAAAGAAATAACAGAATAGAATGTGCATATATCATATATGCACAAAATATGCTTCTATAGCTCAGTAGGTAGAGCACAGCCATGGTAAGGCTGGGGTCGCCGGTTCGATTCCGGCTGGAAGCTCCATAGATTATAAGTTGTAGGTATTAATTTGATACAAACAATGTGTAGGGGCGAACTTGTTCGCCCGCGCTTCGAAGGACGGGCGATTAAAATCGCCCCTACATTTTTCGAAATCGCTCCAGTAACGTTTCTGTTCAAACTTTTTTATAGAACAGATGATATGAAAATCAATCAGTAAAATGGTTGATTTTTTTCTTTTGCGAAAAAATCATCCTAAATTTTCAATGAAGGGATGGTGTGAAAAATGAAGATTATCAAAGAACATTAACATATAAAGATATTTTTCAAATATTAGATAATCTAAAATCACAATTACAGAAATTCAAAGGCTTTTGGCATAATTTAATGAGCCACTTTCATAAAAAGATAACTTAAAATATAATAAAGAACACATACACAGCATATTTGATAAAAGATTAAAAGAGATTGATAATGAATATTTGACAAGCTATGTAAATATGAGAAAATATCCTACTATCCTATTTGCTATGGCTAAAATAATGGAAATGAATAATAATCAGCAAAATCAAATTGCAATGTATTTGTATAATAACATAGAAATTTAATAAATATTGGAAAACTAATTGACAAGCAAGAACAAATGTTTTACAATAATAACAAAATATAAAATTAATAAATGGAGCTGATATTATTGAAAGAAATAGATAACAATAATAAATCATTTGAAGAAATTAAACACATTGATGAAAATAGTGTTGAATTTTGGTATGCTAGAGAACTTATGCCTATTTTACAATATTCAAAATGGGAAAATTTTAAAAAGGTAATTGAAAAAGCAATGATTGCATGTCAAAATAGCGGAATTTCAATAAAAGATTGCTTTCCTGACGTCAGGAAGCCAATAATTTCTGGAAAAGGAAAAGAAGAATTTATAGAGGATTATAAACTAAATCGTTATGCTTGCTATTTAATAGCACAAAATGGCGATAGTAGAAAAAAAGTTATTGCTCTTGCTCAAACATATTTTGCAGTTCAAACTAGAAAGCAAGAAATTACCGAAAAAGAATATAGCATACTAACAGAAGAAGAAAAAAGATTTTATCAAAGGAATTTAACACGTAAAGGAAATTATTCTCTTAATCAAACAGCAAAAAAAGCAGGTGTTAAGAATTTTGATAAATTTCATAATGCAGGTTATAAAGGGTTATACAATGGTGAAACAGCTGACGATATTGCAAAAAGAAAAGGCTTAAGATATAGAGAAGATATTTTAGACAATATGGGAAGCACTGAGTTAATTGCAAATTTATTTAGAATATCTCAAACAGAGGAAAAATTAAAAAAAAATAATGTAGACACAGAGAAAGAAGCTTGTAAAACACATAATAAAATTGGTAAAATCGTTAGAAAAGCAATTAAAGAAGCTGGTGGAACTATGCCAGAAGATTTACTTACACCTAAGAAGAGTTTAAAACAACTAGAAAAGGAAAATAAAAATGAATTAAGAAAAAAATAAGAATAATTTACTAGATCCAGATATGCATAGAATTATTGGATTTTAATTGACAAAAGTTTCTAAATATAATACAATTATATAAAATAAAGAGAGGATAGATGGTAATATGGAAACAATAATAGACAACAAAAATTTATTAATAGCCTTATTATTAAGCCGATTATGTAGTAATGGGTCTATTTTGAGTTTCATAAAATAAATGAAAAAAATCAAGAAAAATGGAGTCAATACTACAAAATAAAGTATTGGCTCTATTTTTATTAAGAAAGGAATGTTTAATATGTATAACTTTAAAGAAGTAGAAAAGAAATGGCAAGACAAATGGTATAACGAAAAAAGTTTTAAAGCAATAGATTTCCATCCAACTAAACCTAAATACTATGTGCTTTATGAATTTTATAATATAAGTGGTAATCTTCATATGGGACATTTGAAAGGTACTGTACCTGCTGATGCACTTTCAAGAATGAAAAGGCTACAAGGGTACAATGTCCTATTTCCAATCGGTGGAGATGCTTTTGGATTACCTGCTGAAAATGCAGCAATTAAAACAGGAATTAATCCAGAGGATTTTGTAAAAAATGGTATGGAAAAAGCAATGGAACAATCAAGAAGAATAGGTCTTTCATTTGATTGGGATAGAACAATATGTACATCTGACCCATCATACTATAAATGGACACAATGGATATTTAAAAAATTCCTAGAAAATGGTAAAGCATATAAACAAAAGGGTGTTGTTAATTTTTGCCCTAATTGTAAAACAGTTCTATCAAATGAAGATTCACAAGGTGGAGAATGTGATAGATGTCACGGTAAAGTAGTTCAAGAAGATAGATGGGTATGGTTTTTGAAAATGAAGGAATACTCTGAAAAACTACTTGAAAATGTTGATAAAATAAATATGAATGAAAATCTAAAAGAACTTCAAAGAAACTGGATAGGTAAAAGTGAAGGAATGGAAATTAGTTTTGATATTGTAGATAAAGACGAAAAGAAACTTACGACATCATCTATATTTACTACTTGTATTGAAACAATTTATGGAATAACATTTTTTGTTATGGCACCAGAACATAAACTTATCGATGAATTAAAAAATTCAATTACTAATTATGAGGAAGTAAAGGAATATCAAAAACTAACAACTTATAGAAGCAAACTTGACAGAATATCAGATCAAAAAGAAAAAACAGGTTGTGTACTTAATGGTATATATGCTATAAATCCAATTAATAATAAAAAAGTTCCTATTTATATCTCAGATTTTGTACTTGCAAATTATGGAACAGGAATTGTTATGGCAGTTCCTACACACGACCAAAGAGATTATGAGTTTGCTCAAAAATTCAATATACCAATGATTCAAGTAATTGATGGTGATATAAGTAAACAAGCATATGAAAAATATGATTATATCAAAAATAATAATAAAATGGTAAATTCTGAAGAATTTAATGGAATGCCTGTTAAAGAAGCAAAAGAGGAAATTATTGATAAAGTAATCAGACTTGGATTTGGTAAAAAACAAGTAAATTATAAAATGCAAGATTGGTCATTTAATAGGCAAAGATATTGGGGAGAACCATTCCCAGTAGTGTTCTGCGATAAATGTGGAATAGTTCCTTTAAATGATTCTGACTTGCCACTAGTTCTTCCAAAAACAAATGATTATATGCCTAATGAATCTGGAAATTCTCCACTTTCAAAAATAGACGAGTGGGTTAACTGTAAATGTCCAAAGTGTGGTGGAAATGCTAAAAGAGAAACTGATACTATGCCTAACTGGGCGGGGTCATCTTGGTATTGGTTGAGATATTGTGACTCACATAATGAAAAAGCACTTGCAGATTTTGAAAAACTTAAATATTGGGGAAGTGTAGATTGTTATACGGGTGGAACAGAACATATTACAAGACATGTACTTTATGCTTTCTTCTGGCAAAATTTTCTATATGAAATTGGGGCAGTACCCACAAGAGAGCCATTTAAAAGAAAAATGGGAAGTGGGCTAATACTTGATGATACTGGTAAAAAAATGAGTAAGAGTTCAACAAATGGTGTTTCTCCAATGCAAGTAATTGATGAATATGGAACAGATGTGGCTAGACTTCACGTTCATTTTCTAGGTGGTTATGAGGATAATACACCTTGGACTTATGATGGAATAACTGGTATTACTAATTTTATTAACAAAGTATGGGATTTAAAAGATACGATTAAAGATGGTGGAATATCTGATGAACATATTTACGAAATTAATGCACTTATTAAAAAAGTGACTGATGATATAGAAAATCTAAAATTGAATACTGCTATTGCTTCATTTATGACATTTATAAATGTTATTAAAAAAGACAAATTTATCACAAAAGAAGAATTAAGAATATTCCTAATTCTTCTTAATCCACTAGCACCACATATTACAAGTGAAATATATGAAATGATTTTTGATGGAAATATAATAGATGATGAGTGGCCTAAATATGATGAAAAATATTTGATTAGAAATGAAATAAATCTTCCAATTCAAATAAATGGAAAGATGCAAAAAACAATATTAGTAAATAGGAATATAGAAGAAAAGGAGCTTATATTGAAAATAATGAAAAATTATCCCGAAATCATAAAAGGTAATATAGTTAAAACAATTTATAAGCCAGAAAAAATCATTAATATAATTTGCAAAGAATAAATAATTAAACAAAATGTTATTATTCACAATATTTTTAAATTTTTAATACTGTGAATAATAACAAATATATTTAATAAATTTTTTGTATTTTTATTGCATTTTATAAAGAAAATGATATAATTTAATAAATTGATTGACTATTATATCAATTGTTAATGAGAGAGAAAAGTTGTAAATAACTACGACACCCGCTCCATTTTATTATGCATTAAGAAAGGAACGTGAATAAATATGAAAATGGGAATAGTTGGGCTTCCAAATGTTGGTAAAAGTACATTGTTTAATGCTATTACAAATGCAGGAGCAGAATGTGCAAATTACCCTTTTTGCACTATAGAACCTAATATTGGAGTTGTACCAGTACCAGATAAAAGATTAGATGTTTTAGCAGAAATGTATAAAACACAAAAAATAACACATGCAATAGTAGAATTTGTTGACATTGCTGGCTTAGTAAAAGGAGCAAGCAAAGGAGAGGGTCTTGGAAATAAGTTTTTATCACATATAAGAGAAGTAGATGCAATTTGCGAAGTAGTAAGATGCTTTGAAGATAGTAATATAACACATGTTGATGGAACTATTAATCCAATAAGAGATATTGAAACAATAAATTTAGAGCTTGTTTTTGCTGATATTGAAACAATTGATAAGAAAATTGAAAGCGTAAAGAAAAAAATAAAAGCAGACAAAAAATTTCAAGAAGAACTAGATTTGTTAGAAAAAATAAAAGATACACTGGAGCAGGGAAAACCGGCTAGGTCCTTGGATTTTACAGATGAAGAAATAGGCTTACTAAAGGAAACATTTCTACTTACAATGAAGCCAATACTGTATATTGCAAATATTTCTGAACATCAAATTGAAAATATTGAAGATGACAAATATGTAAAACAAGTTATTGAGTATGCAGAACAGGAAAATGCAGAAGTTGTTCCACTTTGCGTTAAAATAGAAGAAGAGCTTGCAAGCATAGAGGGACAGGACAAACAAGAGATGATGGAAGCATTGGGAATTAAAGAATCTGGACTAGATAGAGTTATACAAAAAAGTTATAATCTATTAGGACTAATGTCTTTTTTAACAGCAGGTGAGCCAGAGGTAAGAGCATGGACTATAAAGAAAGGTACCAAAGCCCCACAAGCAGCCGGAAAAATACATACAGACATAGAAAGAGGATTTATAAGAGCAGAAGTAGTCTCATATGATGACCTTATAAAAGAGGGTTCAATGAGTAATGCAAAAGAAAAAGGTCTAGTGCGTTCAGAGGGCAAGGAGTATATAATGCAAGAAGGAGATATTGTTTTATTTAGATTTAATGTGTAAATAATTGCACGAAATACAATATTAAATTATTTTAATGACATACAGCTCACTAAGCAACATAAATCACCTCATTTCATATTATGTAATATGGAATGAGGTGATTTAGATTGAATTGGTTTGAGAGCTTAACACCAGTTATGCAAGCAATATTAGCTACGACCTTTACGTGGGCTGTAACGGCTTTAGGAGCTCTTATTGTATGTTTTTTTAAAGAAATGAATGGCAAGATTTTAGATACCATTTTAGGTTTTAGTGCAGGAGTGATGATTGCAGCATCTTTTTGGTCTTTAATTGCACCAGCCATAGATTTATCGGCAGAACTTGGCTACATAGCTTGGTTGCTACCAGCACTTGGCTTTGTGCTAGGAGGAATGTTTGTATTAATATCAGATGGTTTCCTAGACAGGATGCTAAAAGCAAAAAACAACTTAAAAAGTTCAACATCTTTAAAAAGAAGTATACTTTTAATATCTGCTATAACTATTCACAACATACCAGAAGGCATGGCAGTTGGAGTAGCCTTTGGAGGAATTGCAAATAATGTTCCACGGAATGACAATAATTGGAGCTATTATGTTGGCAATTGGAATAGGCATTCAAAATTTTCCGGAAGGGGCAGCAGTTGCATTACCATTAAGAAGAGAAGGTTATTCAAGATTTAAGAGTTTCATGATAGGGCAAGCGTCAGCATTAGTGGAACCAATATCTGCTGTAATTGGCGCAATACTTGTAATATATATAAGGAGTATAATGCCATTTTTACTTGCATTTGCAGCAGGAGCAATGATTATAGTGGCAGCAAGAGAATTGTTACCAGAATCTGTTAAGGAACACAAAAATCTGTCAACACTTGGACTTATATTAGGTTTTGTTATAATGATGATTTTAGATGTAGCATTAGGATAAAAAAAATTGTAAAAAAGGCTTGACTATGTGCGACAAAAATAGTACAATTAATTATGTAAGAAGTTATTTAAAGGTAATTTAAAAATATATGTCGAAAGAAGAGGTAAAAGATATGTCAAATGTACTAAAAAAGACTTTATTAGTTTTAGGTGTAATAATATTAATAAGTGCAGTAGCATTACCATTAATTAACAAGGTAAAAGCAACAAACGAAGACTTGGACTTGAATTCACTAATTGATGATGGTGACGACAACAATACAGCAAACAATAATACTGAAAATTCTTCTAATAATACAACCGATGGAAATACGGAAAATACAAATGTAACATTAAATGATAAAGACAACAAAAATACTAGTGAAAATACAATACCAAAAACAGGTGTTACAGAAGATATTACAGTAATAGGTTTTATTGTTGTATGTGTTGGTTCTGCTGTATATGCATATAGAAAAGTAAGAAGTTATAATGTATAAAATTAAAGATAATAAAAGATAAAAAGATGATTTTTGTATAATGCAGAAATCATCTTTTTTTTATGTTGTAGGTGAATCTTGATTGAACGTCATGTGAAATTAAAAAATAATATTTTTTTCAAAAAAGGATGCAAAAATATATTAATGTATGATACAATGTAACAAGTAAATTTTAAATAAAGGAGAGTGCAAATATGTCCGAAATAAAATACAAAAGAGTATTGTTAAAACTAAGTGGAGAAATGCTTGGAGGACAAGAAAAAAGGGGAATTGACATATCTGTTTTGGATGAGATAAGTAATCAGATAAAAAGAATGTTAGAAGCAAAAGCAGAAGTGGCAATTGTAATAGGTGCAGGAAACTTTTGGAGAGGTAAAAAAGAAGATGAAATAGAAAGAACAACATCAGATTATATAGGAATGTTGGGAACAACAATGAATGGATTAGCTTTACAAAGTCGATTGCAAAAAAATGGTATTGACGCAATATTACAAACTGCAATAAAAATGGAACCAGTAGCTGAGCAATTTTCTAGAAGAAGAGCTGTAGAATATTTAGAGCAAGGGAAGGTTGTTATTTTTGGAAGTGGAACAGGTAATCCTTATTTTACAACAGATACTGCAGCAGCTTTAAGAGCAGCAGAAATAAATGCTGATGCAATATTAGTTGGAAAAACAATAGATGGTGTATATTCAGATGATCCTAAAATTAACTCGGCAGCTATAAAATATGATAATATAACATATCAAGATATTTTAAATAAAGATTTAAAAGTAATGGATTTAACAGCAATATCTCTTTGCAAGGAAAACAATATACCATTAGTAGTATTTGCATTGCAAGAACCAGAAAACATTATTAAAGCCATTAAAGGCGAAAAAATAGGAACATTAGTAAATTAAGAAAGGAAAATGAATTTATGGAATTTAATGAATTTGAAGAAAGAATGGAAAAAACAATAAGTGTATTTGAGGAGAATTTATCAGAAATTAGAGCAGGAAGAGCGAATCCAGCAATCTTGAATAAGATAACAGTAAACTATTATGGAACAGCAACACCAATAAACCAAGTGGCAGGAATTTCTGTGCCAGAGGCAAGATTAATTGTTATACAACCATGGGATGTTAGCTTATTAAAAGAAATAGAAAAGGAAATTTTGAAAGCAGATATAGGAATTAACCCAAATAATGATGGAAAAGTAATAAGACTAGCATTTCCAGAATTAAATGAAGAAAGAAGAAAAGAAATTGTAAAAGATATAAGAAAATTAGCTGAGGAAGCTAAAATATCTATTAGAGCAATAAGAAGAGATGGCATAGATTCTGCAAAAACAAAACAAAAAAATTCTGAAATAACAGAAGATGATTTAAAAAATGCAGAGACACAAATGCAAAAATTAACTGATAAAAAAATAGAAGAAATAGAAAAAATATTAGAAAATAAAGAAAAAGAAGTAATGAGCATATAAAACAATTAGGAGGCAATTAATAATATGGAAAAAAATTTACCTAAACATATTGCACTTATAATGGACGGAAATAGAAGGTGGGCAAAAGAAAGAAACTTAGATATTAAGCAAGGACATTATGCAGGTGCAGAAAATTTAGAGAAGATTGCATTATATGCAAATAAAATTGGAATTAAATATATGACAGTATATGCTTTTTCTACAGAAAATTGGAAAAGGTCAGAGACAGAAGTAAAAGGCTTAATGCTATTGCTAAAAGCATATGTAGAAAAAATGCTTGCAAAAACCAATTCGAATAATATAAAAATAAATATATTGGGAGATATTTCTAAATTGGATATATCACTTCAAAAAAGCATAAATAAAATATTAAACAAGACAAAGGAAAATACAGGGCTAACATTAAATATTGCTTTTAACTATGGCGGTAGAGATGAAATAGTTAAGGCTACACAAAAAATATCAGAAGAAGTAAAAAAGGGCAATATAAATGTAGAAGATATAGATGAGAAAATGCTTGGAGATTACTTATATACTAAAGGGCAACCAGATCCAGATATAATGATACGAACAAGTGGAGAATTAAGATTAAGCAATTTCTTACTTTGGCAACTAGCATATACAGAATTTGTATTTTTAAATAAGTACTGGCCAGATTTTAATGAAAAAGACTTGGACAATGCCGTGGAAGATTTTCAAAAAAGACATAGAAATTTTGGAGCAAACTAAAAAAGAAAGAGGAAAAATAACTATGAATTATAAAAGAGTTTTATCAGGAGTAATACTTTTTCCAATAATGGCAATTATTTTTATTTTTGGAAATACATATTTTGTAGATACTTTAATAAGTATTATAGCAATTATGGGATTATATGAATATTATAATGCATTTAAAACAAAAAATAAGCCTGTTGCAGTTATTGGATATATAGCAGCAGCAATGTTAGCAATTATTCATATAATTCCTATTGACATAGCGTTAAAAGTAATTGCAGCAATAATACCAATATCTATATTGATATTATTTTTAAAAGTAATATTTAGTAATATGAAAACAAATATTAGTGATATATCAGTAACTTTTTTTGGAATATGCTATATAGTAATTTTTATTATGTTTATTCCGTTGATAAGAGAAAACCTAGCAAATGGTAAAATATTAATATGGTACGTTTTTCTTACTGCTTGGGGAACAGATATATTTGCATATGTAGTTGGAAATAGAATAGGAAAACATAAATTTACCGATGTAAGTCCCAATAAAACCATTGAAGGATGTATTGGTGGAGTGATAGGAGCAGTCCTTTTATCTATAGTATATACTGTTGTATGTAATAAAATATGGAATTTACAAATAAATTATATTTTTATAACCATAATAAGTGTTATACTTAGCATAATAGGTCAATTAGGAGATTTGGCAGAATCAAGTATAAAAAGATATACAGAAATAAAAGATACAAGTAACTTAATACCAGGACATGGAGGAATATTGGATAGAATAGATAGTGTATTATTTATAGCACCTATTGCATACTTTTTATTATCATTTATTTAATTTTGGAGGTACGCTTTGATTAGTTTTTTAATAAATGCAATTAAAATAGTCTTTATTCTTGGTTTTCTTGTTTTTATTCATGAAGGTGGACATTTTATAATAGCAAAACTATGTAAGGTAAAAGTGAATGAATTTGCAATAGGTTTTGGACCAACAATATGGAGTAAGCAAGGTAAAGAAACAAAATATGCTTTAAGACTTATACCACTTGGTGGTTTTGTAAGTATGGAGGGAGAAGAAGAACGTTCTGAAGAAGAAGGTTCTTTTAGTAATGCCTCTATACCAAGACGTATAGCAATTGTTATGGCAGGAGGAACAGTAAATATAATTTTTGCACTAATTGTATATTTTAGTTTGATGTCTTTTACAGGTAATAATATATCTAATATTGTAGATACAACTATACCAGGTTATAGTGCAGAAATTTATGGAATAAAAAGTGGGGATAAGATTTTAAAAATAAATAATCATAAAATAAGAACAAAAAATGATTTAGATGAAGAAATTAGAAATTGCAATGGAAATGAACTAATAGTTGAGGTAGAAAGAAACGAAAATAAAATTGAATATAAAATTGTACCAACAGAAGAAAAATACAATTACACAGGTATTGCATTAAAATATATTGAAAACAGCCCTTCAACGGAAATACTAGCGGTACAAAAAAATAGTCCAGCGGAAAAAGGAGGACTAACAAGCGGAGATGTAGTTTTAAAAATAAATTCTATAGATGTAGAAAAAGATGCAGAAAAATTAGTAGAAAATATAAGCAAATCCGAAACAAATATAATACAATTTACTGTGCAAAGAAATAATGAAATTAAGGATTTTAATATAGAGGCAGAAGAAAAATTTAACTATTATTTAGGAATCAATTTAAAAATGGCAGAAGATAACTTTACTAACAATATTTATTATGCATTTTGGAATACAGGTGATTTCTTATTTTCTATAATAGATAATTTAAAAATGCTATTTACAGGTAATGTAGCAGTAAATCAACTAATGGGTCCTGTTGGAATAGGAGAAGTAGTTGTTGAAACAAAGGGTATAAGCGAATTTGTAAACATATTGGCTTTAATATCTATTTCTTTAGGAGTAACTAATTTATTGCCATTCCCACCGCTAGATGGCGGAAAAGTAGTGATTTTATTAATAGAGGGAATTAGAAAAAAACCATTAAAAGAAAATGTTGAACTAAAAATACAAATGATAGGCTTTTGCATTTTGATAGGACTAAGTATTGTAGTAACATACAATGACATTTTAAGAATTTTTTAGATTAATTGATTTTTTAAAGACTATTAGAACAAGGTGAAAATAATGGAAAAAACGATTAAAGAAGTATTTAAGGACTATAATTCAAATAGTTTTGAATTAAACGAAGCAAAAATAAAAACAGTTAATGTATTTAAAAAAACTGGAAAGATAGAGCTGATATTAATAGCAGAAAAACAAATAAAAATTTTGGACCTAATAGCGTTTGAAAGATATATAGAAAAAAGGTTTGGATTTAAAGAAACCATAATAAAAATAGAATATATTAAACTTCCACCTTTTACAATAATAGAAGAATGGAAAAATATAATTGAATATATTGCATATAAGTATCCATTAGCAAAAGCTTTGCTAAAAGGCAGTATAGTAAATGTAGATGGTAATAATGTAAATATCAAATTAGCTCTAAAAGGAAAAGACATATTAGAAACTAGACGATTTGATCAAATAATTGCAGAAACTATGATGAATTTATATAATCAAAAATGTAATGTGAAATTTGTAGAAAAGCCACTTGAAGATATAATGTTACATCTACAAGAACAAAACAAAAAATTAGAGGAAGAATATATCTTAACAATTAAAAATCAAGAAAAGGAAAGCAAGAAAGAAAAAATAGAGGAGAAAAAAGAAGAAATAAAAGAATCTCCTGAACAAGTTATAGAAGAGAAACAAGAAGAGAATAGCCCATTAATATATGGAAGAAGTGTAAAACTAAAGGAAACTTTAGTAAAAGTTGCAGATTTATCTGTTGATAGTGGACGTGTATTGTTAGATGGTGAAATACTAAATATAGATTCCAGAGAGCTTAAATCTGGCAAACTTTTAGCAATGTTTGATTTGTATGATGGAACAAGCACAATTACGTGCAAGGCTTTTTTGGAAAAAGAGAAAGCAAAGGAAATATTGGGAAAACTAAGTGGAGTCAGAGGTGTGAAAGTAGAAGGTACAGCACAATTTGACCCATTTGCAAAAGAACTTGGTGTTATTGCAAACACTATAATAGAAGGTAATGGAATTAAGCGTGAAAAAAGGGAAGACAATGCTCCTATAAAAAGAGTAGAATTACATATGCATACACAAATGAGCCAAATGGATGGAATGACTTCGGCAAAGGATTTGATAAAAAGAGCTGTAAAATGGGGAATGAAATCTATAGCGATAACAGATCATGGTGTTGTACAAGCCTTTCCAGAGGCACATAAATATTTGGAAAAAGACCATCCAGATATTAAAATTTTATATGGAGTTGAAGCATATTTAGCACCAGATAAAGTATCTCCAGTATCTTTTTCTAAAAATCAAAGTTTAGATAATACCACGTATTGTGTGTTAGACTTAGAAACTACTGGAATTTCTTTCAGAACAGAAAAAATAACAGAAGTCGGAATAATGAAAATAAGAAATGGAGAATTGCTTGATAGCTTTTCTTGTTTTGTTAATCCAGAAAAGCCAATACCCCAAAAAGTCGTTGAGGTAACTAACATTACAGATGATATGGTAAAAGATGCAGATACAATAGATAAAGTTTTACCTAAAGTGATTGAATTTATAGGAGATAGTGTTTTAGTAGCTCATAATGCAGACTTTGATATTGGATTTCTAAAATACAATGCAACAGCATTAGGATTAAAATTAAGTAATACATACATAGACACTTTGAAGTTAGCAAAAGAATTATTTCCTCAGTATAAGAAATATAAGCTAGGTATTATTGCAGAAAATCTTGGTATAAAAGTTGATGTAGCACATAGAGCCTTAGATGATGTAGATACTACAGTAAAAGTTTTCAATATAATGTTAGATATGTTAAAAGTACAAGGAGTAAAAACATTAGATGACATTGACAAAAAAGAATCGGGAAAAGCAGATTATAAATCATTACAGACATATCATGCAATCATTATTGCGAAAGACTATGTAGGACTTAGGAACTTATATAAATTAGTTTCATATTCACATTTAGATTACTTCTACAAAAAACCAAGAATATTAAAGTCTTTATTTAAGAAATATTCTGAAGGATTAATATTAGGAAGTGCTTGTGAACAGGGAGAAATATACAGAGCAATTGTTGCAGGGAAGACAGATGAAGAAGTAGAAGAAATTGCAAATGATTATGATTATTTAGAAATTCAACCAAATGGCAATAATATGTTTATGGTTAGAAATGGAACTGTGGCAAACGTAGAAGCTTTACAAGAAATTAATAAAAAGATTGTAGAGATAGGAGAAAAACTACAAAAGCCTGTTGTAGCAACATGTGATGTTCACTTTATGGATCCGCAAGATGAAATATACAGAAGAATATTAATGGCAGGACAAGGGTATGATGATGCAGATGAACAAGCTCCTTTATATTTAAGAACAACAGAGGAAATGCTTAAGGAATTTGAATATCTTGGCGAAGAAAAAGCATACGAAGTAGTAGTAACAAATACAAATAAAATTGCAGATATGTGTGAAAATATAAGCCCGATATCCCCAGAAAAATGCCCACCACATATTGAAGGTTGTGAGCAAACTATTAAAGATATAGCTTATAAAAAGGCACATGAACTATATGGAAATCCATTACCAGATATTGTAGAAGAAAGATTAAGTAAAGAATTGGATTCTATCATAAAAAATGGTTTTTCTGTTATGTATATTATTGCCCAAAAGTTAGTTTGGAAGTCAAATGAAGATGGATATATAGTAGGTTCAAGAGGTTCTGTTGGTTCATCATTTGCGGCATATGCAACAGGAATAACAGAGGTAAATTCTTTGCCACCACATTATAGATGTCCAAAATGTAAACATTCTGATTTTACAGATTATGGATATGCATGTGGATATGATTTGCCAGATAAAGATTGTCCGGAATGTGGCGCTAAAATGGTAAAAGATGGAATAGACATACCATTTGAAACCTTCTTGGGATTTAATGGGGATAAGGAACCAGATATAGACTTAAATTTTTCAGGTGAATATCAAGCTAAGGCACATAGATATACAGAAGTAATATTTGGCAAAGGAACAACATTTAAAGCGGGAACAGTAGGTACAGTAGCAGATAAAACTGCATATGGATATGTAAAAAAATATTATGAAGAAAGAGGAATACCTGTTAATAATGCAGAAGTATTAAGGATAGCACAGGGATGTACAGGAATAAAAAGAACAACTGGACAACATCCAGGAGGAATCATAGTTGTACCAAAAGGAAGAGAAATATATGAATTTACACCTGTTCAACATCCAGCTGATGATCCGAATTCGGATATAATAACAACACATTTTGACTATCACTCAATAGATCAAAACCTTTTAAAACTGGATATATTAGGCCATGATGATCCAACAATGATAAGAATGTTGTATGATTTAACAGGAATTGATCCAACTAAGGTTCCGCTTGACGATAAGGAAACAATGAGCATATTCAGTTCTACAAAGGCATTAGGAGTAACACCAGAGCAAATACATAGTGAAGTAGGTAGTTATGGTGTACCAGAATTTGGAACTAAATTTGTAAGAGGAATGCTTGTAGATACTAAGCCTACAACATTTGACGAGTTGATACGTATATCTGGATTGTCTCATGGGACAGATGTATGGCTTGGAAATGCACAAAGCCTTATAGAAGAAGGAACCGTAACACTGAATGAAGCTATATGTTGTCGTGATGATATAATGATATATCTAATAAAAAAAGGAGTACCTCCAAATCATGCATTTAAAATAATGGAAACAGTGCGTAAAGGAAAGGCATTAAAAGACCCAGCTAAATGGGCAGAATATGTTGCAATGATGAAAGAAAACAAAGTACCAGAATGGTATATAAAATCATGTGAGAAAATTAAATATATGTTTCCTAAAGCACACGCAGCAGCTTATGTAACAAATGCCTTTAGGATAGCATGGTTTAAAGTGCATGAGCCAAAAGCTTATTACACAGCATTTTTCACAATAAGAGCAGACGAATTTGATAGTGATGTTATGTGTTATGGCAAGGAAAAAGTAAAGAATAAAATGAAAGAAATAGATTTACAGGGGAATGCGGCAACTACGAAAGATAAAAATATGTATGCAATACTAGAATTGGTACTTGAAATGTATGAAAGAGGAATAAACTTTTTACCAATTGACTTATACAAATCACATTCTACAAAATTTCAAATAGAGGATGAGGGAATTAGGCCTCCATTAAATAGTGTACCTGGATTGGGAACTGTAGCAGCTCAAGGTATAGAAACAGCTAAAAAAGATGGCAAGTTTATGTCTATAGATGATATGAAAATACGTTCTAAAATAGGTAATTCTGTTGTGGAATTATTAACTAAAATGGGATGCTTAAAGGGAATGAGTCAAAGTAACCAAATGAGTTTGTTTGGATAAAATAAGGAGAAGAAGATGCTAAATATAGAAGAAATATTTACAGTTAAGAATATAGTAATATATTTAATAAGCATTAATATAGTTACTTTTTTAGCAATGTTTATAGATAAAAAAAGGGCAGAAAAAGGAGAATGGAGAATAAAAGAATCAACCTTATTGGGATTGGCAATGTTGGGAGGCTCAATAGGTGGAATTACGGGAATGTATGTTTTTAGACACAAAACAAAAAAACTAAGATTCTCAGTGGGATTTCCTGTAATATTAATAACAGAAATTATACTGGCAATTTATTTTGTGATTAATATGTAAACTCAACTTAATTCTACGGTTTTCATAAACAAATGACAAAAATCGACTGTGAATAAATAATGAAAATAAAGTGCCTATTTGTAGTTATTCACAGACTTATCCACATTATCCACAGTATTACAAAAGTCATATTTTGTAAACTAATTTGTAATAATAGTGTAACATAAGACAAAAAATGTAATAAAATGGAAATAAGAACGTAAAATTATTGTTGACTTTTGACTGATAAATTGGTAGAATTTAATAAGTTATATAAAGAGAGGAAGTATGCAAGATGGCTGATTTAACAATGGATAAGATAGTTAGTTTATGTAAAAATAGAGGATTCATTTTTCAAGGGTCAGAAATATATGGTGGATTAGCAAACACATGGGATTATGGACCTCTGGGAGCTAGATTAAAGAATTCAATTAAAGATACTTGGAGAAAAAGATTTGTTCAAGAAAGAAAAAGCAGTTATGAAATAGATGCGGACATACTAATGCATCCAAGAGTATGGGAGGCTAGTGGACATGTTGCAGGCTTTTCAGATCCACTATTAGACTGTAAAGAATGTAAAACAAGACATAGAGCAGATAATTTAATAAGCGACTTTAATCCAGATGCACATGCAGAGGGAATGACACAGGAAGAAATGCTAGCATATATTAATGAAAATAAAATTCCATGCCCAAAATGTGGTAAATGCAATTTTACAGATATAAGACAATTTAATTTAATGTTTCAAACATATAGAGGTGTAACAAACGACAGCAAAAGTACCATATATTTAAGACCGGAGAATGCACAGGGAGAATATGTTAATTTCTTAAATGTTCAAAGATCAACAAGAGCTAAACTACCATTTAGTATTGCTCAAATAGGTAAAGCATTTAGAAACGAAATTACACCCGGAAACTTTATATTTAGAACAATTGAGTTTGAACAAATGGAATTCCAAACATTCTGTAAAGAAGGTTCAGATGAAGAAATATACAACTATTTTAAAGAATATGGAAAAAAATACTACATGGATTTGGGCTTACCAGAAGAAAAGCTAAGATTCCATGATCACGAGAAACTAGTTTTTTATGCTAAAGCAGCTTGTGATATTGAATATTTATTTCCTTCAATTGGTTGGGGCGAAATAAATGGAACTCATAATAGAACAAATTATGATTTATCAAGACACCAAGAGTTTTCTGGAATAAAACAAGAATATCTGGATCCAGAAACAAACGAGAAATTTATTCCATACATAATAGAGTCTACATATGGTTTAGATAGAACTGTATTAGCAGTATTATGCCAAGCATATGAAGAGGAAAAAATTGCAGAAGGAGATGTAAGAACTGTTCTGCATTTGCACCCAGCAATTGCTCCATATAAAATGGCAATATTACCATTATCTAAAAAATTAAGTGATAAAGCAAATGATTTATATACAAAACTTTCTAAGAAATTTATGTGCGACTATGACGAAGCAGGAAGTATAGGAAAAAGATATAGAAGACAAGACGAAGTTGGAACACCTTATTGTATAACGGTTGACTTTGATACATTGGAAGACAATACTGTAACAATAAGAGATAGAGATACAATGGAGCAAATAAGAATAAACATAAATGAAATAGAAAATTGGATGAAAGATAAATTCGAATTTTAATAACATTCTAAAGAAAAGTGAGGAAATTATATTGGAAGAGAAAAATACAGCAAATGCAAAACCTAAAATATCTTTTATGAAAAATGTTTTAATACTTATGTTTTCAGAAGTAGCCGTAAAAGTTATGGGACTTATTTATAAATTAGTAATAACTAATATTGAAGGATTTGGAGACACAGGGTTAGGCTATTATTCATCTGGTTACCAAATATACTCTTTATTATTAGCATTGTGCTCTATTGGAATTCCATCTGTAGTAAGCAAACTAGTATCGGAAAGACTGGCAATAAATGATAATGCAGGAGCGCAAAGAATTTTTAGAATAACTATGAAATTGTTTGCTGGAATAGGTTTATTCTTTTCTGTGACATTATTTTTATTTGCAGATTTAATAGCAACTAAAATACTAAATGTTCCGGATGTTAGTTATGTTTTAAAAGTACTTGCACCAGCAATAGTATTTGTTGCCGCATCTTCAGTATTTAGAGGTTATTTCAATGCACAAAGCAATATGAAACCAGCTAGTGTTTCCTACACATTGGAACAGTTTTTAAACTGTGTTTTAAGCATTACATTTGTGTATGCACTTATAGGCAAAGACGCATATATAATGGCTGCAGGAGGAAATCTATCAACAACGATATCTGTTATATTAACTTTTGTTTACATCTTTATATATTATAAAAGACATAAAATTAAGTATGCAGAAGAAGAATTAAAGAATTCTCCAGAATATAACAAAACAAGTAAACAATTGTTAAAAGCAGTATTAGCCTTTTCAATTCCTATTACAATAGGCTCTATAATATCAGTTATAACTTCTGTAATAGATACAACAACTGTTAGTAACTGTATACAAATAGCTTATTCGGGAATAATAAATAGTAAAGAGGCATTAGAACAATTGGCGATGCAGAAAGCGGGAATACTTTCAAAAGTAGACACATTAGTAAATTTACCGATTGCAATAAATATAGCGCTTTCTACGGCGTTATTACCGGCAATTTCACATTCAGTGGCGCAAAAAGATTTTGATACTACAAATAAAAGATTATCTTTTTCTGTATTTATATCAATTCTAATTATAATACCATGTGCAGTTGGCTTTATAGTTTTAGCAGAGCCAATATTAAAATTGATATACCCATCTGCTTCTGATGGAGCTTGGGTTTTAAGACTTGCATCTATTTCTATGATATTTATAGCATTAAGCCAAACTATAAATAGTGGACTGCAAGGGCTTAGCAAAGTTTACATACCAGCAATTGCCTTGGCTGTTGGAGCTGCGGTTAAACTTATTTTGAACGTTATTTTAATAAGTAATCCTTCAATAAATATATATGGAGCTCCAATAAGCTCTATAACATGCCAAATAATAGCATTTTGCATATCATATACATCATTAAAAAAATCTATAAAATTAAATATGGATTTTAAAAGAAATGTACTTAAACCAATCCTGGCTGGCCTAATTATGGGACTTGTAGTGTCTTTAAGTAATTATGGATTAAACCTAATTACTGGTCAAACAATTTCTACATTAATATCTATATTAATAGGCGTTGCTGTATATATAATATCGGTATTATTATTAAAAATATTAACAAAAGAAGATATATTTATGCTTCCTTTTGGAGCAAAGATATACAATATATTAGAAAAAAAGAAAATATATATGTAAATTAAACTAGAAGAGGAAAAATATAATGGAGAAGATTAAATATTTGTTTAAAAGAATATTAAAATTAGACTATTCAAATATGATAAAAATAGCAAAGGCCGTTTCAAAAAAGACTAATAAAAATCTTTTGTTTATCTTATTTGATATGACAAAATGTGGACTAAAATATCAAGCAGGATATTATGACTATCAAGAATTTGAATTTTATAACCTAAATAAAGAACAAAGGGAAACATATTTAACAAGAGGAAAAAATAATGAAATAATTAAGAAATTCAATGATAAATCAAAATTTTATATATTTGATAATAAAGAAGAAATGTATAAGATTTATAACAAATTTCTAAAAAGACAATGGATGGTTTTAAATGAAAATAATTATAATGATTTTCTTGACTTTTTTAAACAAAATAAAGTAATTATAGTTAAACCGATAGATGGCGAAGGTGGCAAGGGAATTGAAAAATATGAATATATAAATGATGAAGAATCTAAAATAGTATATAGTAGTTTATTATTTAAGAAACAATTATTGGTGGAGCAATGTATAAAACAACATCCAGATATGAATAAACTTTATAACAAATCTGTAAACACATTAAGGATGTTTACATTTTATAAGGATGGACAAGCGTACTTTTTACAAGCAATACTAAAAGTTGGAAATGGTGGTGTAGTAGATAATTTTTCAAGTGGTGGAATGTACACTTATGTAGATGACGAGGGAACTGTTTATGCAGAAGCAATTGACCAAATGGATAATAAGTATTATAAACATCCAATATCAAATGAAACTATAGTAGGCTTTAAAGTACCTATGTTCAAAGAGGCTGTGAGCATGGTAAAAGAAGCAGCTAAGGTGGTACCAGAAATGGGATATATCGGATGGGATGTGGCAATTTCAGAGGATGGACCTGTATTAGTAGAGGGGAATTGCTATCCTGGAGTTTTCCAAGTAAAACCGAGTTTAGTAGAAAAAAAAGAAGGAATAATACCAAAATATAATAAAGTTATGCAAATTTTTGGAAACTGTTATAATGCTAATAACTCAACCATACAAAGGAACAATTTTAATTGACCATGGGGTGGGTTTGGAATATATCCAAATAAGAATTTAATAAAATTTGAATTAAAATTTATTTTTAATGTAAGATTTATAAAATGATTTAAAATTTCTTTTGCCATGAACGACAAAATGTATGTAAATAGTATTTGAATCTTCAGAAATATCATAAACTATTCGATAACTTTTATAAATAAGTTCTCTAAAATGCTTGTCCGAAAGTTCCGGGACAAATCTACCTAAATAAGGAGCATTTTCTAATTCATATATACGAGAATAAATATTTTCTGAAGTTTCGTTTGCGTACTTAACAGAGTCATGGGATATATATTCAAAAATAGAATCTATATCTTCATGTGCCTCATTTGACATCAAAACTTGCATATTTTTTTCTCATCCTTTCTTTAGATTCTTCGATAGTCATAACTCTACCATTTTTTATATCATCTTGGCTTTTTTGTAATTTTGAATGTAGATATAAAGTATAGATTGCATCATCCCAAGTAGTATCTTCTGGTAAAGTATTAACTGTTGCAATGATTTTTTGCTTTTCATTAATCATAGATTTCACGTCCTTTCTTAAAGAATTCTAATATTAGTATAGCACATATTAATGTAAAATACTATTGCTTTTTAAAAATTCCAATGAATAATCACATCTTGTGATTTTGATTTTTTGTTTTTTTCTTCAATTATATTAAATCTAACTTTATCACTCATACACAGTCATCCTAAATCATTTTATTTTAAAGGGCTTGTATTTGTGATAAAAAAATAAAGCCCCTTTTATTTTGGCTTTAACATATTACTCTCCTTTTAACTGGATTAATTACATTTCTAACTCTTTTAGGAACATCAAATGAAACAACTATATTTCTTTTTAGGACTAAATCACTCGATTTTTTATCATAGTTATACATTCCACGATTCCATTTTGCAAAAGAATAATCAGATATTTCATCTTTATATGAAAGTTCTTTTGTATCTTTTGCTAATTGTGCTAACATTTGTTCATAACAATCATCTTTAGTATTTTTTCTTTTATATTTTTTCTGATAATTCTTTTGATATTCAATTCTATTTTTAGCATTTTCAGAACTTCTACGTTCTTTTTCACTAGAAGCTTTAGGGTGTGCTTTTAAAACTTGTCCTATATATTGTTTACTAACACCTAATATTTTTGCTATTTCACATTATAATTATATGTGTACAAATATTATTCCAACTTTTGTTATGGAATTATTTGAATTAACATCAATAGATAATATTGAAATAAAAAAATGTAAAAATTGTGGTAAATTCTTTGTTCTAGAAAATAGATCAGATGAATTGTATTGTAGTAACATCTTTGAGAATGAAAAAACTTGTAAAGAAGTTGGACCTTTTAAAATAAAACAAAAACTTATGGAAGAAAATAATGATTTAAAGTTTTATAGAAATGTTTATCAAAAATTATTTTTAACTCATAGTACAAAAAAGAGTAGTTATTTAATTAATTTCTATCATATTGGATAGTATACAAACCTACACCACATCCTATGAGGGATAAACTATATTTAATGAAATTTAAAAAAAATATTTACTTTTTTTACATTTTTGGATATAATATTGATGTTTCAAATTATTTGAGACATCAATTTTATTTATGATTTTATTTTTTCAATAAAATATAAAAATTTAATAGGAGGTTTTTTATGAGTCACAAGTATGTTTACTTATTTAAAGAAGGAAATGCAGGCATGAGAGAACTACTAGGTGGAAAAGGTGCAAATTTAGCAGAAATGACAAACTTAGGATTACCAATACCACAAGGATTTACAGTTTCAACAGAAGCTTGTACAAAATATTATGAAGATGGAGAAAAAATTTCTAAAGAAATTGAAGAAGAAATCTTTGAAAATCTAAAAAAATTAGAAGAAATTACGGGAAAAACATTAGGAGATGTAGAAAATCCTTTATTAGTATCTGTACGTTCAGGAGCTAGAGCATCTATGCCTGGAATGATGGATACAATATTAAACTTAGGTTTAAATGATAATGTTTTAAAGGGAATGGCAGAAAAAAATGAAAGATTTGCATATGACAGCTACAGAAGATTTATTCAAATGTTTAGTGATGTTGTTATGGAAATACCAAAACCATTCTTTGAAAAAATAATAGATAAAAAGAAAGAAGAAAAAGGTGTTAAACTAGATACAGAATTAACAGCAGAAGATTTAAAAGACTTAGTTGCGCAATTTAAAGCAATATATAAAGAACAAAAAGGTGAAGATTTCCCTCAAGATTCAAGAGTTCAATTAATGGAAGCTGTAAAAGCTGTATTCAGAAGTTGGAATAATGCAAGGGCAATAACATATAGAAGATTAAATGATATACCAGGAAGCTGGGGAACAGCTGTTAACGTACAAGAAATGGTATTCGGAAATATGGGAGATGACTGTGGAACAGGTGTTGCATTTACACGTAACCCAGCTACAGGAGAAAACAAATTATTTGGTGAATACTTAATGAATGCACAAGGTGAAGACGTTGTTGCAGGTATAAGAACACCACAACCTATAGAACAATTAAAAGAAACAAACCCAAAAGCATATGAAGATTTTGTTATGTATTCTCAAAAATTAGAAAAACATTACAAAGATATGCAAGATATGGAATTTACAATTGAAAGAGGAAAACTATTCTTCTTACAAACAAGAAATGGTAAAAGAACTGCAAATGCTGCATTACAAATAGCTGTTGATTTAGTAAATGAAGGAATGATAACAGAAAAAGAAGCTGTTTTAAGAGTAGAACCAAATCAATTAGATCAATTATTACATCCAAATTTTGATCAAGCTGCATTAAAAGCTGCAAAAGTAGTTGCTAAAGGCTTAGCTGCATCACCAGGTGCTGCAACAGGAAAAGTAGTATTTACAGCAGATAAAGCTGTTGAAATGTATGAAGCAGGAGAGAAAGACCTTATATTAGTTAGGTTAGAAACATCTCCAGAAGATATTGATGGAATGAATGTATGTCATGGTGTTCTTACAGTTCGTGGAGGTATGACATCACATGCTGCAGTTGTTGCACGTGGTATGGGAACTTGCTGTGTAGCAGGTTGTGGAGAAATAATTGTAAATGAAGAAGAAAAATATTTCACATTACCTGATGGCAGAAAAGTTGCAGAAGGAGAATGGATTTCACTAGATGGATCAACAGGAAACGTATATGGGGAAAGAATAGAAACAGTTCCTGCATCAGTTTCTGGAAACTTTGCAAAATTAATGGGATGGGCAGATCAATACAGACAATTAAAAGTTAGAACAAATGCAGATACACCAAGAGATGCTAAACAAGCATATGAATTTGGAGCTGAAGGTATAGGATTATGTAGAACAGAGCATATGTTCTTTGCACCAGATAGAATTGCCGCAATAAGAGAAATGATAGTATCTAAAACTCCAGAACAAAGAGCAAAAGCTTTGGCGAAAATACTTCCAATGCAAAGAGGAGACTTTGAAGGATTATATAAAGAAATGAAAGGTTACCCTGTAACAATAAGATTCTTAGATCCACCTTTACATGAGTTTGTTCCACATGATGATGAGGATATAAGAGCATTAGCAAAAGAAATGGGATTAACATTTGAAGAATTAAAAAATATAGTAGAAGGATTACATGAATTTAACCCAATGATGGGACATAGAGGATGTCGTCTTGCTGTAACATATCCTGAAATTGCAGAAATGCAAACAAGAGCTGTTATAGAAGCTGCTATAAATGTAAATAAAGAAGGAATGAATGTTGTTCCAGAAATAATGATTCCATTAGTAGGAGAAGTTAAAGAGTTAAAATATGTTAAAGATATAGTTACTAGAGTTGCAGACGAAGTAATTAGAGAAGCAGGAGTAGAACTAAAATATCTAGTTGGAACAATGATTGAAATACCAAGAGCAGCATTAACAGCTGATGAAATAGCAAAAGAAGCTGAATTCTTCTCATTTGGTACAAATGACTTAACACAAATGACATTTGGATTTAGCCGTGATGATGCAGGTAAATTCTTAGGAGATTACTATGCAAAGAAAATATATGAATCAGATCCATTTGCTAAATTAGACCAAGCAGGTGTTGGAAAATTAGTAGAAATGGCTGCAAAGATGGGAAGAGCAACAAGACCAGATATTCACTTAGGAATATGTGGCGAGCATGGAGGAAACCCAGCATCAGTTGAATTCTGCCAAAGAGTAGGATTAGACTATGTATCTTGTTCACCATACAGGGTGCCAATCGCAAGATTAGCTGCTGCACAAGCCGCAATAAAATATCCTAGATAAATAACCCAAAAGGACGTAAATATTACGTCCTTTTAGTATTATTAAAGTAATCTATAAAAAATGTAGGAGCGATTTTAATCGCCCGAACTTCGAAGATTCTAAACCTCTATTTTACATTTAAAGTTCTATTTTAGGTTCATACATTTCTAACCACATATTAACTTGACACAAATATGCCATAAGCTGAGGTCCTGTCATCAACTGTCCAAACCATGGTCTAGAAAATGATTTTCCATCTGTATTTAAAATCTCCCAAACATATTCTTTATTAAATAAAGTATTAATAGGAGCATCAGGCTGTTTCATTATATTGGTAAGCATTTCTTTTACTTTGTTTAAATATGTTGGGTTATGGGTTTTAGGATAAGGACTTTTCTTTCTATCAACTATTTCAGAAGGTAAACTATCTTTCATAATATATCTTAACAATCCCTTTTCTCTACCATTTAAAGCTTTTATTTCCCAAGGAATGTTCCATACATATTCTACAATTCTATAATCACAAAACGGAACTCTCATTTCAAATCCATTATACATACCCATTCTATCAGCACGTTCCAATAAAGTTTGCATAAACCAATTTAAAGTCAAATGAGAGATTTTCTTTTTTTCTAATGTTTCTTTAGAGTCACTACCAATTAAACTTACTTCATTAAGGCTTTCATTATATCTATAATCAATATATGCTTTTAAATCTACTTTTTCACTAATTTGGTTATTAAGCAAAGTCTGTCTTTCTTGTATTGCAATAGACCAAGGGAATGTATTACTACTTAAAGCATCTTCTCTAAAGAACCATGGATAACCAGCAAAGATTTCATCTGCACATTCGCCAGTAAGGGCAATAGATGCTTCTGGTTTTACATTTTTGCAAAATAATAATAATGAAGAATCTATGTCGGCCATTCCAGGAACATCACGAGCAATCATTGCTGCTTCTAGAGCATCTGCTAATTCAGGAGTATCTAAAACTATGTTGTGATGTTCTGAATATAGCCTTTTACTCATTAATTCTATATAGTAGTTATCTGAATTGGGCTGAAAATCGCTTTTAACAAAGTTTTTATCGTTATCCACATAATCTACCGAATACGTATCTAATGGCTTTAAATCATTAACCTTATAATAATTTGCGGCATATAAGGAAATAATACTAGAGTCTAATCCACCAGAAAGAAAAGAGCATACTGGTAAATCGGAAACTAGTTGTTTTTTTATACTATCTTCTAACAAATACTTTATGGTTTCGCAAGTTTTACCTAAACTGTCAGTATGAGGCTTGCTTATCAACTTCCAATAACTTTTAGAATGGAAACCTCCATCGTTATAAATACCATAGTGTGCAGGTTTTATCTCATAAATATCTTTAAAAACGGTTACTCCTGGAGTGTGAGCTGGACCAATTCCAATTAATTCACATATTCCCATGGAATCCATTTTGGGATTAACATTAGGAAACTGAAACAATGCTTTAATTTCCGAAGCGAAAACAAAAGTATTATTTATAATTGTATAATAAAAAGGCTTGATGCCAAAATGATCTCTAGCAATGAATAGAGAATTTTGATTTTTGTCAAAAATAGCAAAAGCAAAAACACCATTTAATTTATTAACAAAACTTTCTCTAAAATGAATATAACCTTTTAAAATTACCTCTGCATCAGAATTTGTAGAAAAACAGAAATCATATTGTTCAAGTTCAAGTTTTAATTCTTTCAAATTATAAATGTTTCCATCATACACAATAACATATGTATTTCCCTCAAAATTAAAACTTATGGGTTGATTGTCGCCACATAAAATAGTTCTAAAACCTAAAGCAATATTGTCACCAATATAGTACCCGTCTTTGTCAGAACCTCTATGCATAAGTTTATTATTCATATTCATCAAAATCTCTTGTGAATTCATAATTTTTTCTTTGACGTTAAAAAATCCTACAATACCACTCATTTTACAAAATCCTTTCAAAAATATCTATAAATATTATATGCAATAAAAATAGATTGTATGTCTGTTACAAAAAAAGGAACGTCCCTAAAGTGACAAAATTTGTTGCTTAATTTTGTTTTTATATGTATAATATACACGAGGTGAATATAAGCAATGGTTATAGGAATAGAGGGTTTGGTCGGTGCTGGTAAAACTTCTATATGTAGAGAACTTTTAAATATAATTCCAAATGCTGTATTACTGCATGGTGGAAATTTATATAGAGCAATTGTCTATGCTTTACTACAAGAGGAAAAAAATATTTTAAAATTAAAATTCAAATTAAAAAAAATAGATATAAAAAGATTAATGGAGAAGTACAAAATTGACATTAAGATGGAAAATAATGAGTCTGTTGTATATATAGATGGAATAAAAATAAGCGAAGAGGAACTGCAATCTAAAGCTTCATCATTGGCTGTTTCTATAGTTGGTGGTTTGGCAGATAATACAAGATTATTTGAATATGCAAAAGAATATATAGATAATTTAAAGTCAGAGTATAATGTTATAGTATCTGGAAGAGCTCTAATGGAGATATATCCTAAACAGGATTATCATATTTTTATTACAGCAGATTTAGAGGAACGTGTAAAAAGAAAATGCATACAATATAACGGATATGAAATAGAAAAAGAAGTGAGAAAAAATATAATTAAAAGGGATAAATTACAAAAGTTAGCAGGATTTTATAAAATATATCCTAATACAATTACTGTTGATGTGACAGAGTGTAAAAGCGCAAAAGAATCAGCTGAGAAAGTATATAGTATATTTTGTGAAGAAGGAGTAAAAAATAATGGAGTACATTAATAATAAATTAGAAGAATTTAAAAGATATATAAGAGCTAAAAATGTTGCAATAATAGGATTAGGAGTAAGTAATATACCATTAATAAATTACCTATATAATTTAGGTGCCATAATTACTGTATTTGACCAGAAAACTGAAGCAGAGTTGAATGAAGAAGCATTGGAAAATGTAAAAGCAAAAGGATTTAATATAATTACGGGAAAAGAATGTTTAAAGGAAGTACAAGGATTTGACATTATATTTCGTTCTCCTAGTGCTCTTCCAACAATTCCAGAATTAGTTGAAGAGGTTGAAAGCGGTGCTATACTAACATCAGAAATAGAGATGCTTTTAAAATTAGCCCCTTGCAAAGTAATTGGAGTAACTGGAACAGAGGGAAAGACCACAACTACTTCTATCATTGCCGATATTATAAAAAAAGCAGGATATAATTGCTACTTAGGTGGTAACATTGGTAAACCTATATTTGTGGAAATAGACAACATAAAACCAGAAGATGTTATTGTTATAGAACTAAGTAGTTTTCAATTAATGGATATGGATGTGAGTCCAGAAATTTCAATAGTAACCAATATATATCCAGATCATCTAAATGTACATAAATCATATGAAGAGTATCAAGATGCTAAGAAAAATATTTTTAAATATCAGACTGAAAATGGACTTTTAATTTTGAATAAGGATAATGATATTACATATAGTTTTAGTAAGGAAGCCAATGGCAAAGTTATATTATTTAGTAGCAAGGAAAAATTGGAAAATGGATACATATATGATAGAGATGATGAAACAATAAAGTTTTGTAAAGACGGAATAAGAAGACATATACTAAAAAGAACAGATATAAAATTAAGAGGCATACATAATTACGAAAATATTTGTGCAGCATTAGCTGCTACTGCTCCTTTAGTAAGCATAGAAAAGCAAACAGAAGCAATAAAATCATTTAATGGTGTTGAACATAGACTAGAATTTGTAAGAGAATTAGACGGAGTAAAATACTACAATGATTCAATAGGAACGAGTCCAGCAAGTACAATAGCAGGATTAAATGCATTTGACGAAAATATTATTTTATTAGCTGGTGGTTCAGATAAAGGATTAGATTACAAAGAGGTTGGAGAAAATATTGCTAGAAAGGTTGGAATATTAATTTTAACCGGTCCGACAGCAGAAAAAATAGAAGATGCAACTTTAAAAGCAAAAAATGGAGAAAATGTAAAAATATATCACTGCGAAAACTTAAAAGAAGCAGTAGAATTATCTAAAAATGTTTCTACACCAGGTGATGTAGTACTTTTATCTCCAGCAAGTGCTAGTTTTGATGCGTTTAAGAACTTTGTAGAAAGAGGTATTAAATTTAAAGAATTAGTAAATAATCTTAAATAGTAACTAATTTTATTAATAATACATATTATATCTTGAATAAAAAAGGAGGTATAATATGTATTATTCTAATTATGAAGACTATATGAGAATGGTTTTAGGTTACCCGATGGAAAATACCAATTCTACATATAGAAATGATAATAATTGGTATTCTGCACAAAATAATGTAAATTCTTTAATATCTAATCCAGAAGAGCTTTATCCAGAAATATATAGAAAAATAAATCCTGCAGTATGTCAAATGTGTGATAAAAATGTTGAGCCATTAACTAAAGAATTATTAGAACAGATGACGGAACAAATATATAATACAGTTGAAGGGGATGTTAATACAGTAGTAAATATAAATGTAGAAGCGGGAAAAAGAGTAGACAATAGAGGAATAAAGGAACCTGCAAAAGCAGAAGTTAGAGAAAAAAGACAAAGAATAAATAATCCGCTTCTAAGAGATTTAATAAGAATATTAATATTAAATAGAATTTTAGGAGGAAATCGTCCGCCAATGCCACCTCCACGACCACCATTTCCAGGAGGGCAAGGAAGACCACCAAGAATGCCATTTACAAATAATCCATATGTAATTTAAAAAAGTTTCCAATATATGCAAAATATCTTTGCATATATTTTTTTTATTTGTTAATAATAATATTATTATTTCTCATAAATTTATGAAAGGTGGTATATTATGAAAGTAAGAGAATGTATGTGTAATAATGTTACATGGGTAAAACCTACTGATTCTGTATGTAATTGTGCAAAATTAATGAGCAATAATCATATTGGATGTATTCCAGTATGCGACGATTCACAAAACGTAGTTGGAATAGTTACAGATAGAGATATAATACTAAGAGGTGTGGCTTGTGATAAAGATGCAAAAAATACGCCTATAAGTGAAATAATGACTTGCAAAGTTTGTTCTTGCACACCAGACACTCATGTAAAAGAAGCGCAAAATATGATGAAAGAAAATCAAATACGCAGAATACCCGTTATGGAAAATAATAAAATAGTTGGAATACTTACATTGGGTGATTTAGCTGCAAATCCTGATGTAAATAATTCGGAAGTTACAAACACATTAGAGGATATTTGTAATTGCAATAAGAAAAATGCAGAATAGAAGTATTGATTTATGGGTAAGAACCTTTACTTGCCCGTAAATCAATAAATAATGCAAAAGGAGTACATATATGGTAATAGATATGAATTATTGGAGAAAAGTAATAAAAAGAATATTTATTTTCTTTTTAACAATAATAGGGGTATGGTTAGGCTTTAAATTGTCGGTATTTTATATGCCATTTTTAATTGCTTTTATTATATCCTTACTTTTAGAACCAATTATAAAAGTGTTGATGAGAAAAACTAAATTAAAGAGAAAGACAAGTGCTATTATTGTTTTTATTTTAGCGTTTTCTATAATAATAGGATTGCTTACATGGGGAATAGCTACACTTATCTCGGAAATTTCAAATATATTAGGAAATATTAATCAATTTTTAGATAAGGGATATTCCTTTATACAAAATACAATAAAAAGTTTTAATTTTGAAAAAATTCAGATATCAGAACAAGTGAAAGCCACATTGCAAAGTTCTGCAACCGAGTTCTTAGGAACAATTACAGAGTGGGCCAAAAATGTATTAACATCAGCAATGGGCTTTATAACGTCTATTCCAACAATAGGCATATATGTTGTAATTACCTTTTTAGCTTTATATTTTATATGTGTAGATAAGGTATATATGTTGGATCAATTAGAGCATCATCTACCCAAAACATGGGTAAAAAAAATAGGTATTCATATAAGAAAATTGATAAAAACATTAGGCAGATATTTAAAAGCACAGGCAATCTTAATTTTAATTTCTTTTGTTATATCTCTAATTGGACTGTATATATTTCATTTTATGGGGTGGGGAATAAAGGTACCGCTGATTGCTGCATTGGGGATAGGATTTGTTGATGCTTTACCAATATTTGGCTCTGGAACTGCTATGTTACCATGGGCAGTATGGTGTGCAGTAAATGGAAACTTGAAATTGGCTATTGGATTACTAGTTTTATGGGCAATTATGAGTATAGTAAGGCAATTCATAGAGCCAAGAATAGTAAGCGGACAGATAGGGATACATCCAATATTTACTTTAATAGCAATGTATACTGGTTTCAAAATTCTGGGAGTAATAGGAATGCTATTAGGACCAATAATATTAATAGTATTAGAAAATATATTTGCAACAATGATAGATGACGGAGTATTTAAATCTATTTTTGATAGATAAAACCACCTCTACAAAACTGTAGAAGTGGTTACAAAATTATCATCTGGTGGATATACATACTCTTCAGAAGGATTAGATGCTTTATTTATTTTGGTAATCTTAATAACTGGAATTTCTCCATGGTAATTGCCTTTGGTAATTGTTCCTTCTATTTCTATCCATTCATTGTCTGCATAATTTTTAATTTCTGGGGAGGAACATAAAAAACCAACTACTACAGCTTTATAATCTGAAGAAATTATCATATTTCTGCCAAGAACAAATTGATCTTCTGAAAAATCATATAATCTGTAAACAAAACCTGTAAATTTAATATTTTGACCAACGTATAGGTCTAAATTATCATGAACATTTTTTAAAACATTAGTATAGTTAGAACTATTTAATTCATACAACTCACATTTTTTCAAGGAATCATTTGTTTTAAATGTACTTTTACTTACAAGAGTAAAACAAACGTATATAATAAGCAAAGAAATTGTTACTATAAGTATTCCTAAAATTGTTTTAGAGATTTTATCTCCATTTAATTTTAAATTATAAATAAACATTACAAATCCCCTTATATATAAAATTTTCTTAGTAAATAATTATGTTTTAAAAGTAAATATATGCTATAAAAGACTAAATTTAATTTGTAAATTATGGATGGCTTTGATATTAATGCTAGACTTTTAGGACGGTTTGTGATATATTATGATAGATAATAAATAGGAAGGAAGTATAATAAGAATATGTTCGGAAAAATTTTTAAAAGCTACAGTGAAAAAGAGGTAAAAAGGATTATGCCAACAGTTGAAAAGATTAATGAATTAGAGCCTGAAATTTCTAAATTATCTGACTCGGAATTGAGAAATAAAACAAATGAATTTAAAGATAAATTAAAAAATGGTAGTTCATTAAATGATATATTACCAGAAGCTTTTGCAGTTTGTAGAGAGGCTTCAAAAAGAGTATTAGGAATGAGACATTTTGATGTTCAATTAATAGGAGGAATTATATTACATCAAGGAAGAATAGCAGAAATGAAAACAGGTGAAGGTAAAACTTTAGTTGCTACATTACCTGTATATTTAAATGCTTTAACAGGCGAAGGAGTGCATGTTGTTACTGTTAATGATTATTTGGCTAAAAGAGATAGTGAATGGATGGGAAAATTGTATAGATTTTTAGGTTTATCGGTTGGCTTAGTTATATCTGGAATGAATCCAAAAGCTAAGAAGGAAGCATATGCGTGTGATATTACTTATGGCACTAACAATGAATATGGTTTTGACTATTTAAGAGATAATATGGTTATATATAAAGATCAACTTGTTCAAAGAAAATTGAATTTTGCAATAGTTGATGAGATTGATAGTATTTTAATTGATGAAGCACGTACTCCTCTTATAATTTCTGGTAGAGGAAAGCAATCATCGGATTTATACAAAAAAGCTGATAAATTTGTAAGAAAGTTAATCCCAAAAGTTATAGTAGAAGAAGATGCAAAAAACTTTGTACAAGCAGAGGATAACGAGAATTATGACTATATAGTAGACCTAAAAGCAAAATCAGCTTCGCTAACACAAAAGGGTATAAAAAAAGCTGAAGAAGAATTTGGATTAGAGAATTTTAATGATATAGAAAATTCTGAAATTGTTCATAATGTAAATCAAGCTCTTCGTGCACATGGTGTTATGAAGAAAGATATTGATTATATTGTTAAAGATGGTGAAGTTTTAATTGTTGACGAATTTACAGGACGTATTATGTATGGTAGAAGATATAACAATGGATTACATCAAGCTATAGAAGCAAAAGAAAATGTAAAAATAGCAGATGAATCTAAAACTCTTGCAACAATAACATTCCAAAACTATTTTAGAATGTATAGTAAATTATCTGGTATGACAGGTACTGCTATGACAGAAAAGGATGAATTTGAAGAAATATATAAATTGGATGTTATTGCGATACCTACAAACAAAGAAATGATTAGAAAAGATAATTCTGATATTATATTCAAAAATGAAAATGGTAAATTTAGAGCAGTTATAAATGATATCAGGCAAAGTCATGAAAAAGGTCAACCAGTTTTAGTTGGTACAATTTCGATAGAAAAATCCGAAAAATTAAGTGAACTATTAAGAAAAGAAGGAATAAAGCACGAAGTTTTAAATGCAAAATATCATGAAAAAGAAGCGGAGATTATAGCACAAGCTGGTAAATATGGTGCAGTTACTATAGCAACAAATATGGCTGGACGTGGTACTGACATTATGCTTGGTGGAAACAGTGAGTATTTAGCAAAAGAGGAAATGAGGAAATTAGGATATTCAGAAGAACAGATAAATCAAGCAACAGCATTTAATGAAACAGATGATCAAGAAATTATCGCTTCTAGAAATAAGTTTAAGGAATTACAAAATAAATATAATTCATTGATAAAAGAAGAAAAGGAAAAGGTAATAGCAGCAGGTGGTTTAAAGATAATTGGTACAGAAAGACATGAATCTAGAAGAATTGATAATCAGTTAAGAGGACGTAGTGGACGTCAGGGGGATCCTGGAGAATCTAGATTCTATATTGGGCTTGATGATGACTTAATGAAAATATTTGGTGGAGAGACAATTACAAAATTGTATGATACTTTAGGTGCCGATGAAAATATGCCAATAGAATCTAAGTTGATTTCAAATTCAGTTGAATCTGCACAAAGAAGAGTAGAAGGAAGAAACTTTAGCATTAGAAAAAATGTATTAAATTATGATGACGTAATGAACACTCAAAGAGAAATAATATATAAACAAAGACGTGAGATTTTAGATGGAGAGGATTTAAAGGGAAATGTATTAGGCATGATAAAGTCTTTAATAGAAGATATAGCTACTCCATATTTTGCAGATGAACATATAAATAAAGAAGGTTTATTACAAGAATTGAATGCTAATTTAACAATTACAGAGTTGAATTCTTTACAAAAACCAGATGTGCATTTAAAAGAAGTTATAGAGGAAGCGGTAGAAAAAGCAACAGCTATTTATGAAGAAAGAGAGAATGAAATCGGTTCAGAAGAATTAAGAGAGTTAGAAAGGGTAGTAACATTAAAAGTTGTTGACGAAAAATGGATGGATCACATAGATAATATGGATGAATTAAAAGACGGTATCGGCTTACGTGCATATGGTCAAAAGGATCCAGTAGTACAATATAGAATAGAAGGATTTGATATGTTTGACCAAATGGTATTAGACATAAAAACCGATGTAGTCAAATTTTTAATGCATGCAAGAAAAAGAGAAGGAGACATAAAAAGAGAAGAAACTGTTAAAATAACGGGAGAAGGATTACAAAATTCAGCAATTAATAATTTAGATGGAACAATGGCTCCAAAAACATCAACTCCACAAAACCAAACAGTTATAAATAATGAGCCAAGAATAGGAAGAAATGACCCATGTCCATGCGGAAGTGGCAAAAAGTACAAAAACTGTTGTGGTAAATAACCTCGCAAACCCTTATAAAATAAGGAATTGTTAAAAATAGAAAAAATGATAAATTTGTCCACAGATGACAATTTGTCCACGATTTGTCCACATAGCATAAATAATGTGGACAGAATCGAGGAAACCCCATAAAAATCAATAAAAAATCTACGTGGACAATTATTGTGGACATAGTTATATAAAATGTCAGCATTCGAAATGCTGGCATTTTTCCGTTTCATTAAGTTTTATAATGAAGGAGAGATAACTATGGTAAGCGTAAGAAAACGTGGAAAGGTATATGAATACCGATTTGAAATTGCAACAGTTGAGGGAACAAGAAAATGGATAACAAAGTCAGGGTATCCAACAAAAGCAGAGGCTTTTAAAGAAGGCGCAAAAGCCTATAATGATTTTTACTACAATGGTCAAAAGACGCAGTTAAGAGAAAATATGTCGTATGCAGATTTTTTAGATTATTGGATAGATAATTACGCAAGTTTTAATTTGCATTACTCTACTACAATATCTTATATAAACATTATTAAAAATCACGTAAAACCAAGAGTAGGCTTTTATAAATTATGGCAATTAGATACACGCCTTTTACAGGAGTTTATCAATAAAATATATGTTGAGTATGGCTTTTCAAAAAACTATATGGCGAGTATTTTAAAAGTGGTTAAAGGCTCATTAAAATATGCGTGTTACACATTAAATTATATTAACACTAATCCCGCTGAACACGTCCACGCACCAAGAATAGATAAAATTGGAAAAGATCCTGCACATATATTTACACAAGAAGAAATAGAAAGAATATTAGATAGATTTAAAGGTACACATTCAATATATTATGCTTTTTTAACTGCTTATTATACAGGAATGAGAGTGTCAGAAGTATATGGTTTAACTTGGGACTGCGTTGATTTTGAAAAGAAAACATTAACAATAAATAAAAACATTATTAAGAAAAATCAATATGGTTTACCAAAAAGAAAAAATATAACAAAAGGACATTCTGTTGGTGTTTGGTATTATGGGGATTGTAAAAATCCTCAAAGTAGAAGAACTATTTCTATTGGAGATACGCTAGTAAATGCATTAAAAGATTATAAAAAAGAACAAGAAGAAAATAGAAAATTCTATGGAGATTCTTATCTTTGCTATTATGAAAAGAAAGTAATAAATGAAATTACTAAAAGAGAACAAACAAAATTGATAGAAGCAAATGCAGAATTAGAATTACCTTTACCAGAAGCACAATTAGTTTTTGTAAAAGATAATGGACAATTTTTAGGAACAGATTCACCGAAGTATGCATTTAAAGTTATTCATTATGAATTGGGAATTAACAGTAGGTTTCACGATTTTAGAGATACACACGCAACAAAACTTATTGAGAGTGGTGCAGATATTAAAGCAGTATCAAAGAGATTAGGACATTCTACTATTCAAACAACATATAATATATATGTTAGAGTAACGAATAAAATGGAAAGTGATACAGTAGATAGATTTGAAAAATATACTACAACACTTGATATTCCACAAACATCAGAAATTCCTTATCAAGTATAAATAACATTAAAGGGGGAATAAATATGTTTAAAAAGAAAATAAAAGTACATATATACAAAAATGAAATTTCATTAGTTTTGAAAGCCTTAAACGAATTTAGAAATGAGGCAATAGGAAAAGGTAGATATACAGATTGTATTGATGAACTAATAATGAAATTAAATAAATAACATTTTGAACTGATTAAAAATGGTCAGTTCTTTTTTTATGCCAGAAATGGAATACATAGCCATCTTATTAAATTAAGGTGGCTAAATTAAAAGAAAGGAGGCGAGAATATGCAAGAAAGTAAGTGCAAGGTAATTGCAATCACAAATCAGAAAGGAGGAGTTGGTAAGACCACAACAACATTTAATCTTGGAGTAGCATTGGCTAAACAAGGAAAAAGAGTGTTAGTTGTAGATGTTGATCCTCAGAGTAATTTAACTACTTACGCAGGTTGGTATGATGAAAATGAATTGAAATATACTTTAACTGATTTAATGGAGCAATCTATGAATGATGAAGAAATTAAGACAAAAGAAAGTATATTACACCATAGTGAAAATGTGGATTTAATTCCATCTAATCTTTCCTTATCAGCATTAGAAAATTCATTAACTTATGCAATGAGTAGAGAATATACTTTAAGGAATTGCTTATCTAGTATTAAAGATGACTATGATTATATACTTTTAGACTGTCAACCAAGTTTGGGTATGCTTACAATAAATGCTCTTGCTAGTGCAAATAGTGTTATCATACCAGTACAAAGTGAATACTTTGCTTTAAGAGGAATGGCTGATTTATTTAAGATAATAAATAAAGTTAGACGACAAATAAATCCTACTCTTAAAATAGAGGGAGCATTATTAACATTAGTTGATTCAAGGCAGTTCTAATATAAGTCGGAATATATCCATTCCCAATACTTTCTATAAAATTCATATTTTTTAAAGTATTAATAATTTGAGAGCTAGTATATTTTTCTTCCAATCTTTTTTCTAGGAATCTAAGAATAACCAATGAAAGAAAACAAGTAGTAAAGTGAACTGTAATTCTGTCATCTCTACTTAAATACACAGGTCTAGCTTTAAATTCACTCTTCATAATTCTAAAGCTTTCCTCAATTTCCCATCTTCTTTGGTTTACTTTGATAATTTCTTCAGCATTATCATTAAGATTTGTGCATACACCGTAAAATCCGTCAAATTTTTCTTCTTTTAAGATTGTATCGGTATTTAATGACAGTACTTTCTTTTCAGCTATTTCTCCATCATTTGTAACATTGGTTTTCTTAATGAACCTTTTAAAATCATTTTGATTACATTTATCAAGTTTAAAACATTTATTAGCGATTGCAACCTTAGCTCTTTCAATTTGAGAGTTACGGATTTGTCTTTGATAATTTTTGTATTTCAAAGAGTAGGTTACAATCAGCTTTTGTTCTAAACCATTTTCATTAATCCAACGTTCTTTAAAAAATATTCTATCTTTGTAAAGCTCAATAGATGCCTCATCTTTTTCAATGTCATTAATATTATACTTTTTAGTATCTCCAGAAAGATGCCATTCGTCAGGAGATAAAGCCCAATCCATCAAATATTTCTTTAATTTTTTAATAGATTGAGTAGTGATAAAGGCACGTTCATCCATATCGTTAAACTTTCTATTAGCATTAGAAGCAAGTCCGGCATCAGTACAAACAATGAATTTAGATAATTTAAAATCCGCTAATATTTTTTCTTCTAAAGGTTTTAGAGTAATTTGTTCATTAGTATTTCCAGCTGTTATATCAAAAGCTAAAGGAATACCATCACCATCCATAAAAAGTCCCATTTGAGTAATTGGATTAGGTCTATGTTCCTTAGAAGGACCATATTGCCTTAAACCACTTTCTTGTTCAATTTCAAAGAAGTAATTTGTACAATCATAGTAAAGAACATTAGTATTTCTTTTGGAAACTTTTAAGCTATTCTTATACAGTTCAGCTTGAATGAAATCAGTTTCTTTGGCAATAACTTCTAGAGCACGATAAATATCATGCAATTCAAAATTAGGTTGTTCAATATATTTTTTAGACAATTCAAATGTCGCTAATTTTGAAGAAGGATATATTATTCTACTATATATTAATCTTGATAAGATGTCACTCAAATCATATTTAAATCTATATTTATCTGTAATTTCATTACAGATACCATTTAAGCCTAATTGATAATATATTTTTTCTAGGAAAAGATATCCACCATTGAAGAAAGTTTGCTGATTTTTTTCAATTATTTTTGAAGGATTATATTTTACAAGAACATTTCTAGTCCCGGTTTTTTCTTGTTTATTTAATTCTTCCACATACTTTTTAGCCCATTCAATAGGATCTTCGTTTAAATTTTGTTTTAATTTTTCATAAGTACCTAATTTCTCAACAACTTTATTTGTCCTTTTCTTATTGCGGTATACAGATTTAACAACATAAAGAGATTGAGCATTTTTTGATTTTATTATTTGTAATCTCATAATTAAATTTCTCCTTGATGTAATTCCAACACATTGTGAGACATTGTGCAAGAGAAAAGAGAGAAATTTGACAAAAAAATTAAGCACCATCAATGCTTATATCGATTTTATATTCAATTAACTGTCAAATTCCCGAAAAGTATAAAATTATGGCTAAAGTATTGTGGAATTATGCAAAATGTGATACAATGTTACCAAAATTTATAATAAGGAGGCAAAGTATGCTAACAGAACCAAATACTTGGAATAATCCAAATACACATTATTTAGAAGTGTTAAGAAACGAATGGTATAAACAATTGATCTTATTGGAAAATTTAATTACTGAAGAAACAATGAAATTTTACGAAAAAAAGGGGATTATTACTTTACATTTACCTGTTACAACGGGATCAATTTCAAGCCCAATGGGAAGAGGAAGTGATTCAAGTCCTGTTAAAGTGAATTTACAAGGTGTGGAAACATATTTAGCGGATTCTATGCAATTTTTATTAGAATATGGGTGTAGACTAACGGAAAAAGGCTGTTATTACGTAATGCCATCTTTTAGAGGCGAGAATGCAGATGCAAGACACTTATGCCAATTTTACCATAGTGAAGCAGAAGTTCCTGGAACTTTAGAAGATGTTATAAATCTTGTTGAAGAGTACATCAAATATTTATCAAAAAGAATACTAGAAAGAATGGGAAAAACACTAAAAGAAAACATAGGAGATATTAGTCATATTGAAAAAATTGCAGATTATAAGGGGAGCTTTAAAAAAATAACTTTTGATGAAGCTGAAAAAGTGTTGAAAGAAAAATATCCAAATGAGATAAAAGAATATATTGAATATGAAGATGGCTGGAGAAATATTACTAGAAAAGCTGAAAAGGAGTTGATAGAAATATATGGCGGCATTGTTTGGATAACAAATTATGATGAATTAGCAGTTCCATTCTATCAAAAATTAGATTCAAACATCAAGGGAACAACAAGAAATGCAGACTTATTAATGGGAATTGGTGAAACAGTAGGATGTGGTGAAAGACATGAGACCGACAAAGAACTAATGGAATCATTAGAAAAGCATTGTGTCAAACCTGATGAATACGAATGGTATATAGAAATGAAAAAATATTACCCATGTCAAACATCTGGTTTTGGAATGGGAGTAGAAAGATTTTTAATGTGGGTATTAAAATCAAAAGATATAAGAAATTTTCAACTTTGTTTGAGATTTAATGGAGAGAATATTTTACCATAATAATGGAGGACTTAAATTGGTAGTATTAAAAAATTGTCTATTAGATGAAGAATTAAAAGATATAATGATTATTAATGATAAGATAGTAAAAATAGGTGAGATTAGAGTAGAATGTCTTGAACATATATTTAAAGTTTTAACTATTATAGATGTTGAAGGAAAGAGAGTCATTCCAGGTTATATTGATAATCATGTTCATATTATTGGTGGTGGTGGTGAAAGTGGATTTAGTTCAAGAGTTCCGGAAATCAATTTTTCATCTGTAGTAAGTAATGGCATCACTACATTGGTCGGGGTTCTAGGAACAGATTCAGTAACAAGGAGTATAGAAAATTTAGTAGCCAAGACAAAAGCACTTAATGAAGAAGGCATTACCGCATATTGTTTAACGGGAGCTTATGAATACCCATCACCTACTATTACTGGCAAGATTCAAAATGATATAGTTTTTGTAAAAGAAATTATTGGAACGAAAATTGCTATTTCAGATCATAGATGTTACAACCCAAGTAAAGAAGATTTAATAAAACTTTTGTCAGAAACAAGAATTGCAGGATTGATTAGTAAAAAAAAGACAACTGTAAATTTTCATGTTGGCTGGGGTAAAGGTAATATGGATACGATAATAGATGTACTAGAAAAAACTAATATACCAAAAGAACTAGTAAGGCCAACTCATATTTCAAATAATGAAAGAAATTTTAAACAAGCATTACGACTTGCTAAAGCAGGAAGTTATATAGATATAACAGCGGGAAAAGATATAGAGAAAACAATAAAATATATTTTAAAAGTTATTAAAAATGGTTATATTGATAAATTGACAATATCCTCTGATGCTAATGGCTCTGTTCCTAATTGGAGGGACGGTAAATGTGTTGGAATTACAGCACATACAATGGATGGAATGCATAAGGTTATAAAAAAATTGATTTTAGAATATAATGTTTCACTTAAAGATGCTATAAAAATTTTAACAATTAATCCTGCAAATGCATTAGGACTGGATAATAAAGGAATAATTGAGGAAAATAAAGATGCGGATATAATTATTTTAGATGATGAATATAATATTGATACGGTTATTGCTCTTGGAAAAATTGTATTTCAAAATAAAGAAATAAAGGTAAAAGGAAGATATGAAAAATAAAGAAAGTATTGTTGAAGAAGTAATAAAGTACAGAAAAAAGTTTTTTAGAGAAAAGCTTTTTGAAAAGTATAATGATATATTAGATAAAATGCAAATACCAGAAAAATTTAATTATTTAGACTGTGTGCCAGATGTTTTTAATAGTCTAGAATATGAAGATATAAAACAATTCAAAAAAGATAGATACAATTTATTGTATAAAGAAGCAAAAAAATATGTTAATGAAAAATTAAAAAAAATATCCGATTTAGATAATGTGATTATTTTAGTACATCCTTTTTATCCAGGATTAAGACATGCTAATTTTCTAATAGAATTTCAAGAGTATTATAAAGAGTATCTAGAATACGAAAGAAAAATTAAAAGATTATTATCTAAACCTGAACATAATATTATATTATTCGAAAGTCCAGATAATTTTGCAAGATATACATACAGTTTTATGGACTTTGATAGCATAAAAAAAGTTATTTTTACGGAACATTCTACTGGAAAGATATTAAGCGATGAAAATATAAGTAATTTGAATTTTTTGAAAAATAAGGAAATTAAAATATGTGGATGCTACGGTGAAAATTGTATTGTAGATGTTGAAAAACAATTAGAAGATTTAAAAGTTAAGATAAGTAGAGAAAAAAGTATGATTTTAAATCGTGCAATAAAGATTTAGGAGGTATGTATGAAAAATGTTATATTAGTTGGGGGTGCAACAGGAAGAGAACACGCTATAGCAAAACAATTTAATGAAGAGGGATATAGATTATCTGCAATATTATGGGCTGATAATCCATTTATAGAAAAATTATGTACAGGCAAATATTTAAAAATTAATTTAGATGATGTTGAAAATGTATATAAAGCTATAATTGAAATCAATCCAGATTATGTTGTTATAGGACAAGGAGAAGTTATCCAAAGGGGCTTATGTGATATGTTGAAGGAAAAAGGAATAATGTGTATTGGACCTTCAAAAAAATTAGCACAATTGGAAGGTTCCAAAACATTTTGCAGAGATTTATTGTCAGAAATTGATGCTTCCTTAAATCCTAAACATAAAGATTTCTACAATTTTACAGAAGAACTAAAGGAATATATATATAATTTTAAAACAAAAATAGTTGTAAAATGTGATGGTGTTATTACTGGACCTAGAGTACGAATTTATGAAAACAGCGAGAAAGAGGAAGCTTTAAGAAATGCAAATAATTGGCTAGAAAATTATGGACATATTATAGTTGAAGAATTTATAGAAGGACATGAAGTTGCAATTATGAGTTATACAGATGGTAAGAGTTTAATTCATACACCTATATTTAAAAATCATAAAAGAATTGGAGAAGGCAATGTTGGAGAAAACACATCTGGTATGGGGACTATAACAGGAAAAGAATGTTTTCCATATATAAGTGAAAATGCAGAAGAAAAGATGCACGAGATTACTGAGAAAGTAATGAAAAAAATTAATGAAAAATGTGAAGAAAAATATCTTGGAAGTTTATATGGAGAATTTTTAGTTAATGGAGATGATGTTAAGGTAATTGAATATAATTGTAGATTTGGAAATCCTTCTTCTATGAATATATTAAGTATTATGAAAGTAAGTTTTCCAAATCTATGTGAACACATATTGAATGGAAATATAAATGAACTAGAAGATGTATTTGATGAGGAAAATGTTAGCTTATCAGCATATGTTGTACCTAAAGATTATACCATAAATAAAAATTATGTTGGAGATGAAGTGGATTTTTCAGAAGTAAATGATAATTTATTCTATTGTGGTAATATGAAATATGAAAATGGTAAATATTATTTGAAAAATAGTAGAGCATTTGCAATTTGTGTTAAAGCTCCTAGTATTGAAGAAGCAAGAAAAATAGTTTATAAAGAACTAGAAAAAGTTAAAGGCAATATTTATTATAGAAAGGATATTGGAAATGCAAATTAAAAAAATTGGTTTTGACTTAGATGGAGTAATATTGGATAATACTACATTTAAAAAAGAAAATTATAAAAAAGTATATAATTTGGATTTTGAGAATTGGCAACTATCTGCTAATATAATTGATGAGTTTGTTCCAGATAGAGAGATGAGAAAAAAAATAGGTACTCTAGCAAGTGCTAGAAAGTTCACAAAATTGTTAGATGAAAATTGTATTAAAACATTAAATAATTTAAATAAGAAAAATTATGAATTATATATTGTTAGTAGAAGAGGTTTATCGGATAATGGTCAAAAAGCTGCATGGGAATCAATAAATGAATTAGAACTTGGAAAATATTTTAAGAAAATAATTTTTTGTGAAAATGAAAAAGAGAAAATTGAGACAATTATTAATAAGGGAATAGATATATTTTTTGATGATAGAATTGGAGTTATAGAAGGAATATTAGGAAAAATAAGTATACCAGTTTTATTTGATAGTTTTGATTTAGTAGCAAGAGGTATAATAAAAGTTAATGATGGTTTTAAAGTAATAAAAAATTTTAAAGAGATTGGAGATTTTGTTAAAGAAAATGAATGATTTGGTGGAGTATGTTAGAAAAATAGAAAATGCTTTAGGAGAAAAAATCATAGATGCTGAAATTATATCTGAGTCTAATAATATAGTTATAAAGTTTGTCCTTAATTGTAAGGCATATTATGCTAAATTTTATAAGAATAAAGGAATACATGTAGATAATGAAGTAATGTTATATAAGTGTATTCCAGAAGAAGGAAAAAAATATTTAAAGATATTAAATTATTCTAATTTTGACTTAGCTGAGGAAGAAAAATTTGCTATATTTGAAGAAGTAAAGGGAAAAACATTGGCAGAAATAGCTGAACGAGAAGGAATCTCAGATAATTTAGCGGAAAAAGTAGCTAATTCAATGTGGGACTATTTTACTATAATTTCAAAAGTTAAAACAAAAAAATATGGTAATTTGTCTGGAAGTTTAGAAGGACAATACGATGATTTTTTAAAATATTTATATGAATATCAGTTTCCAACAACAGAAACATTATTTTTAGATCAAAAAACTAGGAGGGTTTCTTCTATACCATACTTATTATTGGAAAAAAATGCTGAATTATTGGATGAGAGATACTCTTGTCTTACACCAATAGATTCAAATTTTAAAAACATAATGATTGATGAAAATGGAGATGTAAAGATTATAGATCCAGGAGCTGTTATAAGTGCACCTTTAAGCATGGGAATGGGTGAATTCGTGGCACATTCATATGGAACAAAAGTATACGATAAATTTATTGAGAGAATGCAAGCAAGCAATGAAGAAATAAAGAGATTAAGTATATATGGAATATTATCATCTACAAATATTATGGCTTTTTTAGTCCGTAATAATATCGGAGATATAAATTTGAGTAGGCCATTTGGAAATAATAATACATTCTTTGAATTGATAGGTAGACATTTAAAAATTATAAATGAATCAGGAAATTTGATGAAAAGAAGAGAATGATCTTGAAAAATAAATGGAGGGAAGTATATGGTAGGATATTATAAGTATATTTCAAAATTTGGTAATGAAGAAGAAGTTAATATTGATATATTAGAATCAGATAAAGATGTATATAACTTTTTTCATAAAGAAGAGAAAAAGAATTGTAAAAACATTGATGTTTATAATATTGATTATACACCAATATATCAAAAAGAATTATTAGAATATTTTAACTATATAAAGAAAACTATAGAAAAAGAAATAAAAGATGGTTTAGCTGTTGAAGAAATAAAGACAACAACAATTTTAAAGAATAATGAAAGATTAGAAGAATTGCAAAAACTATTTGGGTTACAACAATTTAAATGCAACGAAGAGTATATATTGGTTCCAGCAAGTGATTTTGGAGTATTTTCTTTATATGAAGATGTAAATCTGAAGCGAGACCAGTTACCAATAAGACTATATGAATTTGCTAAATGTTATAGGATTGAAGAGAAAAAGAAACATTCTTTAAAAAGACCAACTACTTTTAATTTGCCAGATATTCATTGTTTTATAGATAAAAATGTATATGAAGAAGTACAAAAACATTTAGTAATATATAGTAAAATATTAAAAATACTAGAAATACCATTTTTTGTCTCCTTGCGTATTTCTGAAAAAGAATATCAAGAAAAAAAAGAAATAATAAGAAATATTGCTAAAGAATTAGAAGAAGATATAATTGTTAATATTGTACCAAATTCAATAAAATATTGGGAATCAAAGTTTAAGTATATATATAAAGATTCTAAAAATGAATACATACAATTATCTACAGTTCAAGTGGATTATAAAACATCTAATATTTTTAAGATAAAAATGGAAGGAAAGAATATAAAAATTGTACATTCATCAATTGGAAGTATGGAAAGATTATTATATTCTTATTTGGATAAATAGTTATGAAAAAAATTGTAATAACGGGTCCGCACTGTTGTGGAAAAAGCACAGTAATAAAAAGAATTGAAGAAGACATTAATAAAGATAATGATATAAGATTTGTACATTTTAGTGGAAAAGATTCGCCGATTGATTATTCTAGTGCTCAAAAATTAAAAGACAATACTAGTTCTGAAATTGATATAACATATTATATGATTAGCAAATTATTAGAAAGAGAAATTGATATAGAATATACTCAAGGAAATGTTGCCGTTTTAGATAGATGTTTGATTGATCAAATAGTATATCCTTCAGTATTATTAGACGAGCAATATTTATGTAGTATTTTTGGATATATACGATTATGGTTAGATACTCATCCATATACGCATGTGTTTTATATTCCTAAAAATTATGAATTATTAGAAAAGTATGGAACGAAAGATAAAAGTAAAGAGTATTTGGATTTGATAGAATATAAATATTTGGAAATATTAAAAAAACTTAATATTGAATATACCATTCTTCCTAATAATCAAGATGAGCAAATTAGAATTTTGAAAAATTTTTTAATACAAAATAAAATATAAGGAGAATTATTTTATGGGAATATTTGTTTTAATAGGTGGAGGAGAAAATGGTAGAGAAGGAACAAATTATGAAACTGAAAAAATAGACAAAGAAATTGTTAGTTTACTTCCAACAAAAAAAGAAAAAAATTTTTTATTTATAGCTCATGGAAATAATTATGAAAAAGAGTATTATGAAGTAATAAAAAAAAATTTTGAAAAAATAGGTTGTAAATGTGATATTTTATACAAAAAAGACCTAAAAGATATAAGCATTTCAAAGAATAAACTAAGTTGGGCTAATATCATTTATATAGGTGGAGGAAACACTCTTAAGATGATGAATGTTTGGCGAAGATATAAATTTAATGAAATTTTAAACGATGTAAAAAAAGAAGATAAAATATTTTGCGGAATATCTGCAGGAGCTATTACTTTTTGTAAGTATGGAGTTTCAGATTCAAGAAAAACTTTAAAATATGACAAATATATAAAGGTAAGAGGATTAGAATTTTTTAATATATTGTTTTGTCCAAGTTTCGATGAAAAATATAATTATATCGAAAATATAGATAAAATTATGAAAGATGCAAAAGTTCCAATGTTGGCATTAGAAAAAGGAACAGCATTAATAGTAAATGGAAATAAAACTAGGATAGTTAAGAGCATAGAGAATAAAAAAGTCTATAAAATTTTTACACAGGGATACAAAAAAAATATTTTAGAATTAACAAATGATAATATAAGTGGGATTTAATATAAATAAAAAAGGAGATTTGTTAATTGGAGAATAAAAAATTAATAAAAAGTGTAAGAAAATTAAAAGAAAATAGTCGTTTTGTAAAAGAAGCAAAGAAAATTATTTACCCTCAATATGTAGTAAAAAATGGAATAGATGGATTAGCTCATATTGAACATGTAACACATATTGGAATGGAAATTGCTGAAAGAGAGTGTGGTGACACCGATACAGATTTATTAGGAATAACATTAGGATGCTTATTGCATGATATAGGGAGAGGAAATGAAGAAAAAGGTCAAAGACATGGCGAAGCAGGAGTCAAAATTTCAAGAGAAATATTAGGACAGAGCTTTTCAGGTTATGATATAGACATAGAAAAAGTATTATATGCTATATCTCATCATGATTTAGGACAAGTTTCAAAAGATAAATTAATAGGTGGTATTTGGGATGCAGATAGACTATCTCTATATCGTTTTAAAGGCAGAGAAATAGATCTAAATCGTTTATCAACAGAAGCAGCTAAGGAATTGTTAGAATATTCTAAAAGATATATAGCTTTTCGTATGAAAGATTATGAAATTGATTTTGAAGTGGAAAATAATTTTGAAAGATAATAAAAAAATATGTCAATAATTTTTGAAAATGTCCTAAAAAAATCTAAACATTAACGGGAAAATTTATCCCGTTTTTGTTTTATTTTAAGCATAAATGTGTTCTTTATGAGCTTTTTTTACTTGTAACATAAATGATGCTAATTTCCAAGGATGACTCATAGGTGGTATATATTTAGGCTTTTCTTCTTTGTTTTCTGGTATTTCATCAAATTCTTCTGAATATTTTTTATGGCTTTCAAGTTTCTTGAGTTCATAAATTTTTTCATCAATTGTAACAAATAAATCTCCATTAAATGCTTTGATTACAAGTGCTTTAGTATGTGGCCTAAAACATTTTAGCTGTCCATTTTCATAAGGCTGATAATAAACATTTTTAAATTTTAAACTATTTCCATTATCTATTTTTCTAGGAGATAGAATGGCAAGTGTATAGTTGATTTTTTCAGCTGTAGGAGAGGTTTCATATACAGATTTAAATTTATTTTTATCTAAAGCGAATTTTGAGTTAAATTTAGGTACAAAAACCTCAATTAAATATTTATTAGCTTCTTCAATTGTTGTAATATTGTTAAGCTTAAATTCGTTTATTAATCTTCCTTGAAAAGTACCATTATCTCTTTCAATTAATCCTTTAGCTTGAGATACACTTGTTGTTTCAATAGCTACACCTAACTGTTTACAAGCATATCCGAATTGTGTTAAAACATCTTTATCAGAGGTTCTTTTATCAGGGTTAGTAGATAAATAATTAAAAACTGTTCTATTATCGGTTTTGAATTTTGCAGGAATGCCATAGTTTTCAAGAATTTGTTTAAGTACGTGATAATACCCATTTAAAGTCTCTTGCCAATCAAAATAAGCACAAACAATAGTATTTGTAGTTTTATCAGCCGCAAGATGTAGACAAGCCTTTTTCTCTCCAAACCATAAATGAATTGAACCATCCATTTCAGTTACTTCGCCAAAATATTTTGGTTTTTCTCCGCGTGGGTGAGAATCTTCTAAAGCCACTTCATGATTAACTATAATTTCAATTTCTTCTTCTGTTTTGTTTTCTAATTTCTTTTCTTTTTCTAATTTTTCCTTAGCTAATCTTTTCTTTGTTGATTTCCTAAGCCTAGGAGAAGATATGCCTTTTTTCATAAGCGTTGTATAAACAAATGAATATGAAACTTTAATATTTTCTTCTTCAATTAGATATTCGTAAAAATGTTTGAAATTAAACCCTTGATATTTATTACGATAAAGTAGTATAATGTCTTCAGAGAAATGTTTATCTAAGGTCTTTGCAGGTTTCTTTGAACGGTTGCCATGCACAAATCCAGATTTACCTTTCTCTTTATATTTTCTTATTAAAACATTAACTTGATGTCTTGTTATTCCCAAATTTGAAGCTATTCTATTTTTATTTCCTCCATGATTAACAAAATCTTTAATTGCATTATATTTTTCCATTTCTTTCATTCTTAACTTTACCTCTTTCATTTTTGCCACCTTTCAGTGACATATTATATTTCATGTTCAGGACATTTTCAAAAATTAATATATAGGATTTTATCAAAAATTAATCATAAAGAATTATAGAATAATTATTGATTTATTGACTCTCCATTCAAAATAAGTTATAATAAGAAATGTATAAAAAAAGAATTTATACATTAGTATTCTTATACGATATAGTATAGAATATATCTAGTGAAACGAATGTGGACAATGTCCACAATTTGTCCACGGATAATAAATATTTATAATATTAATTAGTACAGATAATACAAATAATATAGATGTTACCTAGTTCTAAAAAAGCTGAAATACCAATAATATTATAAATACAAATAATACAATAAATACTGAGGTGGCTAGTCCATGTGGGTCTGGTAAGAAATACAAGAACTGTTGTGGTAAATAGCCTCGCAACCCCTTATAAAATAAGAGATTGTCAAAAATAGAAAAAACGATAAATTTGTCTACAGATGACAATTTGTTCACGACTTGTCCACATAGTATAA
>ULOK01027344.1_pt1 | contig 88080 bp, 79 predicted proteins | sample 1952501 | NCBI WGS metagenome assembly ULOK01 (sample SAMEA4835601, study PRJEB28245) | human gut metagenome | biome: gut microbiome; material: fecal sample | place: Denmark | collected 2008
GAAAATATAAACAAAGAAACAAGCGATATCGAAAACGATTTTGTTGAAGGACAAAATGAAGATAACAATTGGACAGCGGAAACAAAGATAATTCACTGTGATAACTGTGGTGCTGATAATGTACTTAATGCTGGTGAAATGTCTGTAACTTGCCCATTCTGTGGTTCAAATCACACAATTATGACTAATCAAGTTACAGGAATTAAACCACATCGTATTATTCCTTTTCAAATTCCTAGTCAAAATGTTAAAGATGCTTATCGTAAGTGGCTTCGTAAAAAAATATTTGTTCCTCGTAAGGTAAAAAAACAAATTCCTAATATTAAACTTAATGGCGTTTATTTACCAATATGGACATTTGATAGTAATGCTAGTAGTTCTTATGACGGAAAACTTGGTAAATATTATACAAGAACCGTTGGTAGCGGTAAAAATCGACGTACTGTTACAGAAATTAGATACTTTTGTATTTCAGGTAATAAAAGTTTATTCTTCGATGACTTTATTGTAAATGCCGGAACCAAAATTTCTCAACAAGAAATGAATGCTATTGCACCATTTGATACAAATAATTCATTTGTATATGAAAAGGAATTTATGGCAGGTTTTAGTTCTGAACATTATTCAGTTAGACTTAATGATGGTTGGAACATTGCAAAAGGTAACATGGATGAATCTATGAAACGCGCAATTCTAAATGATTATCACTACGATGTTGTAGCATATTTAAACGTTACTACAAACTATACTGATATCAAATACAAATATGTTTTAATACCAGTATGGATTGGCGTTTATACATACAAGAATAAAACTTATCGTTTTATTGCAAATGGTGTTACAGGTAGATTTACTGGTAAAGCTCCTGTATCTGTATTAAAGGTACTATTATTTGTTGCAATAATTCTAGCAATAGTGATTTTACTTTTTGTATTGACACAGTCTGCAGATGCATAAGATAGGATTTATTAATCCTATCTTTTTTCTTGATAATTATAAAAAAATAATCTAGTAAATTATATAAAGGAAAAAGACAATGGATAAAAAAGCGATTGAATTGATAAAAGAAGCCCTAATTGAAGATGGTGTAGATAACGACATAACTACCCTTAATTTAGTTAGTAAAGATAAAATGTTAACCGGAAGCTTTATTGTTAAAGCAACGGGAGTAGTATCGGGAATCGATGTTGCAAAAGAAGTATTTAAACAAATTAATCCCCGTATAAAAATGGAAATTTTAAAAGCCAATGGTACTTTTGTTAACCGTGGTGATGTTATTGCAACAATTGAAGGCCCAATGCGTGACATACTAAGAGGCGAAAGAGTTGCGCTTAACTTCTTACAACGGATGAGTGGTATTGCCGCAACAACCGCTAAATTTGTTCAAGAACTTGCGGGGACAAATTGTAAAATTTTAGATACTCGTAAAACTGCTCCCTTATTAAGAGTCTTTGAAAGACAAGCTGTTAGAGATGGTGGCGGTGAAAATCATCGTTTCAACTTATCTGATCGTGTTCTAATCAAAGATAATCATATTGCCGCAAGCGGTTCAATTCAAGATGCTGTCAACATTCTTAGAAAAGCCGTTGGTAGGGGAATGATTATTGAAGTAGAAGTAGAAACGTTAGATGAATTTATGGAAGCATTAAATACATCGGCCGATGTAATTATGCTAGATAATATGAGTAATGAAGTTATGAAAAAGTGTGTTGAACTAAATGAAGGTAAGAAAAAACTTGAAGCAAGTGGAAATATGGAACTAAAAAAGGTTCGCAGTGTTGCCCTTTTAGGAGTAGATTATATTTCCGTAGGTAGTTTAACGCATTCTTACAAAGCGCTTGACATTAGTTTAAAGTTTCGTAAAAGTAATTTTAGATAAATAATAACAATATATGGCTAGTTCTATAGTCATATATTGTTACTAATTGTTAATAAATTGAAAAAATAATATATATTTGGTATAATATCTTTGTTGCCGTCATAGCTCAGTAGGTAGAGCAGCTAACTCGTAATTAGCAGGTCACAAGTTCAATTCTTGTTGTCGGCACCATTAAAAAAGATTATATGCCCACCTAAGGTGAGCATTTTTATATAAGGCGGTGTTAAAAAATGGATTGGTTGGTATTTGCCTTATTAGGAGCATTTTTAACAACAATGGCAGCAATTCTTATAAAATCAGGTGTAAAATACATTAATACTAATTTTCTACTAGCTTATCGAACTTTGATTATCATCGTATTTTCGGTTGTGGCTTGTTCAATAACTGGAAATATTGATGATATTGACAAAATAGATCAAGTAGGGTTGCTTTATTTAGGCCTTTCAGGTGTTGCGACAGGCGCATCTTGGCTATGTTATCACAAAGCATTACAACTAAGCACTTTTAATAAAGTAGCACCATTTGATAAATCTAGTTTTGTTTTGACTAACCTATTATTCTTGATTTTCTTCTTTGATGTTACAACTAAAGGTGGAGATCCAATTACTATAACAATGCTAATTTTATCAACAATTTTGATGTTAGTAGGAACCATCTTTATGGCAGGTAAAGAAAAGATTAATGGTTCAACTGATAAAAAATGGCTAGTATACGCCATCTTAAGTGCAGTATTTGCTTCGATAGTATCTATACTCGTAAAAGCAGGACTAAAGACGGTTCCAAGTGATTTAGGAGTTTTTGTAAGAGCAATTGTCATATTTGTGATTATGGTATTATTAGTATTTTTCAGAAAAGACTATCAAAACATTAAGCAAACACCTCCTAAAACCTGGATTTTTCTAACTCTTTCTGCTCTTGCAACTGGTGGGGCCTGGTTATGTGTAGATGAAGCATTAGGAAATGAATATGCCAACCCGGTAGTTGTTACTTCCATTGGTATGTTATCAATCTTACTATCAATGGTACTATCATTCTTATTATTGAAAGAAAAATTTACTAAGAAGTCACTACTAGGAGTATTATTACTAACTATTGGTATAGTTGCCATCATAATATTTGGAATATAAAATAAAGGGAGATAACAATGATACAACTTGGAAATAACTGGGATAACATTTTAAAAGATGAATTTCAAAAAGAATATTATTTAAATTTACGTAAATTTTTAAAAGAAGAATATAAAAACTACCGTATATTTCCATCAATGTATGATATTTTTAATGCATTAAAGTATACCGATTACAACGATGTAAAAGTAGTAATTATTGGTCAAGACCCTTATCACGAAATCGGCCAAGCTCATGGATTATGTTTTTCTGTTCAAGATGGGGTAGCATTTCCCCCATCATTACAAAATATTTTTAAAGAACTAAATGCTGATTTAGGTATTCCAATGCCTAAAAGTGGCAACCTAACTAAATGGGCAAAACAAGGTGTACTTTTATTAAACACCGTTTTAACTGTTAGGGAGCACTATGCAAATAGTCATAAAAATAAAGGTTGGGAGACATTTACCAACGCCGTAATCGAAAAACTAAATGAAAGAGAAGACCCTATAATCTTTTTATTATGGGGAAATGACGCAAAAAGAAAAAAAGAGTTAATAACCAATAAACAACATATTGTTTTAACGGCTGCACATCCAAGTCCTCTTTCGGCTTATAATGGCTTTTTTGGATGTCACCATTTTTCAAAAACTAATCAACTACTAATCAATATGGGAAAAGAACCGATTGATTGGTCACTATAATATAGAAAGTAGAATAAAAGCAATGGAAGAAAATATTATCGTAAAACTATTAAATGATAAAGATTTGGGAACCAGTAGACTATTAACACGTGAAGAAGAACAAGAAATATTTTCACTATATGCCAAAGATAAAAGTTTACGTGAAGATGTTCAAACTATAATGATAAATGCTAATCAAAAACTTGTTTATAGTATTGCTAGAAAATATCGCCCCTTTATGAATGCTTCATATGATGATATTGTTCAACTTGGTAGAATTGGCTTATCAAAAGCGGTCGATAAATATGATTTATCAAAAAATACTAAATTTGCAACTTACGCAACTTATTGGATTAAACAAAGCATTGATAAAGGATTACAATCAATTAATGCGGACATAAATGAACCAATTAAAGTAGCTAATTTACGTAACCATTTCTATAGTACTGAAGAAGAAATGGAAGCAAGTTTGAAAAGAAAAGTAACTTTTAATGAAGTAGCAAATAAAATGGGAATGAATCCTACAGAACTTAAACTTCTTTTTGATTTATCTAATGTGGCATCACTTGATGAAACTGTCGATGATGACCGTGAAATATCAGCTATTGAAAAAATAAAAGATAGTAATAGTACTCCTCAAGAGTTTGTTCTTGAAGATGAAAAACGCCATCTAATAAATGACGCAATGGAAAGACTGTCGCCTAGAGAACAAGAAATTATCAAATATCGCTATAATTCCGAAGATGGTGTTTTACATAGTTTTGCGGAAGTAGCCGAAAAACTAGGAATATCACGTCAACGAGTTCAAAAAATTGAACAAAAAGCTATTAAAGAAATGAAAGAATATATTAAAAATTGTGAAAAATAGAAAGGGATTGTAATGCAACCATTAGGATTAACCATTAAAGATAATGAAGCATATTTGAATGGTCATAAAATAACTGACTTAGCTAAAGAATACAAAACACCATTATATGTTATGGATGAAACAACTATTAAAAATGCAATAACGACCTATCAAGAAAATATGAAAAGTGATAAATATCGTTTTGATTTGGTATATGCTTCAAAAGCTTTTCTAACTCTTGAATTTGTCAAATATATTGATGCTTTACAACTTCATATTGATGCGGTGAGCTTAGGTGATTTGTACGTAATTCAAAAAAGTGGTATGTCACTAAATAAAGTTGTTTTTCATGGTAATAATAAATCTAATGAAGAAATTGAATTTGCAATTAAAAATAACATTGGTTATTTAGTTATTGATAATATGAATGAATTAGAAAAAGTTATAACTATCTCAAATAAATTACAAAAAGCAGTAACTTGTCTAATAAGAGTTAATCCTGGTATTGATGCACATACTCATAAATATATTCAAACCGCCTTGTTTACTTCTAAGTTTGGTGAAAGCATTTATGATAAACCAAGAATTGATGAAATGTTAAAGTTAGTTAAAAGCAGTAAATATGTAAAGCTATGTGGTTTTCATGCCCATATAGGATCGCAAATTCATGAAACTGCTGCCTTCCAACTAGAAGTAGAGAAAATGATTGACTTTCAAAATGAAATAAACCAAGAAAATAAATTACATTTACAAACTTTAAATCTTGGTGGCGGGTTTGGTATTAAATATGAAAAAGATGAAAGAAATCTTTCAATTGAGGAAATGTCATCATCATTAAAAAAATATATTGAGGAAAAACTAGTTGATTCTAATAGTGAAATTAACCACATTATGATTGAACCAGGTAGATCAATTGTTGGAAGAGCGGGAATAACCTTATATACTTGTTCTTATATTAAACAAACTTTTGGCAAGAAGAATTATGTATTTATCGATGGTGGTATGACTGATAATATAAGACCTGCCCTATATGGTGCAACTTATGAATGTGATATTGCTAATAAGATGAATGCACCTAAAGAAGTGTTAGTAGATGTTGCGGGAAAATGTTGTGAATCGGGTGATATCATAAGAAAAGATGTTTTAATTCCTAATGTTGAATCTGGTGATATAATGCTAGTCTACGCAACAGGTGCCTATAATTATTCAATGTTTTCCAATTATAACAACATGCTAAAACCGGCGGTTATTCTGGTTGGTAGTAATGTAAAAGTAATTAGTAGAAGAGAAACTCTTGAAGATTTATGTAAATTATTTTAAAATATCATACAAAAAATTGACATAAATCATTATATTTGGTATAATATTAATGTAAATAATAAAACACATTGTGCGGAGGACGTATTATGACAAAAGCAGAAGCATTAAAAATATGGCTACATGAATTTGGTGATGTTGAATATGCTCATGATTTTACAGGACGAAAAATTAAAAGAGATGACTATGAAGTAGAAAACCAAGTTGGTTGGGTAGTAAGTCATGTCTTTCCTACAGAATTAGGTGGTCCTAATAATGAAGGTAACATTATTATTTTAAACCATAATACTGCATATGAAAAAGCTAACAACTATCCTGAATTTGAAGTAGTTGGTGTTAGATATTTAATTTGTCATGATGAAAGAGACGACTTCTATTACATTGAAAAAATAATTGAAGATTAATGATAAAAAATAAAAAGCAATATACTTCAATATATTGCTTTTTATTCAAATATATAAACGATTAATAGAGGAGAAGAAAAAGATTTTAACCAAGTTAAACACTGTGGTTTAAACCTTACAAAAATAGTATTAACGATAATTTATCTTTTATACATAATTTGAGGAAAAAATATGAGAATAATTGCAGGAAAATATAGAAGCAGAAAATTAATTACATTAGAAGGTCTTGCAACAAGACCAACTTTAGATCAAACTAAAGAAGCAATATTTAGTAGTCTTGGCGGTTATATAAACGATTTTGTAATTTTAGATGTATTTGGTGGTAGTGGTGCTCTTTCACTAGAATCAATTAGTAGAGGTGCCAAGGAAGCTTATATAATAGATTCTAATCCTGATGCTGTAAAAATCATTAAAAAGAATGCCGAGAACTTAGGTGTAGGCCAAGAATTACACGTATATCTTGGCGATTACAAAAAGATTTTAGAGCGTTTGAATAACAAAAAATTTGATATTGTTTTTTTAGATCCCCCCTTTAGAATGAAGGTCATTGATGAATTATGCCAATACTTAATTGAAAATGATATGATAAGTGATGGTGGATATATTGTTGCGGAATATCCTAAAGAAGATATTGTTGAACAAGATTATGAAGGATATCGAATTAAAATGTGTAAAAGATATGCAAGTAGTGAAATATTAATATTAGAAAAGGATGATGAAACATGCGAATAGGTCTATATCCTGGAACTTTTGATCCAATTACTAATGGTCACCTAGATATAATAAAAAGAGGTTCAACTTTATTTGATAAACTTTATATCTTGGTTGCTAATAATATCAACAAAAAAACAATGTTTACTGTTGAAGAAAGAATGAATATGATAAAAGAAGCTACTAAAGATATTGATAATATTGAAGTAGTTACTAGTGATTTATTAACAGTAGAATATGCAAAATCAATAAATGCTGTGGCAATGGTTAGAGGGCTAAGAATGGTCAGTGATTTTGAATATGAATTACAAATGGCAACTTTAAATAGATGTATTGATCACAATGTTGAAACAATCTTTATTATGAGTTCACATCAATATTCTTTTTTATCTTCAAGTAGTGTTAAAGAAATCGCTAGATTTGATGGTGATATTTCTTCATTTGTTCCTAAAAATGTTGAAATTGCCCTAAAAAACAAACTAAAATAAGGCTTCTGCCTTATTTTTTTGGTATAAGAAGAATTTGGTTAGGATATAACATATCATTACTTAAAGTATTGTAACTTTTTAGTTCAGCTACTGATAGATTATATTTCTTGGCAATATTATACAAAGAATCGCCTGATTTAACTTTGTAATAGTTATAACTTGGTGGAGTATAATTAACATTTTCATAGTTTGCAATTGCTTTTACAACTGCCTCAGCTAAGTTTGGCCAATCATTTAACAACCTTTTTGTATCATCATCATTATTGGCAAAGCCATATTCAATAATCATCGATGTTGTAGGTTTAGTATTTCGCAAAATAAAGTAGAAGTCATTACCTGATTTCCCAATACGTTGATAAACGTTTCTGATTGGTAAGCCTTCAGCTTTTAAATTGTTTGCTATACTATTAGGGAGGGTATTTTTACTTTTTACTGAGTAGATTACTTCGCCGCCACCTGATCCTGCATTATTGACATGATTTGATATTAGAATATCGCCAGTGCTTGCGCCAAGTTGATCAATTCGGTTAAGCCTATCATTAGGAGTTAGGGTTTCATCATCTAATCTAGTTCTTTTTGAGGGAATTCCTAATTCATCAAACCTACGTTTTTGATAATCACTAATTTTTTTTGTCATATCTTTTTCTTTAAAATAGGAATTGCTGCCACCACCGGGATCCCAACCACCATGGCCAGCATCTATTATTACCATAAATATCACCATGATATATTATGACTCTTAGTAACAAAATATGCACATTTACAAGCTAAATTACTTTACAAAATATCTGAAATAGTGTATAATACTAATGCTATTAAAAAGATTGTCTATTATGTCCCAGTAGCTCAGTTGGATAGAGCAACGGCCTTCTAAGCCGTGTGTCGCACGTTCGAATCGTGTCTGGGACGCCATTTTAATAGCATGAATTTAGTTCGTATAAAAATACGAACTTTTTCTTTTTTTATATCAATATAGCAAAATATTGATTAAAATAGGGCAAAAATTGCTTCTACAAGCGATTGAAAAAGAAATTTGTCAATAAAGTATCAGTCAACTTATTAAATTTGACATAGCTTGATATAAATGCTATAATTAACAAAAAAGAAAGAGGAGACCTTATGAGTAAAAGAAATATCTTATTTTTAGTAGCAAATATATTAGGTGGCACATTTTTTATTTACTTTATATTAAGATTGAATAGTATTATTAAAAAATCAATCTTTGTACGTGATTTTTCTTGTTTAAGTGATGGAGATTATGTAATCTATATATTAATATTATGTTGTGTTATTTTACTTGCGAATATTTTTATCTTTTTGATTACCAAAGATGAAAAAAATTAAAATAGGGATTTAATATGAAAAACAAAAAACATCAAAAATTATATGATCATTACTAAGAAGTATTTGGTCAAGAACCAATCTTCAGTTTACAGCTTAAAAAGAATGTATTACCTAACGATATGAAACCAATTACAACTTTTGTTTTTAAACCAACTGAGGAAATGCCTTTTTGGAAGTTATGTACAATAGGTGCGAGTGATTACTTAATGCCCGAACGTGATATTGGTTGGGGTAGAAAAACTAATCGCCGTAATGAATATGTAATGTTTATTTCTAAAGAAGTAGAAATTAGTGAGTCTACTACGGAATGGCTTTCTTTAAACTCACTACTTTGGGCTACTGCTGAATATGCTTTTAATGAAAAAGATAACTTAACCGTTTCTGATTCAATAGATATGGGGCTTGATGGTAAGTATTGTGGAACCGTCTTATTACTACCAGAGATTTTAAAAACACCGAAAATTGTAAAGTGTTATATTTCCGAGCATAAATACATAAGCATTTTTCAAGTAATGTCAATAACAAAAGAACAACTTTCACAAAAACTTCGTAAAAAAGCAAATGGTGTATACTGGCTTATGGAAGAATTTTATACACATGATGATGATTATAAACTTATTTCATCAAAGCCATTTACAACCCTTTAGATTAGAAATATTTTTGAATTTAATGTTATATGAAAATAATTCGTTAAAAGTCGAACTATTTTCTTTTTTTATATTATTATATAGGAAAAAATTAATTGTAAAAATTATTTAAGAAAGCCTATATTTTTGATTTACAAAATTTGTTAGGCAAAAATAACTTATTTAACTTGCAAAAAACGATTAATTTTGATATAATAAACAAGAGCGATTTGTAAATATAAATATTTTTACAATCATAATTTAAATTGGAGGTAAATATGGCTCATTTAAGTGCAGCTGCTGTAAAGCAAATTGAAGAAATTATTGCAAGATACACAAACGAAAATACACCACTTATGATGATTTTAAGTGATGTGCAACGTGAGTATGGTTACATCCCACTAGATGTACAAGAATTAATTTCTGAAAAAACAGGTATTCCTGTTGCGGAAATCTATGGTGTAGTAACATTCTACTCATTCTTTTCATTAAAACCTAAAGGAAAATACGTTATTGGTGTTTGTTTAGGTACTGCTTGTTATGTTAAAGGTTCACAACAAGTAATCGACAAATTTGGTGAATTACTAAATATCAAACCAGGAGAAACAACAGACGATGGCTTATTTACACTTGATGCATTACGTTGCATAGGTGCTTGCGGTATTGCTCCTGCCATTTCAATTAATGGTAAAGTATATCCAAAAGTTGCAGTAAACCAAGTAGCAAGTATTATTGAAGAATATCGTCAACTAGGAGGTGCAGAATAATGATTAGAAGTGAAAAAGAATTAACTACTAAAATTGCTGATTGCACAACTAGTTTTGATGCAAAATTTGCTGGCACAAATGGCAAACGTGCAATTGTTATTTGTGGTGGAACAGGTTGTTTATCAAGTAACTCAGCAAGTATTCTTGCAAAATTCGAAGAAGCTATTATGGCTCATGATTTAAGTGACAAAGTTACTGTTAACAAAGTAGGTTGCTTTGGCTTTTGTTCACAAGGTCCTTTCGTAAAAATTTTCCCTGAAGACACTCTATATCATGGTGTTAAGGTTGAAGATGTAGAAGAAATTGTTAATACTGATTTAATAAATCATCAAATTGTGGAAAGACTACTATATGTAGATCCTATGACAAAAGAAAAAATTCAAAAACAAGATGAAATTAACTTCTACAAAAAACAAAAACGTGTTGCTTTACATGGATGTGGTTTAATTAATCCTGAAAATCTTGATGAAGCATTAGGCTATGGAGCATATAAAGGTTTACAAAGAGCCTTACATATGACTCAACAAGAAGTAGTAGACGAAGTATTAAAATCAGGACTTCGTGGCCGTGGTGGAGGAGGTTTCCCTACTGGTCGTAAATGGCAATTTGCTTTAAACCAAAATAATCCTGAAAAATATGTAGTATGTAATGGTGATGAAGGTGACCCAGGTGCTTTCATGGACCGTTCAATCTTAGAAGGTAATCCACTTGCCGTAATTGAAGGTATGGTTATAGCTGGTTATGCAATCGGTGCTCAAAATGGTTACTTCTATGTACGTGCTGAATATCCAATTGCTGTTGAAAGATTACAAATTGCAATCAACAAAGCAAGAAAAATGGGATTATTAGGTAAAAATATTTTAGGAACTGATTTCTCATTTGACGTTCACATCCGTCTTGGTGCTGGTGCGTTCGTTTGTGGTGAAGAAACTGCCTTATTAAATTCAATTGAAGGTAAACGTGGTATGCCTCGTCCAAGACCTCCATTCCCAGCTGTTAAGGGTTTATGGGGTAAACCAACAATTGTTAATAACGTTGAAACTTTAGCTTGCGTTCCTTATATCTTAAGAGAAGGTGCTGAAAAATTCGCAGAAGTAGGTACTGAAAAATCTAAAGGTACAAAAGTATTCGCATTAGGTGGTAAAGTAAATAACGTAGGTCTAGTTGAAGTTCCTATGGGTACTACTCTTCGTGAATTAATTTACGATATCGGTGGTGGTATTCCTAATGGTAAAAAATTCAAAGCTATTCAAACTGGTGGTCCATCAGGTGGATGCTTAACTGAAAAAGATTTAGATGCTCCAATTGATTACGATAACTTAGTAGCAAAAGGTTCAATGATGGGTTCTGGTGGTGCCATCGTTATGGATGAAGACAACTGTATGGTTGACGTTGCAAAATTCTATATGGAATTCATTTGTGATGAATCATGTGGTAAATGTTCTCCATGCCGTATTGGTACAAAACGTATGTTAGAAATCTTAAATAAGATTACTGCTGGTAAAGGAACATTAGAAGATTTAGATGAATTAGAAGAACTTGCAACAACAGTTACTCAAAATTCATTATGTGCATTAGGACAAACTGCAGCAAACCCAATTGTTTCAACAATGAAACAATTTAGAGAAGAATATATTGCCCATGTAGTTGACAAGAAATGTCCTGCTCATGTATGTAAGAACTTAATGCAATATTACATTATGCCTGAAGCTTGTAAGAAGTGTTCTAAGTGTGCAAGAAATTGCCCAGTAAATGCTATCTCAGGTGTACCTGGTAAAGAACCTTATGTAATTGATCAATCTAAATGTATTAAATGTGGCTTATGTATGTCTGCATGTCCATTTAAAGCAATTATTAAGAAATAGGAGACCGATATTATGGCAAAAATTAATATAAAAATCGAAGGCCAATCTTATCAAGTTGAAGAAGGCTTAACAATTTTAGAAGCAGCTAAAGAATGTGGATATGAAATTCCATCTTTATGTGCTTATAATCATGGTGAATGTAGTTTAGCTTCTTGTCGTGTTTGCTTAGTTGAAGCAACTGGTGCTAGAGGTTTAGTTGCATCTTGCGTATATCCTATTTCTGAAGGTATGGAAATTACTATTTCTTCACCTAAAGCTACTGCTGCAAGACGTGCTAGTGTTGAATTAATTCTTTCTAACCACTCAATGAATTGTCAACAATGTGACAAAAATGGTCACTGTGAATTATTATACGTAGCTCAAGTTGTTGGTGCTCGTGAAAATAAATTTGTTGGTTCAAAAACTCCAATTACAGTTGATGAAATTTCTCCATCTATTATTCGTGACACTTCAAAATGTATCTTATGTGGACGTTGCGTTAGTCGTTGTGTTGCTGCACACGGAACTGGTATTTTAGGTTTTGAAAAACGTGGTTTCTCAACAATCGTATCTCCTGCTGAAAATCGTAGTTTTGCAACAAGCCCATGTATCTTATGTGGACAATGCGTAAATGTTTGTCCTACTGGCGCATTAATGGAAAAGAGTGAAATCGATAAAGTAGACGAAGCAAGAAGAGCTGGTAAATATTTAGTTGTTCAAACTGCTCCTGCCATTCGTGCAACTCTTGGCGAAGAATTTGGTTATAAAATTGGTACTCCAGTAACTGGTCAAATGGTAGCTGCTTTAAGAAGACTTGGCTTTAATAAAGTATATGATACTAACTTTGGTGCTGACTTAACAATAATGGAAGAAGCTAATGAATTACTTGCAAGAATTAAAGATGGTGGTGTATTACCAATGATTACATCGTGTTCTCCAGGTTGGATTAATTATGCTGAATACTATTATGGAGATCAATTAGATCATCTATCAAGTTGTAAATCACCTCACCAAATGCAAGGTGCTATTATTAAATCATACTTTGCAGAAAAGAATGGTTTAAAACCAGAAGATATTTTCGTAGTTTCAATCATGCCTTGTACCGCAAAGAAATTTGAAAAAGAACGTTCTCAATTACAAAAGAATGGCATTAAAGATGTTGATGCAGTATTAACTACTCGTGAACTTGCTAAATTAATCAAACGTAGTGGTATAAATTTTGCTAAATTACCAAACGAAGAATTTGACCAAGATTTAATGGGTGAATATACTGGTGCTGGTGTAATATTTGGTGCTACTGGCGGTGTTATGGAAGCGGCTTTAAGAACAGCTTATCATGAATTAACTGGTAAAGAATATGAAGCAGTAGAATTCACTGCTGTTCGTGGTATGCAAGGATTAAAAGAAGCTACTTTAAATATTGCTGGATCAGAAATTAAAGTTGCTGTTGCTTCAGGTATGCGTAATGCCAAAGTATTAATGGATGAAATTCGTAGTGGTAAGAGCCCATATACATTTATTGAAATTATGGGTTGCCCAGGTGGATGCGTTAACGGTGGTGGACAACCATATGTTAAACCATGCTTCTTACCTAATGAAGATAACAATATCTTAGACACATACAAAGAAAAACGTGCTCAAGCATTATATTCTGAAGATGAACGTCAAAAGGTACGTCAATCTCATAACAATAAACAAGTACAAAAATTATATAGTGATTTCCTAGGAAAACCTAATTCTCATAAAGCTCATGAATTATTACATACAACTTATGTATCTAGAGAAAGATTTCCAAAAAATAAATAACTAAATAAAATTGAATTAAAATAGCGGCATTAGCAATTAATGTCGCTTTTTTGCAATACTAAAAATTACATTGACATAATAAAATATCTTGAATAACATAAGGGGAGATATTAATATGTTGATGATTGTTACAAAACTTTTAGGTGGACTTGGTACTTTTTTATTAGCTTTTAAACTATTAACCGAAAATATTGAAAAAATAGCTAGTGATAAATTAACAAAATTATTAAAGAAGACAACTAAAAATAGGATATTAGGTGTAATTGTTGGTACTATAATTACTGCTTTACTACAAAGTTCTACCGCAACAACGGTTATGGTGGTTAGTTTTGTAAATGCAGGGGTACTTGATTTATTTCAAGCAACTTCAATAATAATGGGGGCTAACATTGGTACAACTATAACTGCTCATATTGTGGCTTTAGATAGCGTTGATATTGGTAACTATTTAGCTACTTTTGTTGGGGTTGGAATGATTTTAAATATGATATTTGAAAAGCCCAAAATAAAGAATTTAGGAATGGCTTTAGTAGGATTTGGCTTAATCTTTATTGCTTTATATCTAATGAAAGATGCGATGGTAAGTTTACAAGATGATTATCGCTTTGTTGAACTTTTAACCAAAATTAACAATCCTTTCATCCTATTAGTGCTTGGCGCATCAATCACAATTGCTTTACAAAGTTCAGCCGCTGTTACCACCATTTTAATTTCAATGATTGCATCAGGCATTACTATTGGTAATGGAGTATTACCTAATGCACCCCTATTTGTTATCTTAGGTAGTAACATTGGTACTTGTCTAACCGCCATTGTATCATCAGCATCCGCTTCTGTTAATGCCAAAAGAGCCGGTCTTATTCATTTATTATTCAATGTCTTTGGTAGTGTAATTTTTATGAATATTCTACTGATTTGGAAAAACTTTATCAACGACACACTTGGTAGAATGGTAAGTGATCCATCTAGCCAAATCGCTATTTTCCATACTTTATTTAATGTAATATCAACTTTAATTTTCTTACCATTTATCAGCCAATTTGTAAAGATTTCGACAATTTTAGTAAAAGATAAAGTAAATACTAAATAAATTAAAAATGAACCATAAATAAATAATAGATAACAAAGATTCCTACTATTAACAAGTAGGAACCTTTGCATTTTAGCACATTTATGGTATAATATTACTGGAGGTAGACGATGATAGAAATAAGATATGCCTTTATTGATAAAGTAGATAAACTTGATATTAACGTATTACCTACAGAAGTTATTGATCATATAAATAGTATAAAAAATGAATCAAGAAGAAATCAATCGCTTGCTTGTTGGTCTTTATTAAATAAACTTGTATATAGTTACTATAATAAAAACCTATGTGATGTACCATTTAGATATCAAGAAAATGGTAAACCGCTATTTGATGATTTTTTTGTTTCCCTTGCACATAGCCATAACATTGTTTGTTGTGCTCTAGCCTGTGAAGAAGTGGGAATTGATGTTGAAAGGGTGCGCATACTTGAGCATTTTGAGAACTTAGTTGATAAAATGTGTTATAATAAGGGTGAAATAAGTGTAAAAGAGTTTATTTCTTATTTTGTAAAAAAAGAAGCGAAAATAAAAAAAAGTGGTCAAAGATTAGGATTACAACGCAACAATCTTGATTTAGACACTGATGATGTTGGCATAAAAGAAATTGTGAATAATAACTTTGAATACTATGAACTTGCTTATTACCCTAATAAAGAAGTAAATATAGAAGAAATGGAGATATAATAATGAAAAATATTAAAAGATTATTTGTTGTAATATCAATAGTACTATTAGCTTTCATTGGAACTAGTTGTGAAGAAAATTGTAGTTTTACCCCTAATCCAGGTGACTATGATCCTTCAACTTTTGATGATTTTGCCGATAATGTTTTTAAAATGCTAGTTGGTAATGATGAATTAACTTTGAATTATTACTTTGAAAATCCTGAAAATTTTGGGCTATCTCATAATGAACCAAGTTTACCTACACCTAACGTTACAAGTGGATACAGTGTATTACTTATCAATTATATATTAGGGAAAGTAAATGGCTATAAATATGAAGATCTAAATGATGATCAAAAAATGACGTATAACCTAATTATGAACATCATTGATAACGTAAATAGTAAAACATCAGAGATGAGTTATCTTAGTAATAATTACCTAGGTTCTTACCTTGGTTATCAAGCTCAATTACCACTTTTATTATCAGAATATAAATTTAGAACTAAATTAGATGTTGATAATTATTTAAAATATTTAGATTTAGTACCTGAAACATTTCAAAAATACCTTGATTTTGAAGTTGAAAAGGCAGATCACGGTTATGGCATGAGTGATTTCGTTATTGATAAAGTTGTTCACCAATGTGAAGAGTTTATCAATGCAGCCGGAACTGGTAACCACTTTATGATTACAACCGTAAATAAAAAAATTGATGAATGTAATTTCTTAACCGATGAAGAAAAAGAAGCATATAAGAATGCTAATATCGAAAAAGTTAATGGCCCATTAATTAGTGGTTATAAACTTGTTCAAGATGAGTTACCAAAATTAAAAGGTAGATCAACTAATGATATGGGACTTGCTTATTACTATGATTCAAAAGGTAACCCAATTGGTAAAACTTATTATGAATTAGATTTCCAAGAAACTGTTGGTTATAAAATTAGTTTAGTAGACGCTGAAAAATATGTTGATGATTTATTAAAGTATTATGAACAAGAATTAGTTAAATATCGTAACCTCTATTTAACTAATGAAGAATTTAAAGCTAATTGTGATAGTTATCAATTAATGGATAAAACTCCGGAAGAACAACTTGCTTACTATCAAACAGTTATTGGTAAATATTTCCCTAGCCTTAATTATCAACCAGAAATTGTAGTCAAATTTATTGACAAGGCAATGGAAGAACACTTTAGTCCAGCAGCCTATATGACAAGTGCCATTGATAACTTAGAAAAAGAATACATTTATCTAAATGGCTCAAGTGTTTTAACCGATGGTGTTTATAAATATAATTATTTATATACAACTTTAGCTCATGAAGGGTTACCTGGCCATTTATATCAAAATGTGTATTTTAAGAGTACCGATGCTAATCCACTGCGAAAAGTTTTAAAATCTTCAGGATACAGTGAAGGTTGGGCAACTTATGCGGAGATATTCAGTTATGAATTCTTAAGAGGCGAATATATGGATGAATTCATTGACTACTTAATATTCCAAGATGAATATACAGGCGCAATGTATTGTAGATTAGATATGGGAATTAACTATGATGGTTGGACGCTTGAAGAAGCAGGAGCTTTCATTAAAAAGTACGTTCCTCAAGTAACGAATGAAGCAATTAAAGCAACTTATGAACAATTAATTGAAGTACCTAATAATATGCAAACATACTTCTTTACTTACTTCAAAATAAAAGATTTAAGAACTTATGTAATGAATCTAACTTCTAGCACAAGAGAAAACTTTGACTACATTACATTCCATAAATATATTCTTGATTGTGGTCCTGCTCCACTAAGATTTGTCGAAGAATATGTAAAATCAAAATATGAATAAAATACTAATGACTTGCTAAAATAATAAAAATTTAGTATAATAATCAAGTAAAAAATATTATTAATAATTTTAAGGAGTATTAAAATGAACGCAAATTTAGAACGTTTAAGTGAAAATTCTGTAAAACTTACAGTAGAAGTAAGTGCTGAAGAATTTGATAAAGCTTTAGACTTAGCTTTTGAAAAAGTTGTAAAAGAAGTAAAGGCTGATGGTTTTAGACCTGGTAAAATGCCTAAAAATATCTTTATCCAAAGATTTGGTTGGACATCATTATATAATGAAGCAATTCAATATGCTTTTGAAGAAACATATCCTCTAGCATTACAACAAACTAAAGTATATCCAACTGCTGAACCAAAAGTAGACCTTGATTTTGCTAGTTTAGAAAAAGGCAAGAGTTTCACTTACACTGCCGAAGTTGATGTATGGCCAGAAGTTCATCTTGGCGAATACAAAGGCTTAAAAGTAAAACCTTTATCAACTAGAGTAACTAAAAAAGACGTTGAAGCTGAAATCAAACATATGCTTGAAAGTAAAGTTGAAAATGTTATTAAAGATGGACCAGCTGAAAATGGTGACACAGTCGTAATCGATTTTGAAGGATTCGTTGATGGTGTTCCATTTGAAGGTGGAAAAGCTGAAAATTATCAATTAGAACTTGGTTCAAAAGCCTTTATCCCTGGTTTTGAAGATCAACTAATTGGTGCTAAATCAGAACAAGACGTTGAAGTAAATGTTACTTTCCCTAAAGACTATCATGCAAGTCTTGCCGGAAAAGCCGCATTATTCAAAGTAAAAGTACATGAAGTAAAAGGTAAAGAATATCCTGAACTTACTGATGAATTAGTAAAAGAATTAGAAATTGAAAATGTTAATACAGTAGAAGAATATCAAAACTATGTAAAAGAAGATTTAAAGAAACGCAAGAGCGTTGCGGCTGAAAATCATCTTGTTACAGGATTAGTTGATGCAGTGTGCAAAAACTCATATGCTGATTTTCCTGAATCACTAATCAAATCTGAAGTTGAACATCAAGTAAACAATGTTGAAATGCAAGCAAAACAATATGGTATGCCTGTTGAAATGTTACTTCAATACAGTGGGGTTGCATCAATGGATGAATTCAAGAAATCTGCTGAAGAACATATTCGTAAAGCATTCTTAGAAGAATTAGTACTTGAAAAGATTATGGAACTTGAAAACATCGAAGCAAGTCAAGAAGAAATCGAAAAAGAATATCAAACTCTTGCTAATGTTTCTGAAAAAGACGATGAAAAAGCTAAAAACGATAAAGTTAACGCTGTAAAGAAACAATACAAAGTTGGTCAAGTTGCATATAAAGTTAAAGCTGATAAAGTTATTGAAATCTTAAAAAAGAATGCAGTAACAAAAGAAGCTAAAGAAGAAACTAAATAATTTGTCGATTTTTCAAATTTAATATTAAACATAAAAAAGTAAAATCGCTCCATAATAATTATGGAGCGTGATTACTATATATGGGAAAAACTAAATATTGTTCGTTTTGCAACAGTGAAATAAACATTCACAATCTAGGAATAGAGGGCTTAAATGCCTGTATTTGCTTTGATTGTTTAGAATTATATCATAACTTGGTTGAATTTGAAGAACAAGAAAGATCAAATAAACACTTACGAGAAAAGATTAGTTGTAAAGATTTAACCCCTAAAAAGATCTATAATGAACTTGATTTAGAAGTAATTGGTCAAGAACATGCTAAGAAAATATTATCAGTGGCACTGTATTCGCATTATCTAAGAATAAAACACCCGGAAGCTAACCTAAATAAATCTAATATCTTAATGATTGGACCAACGGGAGTTGGTAAAACATTGCTTGCTAAAACTATGGCCAAAATCATCAATGTTCCAATAGCTATTTGTGATGCGACCGTTTATACCCAAGCGGGTTATGTCGGTGAAGATGTTGAAAATATCTTATTGCGACTAATTCAAAACGCAGATGGCGATATTAGACTTGCGGAAAAAGGGATTGTCTTTATTGATGAGTTTGATAAACTTGCTAGAAAAGGCGAAAATCCATCAATAACTAGAGATGTATCTGGTGAAGGTGTTCAAAATGCCTTGTTGAAGATTATCGAAGGTAATGTTGTAAATGTTCCACCACAAGGGGGAAGAAAACACCCATACCAAGAATGCTTACAAATCGATACCTCAAACATCTTGTTTATTTGTGCAGGTGCGTTTGATGGCCTTGATGGAAGAAAGAAATATAGTGTAGGGTTTGACTCTAAAATAGTTAATGAATCTGAATTAGATATTGAAAAAATTCGTAAATTTGGAATTATCCCTGAATTACTAGGTAGACTTCCGGTTATTGCTAAACTAAAAGACTTAACCAAAGAAGAGTTAAAATTAATTTTAACTAAACCTAGTAATGCCATTACTAAACAATATCAACAACTATTTGCAACTAATAATGTTGAACTTTCTTTTATGGAAGACGCAATTGATTATATTGCGGAAGTAGCCATAAAAGAAAAAACGGGTGCTAGATCACTTCGAAAAATAATTGAAGATTTGATGCTTGATACGATGTTTGAATTACCATTTAACGATGGAACTAAAAAAATTACTATACAAAAAGGACAAATAATTAAAGAAAAAAATCATTTAATAGATGCTTAAATAGTATCAGAAAGGAGCCAAAATGTTTAATCGTACTGATATTGTAGATGCTCAATTACCAGGAGTTGTGGTAAGTGATATAGTACCACTACCAAGTAATGGATTAAGAGCAGATTTTGCTATCGATAGCGACATTAAGGCATTGAAAAATGCTGAACAATATAAAAATTATGTAGTATTATTAATTCCAAATTATAGTACTCGTAATAATAAAAACGAAGTAGTACTTTATTATAATGTAGGAATTGTGGCAAAAATCATTTTAAATATGACTAGTCCCAATGGTACAAGAAGAGTAAAATTCCAAACAATTGTACGTTGCAAGATTAATAGTATTGATAATACTAGTGGTAGTTGTTTAGTTGATTTTGTGACTTTACCATCAACTAGTTCAGATACTATGAAAAATGATGCAACCTATGATTTAATAAAGAAATTCTTAACTGAAAATAATATAGATAGTGTTCTTAAGAAAGATGGTATAAACATTAATAATACTGAACTTTCATATGATGAAATTTCAGATATACTTGTACATAATCTTGATTTAAATCGCGACACTAAATTACGTTATTTATTAGAAGATAATGTTACTACTCGTTTAACTTATTTATTAGAAGATCTATATAAAGAACAAATGTTCAAAGAATTAGAAATTAAAATTGATAATGAAGTAAAACGTAGTATTAATGAATCACAAAAAGAGTATTACCTTCGTGAAAAAATGAAGGCAATTCAAGAAGAACTTGGTGAAAAAGCTAAACGTGAAACTGAAATTGATGAAATCCGTAAAAAGATTAAAGAAGCAGGTATGCCAAAATCAATTGAAGAAAAAGCGATGACAGAATTAAATCGTTATGTTTCAATGCCAGGCAGTTCACCAGAATCTGGGGTTATTAGAAAATACCTTGATTTTATGATTGATTTACCTTGGAGTAAACAATCAGTTGATTCAGAAGATATTAATCTTGCAAAAGCGGAATTAGACCGAGAACATTATGGTTTAGATATGGTAAAAGAACGTATTTTAGAATATCTTGCCGTAAAAATTATGAGTCATAAAAATCCTCAAACAATTCTTTGTTTAGTAGGTCCTCCCGGAGTAGGTAAAACTTCACTTGCCAAAAGTATTGCGAAAGCTTTAAATAAATCATTTGTAAAACAAGCACTTGGTGGTGTCAAAGATGAATCTGAAATTAGAGGACATCGTCGTACATACCTTGGCGCATTACCAGGTCGTATATTACAAGGGATGGTTAAAGCAGGTACTAATAATCCAGTATTCTTATTAGATGAAATTGATAAGATGTCAAGTGATTATAAAGGCGATCCAACTAGCGCAATGTTGGAAGTATTAGATTCTGAACAAAACAAATACTTTAGTGATCACTATTTAGAAGAACCATATGATTTATCAAATGTTTTCTTTATTGCCACCGCAAACTATCTAGACAATATTCCTGCCCCACTTAGAGATAGATTAGAAATTGTTGAAGTATCTAGTTATACTGAATATGAAAAATTTGAAATTGCTAAACGTCATTTATTAAAGAAACAATTACTTAATAATGGTTTAGATGAAGCATACTTTAGTATAAGTGATCAAGCAATCTATCGTATAATTCAAGAATACACCCGTGAAGCTGGGGTTCGTGAATTAGAAAGAATGTTGGGTACTATTATTAGAAAAGCCATTAAGAATATTCTTATGAATCATGTTGAACGTGTAGATATTGATGTTGACAATTTAGAAGAATATCTTGGTAAACCAAAATATACTTACAATGCAAATGATGACTTAGATCAAGTTGGAGTAGTAACTGGTCTTGCCTACACACAATTTGGTGGTGACACTTTACAAGTTGAAGTAACCCACTATAAAGGTGATGGAAGACTCGTATTAACTGGTAAACTTGGTGATGTCATGAAAGAATCAGCTCAAGCTGCCTTAAGTTATGTTAAATCAAATGCGGAAAAATTTGGCATTGATTGTGATGAATTCAAAAAATCTGATATTCATATTCATGTACCAGAAGGAGCTGTACCAAAAGATGGTCCATCAGCTGGTGTAACAATTGCAACTGGTATCATTTCAGCCTTTACTGGTCAAAAAGTTGACCATAACGTTGGTATGACAGGTGAAATCACTTTAAGGGGTAGAGTACTTCCAATTGGTGGTTTACGTGAAAAATCAATTGCGGCACACCGAAGTGGATTAAAAACAATCTTAATACCAAAAGATAATGTTAAGGACTTAGAAGAGATCCCCGTAAGCGTTAAGAATAGCTTAAATATCATACCAGTAGAAACCGTAGATGATGTTGTTAACCATGCAATAATTGCTAAATTTACAAAATAATTATTAAATTACTAGAAATATTTTTGAAAATGTGCTATAATAAGTCAAGTAGTATTGAATATATAGAAAAATAACGTATAGGAGGCCACATATTATGCAATGGTTCGATTATTTACTATTAGTTATATCTTTATTTTTGATTATGATAATTGTTTTACAAACATCTAAAGAAAATGCTTCTAGTGCTTTTTCTGGTGAAAAATCATCTGTTCAAAAACAAAGGGGAGCTGAAAAAGTAATTAACAATATAACAACAGTGCTTTCAATAGCTTTCTTTGTTGTAGCTATTTTAGCTGTTATATTAAGATAATTAAAAAATAAGAGGGCTATTGTTTTTAATAGTCCTTTTTATTTTCCAAAGGGGTGAGAAAAATGCGCGAAAAAATTTTAAAACTATTACAAAGTGACTCATACCATCCAATGGTTGCCAACCAAATATTTCAATTGTTGAATCTAAAAGATAGTAAAGAATTTACCCAATTAGTAAAAACCTTGAATCAATTAGAAGATGAAGGAGAAATTACTCACAATAGTAGAGGTGAATATGCAACATTTGAAAAACTTAATCTTGCGAAAGGTATCATTGATGTAAAAGATGGTGGTTATGCTTTTGTTGATACTGATTTAGGCGGTATATTTATTAAATCCGATAATATAAATGGAGCAATCACTTACGATGAAGTACTTGTCGAATACTATTTAGATAACCTTGGTAGATACGAAGGAAAAGTTGTTAAAATAATTAAACGCAACACCCGTGTAATTATTGGACCAGTATCTAGATTAAGACAAAAAGCAATTGTTAGAAGTATTGATTCAAAAATTAAACTGTTAGTATTTATTAAAGAAAAAGATTTAAAAAAAGCTAAAGTTAACGATATCGTTAAAGTAGAAATTACCGAATACTTTCCTAATATGACCGCAGATGGTAAAGTTGTTGAAGTGTATGGTAACAAACACTTACCAGGACTTGACATAACTAGTATGGTATTATCTAGCGGGGTACCAGTTGAATTTCCTGAGGATGTAAAAAAAGAAATAAAAACAATACCTAATAAAATTGATAGTGAAGCAATTTTACAAAAAAATCCTAAAATAAGAGATTTGCGTGATAAACTAATAATTACTATTGATGGTGATGATGCCAAAGATTTAGATGATGCGATAAGTTTAGAATATAATGATAGTGGTAACTATCATTTAGGGGTTTATATTGCGGATGTAAGTCACTATGTACAAGAAAAAAGTCCCTTAGATACCGAAGCTTTAAATAGAGGTACAAGTGTATATCTACCAGATAGGGTAATTTCAATGTTACCAAAAGAATTATCTAACGGAATTTGCTCATTGAATGAAAAAGTTGATAGACTGGTAATGGCTTGTGAAATGGAAATTGACCATGATGGTAAAATAATAAATCATGATATCTTTGAAGCTATTATTAACAATAAACACCGCATGACTTATTCTAATGTAAACGCAATGCTTGAAGATAAAAATCAAGCAATTCGTGATGCTTATTTTGATATTTACCCAATGTTAAAACAAATGAATGAACTTGCCAAAACCCTTAGAAATAAAAGAATAAAAAGAGGTTCATTTGAATTTGAATCACTTGAACCAAGATTAATCTTAGATCAAAATGGTAAAGTAGTTGATATTGTTTTAAGAAAACAAAGAAGTGCTGAAAAACTAATTGAAGAATTTATGCTTGCGGCAAACGAAACGGTTGCGGAAGCCATGACTTGGCTTAATGTACCTTTCATATACCGTGTTCATGAAGAACCAAGTGATGAAAAAATAACTAAATTACTTGAAACCTTAGACTTATTCGGCTATAATGTAAAAATAAAAAACAAAAAAGCAATGCCTAAAAAACTTCAAGAAGTATTACTTAGTTTAGAAAACGATGAAGAAAAAGATAGTGAAGAACTATCTAAAGATATTATTATTAACCAAATGATGATACGTAGTATGTCAAAAGCTAAATATCAAGAATACAATATTGGTCACTTTGGTCTAGCAAGTGAATGCTATACCCATTTTACTTCACCAATTAGAAGATATCCTGATCTTTTAGTTCACCGTCTTGTTAAACAATTTATGTTAGGAGAAGATGAGGTAACAGTAACTTCACCAGTTGAATATTTTGCTAGTAAAGTAAACTATGCAAGTATTCAATCAAGTAAAACTGAAAAACGGGCTGAAGTATTAGAACGTGATTGTGTTGATTACAAGAAAGTTGAATATGCAAGTAGATTTATTGGTACTATTACTTCAGGATTACTTACCTCAATTACTAACTTTGGAGTATTCATTACTCTAGATAATTCAATTGAAGGATTAGTAAAATATGCCGATATGCAAGATGATTATTACGATGTTGACGATAAATTTGGTAGAATTGTTGGTGAAAGAAATCACAAAGTATATCAAATAGGTGACCGTTTAACCGTTAAAATTGTCAGTGCTAATCTAGAAAAAAGTGAGATTAACTTTAAAATTATCAAGAAGGAGGACTAAAATGGCCACAGATGCGATAAAAATTGTTGCGCAAAACAAAAAAGCAAGTCATGACTATTACATTTTAGAAACCTATGAATGTGGAATTGTTTTAACCGGAACAGAAATAAAAGCCATAAGAGTTGGCAAAGTAAACCTTCAAGATAGTTTTTGCACGATAAGAAATAATGAAATGTTTGTAAATGGTTTAAACATTTCAAAATATGAAATGGGTAATATTTTTAACCATAAACCTGATCGAACCCGTAAATTACTATTACACAAAAAAGAAATAATTAAAATTCATTCAAAAATTCAAAAAGAGGGTTATACTTTAGTACCCCTTAACATAACCTTAAAAAATGGACTTGCAAAACTAAATATTGGTCTTGCGAAAGGTAAAAAACTTTACGACAAACGTGAAGATATGAAACAAAAAGCCGAAGAAAGAGAATTGAGAAAATATTAACATGAAAAAATATGAAGAATTTATAAATGCCTTACAATATGTTGACCAAGGCGATAATAAAAGTGCATATGATAAATTAACAGAATTAATAAATGATAATTTAGAACTTGAAAATAAAACATTATATTATGATGCTTTATATGCAAGAGCATCACTTGATATTGCAAATTTAAATTTACACATCGATGATTCAATTGAAGATTTAAAAATTCTAATTGCTAACCGTACAAGATATGTTAAAGAATCTTATTCTCTTGCTACTCTTGTTTATGATCACTTAGAAATGCCAGATGAAGTTATTGAATATGGCACTAAAGCTTTAGAACTTGATGCGCCATTTACTAGCGAAATAGCTTATGCGCTTGCTAAAGCATATGCTAGTAGAGGCACTAAAAGCTCATATCTAGAAGCTTTAAAATACATTGATACTTGCATTGATAATGCCGATGAAGAATTAAACAATGTTGTTGATTTCCTTATTTGCAAAACTGATATTTTAATATCATTAAACTTAACCGATCAAGCACTTAGCTTAATTGATGAAATGATGGCAAAACATGGGGCAAGTGAAACTTTGTATTACCTAAAGTCTAGAGCCTACTACTGTAAATATGATGAAGATCCGGTTGCCAATAAAGAATATCTTGATATAGCAATTGATAACTTAAAAATATGTTTACAATATGATGAAAAAGATTTACTTGCAATTTCTTTGTTAGTTGAACTATATACTATAAAAAAAGACAAAGACAGAGCCTTTGAATTAATCGATAAACTTGATGATGGAAATCATACTGAATATATTGTTCTAGAAAAAGCTAAATTCTATGATGAAGTTGGTGAATATGAAGAAGGAAGAGACTTAGTATTATCTTTTGACAAATACCAAGATAATTGGAAATTAGTTTATACCCTTGGTGTATTTAACAAAAAACTAAACAATTTAGAAGAAGCTAGAAAATATTACAAACAAGCATTAGAAATGTCACATGAAAACTTTATTGCTTCAGACATCATTGATATAAATATTGAACTAAATGATGAACTAGATTCTAATGCGATGTTATTAAAACTTGCAAAAGAAAATCCAGAAGGGGTAATTTTTTACCAATTAGCTGAAAATTCTTTTAGACTTGGTACACCAATTAAAAAAGTACTAAATTACTACGATAAAGCTCATGAATTAGGTTATCTTACTGATATTGAATATATTGATGTTTTATCAGACTATGAAAAGCCTGATAAAACGATAACAAAGATTATCAAAAAGTATGACCGTAAGAAAACATACCCATTACTTCCAGTTTGGTGTAAAAAGAAGATGGCAGTTAGATATTTATATGGCGAAAATGGCATTAAACAAAATATCAAAAAAGCCATTATTAAGTTATTTGAATGTAGACAAGAAATGCCTACTAATACTTGTGTAAATGCTATTTTAGGACGTGGCTTTGAACTAAAGAAAAACTTTAGTTTAGCTCATAAAATGTATGATATGGCATACCAACTAATTGAACAAGAAACTAAGCCAAGTTGTGATTGTGCTTATAGTTACTATGCTCACTCTTTAATTGAAGGAGTTGGCGTTAAACAAGATGTTGAAGAGGCTAAATCAATTATTTTAAAAGCTGTTCAAAAATTCAAGAAATTCATTTGTTCACATACTGCCTATTACTATGCTTACTTTGCATTACAAGGTGATGAAAAATTTGACATCAGCAAAGCTTATGAATTACTAAGTTTTGACTATCCATTTGTGCGTTTTGACATTTCAAGAATTGTATATTTAACTAAATTAGAAGAAAAATTAAGAATAAGAAGTAAAAAATTAAACAATTTATTAGCCGATGGTAAAGACGTATATGACAAAAAAGAATGGAAGTATTACCGTAAAGCTATTACTGAAGATTGCCCAAAACCATATTGGCGCAACATTTAATCATTATTCTTTAACTCATTAACCTCTCTTCTAAGCTTTCTGACCTCATTCTTTAAAGCCTCATACTCCTCTTGAGTTGGGGATGCACTCTGTTGTGCAGCAATCGTTAACATGATTTGACCAAGTTGTTCAAACCAATTTCCAAGGGCATTAAGGGCTCCCGTGTTTAGAAAAGATGATATAATATAAGCGATAATTGTTGCATATAGACTATATTCATAAGGAGGAATACTATCTAACCATTTTGATAGGGCTGTGATAGTTTCTTTTAACTCATCAAATTCAGTGTTCAAAATTATTCCTCCTTTATTTATTTTACGAAAGGATTTAATAAAATATGAAAGTAGTTAAAAAACAAACAAACAGTAAGCTTTGTTATATTTGTGGTATTGAAAATGAATTTGGCCTAAAAGCACCTTTCTATGAAATGGAAGATGGATCAGTAATTAGCATCTTTAAATACAAAGAAATCCACCAAAGTTATCCGGAAAGAGTACATGGTGGACTTATCACTGCGATGTTAGATGAAATAGCTGGTAGAGCTATTTGGGTAACTGAACCAGAAACTTGGGCTGTAACTACTGAACTAAATGTCAAATTTAGAAAAGTTGTTCCTTACGATGTTACTCTAAAAGCGGTTGGTAAAATTATCAAAAACACTCATCGTGCTTTTGTTGGCGAAGCTAAAGTGTTAGATATGGATGGTAATACGCTTGCGGAAGCGGTAGTAACATACTTAAAGTTGCCACTATCAAAAATTGCAACTAGCACCAATGCTCATGAAGATGTTAACATTTATCTTCCAGATGATGTAACCGAAATTGATTAATCCCCCTAACGGGGAATATGCAATCGTGGCGGAATAGGTAGACGCGCTACTTTGAGGGGGTAGTGTTTGTACAAACGTGTGAGTTCGAGTCTCATCGATTGCACCATTAATTGAAATCGATTAGTCTTCTGAGTAAGGCTAATTTTTTTGCTTTTAGAGGTGATTTGAGTCATTTTTGGCTGAAATGCCTTATTTTCTTATGTAAATATGAAACTTTTGTTCGAAATACTATGGAAGGCTTAACACGGAAGTAAACCAGTAGTTCTTAGGGGACTCGAACCATTAAGAATTAATGGTGGAGATAAATGAAAAAACGTGGTATAATTATAATAATTTAAAATAATTGATTGTATGATTACAAAAGAACAATTAGAAGAATCTATTGATAAATATAAACTAGTGAAGAAATTAGGAATAATTGAAAAAGATATAACAGAAGTAGCTATATTTGATCTTTTGGGCATTCTACTAAACTATATAATAATTATGATTGTGTTGATAATAAGTTTCCTTTAAATCAATCTTAAGTATTTTCCATTGATGATTATAAATATGCATATATATCTGAATCAAAAGCTGCAATAGAAAACTTTGAATAGGTATAAAGAATATGTAAAAAGCCAAATTAGTATATGAACTAATTTGGCATTGTTGAAACTTTAATGAAAAAATTAAATTCGTTTGCTTAATGCGAGTACAATTTTAGTAGATGAAGAATAAAGCATAGGATTATCGTGTTTATGAAATTGTTTAAGATACCAACTTTATTAAAGATTTTTCAGCGAAAAAATTATGTATCTATTGGAGACTAACAACTGATAATAGACATTACTATTATTTATTACTTCACTTGCATATGAAAAAGTATAGGTAAAATACTTACCTAAACTATTAAAAATATATTACATGATGAAAGAAAAATAATGATTTTACCTAGAATAAACACAAAACCTAGAAAAAAATATATTAATTGGAGTCCACATATTAGATTACTTGCAGATAAACCTGTAGCAATGTATAATTATTCATTTTTAGATTTATTTGAAGGTAATAATTAAATTATAAAAAGATAACTAAACTAGATTCAGTTAAATTGAGAGAGTTTTGTTTAAGCTTGATGATGCGATTGATAAAAAATGATTGCAGTTTACAAAAAATAGTGTATATTTACTATTAATGAACATATAATAATATAAAAATATAAAAACATAAAAATCACTATTTATAAATAGTCCAATTATAATAATTTAACATAAAACATACAAAAGTTTATATTAATAATCAATTAATTGAAATTTTAATAATTCTGTGTTATAATATTATCGGTTATGAGAGGAGTTGATTAAGAATGGATAAATATAAAGTTTTTGATGTGTGCGATTATATTTTACATATCAGTCCTATGACCCCTAAAAGATTACAAAAAATGCTATATTTTTGTTATTCGTTTTATTTAGCAGCAAATAATAAAAGTGGCTCAGCACTTGAAAATAAACTTTTTGAAAACCAATTTGAGGCATGGATTCATGGACCAGTAATACCTATAGTATATAGAAAATATGCTGATTATGGTATGGCTGAAATTAGTTGTGAAGAATTGGAAAATGACGTTATTGATGTGTATGATAAAAAATTCTTATCTAATATAGTTAATGGTTTGAGTAAATACACAACATACCAATTGGAAATGATTTCTCATAATCAAGAACCATGGAAAAAAGCTAGAGAAAAATATGATTTTGATGAAATTAGTAAAGAAAAATTAGATGATTTGCTAATTTTTAAATGCTTTTCAAAATTGGTGAAAAATGGGTAAAAATAAGAGAAGTAAGAATACATTTAAATTCAAGGGGCTATCTTCCAGTAATGAAGAATCGAAAATAGAGTTTAAATTTCATCAGTTTGCGTTTACTTCAATTAAAATTGACGGTTTTAGTAATTTTTATAAGAATTCAGAAGAGGCACATAAAAAACTTTCAGTTATTTTTGGAAAAATTATTCCAACCATACATGGTAAGAGATTTTCTCAAATTCAATTTGACTCTCAATATCATTTTCATAAAATTGATGATATGGAACAAAATATGCTATATAAGAGAATAATTAGAGAATTGGCAAAAAAGGAATACCCAAATATGAATCCTAGTAATAGAGATGAATATGTTAACCAATACTTTTTTGATTCTGAAAATATTTATCAAATAGGTGTTCAAGGAGTGGATTGTACAAGAATAGTAGGTATATTAAATGATAATATTTTTGAAGTTATTTTCTTTGATATTTATCATATGATTTATCCAAATAAGAATTATAATGAGAGCGATTTATCAAAATATAAATACTCTCCATTTTTAGAAAAGAGGGTGAAATAATGAATAACGAATATATTCCCTTATATTTTCCTGGATTTGAAAATTACCCTAAAAACAAATCTGAATTAATTATTGGATTAGAAGATAAAATTAAATATTGTGAGTCTAATAAAGAAAAAAAAGAAATGAAAGTAATAGGAGAAAAAATAAAATCAGGATTAAAATGGTTAAAAGATTCTGTTAAGGACAGAGATATTCCAAGTCTTAAAGGATTAGATTATTATCGATTAGGAGTAACATACAATAATGTTTTTTCAGTTCAAGTTTGGAGCAGAATAAACGAAAAAGAAAAAATTAGTTACAAGAAAAAAATTATTTTAATATCTAAAGAATAAAAATTTATAACGAAAAATAATGACTAGACAGAAAATTATAATGTTTATAAAAAACTATAGAAAATAAAAAGCAAAAAGAAGTAATAGAACACCGATATTTGGTTTTGGACTGATGTTTGTCAAGTAGACAGACAGATAATAAAGATAAAAATTTATGCCGATAATGCTTGGTTTCGATATTTCATCGGAGCCAAGCATTTTAATTTGGCTTGAAATCTCTTGTTATTATAAAATTCAATATAATCTTTTATAGATTGAATAAAATTTGCTATCACATACAAAGTAAAATTGTAAATATAATGCAGTATTTATATCAAAATATTGTTTGTGTATACAATTTAGTGTACATTGGCAACAAAAAATTCATTAAATTCTTGCACTAATTGTCAAAATATGGTAGAATACATTTACAAATAAATATTTATTAAGCTTGTAGTGGGGGAACACTCTTAAAAAATAACATAATGCGGCTAAAATCTCCCTATATATAGGAAGATTTTTTTACTATATGAAAAACATAGCTTTTGAATAAAAATGTTGGGAAATGCATATGAAAGGATAATCGATTAAGTGAAAATAGAAGATAAAATCGAACATATATTTAAGTATACAGATATTTATGGTGCTAAGAGAATTCTTGAAACTAACACTATTCTTTTAAAAACACCTAATCAATTCAACGATCCGAATGATTGTGACTTTTCATTTACAAATGAAGATTCTAGAAAGGCATTTGAATTAGCACAAGAGTATTATTGTCTTTTAACATTAAAAGATATAATTGAAAAAGAAGGACCTCGTATTAAAAAATCACAACAACCAATAATTGATTGTGTTAATGGCGTATTTAAAGCACAAAAATCTATTATATCTAAGACTCATGTGTTTGATTCTAATCCAGTGTTTTGGAAAATGATAAAAACGAAAATTAATAAAATCGATGAATATAAAGAAAAGATGGAGAGTGCATATGAGCAATATGTCACTAAAACGAAAGAAGTACTTCAAGAAGCTAGAAAAAGTGTTTATGTTGGATGTTTTTCCAAAAGACCAGATTCAACGCTTATGTGGGCTCATTATGCTGACAATTTTAAAGGAGTATGCATTGAATGGGAAATACTTAGATCATCAAACAGTGATTTTATATTTGATGTGATTTACTCAAAGAAAAAACCACATATTGATTTATTAAAGTATATAAAAATTTATTTAGGTTATGAGTTTACTGGTGATAAGTTTGATGCAAATAACCAGGAGATTAGAGAAAACCTAAAGAAATTAATTATTACAAAAGGAACGGACTGGGTCTATGAAAAAGAAATAAGATTTGTTATTGAAAAAGGAAAAATAAATCCTGGAACTGTAGATGAACTTGGTAATGGAAGAGCTCTTTATCATATGATGACCTTTCCTAAACGAGTATATCTTGGTGAGAAAATAAGCAAAGAAGATGAACAAGATATCCGCAAAATTTGTGAAAGATATCCTTACTGTGAGGTAGTTAAGACACGTCATAGTTATGATAAATTTGATATAGAAATTGATTGTGAAACTAAACCTGTTATGCCTATAAATAATGATAAAAGAAAAGAACTATACGATTTATTAAATAGAATGATGTCTATTATAGTTGAATCTACTATGAATATTGCAGATGTTGTATTTACTGAATATATTAATCATAAAGAACATAAAGATCAAAAACAAATTTATAATTTGTTTGCAGAAGCATATCTTAGTGTTTCGGCTTTTTGTAAATTAATGTTTGATTTTTCATGGTCACAAGCAGCAGCTATATTAAGAACGGCCATAGAACAAGTTTCAGCTTTATATGTTCTTTCTAAATATTCTGATTCAAGAATTGCTTATATTAATTTGTTTAACGAACATGGGAAATATTTATCATTAAATGTAGAAGAGAAAAATAGTTATATTAAGAATAATTTAATACCAAAAAACAGGATAAATGATTATTTTGATTATTCTTGGATTAAAGAATTCACGGCTGATAAAACATATGGCAGAGATCAATTACTAAAATTAGCTCATTTGGATGAATTTTTAGTTGATATAAAAGAAACATTGAATGCATTCGCTCATGGAAGTATTAGTATATTCCAGTTTAATAATCCAGAAGAAAAATGGGGATTAATGTCTAGATATGGACGTAGATTAATTTTAACAGCTTGTAAATTATATTATTTCCTTTGCTGTTCTTTTGAAAAATATATAGGTGATAGATTTTTTGATTTGCGATTAAATCAACAGTTTATAGATTTTAGAATAATTTACCTATCTATAATAAATTACTTGAAAAAAAGTGAAATTCACAATAGTAAAAGAGACTAAAATATTTATATTGTATGTATGAAAAAATTAAGAATAAGTTTAAAAAATATCAGGATTTATGAAAAAATTATGAAGTACTGGAGTAGAAACGTTCAGTTGAATATATTTCATTTGATAATTTCATAATTACAAAGATATTATTAATATTGGAACTTAAGGTAACGTAGATTATGGTATTAATATAAATTCTATTAATTATGTTTCGTGTATATTGAATTAATTAAACAAGCGTTAGAGCAGAATAAATAAGAAAATAAGGTGGTATAATATGCAAAAAAATATATTTGAACTTAAAGATTTTCCGTCAAGTAAGGATTCACTTGATGAATCATTTGCTTTTAAAATTAATGATAGTAAGTATAAAGGTAGAAAAAAAGTATTTTTGTCACATAAGCATTCGGATTTAGATAAAATAGGTGGAGTAATTGATTTTTTTGAAAAAACATATGGAGTTAAATGCTATATAGATGCAAATGATAAAAACATGCCTTCTACAACAAATCGAAAGACAGCTGAAATTTTAAAAGATACAATTAAAAAGGCAGATAAATTTATTTTAATAGCTACAGAAGATGCAATATCGTCTAAGTGGTGTAATTGGGAATTGGGTTTAGGAGACGCCTTTAAATATGATAGTCAAGAAATTGCAATATTCTTTTTTAAGAATAGTGAAACTGATGAACAAGAATATAATGGCAATGAATACATGTCATTATATCCTTATATTGAATATAGAGATGGCACTACAAAATATAAAAATGGAAAAACTATTGAAAAAGGATATTATGTTAGAACCAAAAAAGCTGATAATATATGTGTTTTAGAACCATTAAATAAATGGATGGAAAAATGATATATGGAAAAAGAAAAGCAAAAACAAAAAGAAAATAATGAATACAAATTGTCAAATGATAATAAAATTGCACACCTTAAATTTATTGAAAATACAATAAATAAAATGACACAATACTCAATAAGCTTCAAAGAATGGACTGTTGGCGTCATTGTTGCTTTATTTTCCTTTACAGCAGATAAGGACATTAATAAATTGGTACTCACTTGTGCTAGTATAGTAATAGTAATTACTTTTATGGCTTTAGATATGTTTTATTTATGGCAGGAAAGAAAATATCGTATTTTATATAATATAGTAAGGAATCAAGATGAGCAGGAAATAAATTTTTCTATGTCTACCTGTAAGGATGAATTAAAAAAATATTGTGAAGAAAAAAAAGATAAAAAAGGTATCAAAAATTTAAAATATCTATATGCTATTCATTCAAAATCAATATTTCTTTTTTACTTGATTATAATAGTAGTTTGTATATTATTATTCATTTTTGGGGCTTCTTGTGGAGGTAATGAATAATGGGATATAAGGTATTTGTATCGTATAAATATGGAGACAAAAATGTTAGAGCAATTAATAAAACAAGAGATTATTCGTTATTAAATTTTACAACCACTAGAGATTATGTAGATATTCTTGAAGAAATAATTGGTAAAGATAATATTTATAAAGGTGAACATGATGAAGAGGATTTGTCACATTTATCAGAAAATGAAATTTGGGAGAAATTGAAAGATAAAATATATGATAGTTCAATTACTATAGTATTAATTACACCGAATATGATAGATACATCTAAAACTGAAGCAAATCAATGGATTCCATGGGAAATTTCATATTCGTTAAAACAAATGACTAGAAATGGTAGAATTAGCAAATCAAATGGTATTATCTCTGTTGTCATTCCAGACAGAGATAATAGCTATAGTTATGTTATGAGTGACTTTTTTGGAATGAAAAAAGATTCATTGTTCCCAATTATTAAAAATAACATGAATAATCTGAAGTATAACCATAAATCAGATACTTATAAAGATGATTCTTACATTGGTATCGTTAAATGGGATACTTTTATTAATGATATGGATTCTTATTTAAAAAAAGCAGAGCAAAAGTCAAAAAATGTTGATGAATATAAATTAAACACGTCAATTTCTAAAGATTACAGCTCAACAAGTATTTTTTGGCCAAAATAATTGACCAATTATAAAACATGAAAAAAGTTTATAAATTAAATGTAGAAGGAGAAAAAAATGTCAATTGATTTTAAAAAAATTGAAAGTGTAATAGGTTATACCTTTGATAATGTTGATCTATTACAACAAGCATTCGTTAGAAGAAGTTATTCTGTAGAAAACGGAGGTCAAAATAACGAGGTATTAGAGTTTATTGGAGATAAAGCATTAGATTTTGCTGTAATAAGATTAATGATGAATAGATTTGGAAAGATTACGGAAGATAAGCAATGGAATGAATTTAAACTAACTAATCCTAAATATTTTCAAACAAAATTAGATGAAGGAAAATTTACAGATATCAAAAAAATGTTAGTAGATACTAAATCTCTTTCAAAGTGTATTGATAAACTAGGTTTTCATACACAATTGATAATGGGAAAAGGTGATATTGCTCAAAATGTTCAAGAACAAGATTCGGTTAAAGAAAATTTATTTGAGGCAATTATTGGTGCAGTAACGGTGGACTGTGATTACAATATGGATATTATTACTGAAGTAGTTGATACAATGCTAGATTTAGATGCTTTTTTTGATGATGATTTAGAAGAAGATAATTATGAAAAAAATTATATTGGTCTTCTTCAAGAATGGAGTCAGTCGCAAGGATTTGGATTACCCAACTATTGTTATCAAGAAATAAATGATGGTTATTTATGTGAAGTTAAGATTACTAACGATGATGATTTTAATGCTATATATTATGGAAGAGATCTAAGCAAAGCTAAAGCAAGAGCTGATGCGGCGTATCAAGCATATACTGATTTAAGAAATAAAGGATATATTGGTAATGAGTTTGAGTAAGCTGTTGGTGAACCAATATACGAAGAATCAATACGACAGATAAACGAATTGTTTCAAAAAAGATTAATTTATAAACCAAATTATAAATGTAATTTATCATATGATAATAATGGAGATCCTGAATGGGAGTGTATATTATCGGTAAAAGGGTATGATGATTATTATGGATACGCAACAACAAAAAAAGAAGCTCAACGAGAAGCTGTTTACGACTTTCTTTGTTATTTGATGGATATTGAAGATGATTATGAATAATTTCTACTGAAATTTAAAAATTTTTAATAAAAACAAGAGGTTTTGCATTTAAAGTGCAAAACCTCTTTATTATTTGTAAAAAATTCATTAAATTCTTGCATTAATTGTCAAAATATGGTAAAATATGAAAGTAAATTAAATATTTCTTAAGCTTGTAGTGGGGGAACACTCTTAAAAAATAATATTATTATGATTATAATCTCCCTATTATGCAGGGAGATTTTTTTGTAATTTAAGAAAATTATAAATGTCAAATTAAATATCCTCAATTTTGTTCATTTAACTATCCTCAGTTTGTAACGGCTTAATTTTATCTTTAATTATATATGACTGACCAGTTATATTAAATAGATATGAGTAGTGTAGAATTCTATCCAAAATAGCTTTAGTAATCATTTCATCATTACCTAGTATTTGTGGCCATTTATCAAATGAACCTACCCAAAAATATATATTAAAAATATGTAAATTTATATATAGTATATAATAAAAAATGATGTAATATTGCGTACAGCATTTATACAAAAGTCATTAGTATCTGATAAAAAATATTAATTAAAATGGAGGTAAAGAATGAAAAATTATCTTTTTTTTATAAACGAAAAATTAAATCATCAAAAATTTAATGAATGGTATATCGATGACTTATTTTATTCTTTTTTTCAAAATTACAATGAAAAGGAAGAGCAAATTGCATCAATATTTTATAAGTATTCTAAAATTTTGTATGATTATAAAAAAATAAATCTATCAAAAGAAGAAGCCGACATAATATATAAAAATTACTCAAATGATTATAATGTTTTGTTAAGAGTTATTTTAAATTTTTTTCTTTCTAATAGTTATTTATGGTATAAAAGTACCTTAACAAAAGATTGTATAGAATATTCTAACATTTTTTTTCAAAGCAATGATAAAATTATTGGTGGGAAGCCAACTTATAATTTATTTACAATTCTGAAATGGACAATTTATAAACATCCAAATGAAAAGCAAAATATTTGTCAAAATATTTATTCAAAAATAATTAATGTTGATGTATATGAAAAAGTATATTTTTCAATTGTTGTTCGTTTTTTAAAAGAAAAAGATTTGAATAATTTATTTAATGAAAAACAATACCTAAATGTATTGACCAAGTATTTCAAATATGACGTTAATGCTAACGATGTAAAGTTTTACATAGATTCGTATAATATTTTCTTAGAGTATTTATTCGAAAAAAATAAAGAAGAATACAAAAAATTTTTGAAATGTTATTGCGATTTTATCTTTCATAATTTAAAGAATATAGATTTTTATACCAAACAAACTGAATTACAAAAAGTCAGACGATATATGGATTTATTAAAAGAATATAATGATGATGATTACAAGATTATTGATGACGAACTTGAGATAGTAAATAGAGAAACTTTAACTACTTTAAAGCCATTTAGTGTAACGTTACCAATGGAACAAATACAAAAATTAGATAAAGCAATTGAAAAAAGTATAATGCAATATAAAAAATTATCAAATTCTGATAAAATATGGCGATTATTGGCAGAGACACTTCCATTATCAATTGAAAACTTAAAAGAAACTTATGATAAAACTAAAAAAGGTATGCGTGGTATATTTGGCGAACGCATTTTAGATCAGGATGGTAGAGTAATTAATTTCAATAAATTATCAATTGAAGATGATTTCTCACTAAAATCGTATGAAAATATTCGCATAGATGTAAATCTTTATTTTGAAGTAATTTTCAAACCGTTTTATGACGTATTTAAAATGGATGAAGAAGCAAAAACTTGTATTATTAATACGATTACAAATAATCAATTAGTCGATTCCTCAAGAATACAAATAATTTCTGAAAAATTTATAACTTTTTTTGAAGGAAGGTATCAAGATTCAGTATATAATATTGTTATTGAATTAGAAGAATCCATTAGATATTATTTAAAAAAATCTGGTTTAAATATAATTAAAAGAGACGGGAGTGGTGACTACATTGATTTAAACTATATTTTTAATAAGTACAAAAATAATAGTTTTCGTGATGAGTTATTGAAAATAATCGATGAAGACTACTATTTTACTTTTGAGTGGTTCTTAACTGATGGATACGGAGCAAATATCAGAAATAAAATATCTCATAGCATAAAGTCTGTAAATTTAGATAAAACTCAATTTGCGATTTTTATTGTTGTACATATTTTTAGATTTTATTGTGCGTTTGAAAATAAATGAAAACTATAGGAGAAAATATTTATGTCTCAAAAAGAAAAAATTATAAATATTCTAAAGAAAAATGAAGCAATGACGCAGGCTGATTTATCAATTGAACTGTATGGTGATAATAACCATTTATCTAATGTATATGCCTCACTAATGTCACTAATTAAAGATGGAGTTGTAAGTAGGAGTGGAAATCATCCTTCATACTATTCATTAATTTCTGACGATGCAAGATTACCAATAAAAGAAATTCATAAAGTTGAAAACAAGGCTAATATTCCAACTCCAACAAGTGATGAAGTTAATAATTGGTTAAAAAAATGGGATTCGACACCTAACTATACAACGCAAGAAGAGGCAATTAATGAATTATTTCAGGGTCATTATAATTCAAATAAAAGTCTTAAAAATATAATTATCAAATGTTCAGTATTAAATGATTTTTATAGTACCAATATTTTTAAGGTATATCCAGTAGCTCTTCATATACTGGAATTAGATATTGATGATAGATTAAAAAATGGTGATATTTCACTGGTTAACGAGATAGCAAATAATAAAATATCTGGCAAAGAAAAAAACTTTTATTCGTTTGCTTCAAAATACTGTAGTCACCATAATCAAGAAGAATATCCCATATACGATTACTATGTAGATCAAATGCTAAGACATTTCAGAAATGTTGATGCTTTTTTTGATTTTGATAATAATGATTTAAAAAATTACGAAAAATTTAAAAATATACTTTTGAAATTCAGAGAATTTTACAAATTAGAAAAATTTTCTTTAAAAGATTTAGACAGATATTTATGGCAAGTAGGAAAAGAATATTATCCTAAGAATTACAATAAGAAAAAAAGGTGATTAGAATGAATCAAAAGCAAGAAAAGGTGCTAAAGGATTTTCTTTTTGATATTGACTGTCTAAAGAAATTAGATGAATGGACAAATAAGTTTAATATATTTGACATTTTAAAAATTACTAATACAGAAATAAGACATAGTAATATTTTAGGATGGTTATTAGAACCTAATGGAAGTCATAAACTTGGCGATTCATTTCTAAAAGCATTTATTAACAATATTATTAAGAAAAAAGATTCATTTGGTAATGAATCATTAAACTTATTATTGCAAGACTTCTATTCATATAGAGTACTTAGAGAATATAATCACATGGACTTAGTTTTGGTATCTAGGCAAGAAAAAACATGCTATGTTATTGAAAATAAAATATGGTCTGGTGAATCTAGTCATCAATTGCAAGATTACTTTAAAAAGAGTCAAGAAGAATATGTAGGTTATAGAATGATATATGCTTTTCTAACACCTGATGGTCATGATGCAAGTGATACGAATAATTGGGTGTCAATATCATATGAGGAAATAATTACGTTACTTGAAGATGTTATGAAAAATACTAATACAAGTACTGAAGTAAAATTTTTTATTAATAACTATATAAAAGCAGTGAGGGAAAACATTATGGGTGAAAAAGATGAAAAATTAATTGATATTTGTAATGAAATTTATAATGAACATAGAGAAGCTTTAAATTTAATTTTTCAAAATGTTAACTTAGATAAAACAATTGAATCAGAGATAATTTGCAAAGTGTTAAGAGAATATTCAAAAGATAATAAAATAATTTATTACAATGATAACACATGGAGATTTTTCACCAAAAGAATGACTGAATATTTACCTGATCTTGAAAAAGAAGAAAGTTCTTGGGGAACTAAATGGATTTACTACTATTGGTTAGAAAAATCAAATAATAAACTAATTGTTCATGCTGAACTTGGTGGTTGGGGAGTACCAGATCAATCAGATTCATTCAAAAGAATGAAACTATTAATTGATTATTCTAAGCAACTAGGAAGCAAGGTATCACCAGTAATTCCTTTTAGATATAAAAGAATTTATATGAAATCACTTAGTATTAATGAAGAAGATTATGAAAACTCGATAGAAAAGCAAGCAAGAAAATTAATTGATTTATTGCTTGAAAATGAAGATAAATTATTCTGTTTAATAAATAATACAAAATGATGTTATTACAGTAATTTTTGTAGTTTAGAATGGTTGTTTTTTGAATATTAAATAATAGGATGGTAAATTATATGGTTAATTCACATTATGTTCCCAAACAGACATTAAAAAAATTTGCAAAAAAATTATGCCTTTTTAATGTTAAAACAGGTGAATACAAAGAAAATGTTGCACTTAATAAGGCATTTTCAGAATATGGGTTTTATTCAGTTGAAGTGGAAGAAAAACTAAATAAGAGAATTGAAAGTCAATTTGCACAAATATTTTCAAATAAGTTGATAAACGCTGAAGGTACTATTGAATTAAAAAGAAACGAAGTTCAATTAATTAAGAAATTCTTATTAATCTCGGTTATAAGAAGTGTTGGTAGCGAAACGTTTATGCAAACCGAACGAAACTTTTATGATGATTTAAAGAAATATTGGGTAAAATTTGGAAAAGGAATGGGCCTTAGTGATGATGAAATTAATGCCGCCCCAATTGAACCGCCATTCAAAGAAAAAACAATAGATGGTGAGACTCCATTTGATTATTGGATGAGGACGTTGAATGTAATATTAGATTCTAACGGTACTCCAGAAGATATTTTGAAACATCCAGATAAGACCTATCCGGCTTATAGATGGGCTACTGTTATTAATAATGGATATATTGCGTTTTGGGATTCTGAATATGATCATGATGAATTCGTTATTACTGATATAGGAATGACATCAGAAAATGAAAAAGGATGGAATGGGATAACTATACATAATGTTAAAAAAACTAATTTTTTAATTTCTTTATTGGAAAGAGCTAGTAGTGATATTGAAAAAAAATTAATAGCCCATATAATGCAATTGCATAGAGGTTTTACTGAAAACTTTATGATGTTTCCAATTTCTGCAAAGAGAATGATTGTAGAAATAGATCCGTTTTATAAATTCCGAATAGAGGCAAAGGACATTTATGATATGCCAAAATTAGATTATTTAACATGCTTAAATAATGAAAAATTATTTTATCCTAACAGAAATAAATATATTTTACCTCAAGATGGAATACCACTAAAATATCATCAAGATGATTTATATATTTATGAAATAAAAAAATTAACTTGTAAAGAAACAAGATATTGCAATGAGTTGTTTTTAGATAGAATAAATACTTGGCTGGGATTTTCATCACTTAATAAAGTTGCCGGTTCAATTGTTGCTTATAAACGAGATAATTCATATCCATATGAACCAAGAGTTGACTATACTGAATTATATAAAATCATTAATGAAAGGTATGGTTTAAGCATTGATATTGACACGATAAAAGGCTTTAGAAGGTAAAAATATTTAATGAATAGTTAAAAATAAATTTTGTAATTTTGAAGTTCATTTTGAAACGAAAATAAGTTAGCAAGTTTCAGGCAATTTTCCCCTAAGTTATTTACAAGACTAGAATAGTTTTTAATAGAAATACGATTTGTAAAAAATTTATTAAATTCTTGCATTAATTGTCAAAATGTGGTAAAATATGAAAGTAAACTAAATATTTCTTAAGCTTGTAGTGGGGGAACACTCTTAAAAAATAACAGCATATGATTATAACCTCCATGTAATATGGAGGTTTTTATTATATTTTGTGGAAATAAAAATTATGAAAAACACTATTATTAAATCAATAGAAATAAGAATACATGTTAATTTAATAAGCACATTGAATTCAACCATAAAATTTAAAATGTTTGTGTGCAGAACAGCATTTATATCAATTTTTAATATAGTTATTTATAAAATTTTTTGCCATATTATATGTATATAATATCAAAAATATAAAAAGTGGTATTTATAAATTAGTTTATTAGTAAAAATGTTAGCAAAATAAGTAATAAAAAATGTTAATTAATGAAGAAAAGTAAAGGAGAATATAAAATGAAATTAGAAAAAGTAAAAATAAACAAGTATAAAACATATGAAATTGAACAAGAAGTTTCGATAGAAAATGATTACACTGTGTTGGTAGGAATGAATGAATCTGGCAAAACAAGTTTGTTAGAAGCTATTACAAAAGCCAATAGTTATAGAACAAATGATGCATTATCAAAGTTTAATGTTATGACAGATTATACAAGAAGATTTAAAAAACAATTAGATAAATCAGGAGAAAATCCTGTTGCAATTGAATTAGTATTTTTGTTGGAAAATACTGAGTTAAAAAAACTTAATGATTTTCTAAATACAAATTATGATACTTTTAGTTTCAAATATTTAAAAAAATATGATAATACATGCGTAATTAATTATATTTCTAATCTTGATTTTGAAAAATTGATTATAAAAGAAATTCCTAGTTTAAGCATTTCTTCACAAGAATTTTTAAATTTTACAAAAAGCGAATTTGAGGAATATAAAAACAAACTAAATAGTGAAGATAATAGTGGACTTTTAGAACAAATTCAAGCCTTTAAATATTTACCATCGAATGAACTTACAATATATGATAAAATTAATAAAACTTTAAATGATCAAATAATTCTTCCTAATATCCCAAAAATTTTGTATTATGATGAATATTCAATTTTGGAAAATACTGTCAAAATTAGAGATATAAAATCAAGTAGTGATTCTAAATATGAAACTGCCAAAGCTTTATTAGAAGTTGCTGATATTGATATAAATAAATTATCTATTGAAACAAGTTCATTAGAAAACTATAGATCAGAAATTGAAGCTACCCAGGCCTACATAACTTCTGAAATTTTGAAATATTGGTCAACAAATAAAAATTTGCAGTTTAAATTTGAGTTAACAGTAGAAAATACAAGTACTTATCACTCTGAACAATGTTTAAATGTAAGAATAGAAAATAGTAGAACTTTCACATCGTTGCCTTTTAATGCAAGAAGTAAAGGATTTACATGGTTTGTTTCATTTTTGGTTTGGTTTAAAAAACTACAAGAAGATGTTGACAAAAACGTAATAATTTTATTAGATGAACCTGGTTTAAATTTACATGCTGCTGCTCAAAAAGATTTGTTAAAATTTATTAAGGAATTGTCACAAACATATCAGGTAATTTATACAACTCATTCACCGTTTATGGTTGATAGCAGTGATTTATACAAAGTAAGGACAATATGTTTTGATGAAGAAAAAGGATCATTAATTTCTGATTCAATTCAACAAAAAGATCCCAATACCTTATTTCCGTTACAAGCTGCATTAGGGTATGATATTGCACAAAATTTATTTATTTCACAAAATAATTTATTAGTTGAAGGAATAGCGGATTTAGTTTACTTAAACTACATGTCTTCAATATTGATATCAAAAGGTAGAGAAGGGCTAAATGAAAAAATTACAATTGTACCAGTTGGGGGTGCTGATAAGATAGTCACATTTATATCTTTATTAAGAGGTAATCAATTGAATATAGTTTGTTTATTAGACACAATGATTCAATCAACAAGCCAAAAATTAAATCATTTAATTGATGAAAATATTTTAAATAGCAAAAAATTAATTACATATGGACAAATTTTAAATAAAAAATATGCAGACGTAGAAGATGCATTTGAAATTGATGATTATATAAAAATTTATAATTTAACATATGGCGAAAATATTAAAAAAGATCAAATAGATGAAACAAAAATGAAAAAAGGTATAGTTGAGGCCATATCAGAAATTACTCAAAAATTTAATCATTATCTTCCTGCCAAAACTTTGTTATCGACAAAAATTGAAATATCAGAAAAAACACTTGAAAATTTTGAACTAATCATCAAAAAAATCAATAAACTATTTAATTAAATTGATTATACCAAAAAATAGAAGATGCTAAAATGCTAATTTTTAAATTTTATAGAAAATTGGTATAATAGGGGAAAAATTGAGGGTTCAATTAACAACATGATGTTATTTTTATAGTATATTAAACTAAAAAAATAAACGCACTTAAACAGGAGCATTAAATGGAACATAATAATTACAGTTTTGACATACACAACAAAATTAATAAAAATGAAAGAATAAATTGGCAATTATATATTGATGCTATATATAAGTCAGATTCAAATAGAAAGAATTTTTCAGCAGAAGTATTATCAAAATTACTTGGAGTGAAAAATCAAGGTGGTTTCAGATATTTGGGCAAAACCGAAGCTCCTAATTTAGTGATATTATTTACCAGTGGAGAGGATATATATTGGAGAGATGAGTTAGATAGTAGTTTGGGAGTATTGCTTTATTATGGAGATAATAAAACTCCAGGTACTGATTTGCATAAGACAAAATTACATGGCAATGAAATTTTGCGATACATTTTTGAATTATCATCGTCTAATGATATTGATAAAAGGAAAAAAATCCCACCTATTTTAGTCTTTAAGAAAACTACTGGTAGAAATGTGAAATTTTTGGGATTAGCTGTTCCCGGAATTAAAGGAAAACCAAATAAAGATTGGTTAACCGCAGTTTGGGGGTGTAACAAAAATGGTGATAGATTTCAAAACTATAAAGCCTATTTTACAATATTAAATACTTCGACTGGCAGTGAATATCAAAACGGATTTGGTATTAACTTAGCTTGGATAAATGATATAGAAGTTGGTGAAGCTTATAATAGCATTCATGCGCCAATTGAATGGAAAAAATACATATTAAAGGAAAATTATTCTGTACTAGTTTCTAAAAAGGAAAAATTTGTTAAAACTAAAGAAGAACAATTGCCAGATGATTGTAATAAAATGAAGATGTTAAATTTTTTACAACAATATTTTTATTTTAAAGATAGAGGATACAGTTTTGAAAGATTTGCTGCAGATTTAACACAATATATGGATGATTCGGTGGTTGATATTAATGTTACAAGACCATATAAAGATGGTGGACTAGATGCAGAGGGTAGATATAGAATATTTAAAAATGCAGAAAATACTGTATATGTTGAATTCTATTTACAGGCAAAATGCTATGCTCCTTCGAACGGAGTTGTTGTAAGTGATACTGCAAGACTGATTTCAAGAATTAAAAATAGACAATTTGGAATAATGTTCACTACATCATATGTTGCAAAACAGGCTTATGAAGAAATTTTAAAAGATGGACATCCGATAGTTATAATTAATGGAAAAAATATAATAGAATGTATTTTTAATGAATTAGAGATAAGAACGATATCAGAATTGGAAAAATGGTTAACTAATAATTACTAACCATTGTAAGAATAAAATGCTTTAATATTTTAAATATGATGCGAAAATATCATATTGCAATTTGTCTAATGTTAGTACTTATTTTAAATATTAACGAAAAATAAAAAAATTAGGACGAAAGTCCTAATTCTCGTTGTCTATTATGCTACTAATTTGATATCCTAATTCTTTAATAATGCCACATACTAAAGCATTTCCCATCATAAAATAACGTTTTTTAGTAGTCATTCCTGAATCTGTCCAATTATCTGGGAATTGGTTTAATCTCTCTGCTTCAATTGGTGTAAGTATTCTCAATTTTTGAGTTTGGATATCTTTTACTACGTGAGTGCTACGATTGATTGTTCCTTCACTTGTTAGCATTGTTCTTCCTGGCATATCAAGATAATCAGGAAAGCACATGGCACCTTCTGAATAGTTATATTCTACACCAGATTTGCTAACTCTTGGTATTTTTTTACTACCTTTTAAATATTTGAACTTAGCTTCTTGTGCTTCGTTAATAAAATATTCATTTGGTATATTATCAGTTTGAAGTATTTCACCTAAAGTGATTGCTTCTTTTATTATTGGTAAAACTTTTGTAGTGTATACTTTGTTTTTAAACATAATACCAGAATTACTAAAATTAAATTTATATTGATTTGTAATTTCAATTAATGAATGGTATGATTCTTTAGAAATGTCAGATGTGTTTATTTTTTCAAATGATTCAATTGGAAAGGCTTTTGCGAATATTCCAGTTTCGTTTATAATGCTTTCAATACTATTTTTTACAATCTTTTTATGATAGTTAGTTGATTTGTGAAAACCAAAGATATAAATTCTACGTCTTTTTTGTGGGAAGCCATATTCGGCTGCATTAATTACTCGCCATTCAACTCCGTAGCCTAAATCATTTAAACAACGCAGCATGATACCAAAATCGCGTCCTCTTTGCTTTGATGGTGATTTGAGTAATCTATCTACATTTTCTAATAAAATGAATGGAGGTCTTTTGGCTTTTAATATATCATTAATCTGCCACCAGAGAACACCTTTTTTTCCTTCGATACCTTTTTCCTGTGAAAGACTTCTTGCAACTGAATAATCTTGACATGGAAATCCACCAACAAGTAGTGTATGATTAGGAATGGATTCTTTATCCACCAAACTAATGTCGGTATTTAAATGGCTTGGTACGTTGCCAAAGTGCTTAACATAACAGTTGAATGCATCTTGAGTTTTAGTAGATGGTTCCCACTGATTGGCCCATACAAATTTGAAGTTGCTTTTCTCAATGGTGTTACCAAATTTGTCAAGAGTTATTTCATTTAGACCAACTCTGAACCCGCCAACACCAGCAAAAAGCTCAATGACTGTTTTATCCATAGTATCACCTTTCTCTAAAGGATTGTAAAATATTATCGAATATGATATAATTATAACATAAATTGAAAAAAAGATCAAGTAAAAAGTTTATAAAGTTTGAAAAGGAGCATTATATGTCAAAGTATAATAGAGGCTTAACAAAAGAAGAAATAGAAAAAATAGGTGAAGAAGTTGTTGGAAAAACTTTTGGAGAACTTGGAAACTTTAAGTACGACCTTGAAGATTTTAATTATAAAGGTGGTATGGGAGTTTTAATGGAAGAAAATGTTTTTCAATATGACGCAAACAGCGATGCTAATCCTGATTTTTATGATGCAGGTATTGAATTAAAAGTTACTCCTATTAAAAAAAATAAAAATGGAACCTATTCTGCCAAGGAAAGATTAGTACTAAATATTATTAATTATATGGAAGAATATAAGAATACTTTTGAAACTAGTAGTTTTTGGCATAAAAATGAAACTTTATACTTGATGTTTTACTTATGGGAAGAAGGTATTCCTAGAAGTGATTATAAGATAGTAAAGCAAATGTTGTATACTTATCCTGAAGAAGATTTATTGATTATAAAACAAGATTGGGAATTAATTATTAATAAGATTAAAAATGGTTTAGCCCATGAGATTTCAGAGGCAGATACATTTTATTTAGGTGCATGTCCTAAAGGAAAAAATAAGGAGTCTTTAAGAAGACAACCATTTTCAGATGTTCCAGCTATGCAAAGAGCATATTGTTTAAAAACATCTTATATGACAAATTTAGTAAGAAACAAGGTAATTAATGATAATCAAGAAAAAATTATTACTGTAGAAGAATTGAAAAATAATTCTTTTGAAGAAAGTTTACATAAGAGAATTGAAGACTATATAGGTAAATCAAGAGAGGATTTAATTGAGTTATTTAAACTAAATAACAAGTCTAAAGATGTAATCGAAAGAATATTTGCAAAAATGTTAGGAATAAAAGGAAAAGTAAATGATACTGAAGAATTTCAAAAAGCAAACATTACTTGTAAAACAATAAGAGTAAATAAAAATAATTCCATTACTGAAAGTATGTCTTTTCCTGCATTTAAATTTAATGAAATTATTAATGAGGAATGGGAAAGTTCAACATTAAGAAATACGTTTAATGAAACAAAATATTTGTTCGTTATTTTCAAGGAGAAAAAAGGAATATTTTATTTTGAAGGAATTAAGTTTTGGAATATGCCTTTATCTGTTTTAGATACTGATGTACGACAAGTATGGAATCGTACAATAGAAATAATAAAATCTGGCAATATTGTGAAATCTCAAAAGAGATTGTCAAATGGAAAATTGATAATTTATAATAATTTTCCTGGGATGTCTGAAAATCCAGTTGCGCATGTAAGACCACATGCATTAAATGCATTAGATTGTTATGATTTACCTGTTCCAGATGTATCAACAGGAATAACGAAATATACAAAACAGTCTTTTTGGCTCAATAATGAATTTATTAAATCAATAATTGTTAGTGGTGATAAGCATGTTTGATGTTAATACTTTAATAAAACATAATTTTTTTGGATATGGTATTATTCTAGAATCTAATGAAAGAACATCTGAAGTTTATTTTGCAGGTAGTAAGAGAACTATTATGAACACACATCTTACGCAATGTGTTAACAAAATAGAATATGAAAAAATTTATTCTTTATATATTGAAAATTTAAATAAGGAAAAAGAAGAAAAAAGATTAGAAGAAGAAAAAATCAGATTAAAACAAGAAGCAGAAATAGAAAAGCAAAGACGAAGAGAAGAAAGAGAAAAAAATAAGTTACAAAGAGAACAAGAGAAAATAGAAAAAGAAAAATTAAAAAAGAGAAAAAAAGAAGAAGTAGAGTTAATTCAAAAAGCAGAATATGAAAAATATAAATCATTTTCTATTTATAATGAAAATTTAAATAAGTTAAATGAGTTTATGTTTGAGGATATCTATTTGCTTGAAAAGTTTAAATTTTATTTACGGAAAAATAATATTCCATTAGATGATGAAATTGTTGAGTATGCATTATATTATTTGGGATATAGAATGAGAACAAAAGAGATTATTTTGAATAATAGGTGGAGTAGTATTGAGGAATACTTTGAAAATGAAGCATGTAAATATGATAGATATTTTTATAATAACAAATTCAATTTAGAAATTTATGATGACATAATTAAAAGATTAGAGAAGAAAATGGTTTTATTTGAAGCATCTCCTGGCGTATATATAACTAAAAGATTAATGACTAGATTAGGAATTAATAAATATACTTTGAAATATTTTCAGGATGAAATAATTAAAATAGGTAATACTTTTAGTTTTTTTACAACCAAACTTGTATGCGAACAAATGCCAAATAATAAAATAATAGAGTTTGCTTCAGAAACAAAACAAATAGAAAAATTTATACTATCAGTGCCAAATATCAAATCAATTCAATCTGACGATGATAAATATATTTTTACTTTTTCAAAAGACAGATTTACAAGACCATTATTTTTAGAAATGTTGTTTAATAACATTGAAAGCATTGATATATATGATTTAAAAGCAAGAATTGAGAAAGAATATGATGTTATTTTTAATATTGATTCATTGATTTATTGTGTTAATAATTCATCCTTATATTACAGTGAAGAAATGGAAAAGATTTATAAAAATAAAAAAGTATTTTTAAAGGAGATTTTTAATGAATAAAATACATATTAATATAGAAGAATTAGGAAATTCAGTAAGGACAAAAAAACTATCATATAAGGGACAAACTGAAGAATATAGAGTATATAGAGTACCAATTAATCAGTTATACTTTAATGATGAAAATGGACGTATAACAACTTTTATAAGTCAATATGAAAATGAGCATCCTGGTCAAGATATTAAAGAATTGTCAAATGAAGAGTATAATGATACTATAGCTGAATATATAAAAAAAGCAAACAGTTATGATACATTTAAAAGAACATTAAATGATATAAAGCTAAAGGGTCAACTTGAAGCTGGTGTAATATTAGATGATGGTAGAGTTATTGACGGTAATAGAAGATTTACTTGTTTAAGAGAATTATATAATGATACTAGTAATAGTAAATATTTTTATTTTGAATGTGTGGTATTGCCATCTCCCAAAACTGAAAATGATAGAAAAGAATTAAGAACTTTAGAGTTAACTATTCAATTCGGAGTCGATGAAAAGGTAACATATTCTGCAATAGATCGTTTAGTTAGTATTTACAATGATTTATTAGGCCCTAAAAAAATATATGGTACTGACGAATATGAAAGAAGATTTAATATAAAAAAGAGCGAACTTAATACCTTAATAGAAAAAACAAAAATAATGATAGACTATTTGAATTTTATAGATAAGCCTATGATGTTTTATATAGCTAGAGACTATAAAATTGATGGCCCAATTCAAGAATTAGTATCGCTTAAGAAAAAATTAAGTGAAGGAGAATGGGATAGAATAAAAATTGCTTTTTATCACTGGTTTAATAAAAGTGGCGACACTACAAGAAAGGTTAGAGATGCGGTTAATATTTATAAATCTGATATTCAAAAATTTAATGATTTGTTAGATGGTATTTTAGAAAAAGAAAATGAAAGAAAGTTTGAAGAACTTAAAAGAAGGTTCAATGGAATTAACAAATCTAAAGAAAATACTTTAGCTAAAGAAGAACCAATTGAAGAAAAAAATGATGATACACAAATTGAAGAAGAATTTTCTAATATCAACTATGATATTAAAATTCAAAAAGCAAGAAAAAAGCCATTAGAGTTAATTAATTATGCATGCAAAAAGTTAAAAGATATAGACTTAGATATTGTTGAATGTCTAAATGATGAAGAACTAAATGAGTTAAAGACAGCATTAAACGATTTAGAAGAAATAATACTAGGAATTAGAGGAAGTATTAAATAATGCCACTTAGTAATTTACAAATTGCTCCTATATATAAATCTAAAGATTGCAATGTTATAAAAGATTTTTATGTACCTGTTTTGTCACAATCTAAACATTATGATAGAGTAAGTGCATATTTTGATTCGAAAATTTTATCATTATATGCAAGCGGAATAGAGCATATTTATATGAATGGTGGTAAAATTCGTTTTATTTTTTCATATGACATATCTGAATCAGATTATAAAATGATGGTTGATGGATATAGCAATAAAGACAAAATGGAAAAAGAACTAAAAAATAAAATATCATCTACTGATATTGATATTGATTTTTCTAATTTAGCTTATTTAGTTTCTATTGGAATTGTCGAAATCAAAATAGCTTTTACATCTCCAGGTATATTTCACGATAAATATGGTTTAATGTATGATGATGAAGACAATTATTTATATTTTAGAGGTTCTAACAATGAAACTATTGCCGCTATTTTAAATAATTATGAAAGTTTTGAAACTACCACTTCTTGGGATTGCTCAGCAAGCGAAAAATTTAAAATTAATTCTGCAATTAATGATTTTGAAAATTTATGGCAAAATAGAAAACATGGAGTAATTGTTAAAGAAATTCCAGATTGTGTAAAAGAAAAAATTATATCATATAGTAAAGGAAGAATTGTACTGTCTTTTACTGAAAACCCTTATGCTTTTATTTTGGATTTGAATGAAAAAAATATATTAATTGGGAAAAATAATTTATCTGATGAGTATTTTATTTATATGATTCCTGAAACATTATTTTATAAAAGAAATCTTTCCAGATATATAGATCAAATTAATCAAAATATTTATTTATTTAAAGATTCATTGTCATATGTTGAAGTTAAGTTAATCATTGATTCTATAATTAAATATTCTGAAAAATATGATTTTCCCTTGTCTGTTTCTAGAAAACTTTTGGAGTACATCAAAAATTGTGACATAGAAATTGAAAAACGAAGAAGTTTGGGAATTGCTATAAAGAATAAATCATATGAAGTTAAAGATGCATATAATCATTTTAAAAATATTGTAGACAATGAGTTAGAAAGAAAACTTCGAGATGTGCAAATGTGGGATTCTTTTCACATTTCAACAATGATTCGTAGTGCAAATTTTAGTGTTCCAGGCTCAGGTAAGACATCTATTGTATATGGTGCGTTTGCTTATTTATCATCATCAGAAATAAATAAAGTTGATAAATTAGTAGTTATAGGTCCAAAAAATTCATTTATGTCGTGGAAAGATGAATTTGTTTTAAACTTTGGGAATAAAAGAGTTTTAAAATGCATTGATATTCAGTCTGATGAATATAGTAGTAGAAAGGATAAATATACTGCATTAAAATACGAGTCAGAAAATGCAAATTTGATTTTAGTTAACTATGAATCACTTGAAGGATACATGGATGCCATTAATTGCATAATTAATGATAGAATAATGCTTGTATTTGATGAAATTCATAAAGTCAAAGCCATAAATGGTGAAAGAGCTAAGTGTGCTTTACAAATATGCAAAAAAGCAAATTATAAAGTAGGCTTAACTGGTACTCCAATTCCTAATAGTTATACTGATATATACAATTTACTTCACATTTTATTCCCCGATGAATATGAAACGTTCTTTAAATTTGATGTTAGTTATTTACAAAATGCATCAAAATCTATAGAAAGTATAGAAAAAATAAATGATGCAATATATCCTTTCTTTTGTAGAATTACAAAAGATGATTTAGGTGTTCCTGTTGCTGAGGATGATAATTTAGACTTTGGTTATATTGAAATGAATGATGATGAAAAAAAGTTAATGAGGATTATTCATAGACGATGTAAAGGTAATATATTATTAAAATATATTAGATTATTACAAGCATCATCTAACCCTGAATTAATCTTAAATCAAAATGCCTCTGAGATATTAAACATTAATATAGATGAAAAATTTTATAATGATGAACATTTTACTCCAGAAGAGCAATCTTTTATTAAGTCAATGGGAAGAGGTAGAAAAATTACTAAAGGTATTGAATTGGTAGACAAATTAATTTCAAATAATCATTCTGTAATTTGTTGGTGTGTATTTGTAGATACAATAAAATATTTAGTTAATACTTTAAATGATAATGGTATTAGCGTTGCGTGTATATATGGTGCTACTTCTAATAAAGAAAGGGATGAAATAATAAGAAAATTTAAAAATGGGGAAATACAGGTTCTTGTTACTAATCCACACACATTAGCTGAGTCAATTTCATTGCACAAAAATTGTCATTATGCAATTTATTTTGAGTATACTTTCAATCTTGTTCATATGTTACAGTCAAGAGATAGAATTCATAGATTAGGTTTAAATGAAAGCCAAAAAACTTATTACTATTATATGGTTTTAAATGGTAAAGAAGAATTTTACAATGCTATTGATTTAAGAACGTATGAAAGATTAAAAGAAAAAGAACTTATACAAAAACAAGCAATTGAAAATAATGAAATAGCGCCATTAACTGAAGATATGCTTGATGATATTAAAGCCATATTAAATTAAAATTAAAAAATTTATATATTGCGAGATATATTGTTTTTTGTGATAGAAACAATGATTTAGTAAAAATTATTGACTCTGTAAAAAATTATAAGATTTTAAAATAAAAAAATGAAATTATCTTAAAATAGTTCATCGCACAATCATACAAAAGCACAAAAAACTTTGAAGAACCCAAAAAGGAAAGTGATTAAGATTTCACTTTCCTTTTTTTTGACAATTATCTTAAAATAATTTCTTCTGCATATTAAAATATTTTACTAATCATCACAAAGTCTTATATTTTTTACAAAACCCCTTCATTTTTATAGACACAAATGGGTACTTTTTGTTGTAAATTATCACAATATAATTGCCTGTTTTAAACAAGTTATTTACATAATCCTTTAAATTTTTAGCAAAAAATGGTATAATATGTAAAAAGGGGAAAAATGATATGGGCTTATTTGGGTATAAAAATAATAATAAGGAGTTTACAACTTTTGAATCGTTCAGTAAGAAAATAGACTATTTATTTAATCTTGATAAATTTATTTCTAGGAAAGAATACAGTAATTTTTATAACGATGTACTACCAGTTTATAATGAATTGCAATTAATGGGAGAGAAGAACATTCTAAAAGAGTGGTGTAAGAAAAATAGCATAGACTATAAATTACTAAGCAAATATATGGATGAATTTGCTAATACGGAAACCTTAGTTAAAGAACATAATAATAGGTTTATTAGTAAGCACTTAAAATCAGACAAAGAATATTTGGATAACATATTAAAAAAAGATGATCCCAATATTATTTTAGATGAAGAACAAAGAAAAGTTTTATTATCTGATGAAGACTATATATTGGGATTTCCTTCTAAAATAGAAGATGATCCTGTAATGAAATTAGTTATTAAAGATGATGAAAATAATGATTATGCGGAAGAAAGAAGACTATTCTATGTTGCATTAAAACAGTTGAAGCTAAATATTCTAACTTTCAATTTAATTTATATTCTTTAAGCGATTTCTTAAGAGGAAAAGAAAGTAAAGTAATTAATACTTTTAAATTAAACGGACTTCGTAATTTTGGTATAATCAAAAAAAATATATTATAAGCAATTACAATCATTTTTAAATGAACTTATAAAAGAAGAAATATTGTGTGTTGATAAAGAAAATTATAATGCTATTTCAATAATAAATAGTAACGTTGATGATGAAATGTGTAAAAATATTTTTTTAAATGTTGTGAAATAGATATTTTGAGACACAATACTACAAAGAATAATATCAAATTTATCAAAACTAACTTATAGATGAATATTTAAATTTTAATCAATCTTTTATCTAGAAAATTAAGGAGGTATTAGATGCCATCAACATTTGAAGCAAAAATAGAACAATATTCATTTGATGAAAATGGAATAAATAATTTGAAAATAAATAGTAAGCATGGTGTAGATTGGCCAGTCGTATACATTTTAAGCGGTAATAAAGAAGCTTATATTGGTGAAACTCAAAATGCATATGATCGTATGAAGCAACATTTTTCTAATAAGAAAAGAAAAAATCTTACTAAAATTAATTTAATGCAAAGCGATTCGTTTAATAAATCAGCTATTCTTGATATTGAAAATATGCTAATAACTCATATGCACGCAGATGGTAAGTTTATACTCCAAAATTCTAATGGCGGACAATCTAAACTTCATAATTATTATCAAAGAAGTGAATATCAAAATGTATTTACAGAAATATGGGATAAACTAAAAAAACTTAATCTTGTTGAACATAGTTTATTTGAAGTTGAAAATTCTGAAATATTTAAATTTTCACCATATAAAGAGTTAACCAATGACCAATATATTGTTGTTGAAGAGTTGCTAAAATTATATTCACAAGCTATGCAAGGCACATCTAGAATGGATGTTATAGTTAATGGTGGAGCAGGCACAGGGAAATCGTTGATAGCGATATACTTTTTGAATATGATAGCAAATATTTTAAATAATGATTATGATTTTTCTGATACAGAACATTATATAGATGATGAATCTTTCCTTAATCGTGCAGATTTAATAAAAGCTATTAAGACTTATGGTAATGATAAAATTGGTTTTGTTATAGCAGTTCCAAGTTTTAGGGATACTGTTAAAAAAGTATTTAAATCTATTAAAGAATTAAGACATATTCATGTGATTTCACCTTCTGAGGCATCACAAGGCGATTATGATGTTTTAATAGTAGATGAAGCACATAGATTGAAAAGAAGACATAAACTTACAAATTATGGCACGCATGACAATGTTAATAAATCATTAGGATTACCAGCTGATTCCACTGAATTAGATTGGTTAAAATTTAAGGCCAAAAAAATGCTAATCCTTTTTTATGATGGCATTCAATCTATTAAAGAATCAGATGTGTCAAAAGAAGATTTTGATAAGATTAATTCTGACAATTGTACGCATAAACTTTTTCTTAATACTCAATTAAGAGTTAAAGGTGGAGATGAGTATATTGATTTTGTGCGTAGCTTATTTAGCAATTCGCCAGTTAAGTACAAGAGTCAAAAAGGATATGACTTAAAGGTATATGATGATTGTTATGAAATGTTTGAGGCAATAAAAAGTAAAAATATTGAATATAAAGGCTTATGCCGAATGTTAGCAGGTTTTTCATTCTATTGGCGTAAAAAGGCAAGAGATAAGAAAAATATAAAGTATAATCAAAATTATGATTTTGAAATAGATGGTCATTATTATTGTTGGAATGAAGATTTCAATGCGCGCGATTTTATTACTAATGATAAAAATATTGAAAAAATAGGATGTATATATACATCTCAAGGCCATGATTTGAATTATGCTGGAGTTATATTTGGAGAAGATATTTCGTATAATCCTGAAACAAAACAAATTATGTATCATCCTGATAAATTTATTGATACTTATTCAAAATCATCGGATATTAATAAAACTATAAATAATATTATTAATGCATATTTAGTTCTATTAACTCGTGGTGTTTATGGTACTTACATATATGCTTTTGACAAAAATTTAAGAGAATACATTAACTCATTGATTGAATAATTCATATTGTAGTTGATAATAAGGTGATAATTATGAAAATAGAAATGATAGGATATAATGATACAAAAGCAATCGCAATATATAATGCAATACGATTGATGAACATAGTAATTATTTCGTTTATAATTTCTTTACTTTTTATTGTACCAGCATTCGTATTTCATATTTACGAACTATTGTATATATTTATCTTTCCAGTCTTTATGATAATACTTGCAATATTACAATACTTTCTAAATTCAATTTATAAAACTTATTTAAAAGGTATTAAAACAAAACATAATTTTGCTTAGATAGCGGAATTCTTTACAAAGATGGAAAAGAAATAAGAAATAAAGATGATATTCGTATTTACAAATTTAAGCATTTTCTATTCTTGGAATTAAAGAAATCATATTATCGAATAATGGATAGCGATTATTTAACTGGATCAAGAGAGGAACTACTTTCACATATTCGTTTTAAACAAGGTCACTACATATCTTTTGTTTTGCCACCTAAACCAGATCAAGAAATCATTGACTTACTTTTTAATAGAGTTAATTTGGATGGAAAAGAACGATTATTTTACTCAAAAGACAAAACAAAAATTATTTATATCTATAAAAATATTGCAGGTAGTTATTCAATTGGAGAAGAACGGCTTTATATAGCTGATGAAGAAGAACGCCGATATCTACACGAATATGGATGGTGGGAACCATCATGGGGAAGTGGACTTGCATCATTTTATGGAACTGTAGAAGAGGCATTTAGAGATATAGAAACAGATATTCGTGATTATATAGAATTAAAATAATATTAAGTATATTAATTGAATGTTTATGTTAAAGAAGAAGTAAAGCGGTAATAGAGTAATATCTATCATCGCTTTTTACTATATTTTATTTAAATATTAACGTTATTAAAATTTTTTATTTATACTAGTTGAAGTATAAATTTCTAAATTATGGTATAATAAAGTAAAAGTTAACTAAAAAAATCTTGTTAATTAGCTAATATACCTATGCTTGCTATACTTTTAAAAAATATTGAGTATAATTTAAGTACAATATTTTTTGAAGGAGCGTGATTCAATGAATGAAAAATACTATAAAGTGTGCGGAAAATGTGGGCATGTAGGAAGAAATTACTTTATACTAAAATGGTTTTATGTAAAAGCTGAATCGGGAAGCGAAGCGGCAAAAAAAGTCAGGTATACTTCTAGAGTAAAGCATGATAAAAAAGATGCCATAAAAGAAGTTGTAGAGATAAGTTTTGATGAATATAAGATCGGGAAGAAAATTCAGAGTGAAGATATGTATTTCAGGGTACATAATCGCCAAGATCAGAAATTGTATTGCAATATTACGCAAGACGAAATATATCCTGAAGAACTACCCGAAAAATATAAAAAATACGATAACTCCAAAAATATAAAAACTTACAAAATGTTAGAAAATGAATCAAAAAAAATAATTCAAAGAGGTGAGTATTATGGATAAAAAAAGAATAGGTGAATATCTTAAAAAATTACGACAACAAAAAAAGAAAGGTGGTGAAAAAAGTTTCACGCAAAGCGATTTAGCTGAAGAGTTTCTAATAAACTATGATCGTGATATATCAATTAATGCTATTGCGGAATGGGAAAGTGGAAAATCATTACCAAGTCCAGATAACTTAGAAATATTAGCAAAAATATATGATAGAACGATTGATGAAATACTTGATGCGGAAGATAACAAAGAAATAGATTATAATAAGGTATATTTTATATATGACCGTAATTGGTATATGAATGTTAATTATAAAGAAGTTAATACATATCAACTATTCAATGAACAAAAGTTGTTAATTACGACAAGATTTAAAGAATTATTATTAATTAGAATAGATAGAGGTTTTACCACAAATGAGGAAAATGAATTTAGATTCTTGTTTGATAATTTCTATAATCTTTCTGATTATGCTAGAGAAATTTCAGATTTAGAAATAAAAGATGAATATCTTATTTTTAAAGATGATCTTTGTGAATTGCTTACAAAAATAAAAAAATTAAATAAAGATGAACAATATTGGGAAATTCAAAAATTATATTCTGAAAAAGATGTTTTATGGTTTAAATTTGGACAAAATGTGGAAGAGTTGCAAAATATTGATATTACCAAAAAAAGATATGAAAAATTAGAAAATTGGCAAAAAGATATGCTTTTAGCAATGTTTCAAAATATAGAGCTAGTTCAATTTGATCCAAGTAAACATGGTGCGAAAAATTTAAAAAGATTTGAAGAAGAAAACAGAGGAGCTAGTCCTGAAAGTATCAATAAATTGGGGATAAAAAATCTTATTAAAGGTGGGGCATGTATCAATAAATATTTTTTAAATATAAAAAAAGGATATGATGAAAAACTAAGAATTATTGATCGAATTGAAGAAATATATAATAATTGTTTAAAGCCTATTGAAATTCAGGTTCCTGATAAGGAAAACAGTGGCAAACTTAAGACGTTTAAGATAGAAAATAATGCTAAAAATAGATTTTTGAATAACTATTATTATTCCTTAAAAAATGATCTAAATGGTTATAGAAATAATGATAACAATCGCAAAGATATAGAAAATATTTATAATTGGTTTGTAAACAATGATGAAATATCTGAAGATGTGTATTTGAAAATTGCAAAAAATTTAAATATTGATACAAATAGAGAAAAGAAATATTGGATGGCTGATTTGAAATTATATAATATGATTGATAGAAACTTTAATGATTTTAAAGAAAAGGAAAGATGTATCGAAAAAGATATTGAAGAGTTCAATGATTTAGTAAATAAACTAAAATCAGGCGATACAACATACACAATCCATAAATACAACACTATTGGTGGTAAAGATGAAGTATCTATTAGAGATTATATTGAATATTGGAAAACTGAGTTAGATTATTCTGAATACTTAAATTGTCGCGAAGAGAAATTAACTAAGGAATTGCTAGATGAAATTGACAACTTAAGTATGGAAGAAATTAAAGAAAAATATTTTAAAGTAGAGGTTATAGAAAATGAATAACTTTGAAACTGCAACATTATTAAAAAAACTAAGAAAAGATTGTAACTATACAATTCAAAAAATTGCTAATTTGTTGGACGTTAGCAAAGCTGCTGTAAGTAAATGGGAAAGCGGTTATGATATAAAAACTGAACATTTATACGAATTATCCAAATTATACAATGTATCATTTTCAGAATTGTATTACGGGAAGTTAAAAAAAGAAAAAAATACTGATTATTGGCGCCGCAATTACGATTTATCTAACTTTGAATTGAAAGAAGATATCAACGCAAAAAATGTAGATAATCTTAAAACTTTATTTGACCATTGTAATATGGTCAAAAAAAGATTTTATAAGTTATTACCTAGGTGGGGAGAAAATAAATTGACTTCATTTGAATTAGAAGAATTTGAATTTTTAAAACAGTATTTTAAACTTGACATTAATTATTATGTGAATAATAAAATAGATTCCTATGTATCTCCTTATGTAGAAAATGAAGTTGAAAAGGCATTTGTTTTATCTACATTGAGTAAAATAAAAAACTATGATATAAAATCTTATAATTGGGAACTGACAAAATTATATAATTTTACTTATAACTATAATGTGGAAACTATTTGCAATAGCGGAAATATAAAAGCTTTAGAATATTTATTATCTACTTTTTCTCAAATAGAAAAGGATTCAATACTATACGATAACATTCATATTGTAAAAAATAAATGTATATACGATAGAACGATATATGAAATAGAACAAATACCATATTTTAAAACTATCATTAATTCTGGTGCAAATAAACTTTATGAACGTAGGTCATCAAACAACGAATGGGAAGATGTTATATTTGAAAGCATTGAAGGAAAAATAGCTGAATTAGATGAAAGTATTTATTACAAATATCAGTTTTATGATTATTCTGGCAGAAAGTACATACCAGTTATAAGTAATTGGAAATTATTTTCATATGAAGAATATTTAAATTTTATTGACAAAAAGGGAACAGAACAATTAAAAGATATAGTTAATTTGAAAAATTCTAATCCTTTAAAATATTTTGAGCGTATGATTGAAAGAGAGAGTATTGATGCTTAAAAACAAATTTAAATTATTAAAGACATTTGACTGGAAATTATTCATATCACTAGTTTTATTGTCACTTGTCCCCGCAATTATTCAAACCATTGAAACTTTTGTTATTTCAACTAATTTATCTACAAGTGATATTGACATAATAAGTCAAATTGAATGGTTTGATCTAATTGATGAAACAATTAGAGCATTTCTAATTATTCCACTGTATTCAATTTTAAATAAAATATTAAAAAATTGTAAAGATAAATTCGGTGAGGGAGTTTTTAAAGCCCTAATTATAGTATTTGTTTTATATGCAATATTCTCAATTATTGTACTCATTTATTCTGCGAATTTAATATCTTACATGAATAAAGATGAGACTAATTTGAGTTTAGTTAATTCATATTTATCAATATCAACTATAGCTTTTATGATAGGTATAATTGTTAACTTTGTGAATGTTGTTTTTGTTGTTATTGATAAAGCAAAAAATGTTTATCTTTTTCTTGGAATAAAAACCATTATTACTATCATAAGTGATTTTATCGTAATTCCACACTTTGGTGTAATTGGGGTAGCTATAAGTAATGTCTTAATTAATAGTATTCTTGCAATTAGTGGAGTAATAATTCTAATTAATGAAAAAGCAATACAACCAAGAAAATTCAAAATAAGCGATTGGTTAGTACTTAAAGAATGGGGTAAAATTGGGGTATTTTCTGGATTTCAACAGTTTATTGCTAATATCGTGTATGCGGTGATGATTGTTAAAATGGTAAATATGGTATCTGAATCAGGTAATTATTGGGTTTCCAATAATTTTGTCTGGGGATGTTTATTAATACCAGTTTTTGCATTAACAGAAATAATTAGAAAAGATTGCAAAGATGGATACTTTAAATTACAACAGTCAAATTATTATTTTATCACAATATTCATTATTATTTTTTGGTGTATTACAATACCATTATGGACTCCTTTTTTTAAAAACATTGAAAAACTTGAAAACTATGAACGTATTTTTCAAATTGTAATTATGCTTTTTCCTTTCTATATTCCCTATGCTTTTCAACAAATTCCTGATAATATATTTATAGGGTTAGGTAAAACAAAATATAATTTAATCAATAATTGTATTATTAATTTTATATACTATGGCATATGGTATATTATTTATAAAACAAATACAATAACCTTTAATATGATAACCATCATAATGATGTTTGGTTTTGGAATGATTGCAAGCTATATTGTTAGTATATTAGAAGAAAAAGTATTACTAAAAAAAGAAGTGAAAAATTTAGATATAAAAGAAGCTGGTTTATAAACTGGCTTTTTTCAAATAATTTTATTAACTGTACATAAATTATTATTTTTATTAAATGAAATTATGCATATTAGATATTCGAAGCAAATAATGCAAAAATTTCATTAAATCCTTGCAATAATTGTCATATTATGGTAAAATATGAATATAAGTAAATATTTATTAAGCTTGTAGTGGGGGAACACTCTAAATAACATAATATAATTAAAGCCTCTCTATGAAATAATAGAGGGAGCTTTTTTCTACATTTTTATGAAATAAATATTAATTTAAAACAAATCCATAAGGGAGAGAAGATTTAATGCTAGAAAAACAAATTAAAATTAAGGGGTGTCAAGTTAGCATAATTAAACCTAATACTTGTGCTTATTGTGATAAAGGTATTGATCCAATTATTATAAATAAATTTGCGTATAAATATTACTATCAAAATAATATTGTAGTTACATACCAATGTCCTTGTTGTGAACGAATTTTCTTTGCCATATATCAAATTACATTAGGAAATAATTTAGTCCCTTTACATTTTTATGAGATTATTGGTGGACACAAAACTGAAGAAAAATTTGATGAATGTCTAAAAGATATTAGTCAAAACTTTTTAGATAATTATAACGATGCATATTTTGCTGAGCAAGCTGGATGTACACATATACTTGGTATTGCATATAGACGCGCTTTTGAGTTTTTAATAAAAGACTACGCTATTAAATATAATCCAGAGCAAGTTGCTGAAATTAAAAAAAAGAGTTTATCAAAATGTATAGAAGACTATTTTCCTGATAATGAATCAAAAGAATTATTAGTTAGAACAAATTGGATAGGAAATGATTTTGCACACTATCAATCAAAGCATGAAGATATAGACATCAATGATTTGAAACAGTTAATTATGTTGTCAGTACAAATAATTGTCGCAGATGTAAAGAAAAAAGACTATATTTCAAAGATAAAATAAAAGAATTTGCCTCATTTTATGGAACTGTAGAAGAGGCATTTAGAGATATAGAAACAGATATTCGTGATTATATAGAATAAAAATAATATTACAAAAGATAAAAAATAAAATTTATAAATGTTTAATTAGGAGGGAATTGAATATTAAATGGTTAAAGAATTAATTAGAGAGATTAATTATTGTTTGAATAATAATTGCTGTATGGAAGCTCTCGCTTTGGCATTAACATTACCTGATATATGTGGTAAAGCGTTATACCCTAAGTCTAAGCCAAGCGAAAGATATGTGAAATGGTACGATGAACATATTAGCAAATGTGAAAGTGCTGATGAGAATACACTAAAAGTAACTGGAGACTTGATATATTCATTAAGAAATTCGATTATACATGAAGGTAATCCTAACGTAACTGATAAAACCATTGATTATTTTGAACTTTTATATAATACAAATGATTTTAATCAAATAGTTAGCTTTATAGGTGAAGAAACTTTTGCTGAGGATGAAGATGGTAACAAAATACTTGTAGAAAGAAAAATTACAATAAATTTGAAAATTTTATGTTTAAAGATTTGTAATTATGCAGAAAAATGTTACGAAATGGACAAAGACAAATTTTCATTCTTCAATTATAATTTAGTCGATGCAGACTATAAAACTAGAAAACATTTTGAATGAGATAGTAAATTAATGCAATCTTATAAACAAATGCTTGTATGGATAAGGCTGAAGTCAAAATTAATGTTGTAGATTGAATGGTGGTGATTATGTGGAAAATAGAGAAGACTTACAAAATATATTAAATGATATTAATTATCTATTTGGCAAAGTTTATTTATATAATATGAAACTTTTGAATCTCAGCAATAACAGGGATTACAAACCAACTTATCAAGAAATATTTGATTTTTATATTACTTCCAATTTAATGAGTATTCTTAAGAATCTTACTTTTGGATATGTTAAATCACCAGGAATATTTTTTAATGTAAGATGTATTATTGAAGGATTGGCTTTGAAAAAAGCATTTGAAACGGGGTATTTTAAATGCTTTAATTTGGAATTGCTCTTGAAACAAGATGCAATTATTGAATATAGACAATATGAAAAATTTAAAGATTACTATCATTTATTTCTTATTCCTGAGGATCTCAAATGTGCATATGATAAATCATACGATTTTTATAGAAAGACACTCTATTCATTAAGTGAAAAGGAATTAAAAAAGATAATTAATTCGCAAATTCCTTTTGCTTGCAATCCAAATCTATCTTTTCTAAAAATTGTACGTGATAATCTTGGTGAAAGCATGGCAACTGGATATTCTCTCTTGAGTTCAATGATACACCCAACATCAAACGAAATCATAAGTCATAACGAAGAGATAGATTATGTACTTGAAATAATAAAAATTATTGAAGTTGAATATGCTAATTTGCCAGTTAAAATTGATTTTACAGAATATAGTGATTTAATCTTTTCGAGCAATCTTGCAAATAATTTTTTAGAATCTATAAGAATTGAATGCGATGATTTAGAAAAAATTGTTAACAATTTTAATGAAAATTTTGGTAAAAATTATGTATCAAACACGTTTTATGTTATTTCCATGACAATTAAAGAAATGGCTTATGATGCAATTTTTGAATTTTTTGATCAAGTTAAATCAAAATGGAAAATTCTTATTGAAATGTTAAGCGAATTTTTTGAAGTTTGTATTAATACTACTGATGCTAATTATTCATATAGAATTCTTCAATATCATCTTATAGTTGCTGTTGCACGAGCTAGCAATATGGAAATTGAGAAACAAAATGCTATGTCTCAAGCATATGAATATTATAAAATAAAGTATCCTGATGGTGTAAGTATAGAAGAATTTTCTCGTAAATTTGAAAAAACTACTGGATATACAATTGATGAAAAAGGAAAAATTAAAACACTTACTCAATTAGTCAGCCATTTTGCTGATATATTGACAAATAATGACAGTAGTTATAAAACTAACTATTCCATAAAGCTTAATTACGTTGAAGCCCAAATGCTTTCGCATGCTAACGGGTATCTTTGGTTTGCAAATTCAGGTGCCTGGTCAGATATAAGTAATATATTTGTATTATTCAATCAAATTATAAGCCTTATATGCCGCTGTATAAGTAGTTTGTTTGAAAATTTATACAAAAAAGACAAGCAATATAAGTATAAAAAGACTTCAAATTTGTTAAAACATTCTGCTGATCATATTATGAATAATACAAATAACTTATATGAATTAGTATCACAACTAAATACTGCTTTCAAAAAGGTAACATAATTTTAAATAATTAGTAAATACAATAAAATAGATGAGGTGATGTAAGTGACCAAAGAAGAAATGATTAAAGATTTGAAGAATGTTAAATTGGTAATTGGAAATGGATATGATTTACATTGCGGATTAAATTCATCATATGCTGACTTTTTTATGCGTGATGCTGACAAAAATAATTACTTTAATAAATGGTTAGATGAGTTTAAGGAAAAAATTAGTCTAAATGCCTTTACTACTGAGCAGAGTAAAGAAGATGTTTGGGTGGAATTTAAAAGCATTGATGAACTAAATATATGGGATTTGTTTTTTTATATTGAAACGAAAACAACTAATCAAAATAATAAAGAAGCGTGGCTATGGTGTGATATTGAAACAGTTATGTATAATTCGCTAAAAAGTTATGATAGTAGAGAGTGCAACACTAATTTATTTAGGTGGGAACATGTTTACAAAGCAATTACTAAAAAGATGCCAAGGGAATTTAAATTTTGGGAAATCTATGTTATGGCTAAAGTAATACAGAAAAAAAGGAATATGGAAAAATTTAAAAATATTGATGAATTTTACTACTATATTTTGGATGAACTATGTCAATTTGAAAAAGAATTTGGTAAGTTTATTAATAAAAAAAGGTATCCATATGGCAATTTTTTTGCTAAAATGCCTAATTCAGATTTTATAAATCGCAGTAAAATGACTTTACAAGAACTATGCAATGCAAATAACTTGGTTTCAATAGATAGTTTTAATTATGATGATATTGGTGATGATAATTTGAATAAGCTATTGCATAATATAAATGGGAATTTAGAAAATCCTATTTTTGGTATTGATTCAAATTTATGTAGAGCATCTGATCCGCGTTTTATTTTTACTAAAACAAATAGAAGAATGGAATTAGAAATGATTGATTTTGAATGTCAAAAAGATGTTGTTTTTGACAATGTGATTGTTTATGGTCACTCTTTAAGTTCAAATGATTATAGTTATTTTTTTCCATTATTAGATAAATTAGAAATGACAAATTTTTTATCAAATAAAAAAATAATTTTTGGATTTAGTGTATATGATAGAGAAAAAGAAACTGAAATAAAAAGGAAAAACAGATTAAATATTCAAAAACTATTTGAGGCATATGCAAATTATAAGGAACTAAAAGATGTAAATAGGTTACTTGATTCACTAACTACACAAAACAGAGTTCTTACGTATGAAATACATATTTAATAATTACTTTTAAAATTTATAGCAGAATTATCTTCTGCTATTTTCTATTTAATCTAAGTATTTTGTTTCAGCAATATTATTGCATAGTATTAATCTACTTGTGGTTGATTTTTCAATTATTTAGAATAAATAGTTGAATAAACGTGAATATAATGATATAATACTAGTAAATGAAATAAGGAGAAAAGGTATGAAAAAAGTAATTGTTTCTTTAAGTATATTTATGGCTATCTTTACGCTTTTTATGTCAACAAGTGTGGTAGTACATGCAGACACGGGGCCTAAACCTGATATGCAAATAGAGATTTGTAATCTACCTAAATCTGATTATATCGTCGCATATGCAACTAAATATAAAGAATATATGGGACCACATCATTCATTTATTCCAGGTGATACGAGTGACAGGCATTATGGTGAGACAAGTTTTGGAAATGTTGAAGATTTGACTATCGTATATAATAATGTTACTTTACCAGAAGGATGGTATTTGTGTGATATTTCATCATTTTATTCCAATAGTACTAATCTGTTAATCAAAAGTGGTTACATGTGGCCAACTGAATTCATTTTAATTATCTATGATAAAGTAAGTAATGAATATTATCTTACTGAAGAAACTAAAACTTATGCCTTTCATTCTTATTTTAAATATGATATGAAGGATTATAAAAATACTTCAATTACATTAGAGAAGAAGATTGTATTAGAAAAGTCATATAAATATGGAAAAGAAATATTAACATTTATGTTGCGATTACTTATTACTTTAGGAATTGAATTGTTGTTAGCATTGTTGTTTAAGTTTGATAAAAAATCATTTGTTATAATTGCTATATCTAATGCCGTTACACAAATAGGATTAAACATTGCTTTAAATATTACTGCTTATTTCAATGGTAAATCAGTATTTTATATCTATTACTATATTCTTATTGAATTATTAATTGTGGTTGTTGAAGCAGTTGTATACCGATTATTATGTAAAAGAGGAAAAGATGGAACTAAGAAATGGATTATTTCTTATGCCATATTAGCTAATGTTTTATCATTTGTGATAGGGGTAATACTCTGGTTCTTAGTCTAATTTCAAAAGTCAGTTATACTGGCTTTTTTTAATTTAAAGTACATTTAAGTTTTAGATGTTATAATTTGTTTGAAAAGGTGATAAGTATGGAAAAAAGTTTTAAAAGACATGAAATAAAATATCTAATTACCATAAATCAGTATATTAACCTAATGGATTATTTAAGCGATAAGGTTGAAAAGGATGTGGTTTATAAGAGTACAATTTGCAATGTTTATTATGATACTGATAATTTTGAACTAATTAGAAAATCAATTGAAAAGCCTATTTATAAAGAAAAACTAAGAATTCGTTCATATGATAAACCTACTTTAGATAGTAGTGTGTATGTTGAACTAAAGAAAAAATATGATCATATTGTCTATAAAAAAAGGGAAAAAATTGCTTATAAATATGTTTTAAATAATAGCTTTTTAGAGGGTGCTGAAACCCAAATTGATAAAGAAATTAAATACTTTAATGACTTTTATGGGGGATTAACTCCTAAGATGTTTTTATCATATGAAAGAGAAGCATATTACTTTAAAACTGATAAACAAATTAGAATAACTTTTGATACCAATATAAAGTATCGTACTGAAAATGTTAATTTGTTACCATCAATTAGTGATATTAAATTATTACCCAATAATTTAGTATTGATGGAACTTAAAGTACCTTTTTCAATTCCTTATGAACTTGCAAAATACTTATCAAGTGAGAAAATATTTAAAACACCTTTTTCTAAATATGGCACAGCCTATAAACAAATACACAAATTATCATAAAATTCAAAGTATTAAAACTACTAATTTAGGAAGTTTAATTAAAATAAAGTATGATGTTGTTTAAAAGAAGATATACTTGAAAAAGACTTTATTGATGAACTTAGAGTAAAAAATGGCAATTTAGAAATTGCTATTTGTAATACTGAAATTAATAATGAACTATAGATAAAAATTATATTTCCTTGATTTAGATAAGACAATGTAGTATAATGTCTATGATAGGTTGAAGATTAAATGACTTCCTTATTAAGGAAGTCGTTTCTTATCTAATTAAAAATATATAATTTAGTATATTTAGATAAAAAATGTCAATAATAAGAAAAATGATGAAAGAAAATGAGAAATCCTAGCGCACCTAGAGAAAGTGGAGTATTTATGAGATTATTAAAAAGGTTAATTATTAACTTAATTGCTTTAATTGGACTAATTGCTATTGCCATCGTTGTTGGCTATGTTTATGTTCGTAAAACTTATAACATTGATTTATTTAATACGGTGAGTCAGTTAAAGACTCTTAGTAAAGAAGTTGATCAAAAAGAATTATGTATGTTCCCAATTAAAGATAGTGATTATAGTGATGCTAAAACCGAAATTGATAAATCAATTGTCGATTTTGTAACCTATGAAGAAGGAACTGGTTATAATGGTTATACTGTAAATCTTAGTAAGAGTGATTTAACATTAAATAAGTTTATGATGATTTCATCACAACAACTTGGAGCCCTTGCACAAATCATTTTACACCAACAAACTGGTGGGAAAATTAGCGTTGCTGGAAAAGAAGTTGCTATTAAAATACTTGAATTAGAAATTTACCAAGTACAAGATAATGGAAGTGCTGATCTAAATATAATATTAGAATTAGATTTAACACCATTATTTGATAATGCTAAAAAGTTTCCCTTTAACTTCTTGAAAAAATATGCACCAAAGAAATTGTATATTTCTTCAACCGTAACTATCCAAAAAGGTGAAACAGCTTTCTCATATAATGTATTACATAAAGATATTACTATTAACAATTTAAAATCATCTGATACAGCTGATTTCTTTAATACTTTAGATTTTGTTTTCAAAATTGGTTCAGCTGAAGATTTAAATCTTTTAATTGGTAATACGGTTGCAAATGCTTTGATAGGTAATGAAGCAAATCCTGGATTTGCTTATACACTAAAACAATATGGCGCAAACGACTTTTCATTTGCTACTCTTGCCGCAACAAATTTCTTTATTATTCAAAAATAATATTGACTGACCTTCTTAGGTCAGTTTTTTTATTGATTTACAAAACAAATGTATTTTAAAATAAACTAAAATATGGTATAATATGAAAAGTAGGTGATTATTATGAAAATATTTATTGCATCAGATATTCATGGTTCGGCATTTTATTGTACAAAACTCCTAGAACGTATAAATAAAGAAATGCCAGATCGTATTATTTTAGTAGGTGATATTTTGTATCATGGCCCAAGAAACGACTTACCTAAAGATTATAATCCTAAAGAAGTAATCAAAATGTTAAATGAGTTAACAACACCAATCGTTAGTGTACGTGGTAACTGTGATAGTGAAGTTGACCAAATGGTTTTAAAATTTCCAATATTAGCCGATTATTTACTACTTGCCATAGGTAAAAAGACTATTTTTGTTACTCATGGACATCTCTACAATAAAAATAATTTACCACCACTAAATAAAGGTGATATCTTATTATGTGGTCACACTCATGTTCAATGCTTTGAAGAAATAAATGATATCGTTTATATGAATTGTGGTTCAGTATCAATTCCTAAAGAAGATGGTTATCATGGTTATATGATTATTGAAGATAATAATATAACATGGAAAGACTTAGATGGTAAAGTTCATCTAAATAAAGTGATGTAGGAGGAAATATGAATTTTTTACACTTAAAATATGCAATAATGGTGGCAGAAACCGGTTCAATCAGTAAAGCAGCTGAAAAACTATATGTTGCTCAACCCAATGTTTCAAGAGCCATCAAGGAACTAGAAAGCGACCTTAACATCACTATTTTTGAGCGTAATTCTAAAGGAATGATTGTTACACCTGAAGGTGAACAATTAATCCACTATGCGAAAAGAATCTTAAGACAAATTGATGATATGGAAAAGATATTTAAATATCAAAAAAAGAAAAATGTTTTTTCAATATCCGTTCCAAGAGCAAGTTACATTTCTGATGCCTTTGTTGAATTTTCAAAATGTCTAAATAATATTGATAACGCTGAAGTATATTATAAAGAAACTAATGCTTATCGAGTTATAAACAATGTAATAAATGAAGAATACAATTTAGGTATTTTACGTTATTATATTAATCATGACCGCTATTTTAAAGATATCATTGAAAAGAAAGAATTAAAATGTGAATTGATTAATCAATTTAAATATGTTTTAATCTTTAATAAAAATAGTGCGCTTGCGGAAAACAAAGAAATCCATTATTCTGATTTAAAAGATTTTATTGAAATTGCTCATGGTGATCCGTATGTTCCATCACTTTCAACCAATGAATTGGTAAAAACAGAATTATCAGAAGAAGTAAGTAGAAGAATTTTTGTTTTTGAAAGAGCTAGCCAATTTGAACTACTTGCAAACAATGAAGAAACCTTTATGTGGGTTTCGCCAGTATCGAAAAGATTGTTAGACCGTTATGGATTAGTTCAAAAAGAATGTATAGATAATACTAAGGAATATAAAGATTTGTTAATTTATCGTTCTAATTATAAACTTAGTAAGTTGGATCAAGAATTCATTACAAAACTTTGTGAAAGTAAGCGTAATATTAATTAATTTTACTCTAAAAAGTAAAAGTATATCGATATTGATATATCGATATACTTTTTTGATATTTGCAAATATTTGAAAAATGTAGTATAATGTTAGCGAAAGGTAGTTAAAGATATGATTTATAAAACAATTCCTAAGTCTGTTATAGAACGTATCCCTATTTATTTGAACTATTTGAATAAAATAGATGAAGACGGTCTAATATCATCAACAACAATTGCCCAACAATTAGGGTTAGGTGAAGTTCAGGTTAGAAAAGATTTAAATCTAATATCCGGAAAGGGTAAACCTAAAGTTGGATATCAAGTTAGTAATCTAAAATCTGATTTGAACAAGTTAATCTTTGATGATAAACTTATCAATGTTGTGATAATTGGAGCCGGTAAAATAGGAAGTGCACTTGCAAAATATCATGGTTTTAACGAAAATTCGTTTAAAATAGTAGGAATATTTGATAATAGTCCTGAAAAGATTGGAAGGACAATCAACGATAAAAAGATTTTATCAATTGATGAAATGTCATCCTTCTGTTTAACGAATGATGTTAAAATGGCAATAATTTGTGTACCTCATGATAGTGCTCAGAGTGTATGTGATGAAATAATAAATTGTGGTGTCAAGGGAATTCTTAATTTTACAGATCAAAAATTAAATATACCAAATGATGTAAAAATAAGAAATGTTGATATTGTATCACTACTAATAACATTAGCTGTCGAAATAAATAATAATTGAAAAGGAGTGTAATTTACATGGAAAAAAATTATGAAATTGTTGATAGTTTAGAAAAATTATCAGCTAGATTAGAAAAAATTAAAAAAGCTCAAAAAGTATATGCTACATATACAGAAGAACAAGTAGATAAGATTTTCTTAAATGCCGCACTTGCAGCTAACAAGGCACGTATTGAACTTGCAAAAATGGCAGTTGAAGAAACTGGTATGGGTGTTGTTGAAGATAAAGTAATTAAAAACCACTACGCTTCAGAATACATTTATAACAAATATCGTAATGTAAAAACTTGCGGTGTAATTGAAGAAGATAAAGCTTATGGTTTAAAGAAAGTTGCAGAACCTATGGGTATCGTTGCTGCAGTTGTTCCTACAACTAACCCAACATCAACAGCTATCTTCAAAACTTTACTTGCTTTAAAGACAAGAAATGGTATCATCATTAGTCCACACCCTAGAGCAAAGAACTCTACTATTGCTGCCGCAAAAGTAGTTCTTGAAGCTGCTGTAAAAGCTGGTGCTCCTGAAGACATTATCGGTTGGATAGATGTACCTAGTTTGGAATTAACTAATGCAGTTATGAAAGAAGCAGACGTTATTCTTGCAACAGGGGGTCCTGGTATGGTTAAAGCTGCTTACTCTTCTGGTAAACCTGCAATTGGTGTAGGTGCTGGTAACACTCCTGCAATTATTGATGATTCTGCTGATATCGTTTTAGCTGTTAACTCAATCATTCATTCTAAGACATTTGATAATGGTATGATTTGTGCATCTGAACAATCAGTTATCGTATTAGATGGTGTTTATGAAACTGCAAAATGTGAATTCATGAAACGTGGTTGCTATTTCTTAAATGAAGAAGAACTTAACAAAGTTAGAAAGACTATCATCATCAATGGTTCACTTAATGCTAAGATTGTTGGTCAAAAAGCTGCTAAAATTGCTGAACTTGCTGGTGTAACTGTTCCAGAAGGTACAAAAATTTTAATTGGTGAAGTTGAATCAGTTGAATTATCAGAAGAATTTGCTCATGAAAAATTATCACCAGTTCTAGCAATGTATCGTGCTAAAGATATTGAAGATGCATTTGCAAAAGCAGAACATTTAATTGCTGATGGTGGTTATGGACATACTTCTTCAATTTATCTAAACCCTATTACTGAACAAGCTAAATTAGAAGAATTCGCAAAACGTATGAAGACTTGCCGTATTCTTGTTAATACACCTTCATCTCAAGGTGGTATAGGTGATATTTACAACTTTAAACTTGCTCCATCTCTAACACTTGGTTGTGGTTCTTGGGGTGGAAATAGTGTATCTGAAAACGTAGGTGTAAAACACTTAATAAATATTAAAACTATCGCAGAAAGAAGGGAAAATATGCTTTGGTTTAGAGCTCCAGAAAAAGTATACATCAAAAAAGGCTGCTTACCTGTAGCACTTCAAGAATTAAAAGATGTTATGCATAAGAAACGTGCATTCATCGTAACAGATAAATTCTTATATACAAACGGAAATGCTAACCCTATTATTGAAAAATTAAAAGAAATGAATATGGAATACACAGTATTCTTTGATGTTGAACCAGACCCAACATTAGCATGTGCTAAACGTGGTGCTGAACAAATGAAATCATTCCAACCTGACTGCATTATCGCATTAGGTGGTGGTTCTGCAATGGACGCTGCCAAGATTATGTGGGTATTATATGAACATCCAGAAGTAGACTTCTTAGATATGGCAATGCGTTTCATGGATATTCGTAAACGTATTTATACTTTCCCTAAGATGGGTGAAAAAGCTTACTTTATCGCTGTTCCTACATCTGCAGGTACAGGTTCAGAAGTTACACCATTTGCGGTAATCACTGATGAAACTACTGGTGTTAAATATCCATTAGCTGACTATGAATTACTTCCTAAGATGGCAATTGTTGATGCTGACTTCCATATGACAGCTCCTAAAGGATTAACTTCTGCATCAGGTATCGATGCTGTATCACACTGCTTAGAAGCATATGCATCTATTATGGCTACTGACTATACAGATGGTTTAGCTTTACGTTCATTAAAGATGATATTCGAATACTTACCAAGAGCTTACAACAATGGTGCTAATGACCCTGTTGCCCGTGAAAAGATGGCTAATGCCGCAACAATGGCTGGTATGGCTTTCGCAAATGCCTTCCTAGGTGTATGTCACTCAATGGCTCACAAACTTGGTGCCTTCCATCATTTACCTCACGGTGTTGCTAATGCCTTGATGTTAGATGAAGTAATTAGATTCAATTCTGCCGAAGTTCCAACTAAGATGGGTACATTCCCTCAATATGATCACCCTCACACAATGCAAAGATATGCAGAAGTTGCTGATTATTTAGGTCTTGGTGGAAATACTGACGAAGAAAAAGTTAACAATTTAATCAAAGCTATTGATGAATTAAAAGTTAAGATTGGTATTAAACCTACTATTAAAGATTATGTTCCAGATGAAAAAGACTTCTTAAATAGACTTGACGCAATGGTTGAACAAGCATTCGATGACCAATGTACAGGTGCTAACCCTCGTTATCCATTAATGAGTGAAATCAAACAAATGTACTTAAATGCTTATTATGGTAAAGAATTTGTTGAAAAACCTGTTCCAGTTCAAGATCTAGAAAGTTATATTCCTGAAGATAAAAATGATTTTAAACGTGCATATAAAAAGAACAGAACGATTAATAAATAGAAAGTGAGGAGAAGAATATGAATCTTGAAAAAATTATTGCTATTAGAAATGCAAAAACAATTTATTGTGATGAAAACAATTGTGTAAAAGTATTTAATAAAGAATACTCAAAAGCCGACATTTTAAATGAAGCATTAAATCAAGCTAGAGTAGAAGAATTACCTATTAATGTACCAAAAATCAAAGAAGTTACTATGATTGATGGTAAATGGGCTATTATAACTGAATATATCAAAGGATATACTCTTCTTCAATTAATGGAAAAATATCCAGAAAAGAAAGACCAATATCTTGAACAATTTGTAGATATTCAATTAGCTACTCAAAAAAATACTTGCCCTTTATTAACTAAATTAAAAGACAAGATGAATCGTAAGATTAATATGGCTGACATTGCTTCAACAACTAAATATGATTTGCATACAAGACTTGAAAGTATGCCAAAGGGTAATTCACTTTGCCATGGTGACTTCAACCCTTCAAATATCATAATCTCTGAAGATAATAAACCATATATTATCGACTGGTCACATGCTACTCAAGGTAATCCATGTGCTGATGCCGCAAGAACTTACTTATTATTCTGGCTATCAGGTGACATTACAAGTGCGGAAAAGTATCTTGATTTATATGCTAAAAAAGGAAATGTTACTAAAAAAGACATTCAAAAATGGTTGCCAATCGTTGCTGCTTCTCAATCAGTTAAGGGTAACGAAAAAGAAAGAGAGTTCTTACTTTCTTGGGTTAATGTTGTAGATTACGAATAAAAAACGGAGGAATAGAAAATGATTAAAATTACTGTTTGTATTGGTAGCTCATGCCATATTAAAGGTTCAAGACAAGTTGTTGAACAACTACAATACTTAATTGCAAAAAACAATTTAAATGATAAGGTTGAATTAAGCGGAACATTCTGCATGGGAAAATGTCAAAATGGTGTTTGCGTTAAAGTAAATGATGAATTATTCTCTTTAACACCCGACCAAGTTAACGAATTCTTCGAAAAGAATGTTGTTGAAAAATTAAAATAATGGTAGAAGTAAAAGTTTGTATTGGGAGTTCATGCTTTTTAAAGCATGCTCCCGATATTGTTGAATACATAAACAAAAAAATTGAAACAGAAGATTTGTGGGACAAGATTATTTTATCAGGAAGTTTCTGTGCGGGAAAATGTAACCGTATCGGTGTTACTATCTTTGTTAATGATCAAGTTTACACAGGTGTTACTGTTGATGAAATTGAAAAATTTTGGAATGAAAAAATAGTTCCATATTTAAATTAATTTGAGGTGAGTAAATTGTCTAAGTACCTAACATTAAAGAAATCAAATTGTAAAAACTGTTATAAATGTATAAGACACTGCCCAGTAAAATCAATTAGATTTTCGGCAAATCAGGCACATATTATAGATAATGAATGCATTCTTTGTGGACAATGTTTTGTAATCTGTCCTCAAAATGCCAAAGAAATTGTTGATGGTGTAGAAAAAGCTAAAGTACTACTAATGTCAAAAGCACCAGTTGTTGCTAGTATTGCGCCATCATTTATAGCTAATTATAACGGAATTGGTATAGAAGCTATTCGTAATGCTTTAAAAAAATTAGGCTTCTATGATGTTGAAGAAACCGCTATAGGTGCTACATTTGTAAAAAATGAATATGATCGCTTATTAAACGAAGGTAATCACGAAATATTGATTTCTTCATGTTGTCACTCAGTAAATTTATTAATTCAAAAATACTTTCCTAATGAATTACAATATTTAGCTAATGTAATGAGCCCTATGCAAGCTCATTGTAGCGATATTAAGAAAAGAATTCCTGGCGCAAAAACAATATTCATTGGCCCTTGCGTTGCTAAAAAAGATGAAGCAGATCGCTATGAAGGAATTGTTGACTGTGTTTTAACCTTTGAAGAATTATCAAATTGGTTAAAAGAAGAAGGAATTGTAATTGAACAAACTCAAGATAGTGAGGAAATCGCAAAAGGTAAAACTAGATTATTCCCTACTACCGGTGGTATCCTAAAAACTATGGAATGTGATGCAAAAGGTTACACATACATGGCCATAGATGGGGTTGAAAACTGTATTGCGGCATTAAAAGATATTGAAAGTGGTAAAATTTCAAAATGTTTTATTGAAATGTCAGCTTGTGTTGGAAGTTGTATAGCTGGTCCGATTATCGAAAAACATCATTGTTCACATATTAAAGACTATCTATTAGTAAGCCACTATGCTAGTACTAAAGATTTTGATGTAGAACAACTTGATAAGATGTACTATTATAAAAATTTTTCTCCTATTAAAATAGATAATAACAAACCAAGCGAAGAAGAAATAACCCAAATCCTAAAACAAATGAATAAAACAAAACCAAGTGATGAACTAAACTGTGGTTCTTGTGGATACAATACATGTCGTGAAAAAGCGGTCGCAATATATCAAGGAAAAGCGCAAATTTCGATGTGCCTTCCATATTTAAAAGAAAAAGCAGAAAGCTTTTCCGATTGCATCGTCAGCAATACCCCTAATGGATTAATTGTAGTAAATGAAAAACTAGAAGTACAACAAATCAATGGTGCAGCTAAAAAGATTATGAATATTAGAAATGATTCAGATATTTTAGGTGACCAAGTTGTAAGAATATTAGATCCAGTACCTTTTACTAAAGTTTTAGAAACTAAGCGTAATATTCGTAATGAAAAAGTATATTTAGCCGAATATGATAAATACGTAGAACAAAGCATAATTTATGATACTAACTATCATATGATGATTTGCATTATGCGTGATGTAACTGAAGCAGCTCTTGAAAAAGAAAAGAAAGAGACAATCAGTAAACAAACGGTAGAAATTGCGGATAAAGTTGTTGATAAACAAATGCGTATTGTTCAAGAAATTGCTTCATTATTAGGTGAAACGGCGGCGGAAACTAAGATTGCTTTAACTAAATTAAAGGAGTCTATTAGCGATGAATAATTTATGTGCAGATATTGGTTACAAAAGCATTAACCACTATGGTGAAGAGTTATGTGGTGACCACATTGATATTATTGAACAAGAAGATGGATCAACAATTATCGTACTTGCAGATGGTTTAGGAAGTGGCGTAAAAGCGAGTATCTTATCTACATTAACTTCTAAAATCATTTCTACAATGATTTCAGCAGGATTATCACTAGAATCTTGTGTAGATACGATTGCTGCTACTTTACCAATTTGTTCAGTACGTGGGGTTGCTTATTCAACTTTCTCAATAATTCACATAAAGAATAATGAAGAAGCCGAATTAATCCAATATGACAATCCGCAAATCATCCTAATTAGAAATGATGAAGTCTACAATTATCCTAAAACAGAATTAATAATGGGTGGTAAGAAAATTTATAAAACCCAATTAAGACTACAAGAAGGTGATGTACTTGCATCAATGAGTGATGGATGTCCTCATGCAGGTATAGGAATTGCCTATAACTTTGGTTGGAAATTATCTGATATTGCCAATTATATAAGAGTTATCAATTGTGGTGGTTATACTGCCAAAACAATGTCAACAATGTTGATTGATGAATGTAATCGATTGTATGGTGGAAAACCTGGTGATGATGCAACTGCTTGCATCATAAAGATTAGGAAACGTGAACCAGTAAATATTTTATTTGGTCCTCCATCAGATCGTAATGATAATGACCGTATGATGGCACTATTCTTTGCCAAAGAAGGTAAACATATTGTTTGTGGTGGTACAACATCATCTATTGCCGCAAAATATCTAGGAAAACCAATAAGAGCTTCATTGAACTTTGAAAACTCTGATGTTCCACCAACTGCCGAAATCGAAGGCGTTGATTTAGTAACTGAAGGCGTAATAACAATAAACAAAGTAGTAGAATATGCCAAAGATTATGTTGGTGAAAACAAACTATATGATGATTGGTGTTTCAAAAAAGACGGTGCTTCTTTAATTAGTAGATTATTATTTGAAGAGGCTACTGATATTAATTTCTATGTTGGTCGTGCAATAAACCCTGCTCACCAAAATCCTGATTTACCAATTAATTTCAATATTAAAATGAATTTAGTTGAAGAACTAACCAAGTATCTAAAATTAATGGGAAAACGAATTAAGGTTAGTTATTTCTAAAGGTGATATAATGAAAAAATTTGATACAAAAGTTCAATATATAAAATATCAAGTGCTAAAAGAAGTAGCAAAAGAATCTTGGGATAATACCCTTACCGAAAATATTTTAGATATTCCTAAAAAGATTATTGTTGGTAAGGTTCCAACTATGCGTTGTTGCGTATACAAAGAACGTGCAATTATTGCTGAAAGAGTAAAAGTTGCAATGGGTGGCGATCGTAACAACAAAAACGTTATCGAAGTAATCGATATAGCGTGTGATGAATGCCCAATGGGTGGTTATGAAGTAACTAACGCATGTCGTGGCTGTCTTGCTCACCGCTGTGAAGACGCATGTAAACGTGGTGCCATTTCTTTTGATGATAATCACGTAGCACATATTGATAAAACAAAATGTGTTGAATGTGGCGCTTGCGCAAAAGTATGCCCTTATAGTGCCATTCACAATTATAAACGCCCTTGTGAAGTTGCTTGTAAAGTTAAAGCTATTTCAATGGGTGAAAACAAAGAAGCAAAAATCAACGATGATAAATGTATTGCCTGTGGTGCTTGTGTATATCAATGCCCATTTGGCGCAATATCTGATAAATCAATGATTGTTGATGCAATTGATATTTTGAAGAAAAGCAACAATAACGAAAAATACAAAGTATATGCCGTAGTTGCTCCATCAATATCAAGTCAATTTAACTACGCTAAACTTGGCCAAGTTATCACCGCACTAAAGAAATTAGGCTTTTACACCGTAGTAGAAGCTGCACTAGGTGCTGATATGGTAGCACACACTGAATCACTTGAACTAGTAGAAAAAGGATTCTTAACTAGTAGTTGTTGTCCTGCATTCGTTACATACATTAAAAACGAATTTCCTAATTTAGTACAACATATTTCTCATAATTTATCTCCAATGGCAACAATTGCCAAATATTTAAAAGAAAATGATCCAACTTGTAAAGTAATTTTCATTGGTCCTTGCACAGCCAAGAAAAAAGAAATACAACAAGAAGAAGTAAAGAAATACGTTGATAATGTATTAACATTTGAAGAATTACAAGCATTATTCGATAGTAGAGAATTTGATATCACTACTTTTGAAGAAGATATTCTTGATAATGCTTCATACTATGGAAGAATTTTTGCAAGATCAGGTGGATTATCTGATGCTGTAAAAGAAGCACTTAAAGAAAACAATATTACTGATTTTGACCTAAAAGCTGTTACTTGCGATGGTATCGAACAATGTAAGATTGCTCTATTAAAGAAAAACAAAAACTTATTAGATGGCAACTTCATTGAAGGTATGGCTTGCCTTGGTGGTTGTATCGGTGGTGCTGGTTGCTTAACCCATGGCGAAAAGAACAAAGCTGAAGTAGATAAATATGGTATGGAAGCATACGAAAAAACTATTTCCGATGCAATATCAATTGTAAAAATGACAAAATAACTTTATAACTTTTGAAGAAAATGTTAAATTTCGGTTTAACATTTTTTTCTTTGTTTAAAAATTAAAATATAACAAACAATACAAATATGAAAAAAAGAATATTAATATTATTAATTTTTACATTTTTTATCTTTTCATGTAAAAATAATATTGAACCAAAAAAAGAAATCAACGTTGAAAATAAAGAATTAATAATTAAAGATAACTCAAAAATTAATTATCCAAGTATCAATAATGAAGTTGATGAGCAACTAAAAGAAACAATGAAATTAACTTGTGATACGATTGAAAGTAATTATCATACTATTCCCAAAACTACATATGAAAGTTTTGTTAGTAAAAACTATATAAGTTATTTAATTACTTATAAATTTAACAATAACGAAATTACTAAATCGTATGTTTATGATGTCAATACCAAAAAAAGAGTTTATTTCAATAATAACCTTATTACCAAAATAAATAGTGTATTGAAAAACAAATATAACATCAATAGTAATGATTCAGGCTTTATCAATGTTGTTATTAACAACGATGAAATTGTAGCATATTTATCAACATACATCACAAATAGCGATGTAGAAAAAGTTAAATTTGCATATTCAAGTACTTATCTAGGTGAAAATATTACTAGTATTACAAACAAAAAAGTAGTTGCTTTAACCTTTGATGATGGGCCAAGTTTTAATAGTAAAAAAATAGTTAATTTATTAGATGAGTTAAACATAAAAGCAACTTTTTTTGTATTAGGCTGTAATGTTGAAAAATATGCAGATGAATTAAAATACATAAATGATCATGGCAATGAAATAGGAAATCATTCATATTCACATCCTGATTTTAGGAAATTATCGCTTGAGCAAGGATTAAAAGAAATTGAAAAAACGCAAGCAATTGTCTTCAAAACTATTGGTAGATATCCAAGAATATTTAGGTTCCCATATGGATTAGTTAACAAGCAAATTTTAAATAACATCAAACTTCCAACTATTCTTTGGAATGCTGATTCACTAGATTGGCAGTGTTGTGATACTAAAACAATCATTAAAAGAGTAGAAAAAGAAGTGAAAGAAAATGGCATTTTACTATTCCACGATTTCAAGAATTTTAATGAGGAAGCAATTAGGATTATTGTTAATGACTTAAAAAAACAAGGATTTGAATTTGTAACAATATCAGAATTATTAGAATTTAGAAATGAAGAAAATATGCAACTAGGTAAAGTAATTTACTCAAAATAAGAATCAACAAATTATAGAGTATTGTCGTTTTATTATTTTAAAGTTTATGGTAAAATATGGTAAAACTAAGGAGGAAATAAAAATGGGTAAATCAAAAAAGAAAAAAAGTGTTGCATCAAAATATGCAAAATATTTGTATTTAGCATTTTCAGTGCTTGTAGTTGTTATGGCATTCTTGCCATTTGTTATTAGTAAATCTGATAATAGTTCAGATGTTACTTATACTGGTTTTGAAGTTGCTTTTGGAAAAACTTTAAATTCAGCTTCAGTTTTAGGCTTTGCAAGTGGTAGTGCAAAAATTAATATGTCTTATTTATTAATTGTGGCATTATTTATACCACTAGTAGGTTCAGTAATTGCATTATTTGTTAAGAATCGTAAACTAGCAAGTTTAGTTGTATGCGTATGTTTTATCGTTTCCGCAATTCTTGTATTTATGACTCCAACAATAACTTCGGTAACATACACCGGTGAAGTACTTGGATTTGGTAGCACTAATACGGAAACTTTTGCTTATGCAGGATATAGCCTTGCGGTAGGATCAATCCTTTCTGGTGTGTTCGGTGCACTTGGTGGAGTAACAGCCCTTGCTAATCTTATTTTAAAATAAAGTAAAAAAAAAGCTATTGATTATTCAATAGTTTTTTATAACAATAATAAGGAAATAAAATATGAATAACGAAACAATCATAAATAAATTAAAAGATGGTAACAAACAATATGTTAAAGGTGGAATAATTGGTGATGTTTCTAAAAATAGAAGAATAGACACTTATCTTAATGGTCAATCACCATTTGCGTTAATTATTACTTGTTCTGATTCAAGAGTAATTCCAGAAGTTATTTTTCAACAAGGAATTGGCGATTTGTTTGTTGTACGTGTTGCGGGAAACGTTGTTGATGAATTTGTGCTTGGTAGTATTGAATATGCTATTGAACATTTAAACATTACCTGTGTGGTCGCTTTAGGGCATAAAAACTGTGGCGCAGTTTCATCTTGCCTAAATCATGCAAGTGGAAGATACGTAAATAAACTAATTGAAAGAATATCTCAAAATATAAAAAATGAAAAAGACTATGATAAAGCAATTGAATTAAATGTAAAAGCAGAAGTTTTAAATTTAAAACAAGCTTTTGCAACCTTTAAAAATGTTGAATTTATTGGTAGTATCTACGATATTGAAACTGGCAATTGCATTTTTCTTTAAATTTTTGACTTTTTAGTATATAATTTATTGTAATACCTAATTAATGTATTACAAATTATCAAATTAGGAGTTAAAAATGAGTAGAAGATTAGGTACTGTATCAAGAGGCGTAAGATGTCCCATCATTAAAGAAGGCGATGATTTAGTAAGTATTGTTACTGATAGTATTATACTAGCTAGTGAAGAAGAAAACTTTCCCCTAAATGATCGTGATGTTGTTGCGATTACTGAATCAATTGTAGCAAGAGCTCAAGGAAATTATGCAACTGTTGATCAAATAGCAACAGATGTTAAAAACAAAGTAAAAAGTGAAAAAATTGGTGTAATATTTCCAATATTATCACGAAACAGATTTGCAATTCTTTTAAAAGGTATCGCAAAAGGTGTAAAGAAAATCGTTTTAATGTTAAGTTATCCTTCTGATGAAGTTGGTAATTCTTTAATATCTTATGATGAATTAGATGAAAAAAATATCGATCCATATAAAGATGTTCTTACCCTTGAACAATATCGTAATTTATTCGGACATAATGTACATGAATTTACTGGTGTAGATTATGTTGAATACTATATGAGTATTATCAAAGAAATGGGTGCTGAAGTTGAAGTTATTTTTGCAAATCAAGCAAAGACAATCTTAAAATATGCCGACAGCATCATTACTTGTGATATTCATACTAGAAATAGAACAAAACGTATTCTAAAAAATGCAGGGGCAAAAGTCGTATTAGGTTTAGATGACATACTTACAAGTAGCGTTGATGGAAGTGGCTATAATGAAAAGTATGGTCTACTTGGATCAAACAAAGCAACTGAAGATAAGGTTAAACTATTCCCACGTGACTCACAATATCTTGTTGAAGATATTCAAAAACAATTATATGAAAAAACTAATAAACACTTTGAAGTAATGGTATATGGTGATGGAGCTTTTAAAGACCCTCAAGGTAAAATTTGGGAATTAGCTGATCCTGTTGTTTCACCATTTTTCACTAAAGGTTTAATTGGTACACCAAATGAATTAAAACTTAAATTCTTAGCTGATAATGACTTTAAAGACTTAAAAGGTGAAGAATTAAGAATGGCAATTGAAAAACGTATAATTGAAAAAGAAAAAGATTTAGTAGGAAAAATGATTTCTGAAGGTACAACACCAAGACAATTAACCGATTTAATTGGCTCATTATGTGATTTAACTAGTGGATCAGGTGATAAAGGTACACCTATTGTCCTAGTTCAAGGATATTTCGACAATTATACAAATAAATAGTAGTAATGTAGTTTAGGCTTTAATGTAGCTTAAACTACTTTTTATTTTGTTTTCCCCTCGACAAAATGTCTTTTGTTTGTTATAATTATAGTAATAAATAGATAAAAAAGGAGTAACCATGAAACAAAACCGAATATTTTTAATCATTGCTTTAGTACTTACGATTTGCTTTTTTTCAGGTTGCAAAAAGAACAATATTGAAGCATGTGAACATAACTTTAGTAATGCAACGTGTACAAGTCCTTCAACTTGTACTAAATGTGGCGAAACTAGAGGAACTGCACTTGGTCATGATTGGCTAGATGCGACATACGAGCGTCCTAAAACTTGTCAAAGATGTGGAGCAACTGAAGGTGACCCTGTAGGCGAACATACTCATGTTTTTAAGAAAGCTACTTGTACAAAACCTAAAATTTGTCGAATTTGTAGTTTTGAAGAAGGAAGTCCTTTAGGTCATGAAGAAAGTATTAAGTTTCCAGAAGATGCTAAATGCAATAACACATACACTGTAGAAGTATATTGTACAAGATGTAAAGAGCTTTTATATGAAGATGAAATGGTCAAAGAACACGATTTATATGAAGAAATAGTTGTACCAGTAACTTGTACAACATATGGAAGTTCATTTACTAAGTGCCATAACTGTGATTATGAAAGTGAAAATATCTTAAAACCAACTGGTCATAGTATCGTTTACATAATTGATAAGGAACCAACTAGTACTGAATGTGGTTATCGTCATAGAGAATGTGAAAATTGTGACTACTGTGAATCTAAAATGGCTTATGTCAATAATGGATTTTCAACCCATGGCAAGTTACAAGTAGTTGGACCTGATCTAGTTGACCAATATGGTGAAAAGTTTCAATTAATTGGTCTTTCAACCCATGGCTTACAATGGTTTGGTCGATACGTAAATTATGAAACTTTTGAATCATTAAAAAATGGTTTTGGCATTAACGTAATCAGATTATCACTATATACTAGTGAGGGTGGATATTGTGTAACTACGCCTAGTAAGAAAGCCGCATTGTTTGATTTAGTTTGCAAAGGCATTGAATATGCAACTCAACTCGATATGTATGTTATCGTTGATTGGCACATGCTTGGTGCAGAAGATGAAAGAGACGAAAATCCTTTATTCTACAAAGAAGAAGCAGTTGAATTCTTTAGTAAAATTACTGAAAAATATAAAGATTACGAAAATATTTTATTTGATATAATGAATGAACCATCGGGAAAAACGACTTGGAAAGATTGCAAAGAATATGCAAACCTAGTTATTCCTGCTATTCGCAAAAATAGTGATGGCATAGTACTGGTTGGAAATCCAAAATGGACATCAGATTTAAGCAGTGTTATGGCAAGTCCACTTGAAGGGTACACTAATATAATGTATAGCTATCATTTCTATGCGGGAGACGGAACTGATGCTACATTAGTAAAACGCGCTTATAGAGCAGGCATTCCGGTATTCATATCAGAACATGGAGGTATGGAAAATACTGGTGATGGGCCAATTTATAATGATTACATAAATAAATGGTATCAAGATTTAGATAGTTTAAATATTAGTTATGTTGCATGGAACATTTCAAATAGTAATGGAAGTGCATCAATTTTTAAAGCATTGTCTTCAGATATCGTATCAGTTAGCGATGATAATTTAAAAGAGTGGGGTATATTCTATCGTACTCACGTTAGAAAACGGATGGGTTTATCAGAATACAAATAAAAAGGAAAAAAGAGAAATGAAAAAATTAGGATTTGGATTAATGAGATTACCGAAAATAAACGGTGAAATCGACATAGAACAAGTAAAAAGTATGGCAGATGACTTTTTAAGTAATGGCTTTACTTATTTTGATACCGCATATGTTTACGAAAATTCAGAAGTTGCATTTAAAGAAGCAGTAGTTAAAAGATATAACCGAAGTGATTACTATATTGCGGACAAGCTCCCCGCATGGAAACTAAAAGAGGGTTCTGATAAAGAAGAAATCTTTAAAGAATCACTAGATAGATTAGGAATAGAATATATTGACTATTATTTATTACATGCGGTACAAGAAGCAAATATTGAAATATACAATGAAAACGACTGTTGGAATTTTTGTCAAGAACTAAAAAAGAAAGGTTTAATCAAACACTTTGGCTTTTCATTCCACGGTTCACCTGCTTTACTTGAAAACATTTTAGCTAATCATCCCGAAGTTGAGTTTGTCCAATTACAAATAAACTACTTAGATTGGGATAATGCAATAATAGCTTCAAGACATAATTATGAAATATGTCGAAGATATCATAAAAATATTATTGTTATGGAACCAGTTAAAGGTGGCATTTTAGCTAATTTTGATGATGATATCGCAAAACTATTTGAACAATATCATCAAACCAATTCATTTTCTTCATTAGCACTTAGATATGCTGGTTCCCTTGATGGTGTTATTATGGTATTATCTGGAATGAGTAATAAAGAACAAGTAGAAGATAATATTAATACATTTAAAGACTTTGTTAAACTAGGTGATGAGGAATACGAATTAATCAGCAAAATTAAAACAAAATTAATTAAAAAATCATCAATTGGTTGTACAAATTGTAAATATTGTGTAAGTGAATGTCAAAAGAATATCTTAATACCAGAAATATTTAAAATTTATAATCAAGCACTTATTATGGGTATCAATAATAAATACAAAGAAATGTATAAAAATTTAATCAATACAACTAAATCAGGTCAAGCAAATACTTGTATTAAGTGTCATAGATGTGAAAAAGTTTGTCCTCAACGTCTAAAAATTACCGATGAACTTGCGAAGGCATCGAATTATTTAGATAGATAATAAAATAATTAAAAGAAAGGAAGATACTGTGAAATCAATTGTTTATTTTTCAAAAAACCTTAATAGTCATGAATTAGTTAAGTTATATGATATATTAGGTGTACAACTTGAAGGAAATGTGGCAGTAAAATTACATTCTGGTGAACCTGGCAATCAAAACTTTTTGGGACCAGATTGGTTTAAACATATTGTCGCAAAAGTAAAGGGAACCGTAGTAGAATGTAACACCGCATATGAAGGCGGTAGAAATACAACTAAGGCACATATGGAAACTTTAGATAAACATGGATGGTTAAATAGTTATCGAGTTGATTTATTAGATGCAGAAGGACCAGATAAAGTATTAGAAATTCCTAATGGTAAAGTAATTAAAAAGAATTATGTAGGAAAAGACATTGAAAAATATGATTCAATGTTAGTACTTTCACACTTTAAAGGTCATCCAATGGGTGGATATGGCGGAGCACTAAAACAATTGTCAATTGGGGTTGCTTCATCTTATGGTAAAGCATACATTCATGGCTGTGGAAAACCAGAAGATCTTTGGACTGCCAACCATGATAAATTCCTAGAATCAATGGCTGATGCGGCAAGCTCAGTTATTAATTACTTCAACAAAAAAATTGTTTATATTAATATAATGAAAAATATGTCGGTAGATTGTGACTGTTGCGCGGTTGCAGAAGACCCATGTATTAAAGATATCGGTGTTTTAATTTCAACTGACCCTGTTGCCATTGACCAAGCTTGTATAGATTTAGTATATAACTCAAATGATCCAGGCAAAGCTCATTTTATTGAACGTGTAGAAAGCCGTAATGGTATTCATACAATAGAAAGTGCTGAAAAACTAGGCATTGGTTCAAGAAATTATGAACTAATTGAAGTTACAAATAAATAGATTAAAAAATTGCAAATTCCATTGCAATGTAGTATAATAATATGGCAATAGGGTTATTGCCAAGTGGTAAGGCAACAGGTTCTGACCCTGTCACTCGTAGGTTCGAATCCTACTAACCCTGCCATTAAAGTCGGTCAAAAAGTCTTTTGTAGAC
>ULOK01022442.1_pt1 | contig 81947 bp, 80 predicted proteins | sample 1952501 | NCBI WGS metagenome assembly ULOK01 (sample SAMEA4835601, study PRJEB28245) | human gut metagenome | biome: gut microbiome; material: fecal sample | place: Denmark | collected 2008
ATTAATAAAAATAATATATTATTAAAAATAAGAAATTAAAAATTTTTTAAATAAAATAATTAAATAAAAAAACATATAAAAAAAATATTAAAAATAATTTATATAAAATTAATTAAATATAAAAATAAAATATATTTAATTAAATAAAAAAAATATTTTTTATAAGAATAAATTTTATAATAATTAATATAATTTAACGGGTGATATATATGAAATTGGCATTATGTTTAGCAGGAGGACGGAGTTAAAGGTGCAGCACACATAGGAGTTCTAAAAGCACTTGAAGAAGAAAATGTTGAATATAAATACATTTCAGGAGCATCATCGGGAAGTATAATAGCAACATTAAAAGCAATAGGTTATTCTGCAGATGATATATATTTATGGTTTAAAAAATATTGTAAACAAATTAAATATGTAGATGCAAAAAACGTTTTTAAATTAATATTAGGAGTAATATTTAGAGGTCAGATTATAATTGATGGATTAAATAGTGGAAAGAAAATAGAAAAGATAATAAATAAAATATGTAAAGAAAAAAATATAGAGAATATTAATCAGATAAAAACTAACCTGTTAATTCCGAGTGTTGATTTAAATGATGGAAAAATCTATTTTTTTACATCATTTGAAAAAAGGCAAAGATATTCCGACCAAATAATATATGTAAATGACATAAACATAGGAAAGGCAGTTAGAGCAAGTTGTACATATCCAGGTGTTTTTTCTCCATGTGAGTATAATGATACATATTTGGTTGACGGAGGAATAAGAGAAAATGTGCCATGGAAAGGTTTAAAAGAAAATGGTGCAGATAAAGTATTTTGCGTTACGTTTGAAGAAGAACTAAAAGAGAAAAAAAAGGCTAATATAGTTGATGCTATATTTGATTCATTGTCAATTCTATGTCATGAACTTTCAACATATGAATTGCATGAAGCTGACTATTTGATAAAAATAAAAACAAAAAAAGTTTCTCTTTTAGATACAAGTCAAATTGATTATTTATATAATGAGGGATATAACCAAGCAAAAAAATTTTTAAAGGAAACAAATATAAAATTATAAAAAAATAAAATTTCCAAAATTAATTGGAAATTTTATTTTTTTCATCTATAATATAATTTTCTTTTTTTATTTCTTTGTTTATGTTATTTTTATTTTTTAAGTTATCTTTTGCTACTGTCATCATCAATTTAATTCTATTAGTTTGATTTGCTTCACTTGCACCAGGGTCATAATCAATAGGAGCTATATTAGCTTCAGGAAATTTGCTTCTTATTGTTTTAATTACTCCTTTACCAACTACATGGTTAGGCAAACAAGCAAAAGGTTGAACGCAAACAATATTAGGAATGTCGTGTTCAATATATTCTATCATTTCTGCTGTTAGGAACCAACCCTCACCAGTTTGATTTCCTATTGATAAAATATCATTTACTTTTTCTTCTAAATCCCAAATATTGCAAGGCAATAAATATCCCTTCTTAGAATTATTTAGAGCAGATATAACAGGTTTTTCCAAAAGGTCAATTAATTTAATTGCTGTTTTGAATAATTTTGCCTTTATTGCATCTGTTTTTATTAATTTATTAAATGTAATTTTATGTGTTGCTATAAACTTTATAAATCCCATAAAGTCAGGAAGTATAACCTCAGCTCCTTCTTGCTCTAATTTATCAGCTACAAAGTTATTTCCAAAAGGGTGATATTTTATTAAAACTTCGCCAACTATACCAACTTTAGGTTTTATAACAGATGTATCAAGTTCAATTTTTTCAAAATCTGATACAATGTCAAAGATACTCTGTTTAAATTCTTTAATATTAGATTTATTTACTAATTTTTTGCATTTTTCCATCCAATAATCAAATAATTCTTTAGTTTCGCCTTTGTTAATTTCATAAGCTCTATTTTTTGTAAGCATTTTTTGCAATAAGTCTGCATAAATACAACTTTTTATTAATCTTTCAATTAAAGGAATTGTTAATTTAAATCCTGGCATTTTTTCCATACCAACAACATTAAATGATATAACAGGCACATTTTCAAATCCAGCATCTTTTAAAGCTTTTCTAATAAACCCAATATAGTTTGTTGCCCTACAACCTCCACCTGTTTGGGACATTATTAGAGCTGTTTTATTTAAATCATATTTACCAGATTCTAGTGCTTCTATCATTTGGCCAGTAACTAATATAGAAGGGTAACATGCGTCATTGTTTACATACTTAAGACCAGTTTCAACAGTATGCTGAGTGCAATCTCTTAAAAGTTCCATTTTGTATCCACTATTCTTCATTGCAGATTCCAAAAATTCAAAATGAATTGGAGCCATTTGGGGCATTAATATTGTGTAATCTTTTCTCATTTCTTTTGTGAATATTTTTTTATTTACTTCATAATTACCATTACACTTTGAAGAATTATTATCTTTTATACGTTTATTCATACTTGCCAATAATGAGCGGATACGAATTCTAATAGCACCTAGATTATTTATTTCGTCTATTTTAATAAGTGTATACATTTTTTCATAACTTGTTAATATTTCCTCGACCTGATCAGTTGTTACAGCATCAACGCCACATCCAAATGAATTAAGTTGTACTAATTCTAAATTGTCATGTTTACCAACAAAGTCGGCTGCGGCATATAAACGTGCATGAAATACCCATTGATCAACAACTCTTAAAGGACGTTTGGCTTCTGTTAAATTTGAAATGCTATCTTCTGTTAAAACGCATAGGCCTAAACTTGTTATTAAAGTATCAATACCATGATTTACTTCTGGATCTACATGATAAGGACGACCAGCTAGTACAATACCCTTTAAATTATTTTCTTCCATGAATTTTAAAGTTTCTTGTCCTTTATTATGTATATCGCTTTTATAATTTTGATACTCTGTTTCAGCCTTTTTAGCAGCAGATAAAAGCTCTTTTTTAGTAAAATTATATTCTTTAAATTCTGGTAAATTCATTATAATTTCAGCTAATTTATCGGGTTCAAAAGGTAAAAATGGATTTAAAAACTTGATATTTTTATCTTTTAATTCTTCAACATTATTTTTTAGAACTTCTGAATATGAGATTACAATAGGGCAGTTATAATGGTTGTCAGCCTTTTGGTATTCTTTTCTAGAATAAGGAATACAAGGATAAAATATGGTTTTTATACCAGAGTTAATTAGTCCTATAATATGCCCGTGAGAAAGTTTTGCTGGGAAGCAGACTGATTCTGAAGGCATAGATTCCATACCCTTTTCATAGGTTTTTCTATTACTTTTCTCAGAAAGAATAACTCTAAAACCTAAGTTGGTAAGAAATGTAAACCAAAAAGGATAATCCTCATACATATTTAATACTCTAGGAACTCCAATTGTTCCCCTAGGTGCATTTTTTTCTTCTAATGGAGTATAGTTAAAAGTTCTTTCAAATTTATACTTAATAAGGTTTGGTCTATCTAATGTTTTATCAATAATTCCAGCACCTTTTTCACAGCGGTTTCCAGATATATATTTAGCACCATTACTAAATTTATTTATTGTAAGCAGACAATGATTTTCACATCCTTGACATCGTATATGTGTTATATTTATTTCTAATTTATCTAATTCATCTATATTAGATATAGATGATACATAGTCCATATCTAAATTATTTTCGTACTGTTCTTTTGCAAGTAGAGCTACACCATATGCACCCATAAGTCCAGCAATGTCAGGTCTTACTACATTTCTGCCTACAATTAATTCAAAAGCTCTTAAAACAGCGTCATTATAAAATGTACCTCCTTGAACTACAATGTGTGCACCAAGTTTTTTTACATCTCTTACTTTCATTACTTTTTGAATAGCATTTTTAATAACTGAGTAGGAAAGTCCAGCAGATATGTCGCCAACACTATAACCTTCCTTTTGAGCTTGTTTTATTTTAGAGTTCATAAAAACAGTACAACGAGAGCCTAAATCTACAGGTCTTCTTGCTTCCAAAGCACTTTGAACGAAGTCCTGTATAGAAAGCCCTAAGCTTTTGGCAAATGTTTCTATAAAGGAACCACAACCTGAAGAACATGCTTCGTTCAACATAATGTTATCAATGGCGCCATTTTTCATTTTTATATATTTCATATCCTGACCACCAATATCAACAATGCTAGTAACATTAGGCATAAACTCTTTGGCAGCAGTATAATGTGCTATTGTTTCTATTTCGTTTAAGTCAACATTAAGAGCGGTTTGAATTAGTTTTTCTCCATAACCGGTAACACCACTGAAGCGTATAACTGCTTCAGAAGGCTTTTCTGCATATAATTTTTTTAGCATATTTACAACGCTTTGAAGTGGATTACCTTCATTACTTCCATATAAAGAATAAAGAAGAGTGCCATCCTCAGATATTACAACCAATTTTGTAGTTGTTGAACCAGCGTCTATACCTAAAAAACAATTTCCCTTAAATGTTTTAAAATCAGCTCTTTTAACTTTGTCTTTTTCATGACGTTTTTTGAATTCATCATATTCAGCATCTATTGAAAAAAGTGGATTCAATGGATTAGAAGTATCATCATGAGATGATTTTAAAACTTCAATTTTACTTTTTAGTTTTTCAATTGTAATTGTATGTGAATTAAGAGAATCCAAAGCAGCGCCCTTGGCAACCAATAAATGAGCCTCATTTGGTACTATAATCTCATCATCTTTTAAATTTAGTGTTTCAATAAATCTATTTCTTAGTTCAGATAAATAATTTAATGGCCCACCTAAAAATGCAACATTTCCTCTAATAGGTCTTCCGCAAGCAAGTCCACTAATTGTTTGATTAACAACTGCTTGAAAAATAGAAGCTGCAATATCCTCTTTAGCTGCACCCTCATTTAAAAGTGGTTGAATATCAGTTTTAGCAAAAACACCACAACGCGATGCAATAGGATAGATTAGCTTATGTGATTTAGCAAGTTCATTTAAACCGGTTGGATCCGTATTTAAAAGACTTGCCATTTGGTCTATAAAAGCACCTGTACCACCAGCACAAGTTCCATTCATACGTTGCTCTATGAATTTATCAAAATATATAATTTTGGCATCTTCTCCACCAAGTTCAATAACAACATCAGTTTCTGGAATATATTTTTCAACTGCTCTTTTGCAAGATACAACCTCTTGAATAAAAGGTAAATCTAAAAATTTAGCAGCACTTATAGCACCAGAGCCCGTCAATGCAATAGTAAATTCAGTATCTGGATACATTATAATTAGGTTTTCTAACACATTACAAATAGTGTTTTTAGTATCCGAGAAATGCCTCTTATAATCTGTATATATGGTATTTAAATTTTCATCCATTACAATTATTTTAACTGTTGTAGAGCCAACATCTAACCCTACGTGTAAAGTCTTTATCATATTTAAGTAACTCCTTTCGATACTATCAATTTTATATTGAAATGTGTAATTTGTCAAATGATTATATTGGAAAAAAGCAATAGAAACAATGAACTTTAAAAAAAGAGTTCTAAAAAATACTTGTCTATAATAATAATTAATAAATTATTTATTAGAGAAGAAGGAGAGTGTTATTTTTGAATAAAAAAATAGTATTAATAATTATTATTTTAATAATTATTTTATTGGGTGTATTTTTCTTTTTTATTAGTAATAAAGAAGAAAAAATGGAAGAAGAATATCAGCCACAAGAGGAGATAACAGATGAGCAAATGCGACAAACAATAATTTCTTTGTATTATGAAAACAAAGAAACAGGAGAGCTAATGCCAGAAGGCAGATTAATAGATGTAAAAACATTATTAAATAATCCATATAAAATATTAATAGAAATGCTTATAGCTGAGCCAAAAAATAACAAATTACAATCTGCTATTCCAAATGGTACAATTATTAATAACGTGGAATTAAAAAATGATATTTTGTATGTGGATTTTTCAAAAGAATTTATAGAAAATCATCAAGGTGGAGAAAAAAAGGAAAAGGTAACGGTGTACTCTATAGTAAATACATTGTGCGAATTAACAGAAGTAAATAAAATTAAAATATTAATAAATGGAGAAGAAAATAAATCATTTAAAGATGAAAAGATAAAATTTGATGTGTTATTTACAAAGCAAAATTAATTCTTTAATATATTGAATAGTTTTATTCCATTTATGATTTTAGTACCACTTCGTAAAAATTTTTCTACTTCGAAAAGAGAGCAAATAGTGTTCTCTTTTTTTAGTGCAAAATTTATTTTTTCTTTTTTATCATATTTCTTATCCATAATAAATCGCTCCCAAAAAGGTTTTTAATATATTATATGTAAATAAATATATTATGCTTTATCTTATTGAAAAAATAAATAAAGTTTATTATAATATATAGTACATATGGGTTAAAAATGGGGCGAGAGTAAAATGAATTTGAATAATAATGAAAGAATTGATGATTTAGAATATAAAGATTTAAAGATAATACAACGAAAAGATGGATTTTGTTTTGGAATAGATAGCGTATTGCTTTCAAATTATGCAAAGGATATAAAAAAAGGAACAGTAGGTTTAGATTTGGGAACAGGCACAGGAATACTCGGGATACTATTATGTGGGAAAACAGACTTAAGCAAAATATATGGTATAGAAGTACAACAAGAAGTTGCAGAGATGGCACAAAGAAGCATAGAATTAAATAACCTAGAAAACAGATTTGAAATTATTAATAAAAATATTAAAGACCTAGAAAGCATATTTGATAAAAATAGTTTTGACTTTATAATAACAAATCCGCCATACAAGAAAATGGATACAGGCAAAACAAATGAAAATAGCAAGAAATTAATATCGCGACATGAAATAACTGCAACATTGGAAGATTTTATAAAGACAAGTTACATAATGCTTAAAGATAAAGGAACATTATATATGGTACATAGACCAGAAAGACTTGTAGATATAATATATCAGTTAAGAAAGAACAAAATAGAACCAAAGGAAATAAGATTTGTCCATCCATATGAAAAAAAAGAGCCAAATTTAATATTAATAAAAGCTGTGAAAAATGGAGGTCAATTTCTAAAAATAGACAAACCATTATATGTTTACAACGAAAGAGGAGAATATACAGAAGAGATATTAAAAATATATAATAAAATGTGAGGAGAATTACAATGAACGGAAAACTATATTTAGTAGCTACACCAATAGGAAATTTAGAGGATATAACATTAAGAGCATTAAAGGTATTAGAAAAGGTTGATGTTATAGCAGCAGAAGATACAAGACACACGTTAAAATTATTAAATTTTTATGCTATAACAAAGCCTTTAATCAGTTACCACAGACATAATGAGGAAGTAAAATCAGATGTGTTAATTGACAAATTAAAAAATGGAGAAAATATTGCTCTAGTTACAGATGCTGGAACACCAGGAATATCGGATCCGGGAGAGGAAATTGTAAAAAAAGCTATAGAAAATAATATAGAGATAATTCCAATACCAGGAGCATGTGCACTTATAAATGCATTAATATGTTCTGGATTTAACACAAAAGAATTTATTTTTTATGGATTTTTGCCTATTAATAAAAAATTAAGAACAAAAAAGCTAAATGAGATTTCAAAACAAAATAAAACAATAATATTATATGAAGCACCACATAAATTACTAAAAACATTAAACGATATCTTAGAAAATATAGGAGACATAAATTGCATATTAGCAAAAGAAATAACCAAAATACATGAAGAATATATAAGAGGTAAGATAAGTGAATTGATTTCAAGAGAAGAAATAAAGGGAGAATATGTAATTTTATTAGACTTAAATGATAATGAACAGGAAGATGGTTCAAAAAAGGAAATGTCATTAGAAGAACAATATAAATATTATGAAAAAAAGGGATTTGAAAAAAAAGAAATAATTAAACAGATAGCCAAAGATAGAAACACAAATAAAAACGAAATATATCAAAAATTTTTAAAAAAATAGTGCCTTAAAGACACTATTTTTCATCTATTGTAGAAATTTTATTAATACATTTTTTACATATTTGTTTATCTCTATATTGTGTTAAATCCTTATCAGAACCACAAAAAATGCAGTTAGGTACAAACTTCTTTAAAACAATTGTAGAACCATCAACATAAATTTCTATTGGGTCTTTTTCAGATATGTCAAATTGATTTCTTAATTCAATAGGAATTACAACTCTTCCTAATTCATCAACTCTTCTTACTATTCCTGTAGACTTCATTTTATCCTCCTTAAAACAACATTATTCGACAAAAAATCTATAATTATAATAACATAAAATCAATGAAAAAGCAATATGTAATTTACAAAAATTTACAAAATGTAATATAGTTATAAATATATGAATACATATATAAAAAAATCAAAAGGAGTAGTATGTTAAATATAATTTGGCCGTTATTTATTATTGTATCTTTTATATATGCTTTTTTTTCTGGAAATATAGAAAATGTTAGTAATGGAATCTTTACATCATTAACAGAAGTTGTTAATTTGTGCCTTACTTTTTTAGGAACTATGTGTTTGTGGAATGGAATAATGGAGATTGCTAAAAAAACTACATTAATTAGAAAGTTAACTGTTTTTTTTAGGCCTTTAATTAATTTTTTGTTTCCAGAATTAAAAGAAAATGAACAGGCAAAAGAGGAAATTTCTATGAATATGATAGCAAACATTTTAGGATTAGGAAATGCGGCTACACCATTAGGAATTAAAGCAATGAAAACATTACAAAAAGATAATAAAAACAAAATGATTTTATCAAATTCAATGTTAATGTTTATTTTGATAAATACAGCTTCAATTCAGCTTATACCAACAAATGTAATTGCTATAAGAAACTCACTAAATTCTTCTATGTCAACTCAGATAATTTTTCCAGTGTGGATTGCAACTATAACTGCGGCACTCGCATCAATTATTACGGCAAAAGTATTAATTAGATTGGGAAAATAAAAGATAGTATGGAAAGGAAGAAGAGAATGCAAATAATAAATTACATATCTTCTGCAGCTATACCAACAGTAATATTAATAATAATTATGTATGGTGTAATACAAAAGGTTAAAGTTTACGATACTTTTATAGATGGCGCAAAAGAAGGAATAGAAATAGTTTTTAGACTTTTTCCAACGTTAATAGGAATTTTTTTGGCAGTAGGAGCATTAAGAAATTCTGGCATAATAGATTTAATTATTAATATTATTTCTCCAGTAACAAATTTATTGAAAATACCAAGTCAAGTTTTACCACTAGCAATGTTAAGACCGATTTCGGGCAGTGCTTCTATGGCAGTAGCAGTAGATATCATGCAAAAATATGGAGTTGATACAACAATAGGATTAATAACTTCTACAATAATGGGGTCTACAGAAACAACTTTATATACAATAGCAGTATATACAAGTTGTGTTGGAATAAAAAAAACAAGGTTTGTATTATTTGCGGCGTTAATGGCAGATTTAGTTGGAATAATTTCATCTGTAATAATTTGGCAAATTTTGTCGTGAAGTTTTAATTGACATTACGTAAAATAAATAGTAATATATATTTGTAAAACGTATTTAGAAGGAACATAAAAAATGTTATTCAAATTCATATTATTTTTATCAATATATTTTTCAATCAAAAAAGTAATTGTAAATTTTTTATCTAAAATATTATTAAAAAAAATCAATTAATTTGTTTTTAATTTTGTAGAGGAAATTATTTCTATTTGGTATGCCATTTCCAAAACCGTATTAGAGACTTCATAAAAATAAAAAATATTTGCCCCCGAATAAATTATTATTTCTCTTTGTTTCCTCTACAATATATATTATATATTAAGCTAATTTAATAATGGGGCTAGGTTCATATCTTTTAGCTATACTCAAATTAAAAGAAGAGTAGTCAAAATCCTTGTTACTTTCAATTAATTCATTCATTACAGTTTTATATGCAAGTTCAGGAAAATTATTTTCTTTACTTAAATGACCAAGCATTACACTTTTTAAGCCGTTTTGTGCTAAATATGATATGGCTTGGCCAGCCAAGATATTAGATAAATGGCCATATGGACCCAGTATTCTTTGCTTTAAATTGTAAGGATATGATGAACATTTTAATATTTCTGGATCGTAATTTGATTCTAATAATATAAAAGAACTATTTTCTAATTTACTAATTATATTGGAATCAATATGCCCCAAATCTGTAGCAATACTAATTTTGTTATTGTTATAATAAATATTAAATCCACAAGGTTCTGCAGCGTCATGAGGAATTGAAAAAGGAAAAATTTTTAATTCTCCAACTGAAAATGATTTGTTAGAATTAAACAATTTTTTATTACGATTTTCTATTTTAGAACTTTGAACAGGCATTGCCTGCCAAGTGCCATTGTTTGCATAAACCGGGATGTTATACTTTTTTGAAAGTGTGCCAAGACCTTTTACATGATCGGAATGCTCATGTGTAACTAAAATAGCATCAATATTTTCAATATCAATACAAATATTAGAAAGTGCAGAAACAATTTTTTTTGCACTTTCTCCAGCATCTATTAAAATTTTTGTATTAGGCGTTTCTACAAATAAACTATTTCCTGTACTGCCACTATATAAACTACAAAATTTAAACATATATATTCTTCCTTTGCTATACTTTTTTAGTAATTTCTTCGAAGTGCGGGCGATTAAAACTGCCCCTACGTTTTTCATAGATTACTTTACACTATCGCTATACTATTCTATAACTCTTTTTATGTCTGCACCCAAATTTCTAAACTTTTGCTCAATATTTTCATAACCTCTGTCAATATGCTCTATATTATATACTTGAGTTTCTCCTTTAGCGATAATTCCAGCCATTATTAAGGCTGAGCCTGCTCTTAAATCTGTAGCGTACACAGGAGACCCAGACAATTCCTTAACACCTTCAAAAAAAGCCGATTTACCTTGAGCCGTAATCTTTGCTCCCATTTTATTTAATTCATTTGTATATTGAAATCTAGAATCCCAAATGCTTTCATTTATAGTGCTATTGCCTTCAGCAATAGAAAGAACAACACCCATTTGTGGTTGTAAATCTGTAGGAAAGCCAGGGTATGGTAAAGTTTTTACAGTAGCTCTGGTTGGCCTTTTGCTACAAGCAACTCTTATAGAATCTCCTAAATCTTCAACAATTCCGCCTATTTCTAATATTTTAGCAGTAACACAATCTAAATGCTCTGGAATACAATTTTTTATTAATATATCTCCTTTGGAAGCCACAGCTGCAAGCATAAATGTTCCAGTTTCAATTTGATCAGGAACAACTGAATATGTGCCTTCCTTAGACAACTCTTTTACACCATTTATTTTTATAACGTCTGTTCCGGCACCACGGATGTCTGCTCCCATAGAATTTAAGAAGTTAGCAACGTCAACAATGTGAGGCTCTTTAGCAGCATTATCAATAGTAGTTGTACCTTCAGCCGAAACACTTGCTAACATTACATTAATTGTAGCACCAACAGATACAATATCCATGTAAATTGAATTTGCAACTAATTTTTTTACCTTAGCTGATATTTTACCTTGCCCTACATCTACTTTAGCCCCTAATGCTTCAAATCCTTTTATATGTTGGTCTATAGGTCTTGCTCCCAAATTACAACCACCAGGAATTCCTACTTCAGCACATCCACATCTTCCAAGCAAAGCACCTAATAGATAATAAGAGGCTCTAAATTTACTTGTCATTTCTAATGGTGCATTTGTACAATCAATATTTCTAGTATCTATAGTAATTTCATTTGGTGTATTCCATGTTATTTTAGCACCAAGTTTTGTTAAAATTTCACAAAATATTTTAACATCACTTATATTTGGTAGATTGTCAATAGTACAAACACCGTTAATTAATAAAGTAGCTGGCAATATTGCAACAGCAGCATTTTTGGCACCACTTATTGTAACTTCTCCTTTTAGGCGTGTGCCCCCTTTTATAACGAACTTATCCAATGTATTCCCTCCAATATTTATACAATAAAAAGATAGAGTAAAACTCTATCTATATATATAACATAAAAGAATATTTTTTACAAGATATTAACTTAATTTAAAAAGAATAATAGTTACAAGACAATTGCTTTTAGAATTATATTATCTACAAGTGTTGAAACATATTAAACAGTAATAAATAAAAAGATTAATTGTTAGCTAATTTAATATTTTGAAAAAATTCTAATAATTTAAATTTAAACCTTACATCAGCTGTCTGGGCATTATTTATTAAATTATATTCTTCAGTGTGCAAACTATCCTTAATAGTCTCTTTTGAATCTTCTGGTACTATGCCTGTACTTATATCAACAAAGCAAAGAGGAGGGAACATTACGCACCACCAGTTTTGCCCGCTGGCATTTCCTATTTCGACCTTTAATGCATCATAATAACCTGCAGGTAAAGAAATATCTCCATAGTTTTTGGTTGGAAAGGCAAAATTTCCAATGCTAATATTTACATTATAGTCATATCCATTGTCATTAATTACTTTTTTTGCTATTTTATAAAAATCTGATTTGTGCTGATAAGCTATAGAAATTGCTTCATCTTTAGAATTAGAATTCTTAGATACAGAATTCATATAATCTATAAGTGCATCTCTAACTAAATATTTTAAATTTTGATCTTCTACTGAATCACTATTAGCAATAACATGTAATCTAAATACACTACTAGATATGTTGGCTGATACAGCATTAACATATGAAAATGCACAAATAAACACATATATACTAAATAAAATAATTAATACCAAAAATCTTTTAAAATTAGAAATATTAAATAATTTTTTCATATTAAACCTCCATTTGAAAAAATAGTATGTATAGTAAAATTATTAACTTTATTTTAAAAAATATACATAAATACCAAAAAAAATGTATGTCGAAATAAAGTGCACGATTGTTGGAAAAATGCATTGACTATAAACAATATAAATGGTAAAATTTACCAAAAGACATTAATAATAAACAACAGTAAATTAGCTTGAAAGGAATGAAAGTAATATGAGCAATATTAAAAAATTGTGTGGGTTTTGCATAAATGAATGGCATTTAACAACAATGGTTCTTCCTTATATAAGTAAAGAGATAAATAATAATTATAAAATAATTACAATATTAGAAAAAGGTATAGAAGAGAATATAAAATTATTAATAAAAAAATTAAATTTAAAAAATGAAGAGAAAATATTAGGAATAGATTGGAAACAAAGTATGGCAAGAAAATATACTAGCATTAGTAACAAATTAAATATAATAGCAAAAACAAAGGAAAACTACATAATATTGATAAATGGAAAAAAGAATTATATAGATATGGTAAATAAATATATAGAAAAATGGTTGCAAAAAAATAGAATACAAAATGAAATTAAAATAATAAATTGTTATGAAATAACAGAATTTAATTATAATATAACAGCAATATTAGATTCACATGATAAAATGATAAATACATCTGGAGAAAAGGAAATACAAGAAGTATTTGAAGACTACGGAAAAAACAAAGGCGAAGAAAGCATAGTATAATATCTTACTAAATATAATTGACGAATATTTTTTTATGATATAAAATATGAAAAGAAAAAAATGAAAGGAAAGTGAAATTATATGGAAGAAAAACTTTTGGCAACAAAGGAAATTCTAAAAAAATATGGTCAAGAGCATTTATTAGAAAATTATGAAAATTTATCAGAAGAAAATAAGAGTATTCTACTAAATGACATATTAACAATAGACTTTGGAGAGATTGCAGAATTATATGAACAAACAAAACACAAGGTTGAATTTGAAAATTGTAAAATTGAGCCAATAGATCATGTGGAAAAGGCAAAGCTTTCTGATGAAGAGTTAAAAAAGTATTCTGAAATAGGAATTCAAGAAATAAAAAAAGGAAAACTTGCAGCTGTAACAATGGCAGGAGGACAGGGAACTAGATTAGGACACAATGGACCAAAGGGAACGTTTGACCTAGGATTGGAATCACATAAATCAATTTTTGAGATATTATGCGATACTTTAAAATTAGCTAAAAAACAATATGATGTTGTAGTTCCATGGTATATAATGACAAGCGACGAAAATAATGATGAAACAGTTAAATTTTTTGAGGAAAATAACTACTTTGACTATCCAAAAGAAGCTATAAAATTTTTTATACAAGGAAAAATGCCAATGGTAGACAAGCAAGGCAAAATCTTATTAAATGAAAATGGATTAATAAAACAAGCAGGAGCAGGACATGGAGCCATTTTTGAAGCAATGAGAAAAAATGGTATTATATTTGAGATGCAAAATAAAGGTATAGAATGGGTATTTATAGGTGGCGTGGACAATGTTTTAGTAAAAATGGTAGATCCTGTATTAATAGGTCTTTCAGTAGAGAAAAAAGTATTAGCTGCAGGTAAAAGTGTTGTTAAAGCAAATGCACACGAAAAAGTAGGTGTTTTTTGTAAAAAGGATGGTAAACCAAGTGTTATAGAATACTCAGAAATATCTAATGAGCTAGCAGAAGCAGTTGACAAGAATGGAGAGTTGCTATTTGGGGAATCTCATATTCTTTGTAATCAATTTAATATAAAAATTTTAGAGGAATTAGCCAAAGACAAATTACCTTATCATGTTGCATTAAAAAAAGCAAGCTATATGGATGAAAAAGGCAATGTTATAAATCCAACAGAGCCAAACGCATATAAATTTGAAGCATTCATATTTGATGCATTTTCATCTATTCCAGAAATGCTAGTTATGAGAGTGAAAAGAGAAGAAGAATTTGCACCTGTAAAAAATGCAGAGGGTGTTGATAGCCCAGAAACAGCAAGAAAATTATATATGGATTATTTTGCAAAACATTAAGAAAGGGAGATATTATATAAATGGAAGAATATATGCAAAAATATAATAACTGGATAAATGATTCGGTTATAGATGAAGAAGCAAAAAAGGAACTAAAAGCAATAGCAGGAAACGATGAAGAAATAAAAGAAAGATTTTATAAAGACTTAGAATTTGGAACAGCAGGCTTAAGAGGAATTATAGGAATGGGTACTAATAGAATGAATAAGTACACTGTTACAAAAGCAACACAAGGATTAGCAAATTATATAATAAAAAAAGGCGGACAGGAAAAAGGTGTTGCAATAGCATATGATTCTAGAAGAATGTCAGATGAATTTAGCGAAGAAACAGCACTTTGCTTGAATGCAAATGGAATAAAAACATATAAATTTGAATCATTAAGACCAACGCCTGAATTGTCTTTTGCCGTAAGAGAGTTGGGCTGTATTGCAGGAATAGTTATAACAGCAAGCCATAATCCACCAGAATATAATGGATATAAAGTATATTGGGATGATGGAGCACAAATAGTAGAACCTATAGATGCAGAAATAATACAAGAGGTAAACAGTATAACAGATTTATCAACTATTAAAACAATAAAGAAAGAAGAGGCAGAAGAAAAAGGATTATATAATATAATAGGAAAAGAAATAGATGATAGATATATTGAAGAATTAAAAAAATTAGTCATAAATAAAGACATAATAGAAAAAATGCAAAAAGAAATAAAAATAGTATATACACCATTACATGGCACAGGTGGAATGCTAGTAAAAAGAGTACTTAAAGAAATAGGATTTGAAAATGTATATATTGTAAAAGAGCAGGAAGAGCCAGATGGAAACTTCCCGACGGTTGATTACCCAAATCCAGAAGAAGGAAAAGCATTTAAATTAGCATTGGAGCTTGCAAAAGAGGTTGATGCAGACATAGTAATGGCAAATGATCCGGATGCAGATAGATTAGGAGTTTACGTAAAAGATGTAAAAACTAATGAATATATACAATTTACAGGAAATATGACTGGAAACTTAATAGCAGAATATATTTTATCACAGAAAAAAAGTAGAGGAGAATTAAAGGAAAATAGTGCTGTTATCAAGACAATTGTTTCATCAAATTTAACTGATGCAATTTGTGAACATTATGGGGTTAAAATGTTTGAAACATTAACAGGATTTAAAAATATAGCTAAAATAATTAGAGGATTTGAGGAAAATAATAACAGCTATAATTGTTTATTCTCATATGAAGAAAGTTATGGTTGCATAATAGGAACACATGCAAGAGATAAAGATGGAATAGTTGCAGTAATGATGTTAAGCGAGATGACTGCATATTATAAAGAACAAAATAAAACTTTATGGGATCAAATGAATGATATGTATAAAAAATATGGATATTATAAGGAAAAGAATTTTTCAATAGTTCATAAGGGAATAGAAGGCGCTGAAAAAATAAAATTAATGATGGAAGATATGAGAAATAATCCACCAAAAACATTAGGAAAATACAATGTATTATCTGTGGGAGATTACTTAACAGGTAAAATAAAAAATAATCAAACAGGGGAGGAAACTTCAACAGGAATGGCTAAATCAAATGTGTTATATTATTATTTAAACGACAATGCATGGTGTGCTGTAAGACCATCTGGAACAGAACCAAAAATTAAATTCTACATAGGTGTAAAAGGAGAAAGCGCAGAAGATGCTGACGAAAAGTTAGCAGAAATAGAAAAAGAATTTTCAAAATAGAAAATAGACGAAAACGGAGATTATAAAATTATAAAATCTCCGTTTTTGTTCTATATAAATTCAATTGATAAAAACATTATATTATATTATAATAAATTGAAAAAAGAAAAATTTGGAGAGGCTGAAATGGATAAAGATATATTTATTGAAGAAGAAAAAAAGTTGGCAGAGACAATATGTAGAATTGACGAGGAAGAAAAACAAATGGAAAGTAGATTATCAACCTCATATAATGTAAATGATATAGCAAAAGGATTTGTAATGCAAATGTATGCTAAAAAAATAAATGATATAAAGAAGATAAGGACAAAGCCTTATTTCGCAAGAATGGACTATAAAGAGAACAATAGAAAAAAAGAAAGTTTCTACATAGGTAAAATATCAATAATAGATAGTAAAACATTGGATCCAATTGTAGTTGATTGGAGAGCGCCAATTGCAAATTTGTATTATGAAGGAAGAATAGGAAAAGCAAGTTATAAGGTATTGGATGAAGAAATATTTGGAGAAATATTTTTAAAAAGACAATTTATAATAGAAGAAAGAAAACTTGAAAAGTATGTTGATATAGATGTTACGGGTAATGATGTATTATTGGAAAATGCACTTGAGGAAAAAGCAGATGATAGGCTGAAAAATATTGTTGCTACTATACAAGATGAACAGAACAAAATTATCAGGGCACCAATAAATAAACCATTAATTGTTCAAGGCGTTGCGGGCAGTCGGGAAAACGACTATTGCACTTCATAGAATAGCATATTTAATATACAATTATGAAAAGGAATTTAAGCCAGAAGAATTTATGATAATCGCACCAAATAGGTTTTTCTTAGACTATATTTCTAGTATCCTACCAGATTTAGGGGTAAATGATGTTAAACAATATACTTTTGAGGATTTTGCATATGACGTAATAGGGAAAAAATTAAAAATTCCGGACAACAATGAAAAACTAGTGATGATAGTAAATAATATGATAGACGGAAAATATAAAGAAAAAATAGATATTGTGCTAAGAGAATCAAAGTTTAAGTCATCAATTGAATTTAAAAAATATATTGACAGATACTTAAAAGAAGTTGAACAAAAATATATACCAAAAGAAAACTTTGAATATAACGGATATAACATTATGAACTATAAGGACATTAATGAATTGTTTTTAAAAACATATAGTAATTATAATTTTAAAAACCGAATAAATGAGATAGAAAAACATTTGGCAACAGAATTTAGAAAAAAATCTAAAGAAATTATAGAGAGTTTAAAAAATCAAAGAACCAGAGCTATAGAAAATCTACAGGGAGAAAAGCGTATACAAGTATTCGAACAATATGCTAAAGAAATAGAAATGGTTGAAAAAAAGTATATGAAAATCATAAAAGAGTATTTGAATAAAATACAAAATAAAGATTGTATAGAGTATTATAAGGACTTTTTAGAAAATTACTTTATGCAATATACTTTCAACGACAATGCAGATGAGGTATCACAATATTTAAAGGATACGACATTAGTAAATATAAAAAACAACGAGTTTGCATTTGAAGATTTAGCTCCACTCATGTATATTCAATATAAAACATTTGGTATAAAGGACAAATGCCAAATAAAGCATGTTGTAATAGACGAAGCTCAGGATTATGGGGAGTTTCAATTTGACGTGCTAAAAAGTATTTTAAAAAGTAATTCTATGACAATTTTGGGAGATATAGCTCAGGGGGTACACTTTTACAGAGGAATTGAAAATTGGAAGAGATTTATAGATGTTGAATTTAAAGATGTAAGTGTTACATATACTACATTGAAAAAAACTTATAGAACTACAAAAGAAATTATGGAAATTGCAAACAAAGTTATTAATAATCTTCCAGATTACGAAAAAGAATTTATTGTTTTAGGAGAGCCAGTCATAGACAGGAAAAATTCCGTTTATTGTAAGCAAATAGAAGAAGGCTCATTAATAAAGAATATTAATGAAAGAATAATGGAACACCAAAAAAATGGTTATAAATCAATTGCCATAATAGGAAAAGACATAAAAGAGTGTGAAGAAATTGAAAAAAAGATAAGTAAGATAAGAGAGGATGTAAAATTGATACAGGGAAAAGACTCAAAATATAATGCAGGAATATCAGTGGTTCCGTCATATCTAGCAAAAGGCCTGGAATTTGACTGTGTAATAATTGCAAATGCCAATAATGAAAGATATAGTAATAATTCATTAGATATTAAGCTATTATATGTTGCTATTACAAGGGCAATGAGCAAGTTAGACGTATTTTACACGAATGCAAAATCAAAAATACTTCCTTAAAAATGTAAGACTAATAAATATATCAAAGTGGTAGTTTTTTTTTACTACCACAATTATTATTTTACAAAAAGACAATATTAATATATAATTTGTATAAATTATAATGAAAGAAATGATTTTATGAAGATTGGATTAATTTCAGATATACATGGAAATAAAAAAGCATTAGATGCGGTTTTAAAGCAATTTGAAAAAGAAAATATAGATAAAATAATATGTATAGGAGATTTAGTGGGTGGAGCTCCAATGTCAGAAGAGGTAATACAAATAATAATAAATATGGGGTCAAAAGTAATTGCAGTAAAAGGAAATCGTGAAAGATATATAATTGAGGGTATGCCTAAAGTGGTTCACGATGAAAAAATGAAAATAAGTGATGAACAGTTACAGAGAAATGAATGGATAAAAAATAAACTAAGTAAATCTTCAATAGAGTTTATATCAAGATTGCCAAAAGAAATAATATGTGAGATAGAAGGAAATAAAATATATATTGCTCATTATCCAATGAATGAAGATGGAAATTTTAGAAGGCATATTAAAGAAGCAAATGTAGAGGAAAATGAAATAATGTTTAATAGAATAGATGCCGATATATATATCTATGGGCATACCCATAGAGAAGTTTATAATTTTAAAAATAGAAAAACATATATAAATCCAGGAGCACTGGGATGTCCAGGAAAAACGAATTTTGCACCGTATGGAATATTAAATATCAACAAAAAAGAAATAGAATATAAGCAATTATATGTGAAATATAATGTACAAGAAGTTATTGATTATATAAAAAAAATAAAATTTCCAGGATATAAGGATGTTTTAAGACTATTTTATGGGACTTTTTAGTTAATTTATCACAATATACTATTATGCTTAAGATTTGTAAATTCTGTAATAAAGCTTTTATACCTAGAAATTCAAAGGCAGAATATGATACACACAGTGCAAGAACAAGGCAGATGTATATAGTTTTAGAAAAAGAGCTCAGGAAGAACGATTGAATAATATAATTTTAGTTATTATATTAACAAAGAATTAATTAAATAGATTATTAAGAGGAAAATTCTGATGAAAAGTAGTAAAGAAAAATATTATAATATTACAAAAAATGCAAAGCCACATTTAAATGTACTTAATTTTATAAATCTTAATGTGTCACCGGGAAAAGCTGTTGACTTAGGATGTGGTGCAGGAAGAGACACTATAGAGTTACTAAAAAATAATTGGAATGTTTTATCCATAGATAAGAAAGATACAGAATCTATTATAAGAGAACAGCTTAGCCAAAAAGAATCAGAGAATTTTAAGTTTAAAAAATGTTTTTTTGGTGAAATGAATTTGCCTAAAGTAAATTTGATTGTTGCAAATTTTAGCCTACCTTTTTCAAAAAAAGAGTTTTTTAGTGATATATGGAAAAATATAACTAATTCTCTTTCAGATGAACGGGTATTTTGTTGGAAATTTTTTTGGAAAAAAAGATACATGGGCAGAAATAAAAGAAAATCTAATATTTTTAACAGAACAAGAAGTCAAAGCTCTTTTTAGTGATTTTGAGTTAATTCAATTTAATGAGATAGAAAAAGATGCAATAATAGCTTCTGGTGAAAAAAAACATTGGCACATATATGATGTTATTGCACAGAAAAAAATCTAATATTTTATGTACTTTTGATATAACTTTAGCCTTTTTGCAATGTGATTTGAAAGCAGTAAATAAAAATATATAAATTTAGTTACTTAAATTATTTTATTATTATATGTTCAAAATTATAGTTTCGTTGAATTAGCTTTTCTTTTAAAAATTCCGGTTTGAAATCAAAATCTTTTAATAGAGGAATGTCAAGCCATTCAAAGTTATGGCTTTTAATTTTACCTTTATCATTTTCTAATTTAGTATAGTTTGGCAACGAAATTTTATCGAAATTGTTTGGAACTACAAGGTAGTAAAAGCCAATTTCGTGTGTTTGAAAATTTTTTTTATCTAAATAAAAATTTTCTACTATAGCTAATTCTTTATCGATTGACACAGAGGTATTAATTTCTTCTAGCATTTCTCTCAATATAGCGGTTTTACTATCTTCGCCTAACTCAACATGACCACCGGGTAAACAATAAGAAATATTATTCTTCATTTTAATTGTCAATATTTTATTGTTATGAATAATAATCCCATTAACTCTATATTTAAATTTTTTTGCGTCTGTATTGAATTCGATGTCTTCCATATAAAATTCCTTTAATTAAATTTTGTATATTTTATCAAATCAGAAATAAAAAATCAATAAAAAATAATGTTCCTTACATTGCTTTAATTTTTAAATTAGTAAAAATAAAGAGGTTTTGCTATGAAAATAAGATGTTTAAATAGAATCAAACTATATACATGATTTACAAAAATGTAAATGAGGTATAAATGATAAAATTAGGTGATGCACTTTGAAATAAAAATAGACACATAAAATTACAAATGATACAATGTGACAAAAGGAGCTATTTGAAAAAAGTGTCTAATTATGATATAATTAAAATGGAATTGTTTGAATTTAAGGAGGGTTCAATATGATAAATAATCAAATTGAGTTCTATGGAGAAATACTGACAATTAATGCTATTGCTCAAAGAGAAGGAATAGAAAGAGTCACATTAAGAAAATATTATAATAAGTATAAAGATATTTATTTAGCTGTAAATATATGTAAAGAAATAAGAAGAAAATTAGAAGAAACAAAGATTGAATATAATGGTGAAATGCTGGCAATTTATGCTATTGCTCAAAGAGAAGGAATAGGAGCAAGCTCATTAAGAAAATATTATGATAAGTATAAAGATATTTATTTAGCTGTAAATAAATGCAAAGAAATAAGAAGAAAATCAGAAGAAACAAAGATTGAATATAATGGTGAAATACTAGCTATGAGAGCTATTGCTCAAAGAGTGGGAACAACAGGAGATACATTAAAAAGATATTATGAACAAACAGGAGATATCTATGAGGCAATAAAACGATATTACCAAAAAAAGGATGAGTATGAAAGTGGTAGAATCGAATATAAAGGCGAATTAAAGTTCTTAAGAACAATAGCTAAAGATGAAGGAGTAGCAGAAAATACATTGCGTAGGTATTACAAAAAATATGGTAATATTGATAAAGCAGTTTATATGGCAAAAATCCAGAGGAGTAGAAATCAAAAAGTTACAATCAGAAATACAGAATTAAGTTTGTCAGATTTATCAATTGTTTTAGGAATAAAAGAATCTGAATTGTTAAATATGTTGAATTCTGGAATGAAGATTGATGACATAAAAAAGTTAAAAACTGAAAAACCAAGAAAATCTCCAATGTCAAATAAAAAATTAGTATTACCTAATGGACAATCGTTACTTGAATATTGTATTGAAAATGGGCTGAATTTTTCGTGTATATATTATTCAATTCATACATATGGAAAAACAATGGAAGAGGCAATTAAACATTATAGGGAAAAGGGACAAGAAATCCCATCAAGTTGGATATATGAAAAGTATGGAATATTATTAAAACATTTATTATTAAACAATAACATCAATAGTCAAAGAGTAGTTTCGTATATGAGAAAAGAAAATATATCTTTAAATGATGCATTGGAAGAATATGTATTAAGAAAAAACTCTAAAGAAGCAAACGTGGATTATGATTGGATGCACGAATTATATAGTGTATTAACTGATGAAAATATGAAAGATGAATATGATGCCTTCAAGAATACATTTTATGTGACTGATCAGGAAGAAGAGTGTATAATAAAGAGCTATGATGAAATTGAAAATTTACAAAGAAAATTATTGCTTTATGAAATAGCAGAAGCATTTAAAGCAAATGTTTTTGAAGAAACAGAAAAGGAAGAACTATTAAAAATATATGAAGTTACAGAAGATGAAGTGGAAACAATATTTTTAGATTTTTATAATTACTTTGAAAATAAAATAAAACTTACTGAAAAAGAACAAAGAAGAAAGGAGGAAATATCAGATATAGCTAAAAAATGGTAATATCTTTCAGGAGAAGAGAGAAAATATATATTAGATATTAATAATGTTACTAATTATGAACAATCAGTAATTGAGAAACTGTCTCAAAACATTACAAAGTATAAAAATATTATTAATGCGAGAGGTAATAAAAAAATGGAAGGAGTAAGTTTTAATGAAGAATAATAATTTAAAAACAGGTTATTGATATATTGTTGTTGTGTCAATGATGTGACACAACAACATCCCTCAAAAAAGTTCAAAATAAATTATTTTTTAATTTAATTTTGAGTTTTCTTTATTTCTATTCGAAAAGAAAGCTTTTAACTTACTTAAAAAAACTTTAAAACCACTTTGTTTATTTATTGGTTCATTAATTATAAAATTTACTTTTTTATATATAACAGTTGGAACTTTTAACTCTGATTCATTATAGACATTTTTAAATTGGATATTCTCTAAATCTTTTCCTCTGTTTCTTAACAAGAATCTTATATATGCAGTACCAATATCTTTATGTTTGTATAAAAATTCAATCCAATCTTCATCAGCTGAATCTGTAAAACTGCTTTCATTCGATTCGAATTTCTCTATAAATAATCTAGAATATAGTTTATCAACACATTCTTTATAAAATTCTTCTTTAAATTTTATTTTTGAACCGGGTCTTTTTTGAACAATTTTTGAACACTCATTTTTGTAGTATTCATTTATAAAAAATGCTGATTTAATTTTTAAGATATCATTTATATTTGTTATTTGCATATTAGTCTTGTTATCATAAACATTCAAACTTCTTTCGTTATATGAGTATGAATTTAAAATTATATAAATTTCATTGTAATCCAACATATTTAACTCCTCAATCTTTAGAATATAATTAATTATATCAATCCTCAAGGTTTTTAACAATAATTAATTGAAGAAATTTTTATTTTATATTATAATCTATATGAGGGAGTAAATTAATATGAATAATGAACAAAAGCAAGTAATAATGAAAGAAATAGAAAAACATGTTGCCGAAATTTCTTCATATAGAGAAATGGCAAAAAGAGATTCTGATATGTTTGGAATAAAAAGATTACTACAATATATGGAATCTTCCACTGCTAGTAAAAATTTTTTTGATAATGTTGATGTAGATGATTTAATGGCTAAATATGAAGAAGAACTGATTAGAGTGTCCGAAGCACTGGGAGATTCAACTTTTTCTAGCAAACAAAAGATGTTAAATTTCTTAGAATATATTAGAATTAACGGAATGTACGAGAACATAGATATGCGTAATTTTTTTATGCCACAAACTGTAGCTACTATAAGTCAATCGGGAATTAATATAGCATTATTAGGTAAAGGTGTTTGTGCATCTCAGGCTAAGTTTTTAAGAGATTTACTACTTACATCTGGTGAAGAAGCTATTACTAAAAAAGTCTATTTTATTGATGAAGATGGAATAATTGAAGACCAACATCTAGTTACATATGCATGTTCATCTAATAATGGTACTAATTTTTTTCTAGATCCTACATGGTATAATGGGACTATAAATAGTCTAGAAGGTTCTTTTAATTCTGCTGATATTTCAGAACGACATAGGTCTTTATTATCTATACTAGATGTAACACAAGAAGAAATAGAATCAGCTAGAAGCAAAGTTCAAGAATATTTAATTGAGAGGTTTCAAATAAAAGATATTTCTACTCAATTAGGTATTGATAAAGCAAGTGATTTAGATAAACAAATTCGAATGTTAACTTTTATGGAAAAATATTTATCTCCAGCTAGCGAATCATTGAATTGTAGAAGTGTAGTTTTAGGAGATAGAGAGATAGAGTGTGGTAAATTATTAGAACTATTTTATAAAGCTAATAATATTCCATATATTTTAAAATGTTCAGGGGATAAGTATAATTCTGCATATATTACTATTATTGATGGGATGGAATCTACTATATATCCTAAAGTAGCGTTTATCAGTGACGGGAACAATAATCCACTTTCAAGAAAATTGCACTTTGCAAAAAATGAAAAAGATGAGAATCAATATTTGTGGGCATTTTCTGATGAAAGACGACAACAATTTATGACTTCAATTAATAAATCTAGAAAAATAGCCGCTACAGTTATTGTTCCAGGACAAAAATTAGATAAAAATTTAACAACAAATAGACAATTTGCTGACACATTAAAAGTTGATGTTCCTCCTGTTGAAAAATCTGAAGACACCCCAGCTGCTGTAACACAAGTAGTTACTCATAATGACACTACTTTAGGATCAGATGAATAAACTTTAAAATGCACGTGATTTACGTGCATTTTATTATTATATTAATATATTTCTCTTGCTCATATTCTTGTATTATTTCAAATTTATCTATATATTGCTATTACTTCTAATTTGACCTTTTAAATCATATTTTATTTTATTAAATTCTTTTTTTAAGAACTGCATAGAAAAAGAGTATTAACCAAATTCCTTTGATTAATACCCTTTCAGACTTTTGCAATTTTATTGAGTTTCCTCAAAATTGCTATCGCATGGTCGAGGTGACTACTCTTATATCTTTTCAAAGTGCAGTAATATCAATATATTGAAACTTTGTGACTGCACTTTGACTGCATATATAAATTCCTATATTTTCATAAAACATTTTTCTTTTAAAAACTTTTTAATTTTTGTTTTATCTTTTCCATTATAATAATTAATTAATAAATCTTTATATTCATCTGTTAATTCTGCTGGAATTATAATAATTCCTTTTCCCTTTGATATTAAATAATGATTTGCAAATATTATAGATGTTCTTTTATTTCCATCTATAAATATTTGCTTTTTCATAATATATAATAAAATTTCAATAGCTTTATCTATATCACTTATTTTTTTATTAAATATATCATCTAATTCTTCTTTTATTATACTTTCTATTGGCAATTCAGGAGTCCATTTTGTTCCACCAATACTTACTGGAACAGTTCTAATTTTTCCTGCACTATAGTAAAATCCTTCTTGAACAAATTTATTTATTTCGCATAATAATGGAAAATTTGTGTCTGACAATATTACATTTTTATTTAATATAAATTCCCAAGCATGTTTCAAATTAACAATTTTCAAAACACCCTCTGAAGACATATTATTAATTTTTCCACCTTCTATAATACTTTCTATATCTGCAAAAGTTGTTGCAACACCTTCTAAAATCGCTTGTTTACAAATAGAATTTATTGTTATATTTTGTATATAATTCATTTTCTTTATTTTTCAACACATCTGCCACTATCCCTAATGACTCATATATTTTCTTTTGGGTGTATAGTGAAGATTTGATTTGTTTTTCTTCATCAACATTGTATATTTTTACTATGTATTTTTTGCTACTACTATTAATAACAAATATATCATTTATTGTAGTAATTCCTAATTTACGAATATTTTTAATATTCATATTATAATTATCATTTATATTTATTAATAAATCTTTCATTCACTATCATCTTCTTGTATATCATCTATTTTCAGTTTATGTCCGTATCTTATACTATTTAACTCTTCTTTTATTCTAAAACATTTTTCTAGATTTATGTCATATGTATTTGCAATCATCAAAACATAATATAAAACATCTGATAATTCTTCTTCTATTGTACCTTTAATATTGCCATCTTCCATTCTCTGATTTTTTCTTATTACTTCTGCTAACTCTCCTACCTCCTCTATTAATTTTAAGAAATACCTTTGTGTATTTTTCAATTCTTCTGGTTTAGTTCTCTTGTACTTTTCTTCTAAGTACTTTTGCATTTTACCTACCGTTAAACTCATGAAATATACCTCCTTTATTTTATTAAAATTAATACAGTATATTTAGTATAAAATCTTGATGTATTATAACCATATTATTTTTGACATTACTATATATCAAATTCCATTTTATGTCAATTTTTTTAAAAATTCGCAATTTATCATTCTAACCAATGCTTATTTTAATTAATATATTTTCTATGTGAATTTTTTACATTATTCTGGTTTACCATCGCATATTCCATTGTAGTATCGATTTTGATATGACCTAATAATTTTTGTACTTGCTCTATGGGCATACCTTTATCTATTGCCATAGTTGCCATTGTTTTTCTAAATTTATGAGGATGCACTTTATATTAGCTTCTTTTCCAAGATTTCTAATTAATATTTCTACACCAGATATTCCTAGTCTGTTATATGGTTTTATTAATGATACAAATAGTGCCTCATTTTTATTATCTGAAATAAATTTATATGCAGTCAAAATTGAAGAAAATCAATTAATTATAAAATTGACTGCATATTGACTGCATTTACTTGAAAATTTATAGAGTTTATGGAAGTTTTAAAAAGGCTGAAAAAGTTTAAATAAATTGTGTGTAATGCAGGAATAGTCAGTATTTGCTTATGAATTCAAAAAAAGAAGAATCCCTAAGAATTCTTCTCAAAATGGTCGAGGTGACAGGGATCGAACCTGCGACCTCATGGTCCCAAACCACGCGCGCTACCAACTGCGCTACACCTCGAAATTCAAACTACTAATATAATATAACACAGAAAAACACTTTTGGCAATACTTTAGCAAAAAAAAGATAAATTTTAATAGAAACATATTATTATTAAGAAAATATTTTGAATTATATAGAGTTTATGTAGAGACATTTTGGGGTATATTACTTAAATAAACAAAAAAGCATTTAAATTGTCAGTTTAAATGCTTTTAAAAAGATATAAGGTTTAACGGAATCCACCGCCGCCTCCTCCGCCACCGAAGGAACCGCCGCCTCCTCCGCCAGAAGAAAATCCTCCTCCGCCACCAGAATAGCTTTCTGCTCTGATTCTTGCGGTATTTGCAGCAGTTATTCCAGAGTTTACATATGAATATATAAACAAAAAGTCATTGTAAGAGTTAAAACTAGATTGTTCTATAATTTCAGGATATAAATCCTTAAATTGTTTAGCTACTTTTTGTGCAATACCAAGCATTTGTGCATATATTAGATATTCTTCAAATAAATGAACTTCTATGGCTTCCCTGTCAGATATAAGAGTATAGTCATTCAAATATCTTTTAAATCCGGCAAGTTGAATAGCTTGTTCTTTTAACTTATCACTTGCATTATATTCTTTATGTAAAAGAAGATTAAATGATTTAACAGTATCTATAGATATAAGCCTTTCATTAATACATCTTTTCTCTTCATCTGATGTAATATCGTCAAAAACATTAAAAATTGTTGAATAGTTGTTGCTACACCAATTTTTAAATTCCTTCCTTTCTAAAATACCATCTTTGCTAGCTTTATACATTATATTAAATATTTTTTTTTCGTGCTTATTAGAAAAAGTGTGTCCTGAAGTATTAAAAATTATAACATAATCTTCTTTTTTTATAATTGTGCCAACAATTCGCTTTTCCATCTTAACTAAACCGCTTTTTATCCATCTTAAGATAAACGCACCTAATATATCGGTTCGATTTTTAAAAAGTTTAAATTTATTAGCGACATAATAGGCTCTGAATATATCTTCGTCACATGGGATATCTCTATAATATGGTGCCTCTTTTTTTTCTTCTTTAGATAGTTTAAAATTATATCTAGTAGTTTCACCATAAATAAGAAGTCCAATTATAATAAAAATAATAATAAAAAAGCTTATCAAGAATATTGGTAAAAATACACCTTTAAAAAAGCTAGTTGAGTAATTGTTGGAAGAGCTATCGTAAGCAGTGCTTCCTTCTTTTGACATATCGTAATAATATTCAAAATCATTATCTATAATATTGGTAGAATCAAAAGAGCCTAATGGAAATTTAACTAATATTGTCATATACTCATATTTTTCTAATGGACCATCTGACTGCATTTCTATATAGCCATCATATACATAAGCAGTGCCACCATAATTACCATATCCCCAAACATCAACAGTATTAGGAATATCAAAATCAGCATAAATTTTAATATAAGTTTTATCAATCCTGTTAGAAAAGTCGTGAGGAATTAAAGTCCAATAAACCATTTGAGCATCAGACAAAGTAGAGACAAAATTTGTAATAGTATAATTGACTGTATAAGTATGAGAACCATAATCACTAATTCCCCAACATAATTCAACTCCATTATCAATATAATTAATACCACATTTATAAGCTTTATCTGAAAAATCTGCACTAGTATCCCAATTAGAAATGGTAGAGTAATAGTCTGAGCCTTCTTTTACAGATAGGTTTATAATTTGTGAATTACCTAAGTTATAATAAGGATGATATACCTCTGTGCCACTATCAGAATAACATTTCCAAGTCTCAGTTATATTAGCGTCACCATTTTTATCTATGTAAATGTCCATAGAAATAGAATTGATAGAATTTGCTTTTACACATTTATTTAAACTAATAGCAAAAAGAAAAATGAGCCCAAGCAAAAAACATTTAAAAAATTTTCGCATAAAGTTCCCTCCTTAATAAAATATATTATTTCACAAATTAAAATAATAATCAATACCAGTATTGTTTTTTCAAGATATATATGCTATACTAATTAAGGTTAAAATTTATGCACCAGTAGCTTAGCTGGATAGAGCACTCGGCTACGAACCGAGAGGTCGGGGATTCGAATTCCTCCTGGTGCACCACAATACACTTGATAGCAAGTGTATTTTTTTGAAGTCTTAAAGAAATATTTTGAAATAATGACGTTCATATATATTCTAGTGCAAAAAATACTTAAAGCCATAGAAAGCACACAAATATAAGAAAGCTTTACGGAAGAAGAGATTAAACTAGTAACAATTGGTAAAATTTTTTGCTCGATTATTATTGACTTTATTCGACCCTTGATATATAATAATAATTAAGGAAAAAACAATCGAAAGAAGAGGAAATATGAAAAAATTATTAAAAGTATTACTTATTATAATATTAATATTAGCTCTAGTAGCCGTAGGAGCGGGAGTATATATAGTAAACAAAATAAAAAAATTAAATTATGTGCCAATACAACCACACGAAATAGAAGTAACAGAAGGAATAAAAGAAAACTTAGTAGAATATAGGAATATAGCACTATTTGGAATAGATACAGCAGGAACATATGAAGGAAGTAGATCAGACTGTATAATAATAGCAAGTATAAATCAAAAAAATAAGGAAATAAAACTAGTATCTGTATATAGAGATACATATTTAGACATACCAAACCATGGATTAGACAAAGTAAACCATGCATATGCCTACGGAGGTCCAGCTTTGTCAATGAGTACATTAAATACAAATTTAGATTTGAATATAACAGAGTTTGCTACCGTAAACTTTACATCAACGCAAGAAATAATAGACGAAATTGGTGGTATAAAATTAACAGTAACAGATGCAGAGGCAACACAAATTCCTGGAATAGTAGAAGGTGGAACATATGAACTAACAGGAGCACAAGCATTAGCATTTGCAAGAATAAGAAAAATAGACAATGATTATGCAAGAACAGAAAGAATGAGAAAAGTGCTTACAGCAGCATTTGAAAAAGCAAAAACAATGAGCATATTAGAACTAAATACATTAGCAGATAAATTATTACCACTTATATATACAAATATAGAGACAAAAGAAATACTCTCTTTAATACCAACTGTAGCTTCATACAAAATAGTAGAAAGTAAAGGCTGGCCATATAAAACACAGGGAATAACATTAAATGGAGTATGGTATGGACCACCAATAACATTAGAAGAAAATGTTGTAAAATTACATGAAGAACTATTTTCAGAAAAAGAATATAAAGTAACAAATAAATTAAAAGAAATAAGCGAGAAGATAATACAAAAAACGGGGTATAGGTAAAAAGAGCAAGACAAATAGGGGGGAAACAATGAAATTATTAAAAAAGTATAGAGCAATGGTTTTATACATAATAGATATAATGATAATTAATTCTTCATACATTATTAGTAGTTGCTTAATAAAAGGAAACCCAACGACAAATTTGCAATACTTAAATATGTTTTACAATACAGTAGTAGTTTCTTTATTTGTGTATCTAATTACTTTTAATCTACTAGATGTATACAGAAATATAACTAGATTCGAAAACGGATTTGATTATATAAAATATATTAGTATGTCTATACTTTCTGGAGCAATATTAGTGCTAGTAAAATTTTTGTTTAAAGCTCCATTAATAGGCTATAGAGAAATAGTGCTTGCAACAATATTAACAGCTGTAATGGTAGTTTCATATAGAGTTATTATAAGATTTACATTAAATGAATTACATCCAGTAAAAAATGAACAAGTAGAAAGAAAAAATATACTTATTATAGGAGCAGGAGAAGCATCAAGTGAAATGATAAAAACTATAAAGAACACTATGAGATGTCACTATAATATAGTAGGACTAATAGATGATAATCCAAACAAAATGAATTATGCAATTTCAGGAATAAAAATATTAGGAAATAGATATGACATAGCAAATATATGCAGACAAAATAATATAGATATAATCTTTTTTTCAATAAGCAATATTGATAGCAAAAACAAAAAAGAAATATTAAATATATGTCAAGAAACAGGAGTAAAAATTAGAGTATTACCAAGTGTGTCTGATATAATAAAAAATAAAAACTTACTACAGAATTTAAGAGATATAGAAATAGAAGACCTATTAGGCAGAGAACCTATAACATTATCAAATGACAATATAGAAGAATTGATAAAAGGAAAAACTATATTAGTAACAGGCGGTGGAGGCTCAATAGGTTCAGAATTATGCAGACAAATAGCAAAATTTAATCCAAGCAAATTAATAATTTTTGATATATACGAAAACAATTTATACAATATAGAAATGGAATTAAAGCAAAATCATTATGATGAGAAATTTGAAATTGATGCAATAGTAGGAAGCGTAAGGGACAAGCAAAAACTTGAGCAAGTTTTTAAACAATATAATCCATATTTAGTATTTCATGCGGCTGCACACAAGCATGTTCCATTGATGGAAGTAAGTCCATTAGAGGCAATAAAAAACAACGTTTTTGGTACATATAATATGGCAAATTGTGCAGACAAATACAATGTAAAAAGATTTGTATTAATTTCAACAGACAAAGCTGTAAATCCAACAAATATAATGGGTGCTACAAAAAGAATGTGCGAAATGATTATACAAGCATTTAATAAAAAAAGTAAAACAGAATTTGCAGCAGTTAGATTTGGAAACGTGTTGGGAAGTAATGGCTCAGTATTACCATTATTTAAGAAACAAATAGCGAACGGTGGCCCTGTAACAGTAACGCACAGGGATATAACAAGATTTTTTATGACAATACCAGAGGCTGTAAGCCTAGTGCTACAGGCAATGAGTTATGCAAAAGGCGGAGAAGTTTTCGTATTGGATATGGGAGAACCAGTAAAAATTTATGATTTGGCAGTTAGTTTAATAAAATTATCTGGACTAGAGCCAAATGTGGATATAGAAATAAAAATTACAGGGTTGAGGCCAGGAGAGAAATTATATGAAGAATTATTAATGTCAGAGGAAGGACTTACAAAAACATCACACGATAAAATATTTATTGGACAACCATCAAGCATAACTTATGAACAATTGTTAATAAAATTAGAAAAATTGAAAGAAATAATACAAGATGAAAGTATAGGTATAGGCAAAATAAAAAGCACAATGAAACAAGTAGTGCCAACATACAAAGAACCAGAAGAAGTTAACAAAAAAATGAAAGAAAATATAAATGTAGCTGTATAACGTATATAGTTATTATAAATTACAAAAGAGGGGACGATGACCAATATGAGTAAAAAAATATTATTAGCTTCACCACATATGTCAGATGACGGTTATGAACAGCAATTTATAAAAGAAGCATTTGACACAAATTGGATAGCACCATTAGGGGAAAATGTAAATAAATTTGAAGAAGAAATTGCAAATTATGTTGGAGTAAAAACTGGGGCAGCACTATCAGCAGGATCTGCGGCAATACACTTAGGATTAAAAGCATTAAATGTAAAGCAAGGAGACATTGTATTTTGCTCATCATTAACATTTTCGGCAACATGTAACCCAATAATATACCAAAATGCTACACCAGTATTTATAGATAGCGAATATGAAACATGGAATATGGACCCATTGGCTTTGGAAAAAGCATTTGAAAAATATCCAAATCCAAAAGCTGTAATTGTAGTACATTTATACGGTACACCAGCTAAAATGGATGAAATAATAAAAATTTGTAAAAAACATAATGTATCTTTAATTGAAGATGCAGCAGAAAGTTTAGGCTCAATATATAATGGTCAACAAACTGGAACTTTTGGAGAATATGGGGTATTTTCATTTAATGGAAATAAAATAATAACAACCAGTGGTGGTGGAATGCTAGTTTCTAATAATGAAGATGGAATAAAAAAGGTTAGATTTTGGGCAACACAAAGCAAAGAGCCAGTGAGACACTATGAACATAAAGAAATTGGCTATAACTACAGAATGAGCAATATTTGTGCAGGAATTGGTAGAGGTCAACTAAAGGTTTTGGATAAAAGAATAGAGAAGAAAACTGAAATATACAATAAATATAAAAATGAATTAGAAAAAGAAAAAGAAATAAAAATGCAACCAATACCAAAAAATACAAAGCCAAATCATTGGCTATCTGTAATGACAATTGACAAGGACTCAAAAGTTAAGCCACTAAATATAATGGAAACACTAGAAAAGGAAAATATTGACTCAAGACCTGTATGGAAGCCAATGCATTTACAACCAGTATTTAAAGGATATGACTTTATAACAGCAAAAAATGATGGAACATCAGTATCGGAGGACTTATTTAACAGAGGAGTATGTTTACCATCAGATACCAAGATGACAGAAGAAGAGCAAGAAAGAGTAATAGATATAATAAAAAAATGCTTTGAATAGTGTTAGTAGATAGGGTCATTAAAACCAAAAGGGGAGAACATAATGTACGCAAAATACATAAAACGAACATTAGACTTAATATTAAGTCTAATGGCATTAATAGTATTAATGCCATTAATGATAATTATTGGAATATTAGTAAGAATAAACCTAGGAAGTCCTATAATATTCAAACAAAAAAGACCAGGAAAAAACGAAAAAATATTTACACTGTACAAATTTAGAACAATGACAGATAAAAGAGATATAGACGGAAACCTATTACCGGACGAGTATAGACTAACAAAATTTGGAAAATTTTTAAGAAGCACAAGCTTAGACGAGCTACCAGAACTAATAAATATAATAAAAGGAGATATGGCAATAGTAGGACCAAGGCCATTATTAGTAGAATATTTGCCATACTATACAGAAGAAGAAAAACATAGGCATGATGTAAGACCAGGACTAACAGGACTAGCACAAGTAAATGGGAGAAATGCAATAAGTTGGGAAGAAAGATTTAGCTTTGATTTGCAATATAAAAAAAATGTTTCTTTTAAAGAGGATTTTAAAATTATATTAATGACAATAAAAAAAGTTTTAAAAAAAGAGAATATAGTTGTAAGGGGAACAGGAAAAACAAAGGACTTTGATGATTATAGGAGGGAAAAGAATGAATTTAGTAGGAGATAAAATTTATCTACGAAATATCGAAGACGAAGACATAAATGTGCTAAAAACTTTGATAAATGACGAAAATGTATCAAAGGATGTTGTTGGATGGAGTAAACCAATATCATCAATGGAGCATTTTACTTGGTTTAATAATTTAAAAAATGATAGTAATTTTAGATATATGATATCAAGTAAAGAAAACCCAAAAATTTCATACGGAACAGCGATAATTAGTAGAATTGATTGGAAAAATAGAAGTAGTTCCATTGATGTCAAACTGCTTGAAGAATTTCAAGGAAAAGGGTATGGCTACGAAACATTAATATTATTAACTAAATATATCTTTGAAGAATTAAATATGAATAGAATTTTTGTTAATATTTTGGAATATAATGAATGTTCAATGTCACTATTTGAAAAAATAGGTTTTGTAAGAGAAGGAATTCAAAGAAAAGCAATATATAAGAATGGAAAATATAACAACCTAATAATGTACTCGATGCTGAAAGAGGAGTACCAAAATGAAGGAAATAGGTAGCGAGTTTTGGAAGATAGAAAGTGAAAACTTGATTAAAAAAGATAATTTAAAATATTTTGAAAATCTAGGACTTGATGTAAAGTACTTGATGTCTGGGAGAACAGCAATAGATTATGTGCTAGAAGATATCAAGGACGATAAAAAAATAGTATATATGCCGGACTATTGCTGTAACTCTATGGTACAACCATTTATAGATAAAGGATACAACATTAAATATTATAATGTTGACCTGATGAATAATAAGTTTTATATAGACATTCAATTTAACTGTTCAATATTTTTTGGTATGTCATATTTTGGGTATAGTAATTCAAATATGGATTATTATATAAAAAAATTTAAAATGAAAAATATTGCTGTAATAGAAGATATAACTCATAGAGTTTTTTGTAAAAAAAGCCATTGTGAAAGTTCTAATTATTTAATTGCTAGTTTAAGAAAATGGTTTCCTATTTATACAGGAGCAATTGCAATTAATAAGAACTGTAACTTTAAGAAAAATATTGATAATTATACAATAAACGAGGAATTGGTAAAATGTAAAAAACTAGCAATGCAGTTAAAACGAGAGTATATATATAATGAAAATATTGATTGTAAAGATATGTTTTTAGATTTATTTAATAAAAGTAATAAACTTATAACTGATTACAAAAACAGGAAGATGGATGATGAATCTTTAGAGATATTAAAAAGAATTGATTTAGAAGATATAATAAGAAAAAGAATAGACAACTCAAAAACAATTGAAAAAAATTTTGTATTTAATGATAATGTAAAAATGTTATATAATTATAAAGATGGGGATTGCCCATTATTTGTTCCAATAATTTTAAAAAACAGAGACTATATAAGGAAAAAATTAATTGATAATAATGTATATTGCCCTATTCATTGGCCAAATTTTAATAATTTTAGAAACAAGACGTATGCAAATGAACTATCATTAATTTGTGATCAAAGATATGACGAAAAAGATATGAAGAGAGAAGTCAAAATAATATTAGAAAATATATAAAGAAAAGAGAAAAATTATGAAAACAATATTAATAACAGGAATAGGTGGTTTAACACCAAGATCAATTGCAAAGATTATAAGAAAAAATCATCCGGATTATAAATTAATCGGATGTGATATAAATAAAAAGGCAATAGGATTTTTTATGAAGGGATTGCTTGATAAATATTTTGTATGCCCAAAGTGTACATCAAATGAATATTTTCCTTGGATTGAAAAATTAGTTAACGAAAAAGAAATAGATTACGCTTTTGTTCAGCCTGAAAGTGAAATCGTAGAATGGGGAGATTACTATGAGAAAAATGGGAAATATCCATGTAAAGTTTTTATGGGCGGTAAATTGTTATCAATGTCATTAAGGGATAAATCAATAATGGCTGATTTACTTAAAGGCACAGAATTTATTCCTAAAACAATAAAGGTTACACAGGAAAATCCACGTTATGAAGACGTAGAAAATGAGATAGGATTTCCATGTTGGATAAGAGCAACAGAGGGCACTGGGGGCTTGGGATCTTTGAAGTTAGATGATATATCAAGTTATAAAAGTTGGCTGTTTATAAATTCGACAATTCCAGAGTTTACAGTAAGTGAATATCTTACAGGAAGACATCTTGCAAACCAAATGTTATATTATAATGGAGAATATGTAAAAGGTGCTGCATTAGAATGTGTAGAATATGTTATGGCTAGTACTGCACCATCACATGTTACTGGAAATACACACTTTGGAAGATTTCTAAATGAAGACAAAATAAATGAATTCTGCGATAGCTGTATTAAATATTTAGAAAAAAAATTAAATGTAAAAGCCCATGGAATTTTATCTTTTGATTTGAAAGAAGATAAAGATGGCAAAATGAAAGTTACAGAAGTTAATATTAGGCATATGGCATATACAGGCGTAATGGCTGAAGCAGGTTTTGACTTAATCGAGGATACAATAAAAATAATGGAGGAAGGAAATTGTGATAATGTTGTAAGAAATCAATTTTATCATTATGAGAAACCATATGTATTTTTAAGAGATGTAGATGTAGAACCACTATTATTAGAATCAGAAGAGATTTTTGATAAAGGGAAATATTTATAAAAAGGTGAAAATAGATGGATATTGTTATAGTTTCACAATACTTAAGAGATATTGAATGCTTTGAAAGTAATAATAGTAGATTTGTTTATATTGCAAAATTATTGGCAATGTCAAAAAATAACAATGTTGAAATTATTACATCTGATTTTAATCATACTAAAAAAGAAAAATTTAATAAGATAGGAAAATTGGATGGAGTAAAAATAACAGCATGCCATGAACCAGGTTATCCTAAAAATGTGTGTCTAAAGAGATTTAATAGTCACAAAAAATTATCAAAAAATATTAAAGAGTATTTAGAAAAAAGAAAGAAACCAGATATTATATATTGTGCTATTCCCTCTTTAGCAGTTGGAAAAATAGTAGCCCAATATGCCGAAAAAAATGGTGTTAGATTTGTAATAGACATACAAGATTTATGGCCAGAAGCATTTAAAATGGTGTTTAAAATTCCATTATTAAGTAACGCAATCTTTTATCCAATGAAAAGACAAGCTAACTATATATATAAATGTGCAGATGATATAATTGCAGTATCTGATACATATAGAGATAGAGCAACAAGTGTTAATAAAAAATATAAAAACAAACTAACTGTATTTTTAGGTACAAATTTAGAATATTTTGATAAATGTAAAGAGAAGAATATTAAACATTATAATGATAATATTATTAGGATTGCCTATATAGGAACTTTAGGACATAGCTATAATATAAAAACTATAATTGATGCTTTAGAATTATTAAAAGAAAAATATAATAATTTGAATTTTCTAGTAATGGGAAGTGGTCCTTTAAAAAACCAGTTTGAAGCTTATGCAAAAGATAAGAATATTAATTGTGAATTTACAGGAAGACTAGAATATCCAGAAATGGTAGGAACTTTATGTTCATGTGATATTGCTGTAAACCCAATAACACATGGAGCAGCACAAAGTATAATAAACAAAGTAGGAGATTATGCAGCAGCTGGATTGCCGGTTATAAATACTCAAGAAAATTTAGAATATAGGAATCTCGTAGAAAAATATAATATTGGGTATAATTGTGAAAATAGCAACAAACAAGATATAGCAAATAAAATAGAAATTTTAATAAAAGATAAAAAATTAAGAAAAGAATTAGGAAACAATAACAGAAAATTAGCAGAAGAAAAATTTGATAGAAAAAAAACATATAATCAAATAGTTAAAATAATAGAAGGGAATTAATATATGAATTTATTACATGTATGTTCAATAACAAATAATAAAACAAGTGGTATATCAAATGTTGTGCCGGAACATTTTATAAACCAAAGCAAATTTGCCAAAGTAGCTTTACTGAATTGCAATAATACCCCAATAGAGAGACTAAAGTCAGAAAAAAACGTGTTTTACTATAATGAAATTAATAAAAATATTGATAATTTGCCAAAACCGTTTAACTGTCCCGATTTAGTTGTTTTTCATGGAATATATATTTCACAATATATAAGTATATATAACAAAATATTAAAAAAAGATATTCCATATATTATAATTCCGCACGGCTCTTTAACTAAAGATGCCCAAAAAATAAAAAAAATAAAAAAAGTATTTGGAAATTTAGTGCTATTTAATAGATTTATAAAAAAGGCTAAAGCTATCCAATATTTATCTGAAATAGAGCAAAAAATGTCATCTGATTTTAAAAATGATAGTTTTATTATGGGAAATGGTATATATACACCAAGCTTAAAAAAAGAAAAATTCTCAGAAAATTGCATTAAATTAGTTTACGTGGGAAGATATGCTGTATATCATAAAGGGTTAGATATTTTATTAGATGGATGTAAGAAAGCTTATAAAAACATGATAATAAATAAAATAGAAGTCAATCTTTACGGAGCAGGAAATGAGGGAGAAAATCATATCAGAGAAATGATAAAGAAAAGGAATCTAGAAAGAGTGGTAAAAGCTCATGGACCAGTATTTGATAATCAAAAAATAGCAGAAATTATTAAAAATGATATTTTTATACAAACTTCGAGACTTGAAGGACAACCATTGGGAATAATGGAAGCAATGGCCTTAGGAATGCCGGTTATAGTAAGTGAGGGGACTACATTTGGAAGTATTGTTCAGAGTAATGAGTGTGGACTTGTTTGTTCGACTCCAGATGAAGTTAGTACAATACTTAATGAACTAAAGAAAGAATCAAAACATTTTTTAAAATTTGGTAAAAATTCTAGGAAATATATAGAGAACAATTTAACTTGGAATATTATTGCGAGTAAGTCAATAAAAAAATATAAGGAGCTAATAAAAGATGCTAGATAAAAAAATAAAAAATATATTTCTAATAGCGATGATTTTTATTTCCATAATTTCATTTTTTGTGGTTTTATGCTGTAATTCTACAATTGAAAGTAGATATTTATGCCTGTTGCCATTATTTTTAATATTTGGACTATCGGTGTATCTTTTAGCAAATAAAAATTCTGTGATGTATATAGGCTCATTTATTATCATAGTTTCATATTTTATTAGGATGTCCGTTGCACCTGCATTTATGGCAATTGGAGATTATTTTTCGACGAAAAGTTCAGAGTTAGATTACAATACAGCTATTCTATTCATGATTTATGAATTTATATTTGTTTTTTTTATACTATCTTTTCTATCAAAAAATAAAAACATCAATGCCGGTAAATGGAACGAAAGTACAGAGAAATCGGAGAACAATGAAAACATTAAATTTAAAGTTAATAAAAACATGAAGTTAATAATATTATTTTTAATAATTATATGTACGCTTTTCTGCTTTAGATATCCTCAAATATTAAATAGCTTTAAGTTTGGAGTGTTATCAAATTCAGAGCTAATACAATGGCAAAAAAAATATAATTTTTCTTTGAATTCTACGCCTAAGTTAATATTTTATATGATAAGTTGGTGTATTAAAATTATTAAAGAAGTTATAATCTTTATTATATTATTAGCCATTAAAAATAAGAAGAATAGTAAGTTTAAATTTATATCATCATTAGCCATTATTCTAATTGGAAGCTTAATCAGTGATGATACTCTTGCACAAAATTTATATTTTGCCTGTGTTTATTTTTTATTATTAACTGAATTTTATCCGGATAATAAGAAAAAAATATATACTATATTAAGCATAACAGTAGGACTGATTTTTTTCTATGGATTAATAAGTGAAAAAATATCAGATTACAACTATAAAGAAACGGCTTATAACATTGCTAATACATTGCAAGTGTATTTTACGGGAGTTTACAATGTGGCAGTTTCATTAAAACTAAAAGTAGAAAACCCTTTAAAAATAATTATGGGGGATTTTTTAAGAAGTATACCACTATTTAAAACCTTTTTTGTTAATATGCAAACGAGTACAACAGTTTTTTGCAGCTACATAAATGATGAATATAATAGCCAAATAGTGCCATCGCTAGGGCAGTCTATATTTTTATTTGGAAAGATATTTGCACCACTAATAGCTTCATTATTTACTATAATAACTGTAAAATGTGAATCTAAAATAAAAAAAATAGATAATTATTTTGATAAATTTATTTGCTATATTATTATAGTAAAATTAGCATGTATACCAGTAATTTATAATGGACAGATATTTTTACAAGGACTCTTTGGTACAATACTTCCATTAGTGATAATCAGTTTATTTAACAAAAAGGAGAAAAAATATGATTGAAAAAAAAATTCATTATTGTTGGTTTGGAGGAAATGAACTACCTACAAAGGCAAAAAGATGTATAAAATCATGGAAAAAATATTTTCCAGACTATGAAATCATAGAATGGAATGAAAAAAATTTTGATATAAATTTTAACAATTATGCCAAAGAAGCATATTTAAATAAAAAATATGCTTTTTTTACAGATGTTGCTAGGTTATATATAATTTATCATAATGGAGGAATATACTTTGACGTGGATGTGGAAGTTATAAAGAAATTCGACAATGATATATTAAGTAATGAAGCTTTTTTTGGACTGGAGACGGAAAATACTGTTAATACGGGACTAGGATTTGGAGCTACAAAAAGAAATTGGATTATCAAAGAGATGCTAGATGATTATAATGACAAAAAATTCTTAAGTAAAGACGGAAAGATGGATATGACTCCGTGCCCTATAATAAATAGCAGAGTATTTAGAAAAAATGGATTTGAATTAAATGGAAATTATGAAAAGATTAATGATGTAGCAATTTATCCTATAGATTTTTTTAATCCATTAGAGGCTGCTACGGGTAGATTGAATAAAACAAAAAATACACAAAGTATACATTGGTTTTTAAAATCCTGGGTACCAAAAAAACAACTAATTATTAGTAATATTACTAAACCATTTCATCGAATTTTTGGTATAAATTGTTTTAAGTGGATAAAGAAACTCGGAGGACATAAGAAGTGAAATATAAGTATTTTCTGAAAAACTTAAGCATTTTTACAATTAGTAATTTTATAACAAAATTATTAATGTTTTTGATGCTACCTTTATATACTAGTATTTTAACATCAAAAGAATATGGCACTATAGATATGATAACTACTACAGTGAATTTAGCAATGCCTATATTAACTTTATGCATTACAGAAGCAATAATAAGGTTTACAATAGAGGAAAACACCAATAGAAAACAGATACTATTAAACTCTCTTAATATTGCATTTAAAGGATATATATTATTATTGATAGCATCTATTGTAGCTTGGATAATAGGAATTGAATTAAAAATATTAATTATCTTTAATATTTATTATTTAGTATATACAGTTTCATCGCTACTAACTTATTATTTAAAAGGGTTAGAAAGAATTAAAATAATAGGATGGGCAAGTGTTATTAGAGTTATTACCTTAATACTATTAAATTGTTTATTGTTATTATACTTGAAGCTATCGGTAGTTGGATATTATGTTTCACTAATAGTAAGTGATATTATTGTAATAATTATCTATATTTATAATTTGAAAAAAAATAAAGTTGTGGGGAATGATGAAAAAAATACGACACTAAAGAAAGAAATGATAAAATATAGTAAAAATTTTGTGCTAAACTCTATAAGTTGGTGGATTAATAATGCATCTGATAAATATATACTATTACTATTTTATGATTTAGATATCACAGGTATTTATTCTGTTGCATACAAAATTCCTACAATTATTGAATTTGTGCAAGCAATATATTCACAGGCATGGCAAATTTCTGCAATAAAAGAATATAACAAAAAGAACTCAGTGGAATTTTTTTCAAATATGTACAAAATATATAATATTATAATAATATTTACGGTATGCTTAATATTAATCTTCTTGAAGGTTATATCAAGAATATTGTTTGCTAAAGAATTTTTTATTGCATGGAAATATGTACCATTTCTTTTGCTAGCAATCTTATTTGGAGCTCTAGCAGGTTTTCTGGGTTCTATATATGCTGCAAATAAAGACTCAAAAATGTATGCTAAGTCTACAGCAATTGGGGCAATGACGAATATTATTTTAAATTTTTTGCTAATACCTAGTATGGCAGCTCATGGCGCAGCAGTTGCGACTTGTATATCATATGTAATTGTTTGGATATTAAGACTTATATTTATGAAAAAGTACATGGTATTAAAGATTAATTTGAAAAAAGATGTTACATCATATCTGCTAATTTTAGTAATTTGTATTAGTGTTATTTGCTTAAAAACTTTAATTGCAGAAATAATAGCTACTACTGTTTTGACTATTATAATTCTCATGTACAGAAAAGAGTTAGCTGATTTATCTAAATCAGTAAGAAAGGATTTCATGAAATGAAAGAAGTAGGAATTATGACATGGTTTACATATAATAATTATGGAACGGTTTTACAAGCGTATGCTCTATCAAAAAAATTAGAAAACATGCAAGTTATTCCGGAAATTATTAATTACAGACCTAAGATAAGAAAAACAAATATATATGATATGAAAATTAAATTTATATTAAAGCAGTTAATTAATAAAAATTATCAAAAGAAATATATCTCCGAAATAAGCAAGATAAATGAAAAATTTAGTAAATTTAGAAAGGACAGTTTATCAATATCTAATGAAGTTGACACTTACACAGAATTAAAAGAAAAGGCAGATAGCCTAGATAAAGTGGTTTGTGGAAGTGATCAAATATGGTCTCCAATTTTTTATGATCCACATTATTATTTGGATTTTGTGGATAATGACACAAAAAAAATATCATACGCTCCAAGTTTTGGAGTAAGTGATATATATGAAGAAGGCGTAAAAAAAGGAATAGAAAAATTATTAAATAGATTTGAAAATATATCAGTAAGGGAAGAACAAGGAAAAGAAATCATAAAAGAAATATGTGATAAAAACGTTGAAATAGTGCTAGATCCAACACTATTAATAACAAAAGAAGAATGGATTAAATTATTTGAAATCAAAGAAGATAAAAACAAGGATAATTATATCTTATGTTACTTTTTAGAAAGTAATAAAAAATACCTTAAAGTTGCTAAGGAATTATCTAAAAAATTAAAAGTACCAATTAAAATAATTCCAACCAATAATTTAATTGACAAATTTAATAAAGATTCAATTTTATTTGATTGTGGACCAAAAGAATTTGTAGAATATATCAGCCATGCTAAATGTGTATTAACAGACTCATATCATGGAGTACTATTTTCTATTAATTTTAATAAACCATTTGTGGCATTAAAAAGATTTAAGGAAAATAAGTTTTCACAAAATTCTCGAATTATAAATATCTTAAGTAGATTTAATTTAGAAGACAGGTTGTATGACAATAAAAGTCTGAATTTAAGTCCAATTTATTATAAAACAATTAATCGAGAGATTGCAATAGAAAGAAAAAAAAGTATAGATTTTTTAAGAAAAAGCATATTTGATGGAAAAGTAAGTAATGAGCCACTTATTACAAATAATTGCACCGGATGTGGAGTCTGTGCGGTGGTATGCCCCAAAAAATGTATAAAAATAGAGAAGAATGAAGAGGGATTTTGGGAATATACAGTAAATAAGGAGCAATGTATAAATTGTGGACTTTGCAAAAAAAACTGTGGTCAAGTTCATAATAATGCCATAAAAATCGAAAGACAAAAAATATTTAGTGCATACTCTAAATCAAATGAAGTTCTGATGAAATCATCTTCAGGTGGACTAGCATTTGAACTTTCTAATCAGGCATTAATTGATAATATGCCAGTTATTGGATGCAAGTATAATGAGAAAAATAATAGGGCTGAACATGCTTTTATTAATGACATAAACAATGTAAATGAGCTTAGTGGATCTAAATATTTACAGAGTTATACAGTTGATGCTTTTGAAAAAATTAAGAACCTAAAAAGTGCTTTAATAATAGGTACTCCATGCCAAATTGCGTCTATCGATAACTATTTAAAAAATGTCAATAAAAGAAATGAGTTTGTTTTGGTTGATTTAATATGCCATGGTGTTCCATCATATCTAGTTTGGGATAAATTTTTAAAAGAAAATGGCGATAATAGAGAAATTATATTTAGAAATAAAAAATATGGTTGGAAGAAAGAACTTACGGTGGGGTCAAAAAGAATAAGAAGAGACAAATTTTATAATTTTTTTGAGAGTGGGCAAGTTTATAATAGATGTTGCTATGACTGTAATTATAGGGAATATATGTGTTCAGACATAAGATTGGGAGATTTCTGGGGGAAAAAAAGTAATAAAGGAATAAGTAAGGTAATAATTAATTCCGAAAAAGGGTTAAACCTTTTTAATAGCATAAAGGACAAAATAATTTTTAAGGAAGAAAATATTTCAGAATGTTTTGTTCATCAACAAAAAAAGAATGTTGCGTTTCCTCTGAAAAGATATGCCATTATAAATGAATTAAAGTCTGATAAAAAATCGTTAACTAAAATTTCAAACAAGTACTGCAAGAAAATTGTTAAAGATAGCAATTTTAGAAAAAAATTTTATGGACTTTATAAGTTTTTGCAGAACAGGCAATAAATTTTTGGGTGGAATAGTTCCTCTGAACTACGGTTCTAAATTGCCACATTCCTGTGATTTGAAACTCTTTAATTGGGATGCTGGTATGCAATTTGATTGTGTAAACTTATGCATTAAACAAATTTTATAATATAGAAATGTGACTTTTGACTAAGTTGCATTTTTTTATGTTTTGATACAACCTTCAACAAATTTTGCAATAAAAAATTGATATACTATTAAAGGGCGATATCAAATGAAGAAAATTCATGAAAAAATTTTATTTATTCTATTCATTATTACAGGTATATTATTAATAGGAGTAAGCACTTTTGCACATTCTGGAAGAACGGATTCGGGTGGAGGGCATAGAGACAACAAAAACAAAAGTGGCTTAGGTAGTTATCATTACCATTGTGGAGGAAATCCTGCTCATTTGCACACAGGTGGAGTATGTCCATACTCATCAAATACATCTAAAGGTAGTAAATCAAATTCAGAAGAAGGCACAAAAGAAACCATAGCAAAACCATCTGATATAGAGGTAACAAAAGTAGAAATAAATGCAAGTACAAAAAGTATTGAAGTGGGAGAAAGCAAAATATTGACAGCAACAATATTACCAAGTAATGCGACAGATAAAAAAATCTCATGGGAATCAAGTGATGAAAGCATAGCAATGATTAATGAAGAAGGAAAACTAGTTGCTAAAGGTGCTGGCACTGTAGATATAACTGCAACAACGTCTAATGGTAAAACAAGTACAATAAAAGTAAACGTTAAAGAAACATCAATAGTAGAAAATAATACTATCATTAAAACTGCAACAAATAATCAGATGGGCAATAAAGAAGAAAATATAGGAGACAAGAAGGAAAAAACAAATCCGTTGGCAGGAATTATAGGGTTAGGCACATTAGGCGGAGCAGGATATGCAGGATATAGAAAATTTAAAAAAGAATAACATCAATTAGGGACAGTCCCTAATTGTTCTGTTTGCACAATTGGGGACATCCCTTAAATTGTCGATTTTTGGTGTATGATTTTTCTTGTGCTAATTTAATGTATATATTAAAATAGAGATTGTAAAACCGTTTAATGTTTTACAGTCTTTTTTCATAATGTTTTTTTCAAGTTATTTCTTAGAGAAATGTTTTCTGAGAAGTTGTCTTATAATTTCCAAATGTATTAAATCCAAAAAGAAAGTAGGTGATAATTTATCAAATAAAAAAGAAAAAAGAAAGGATGAAGTAAATGAAAAATATAAAAACATTATCATCAAAGCTAGACGTTGTATTTCAAGTATTATTTGGAGAGGTAGGAAATGAAAGTATTACAAAGGGATTTTTAGAAACAATATTGGAACGAAAAATAGATAGTATAGATTTAAGTAGAAATCCAATATTAAGAAGAGAGTTTAAGGATGAAAAACTAGGGGTTTTGGATATAATTGCAAAGTTAGATAAAGATGAAATTTGTAATATAGAATTACAAATAGTAGATAAGAAAAACATAATAGAAAGAATCCTATATTATTGGAGTAGACTGTATAGTAGACAAATAAAATCAGGAGAAGACTATAAAATATTGCAAAAGGCAATAGTAATATTGATAACAGATTTTAAAATAGAAAATTTGGAAGAGTTAGATTATCATAGTAGATGGAAGATAATGGAAGACAAACAAGGAAAGAAAATTATATTGACACAAAAATTAGAAATAGATATAATTGAATTACCGAAAATAATAGGAAAAGAAAAAGAGCAAGATAATTTATTGGACTGGCTATATTTTTTGGAAAATCCTAAATCAGAGAGGGTGACTGAAAAAATGAAGGAAAACGAGAACTTAAAAGAAGCAGTAAAAAAATTAGATAATCTAAGTGAAGATGAAAAGATGCAAAGAATAGCAGACTTAAGGCAAAAAGCGATAATGGATGAGAAAGCAATATATGAAAAGGGACTAGAAGTTGGAATTGAAAAAGGCATTGAAAAAGGCATTGAAAAAGGCATAATGCAAGGTTCACAAAAAGAAAAAATAGAAATAGCCAAGAAAATGTTAGAGCTAAAAATAGATAAAGAAACAATAGTAAAGGCAACAGGACTAACAGAGCAAGAAATAGAGAAAATTCTCAATTAGGGACAGTCCCTAAATGTCCCATTTGCACAATTGGAGCCAGCCCTTAAATTGTCGATTTTTGGTGTATGATTTTTCTTGTGCTAATTTAATGTATATATTAAAATAGAGATTGTAAAACCGTTTAATGTTTTACAGTCTTTTTTCATAATGTTTTTTTCAAGTTATTTCTTAGAGAAATGTTTTCTAAGAACTTCAAATGAAGACAGAAGTATTGAAATTGAATTTAAATATAAAGATGAATATAAAATAATTTGTTAGATATTTTGAATAGTATAAACATAATACAAAAAAACTAAAAAAATCAGAGGTTTTTGTAGTACGGTACAAAGACTTTACTTTTGCGCTGAAATGATGTATAATTTAAATAGAAAAAGGAGGTATTTATGATAAGTAGAGATGAATACTTAAATGTATTAAAGAGATTTAAAGATAAAGCATTGATAAAAGTTATAACTGGAATAAGAAGATGTGGCAAATCTACTTTACTTGAAATGTTTCAAGATTATTTAAAAGAAAATGGAGTAGAAGAAAGTCAAATAATAAGTATCAATTTAGAAGATTTAGAGTATAACTTTATAACAGATTATATGACATTATATAAATATATAAATGATAAATTAAAAGAAAAGAAAAAATATTATATATTTATAGATGAAGTTCAAAAAATAGATGGCTTCCAAAAAGCAGTGGATAGCTTATATATAAAGAAAAACGTTGATTTGTATATAACAGGCTCAAATGCTAATCTCTTATCAAGTGAACTTGCAACACTTTTATCTGGAAGATATATAGAAGTTAAAATGTTACCATTATCTTTTAAAGAATATAAAGAAGCTTATGAAGATTTAAATAATGAAGAGTTATATCAAAAATATATTTCATTAGGCTCACTTCCATATACTACATCATTAGATACTGAAGACGATGTAAGTATGTATTTAAGCAGTGTATATAACGACATAATAATAAAAGATGTTATGACAAGAAAGAAAATACAAGATGAAACTATGCTCAGAAATGTTGCTAATTTTGCTATGGATAATATAGGCAGTCTTGTATCTACAAATAATATAGCAAATACTATGATAAATGATGGTAAAGATATAAATGTAAGAACAGTTGAAAGGTATCTAGAAGGGTTCACAGAAAGCTTCTTTTTATATAAAGCTTCAAGATATGATATAAAAGGAAAAGAATATTTAAAGACTCAAGGAAAATATTATGTATCTGATTTAGGTTTTAGATACTTTATGCTAGGAAGAAAAATAGGAGATTTCGGTCATATATTAGAAAATGTGGTTTATTTTGAACTTTTAAGAAGAGGTTATGATGTATATATAGGAAAAATAGAAGAATACGAAGTAGACTTTGTAGCAACAAATAATGAAGGAAGATTATATGTCCAGGTTACAGATACTTTAAAAGGAATTGATGAGAATGACACAAAAATATTAGATAGAGAATTACGAGCATTAAAGAAAATAAATGACAATTATGAAAAAATAATATTAACTTCAGATAAAATACCTGTTTCTAATGAAGAGGGAATAAAAATTAGAAATGTTTTAGAATGGTTGCTCGATAAATAAGTTTTTGAAATAGATAGAATTATGAACTTACTCAAAATAATAGAAAAACATAAGATGATTTATTTGGCTTATTACATGTTGTCATTGGTTAATGTTGATTTTTTGGCAAAATATATAAAAATATCTTGCCAAATATTTTTTTTATGGTTATACTATATTCATATGAAAAACTAAGGAGGAAATTATGGAAGAATTAGATTTAAAAGAATTGGTTTTTATGTTTTGGAATAAAAAGTTAGAGATTATATTAATAACGCTAATGTTTGTAGCCGTAGGTATAGGGTATTCATATTTTTTTGTTAAACCCGAATATACATCAACTACATCATTGGTATTAGCACAAAGTTCTTCATCTGGGCAAACTGGAGATGGAGCTATTAGTGCAACAGATTTAACAATGAACTCAAAACTTGTTTCTACATATAGTGAGTTGATAAAAAGAAAAGCTATTTTAGGACAGGTGTGTGAAAACTTAAATATACCAGAGTCAAACATACAAGAATTAAGAGGCAAGATAAGGGTTAATTCTGCAAAAAATACAGAAATAATAGAAATATCTGTAACAAACAAGGACCCTAACAAAGCAGCCGCAATAGCAAATGAAATAGCAAAGGTATTTGGCGAAAAAATAGTAGAAATATATAACATAAGCAATGTATATTTATTAGATAGAGCAGAGGCTAATGCAGTGCCAAGCAATATTAATCACATGAAAGATGTAGTTGTATTTGCATTTATAGGACTTGTAATAGCAGCAGTTTATGTATTAATTGCCAATATGTTAGACAATACTATAAAAACTGAGCAAGATGTAGAAGCTACAACAGAACTATTAGTATTAAGTTCAATACCAAATTATGATGTGGAAATTAAAAGTAAAAGAGGAAGATAAAGAATACCAAAGAGAAAGGATTGAATAAAATATGAAAAAAGAATTAATAACTCAAAGAAGTCCAAAATCACCAATAGCGGAAACTTTTAGGACTTTAAGAACAAACCTACAGTTTATGAATTCACAAAAAGATTTAAAAACAATATTAATAACTTCTACGATGCCTGGAGAAGGCAAAAGTTGGATATCTTCTAACTTGGCTGTAACTTTTGCACAAGCAGGCAAAAAAGTTGTATTAGTTGATGCAGATATGAGAAAAGGCAGATTGGCAACAATGTTTTCTGTAAATTCAACACCAGGACTATCAAATTATTTATCTGGAATAGATGATAGGGGGAAAAAAATAGATATACTAAAATATGTAACAACTACGGAAATAGATAATTTATATATTATACCTTCTGGAAATGTTCCACCAAATCCATCTGAATTGTTAGCATCGGAAAAGACGGAAGAAATGTTGGAAAAATTAAAGAAAACTTTTGACATTGTTATATTAGATGGAACACCAGCTTTACTAGTTACAGATGCATTGATATTAGCAAGATTGGCGGATACAACAACAATAGTTACTGCATATAAATCAACAAAAAAGGAAGATTTAGCAAAAGTTAAAAAATCAATAGAAAATGTTGGTGGTAAAATAGCAGGAGTTATTATAAATAAAATTCCTATTAAACCTGAAGAATATAAATCTACATATTATTATGGCTCAACAACATCAGTAGAGCCAACAAGAAGACATCAAAAGACAGATTATCAATTTGAAACAACGGGGAATATAGAAGAAAATAAAAAACAAGAGATAACAGAACAGTTAAATGAATATTTAAAGAATAAATAGAGGTTTGAAATGATTGATATACATTCACATATTATTCCGAATGTAGATGACGGTGCAAGAAGTGTAGAAGAGACTTTTAACATTTTAAAAGAGGCACAAGGAGCAGGCTTTACAGATGTTATTTTAACTTCACACTTTCTTTTAAATTATTACGAAACTAACGCACAAGAATTAATATTCTGGAAGGAAAAATTACAAGAAGTACTGAAAAACCAAGGAACTAAAATAAACTTACACTCTGGAATGGAAATATATATAACTAATCAAATGGAAGAATTGTTGGAAAACAAAAAAATATTAACACTTGCAAATAGCGGATATATGTTAATAGAGCTCCCATTAGCAACAAATGTTAAATATTTTGACTATGTTGTATATTATTTAGAAGCAAAGGGAATAAAGCCAATAATTGCTCACCCTGAAAGGTATAAGTGTGTACAAAAAGATCCAGATATTGTTGAAGAATACATTGAAAAGGGATGCCTAATTCAATGCAATTATGGAAGCATTGTAAATTTATATGGACGTGAAGCTGAAAAAACTATTAAAACACTATTGAAAAAAAATCAGGTACATTTTTTAGGAAGCGATGTGCATAGGGAAAATGGAACTTATTTAATTATTCCAGATGCGATTAAAAAAATAAGAAAGATAATAGGAGAAAACAAAATTAATGAGCTTACAACAATAAATCCAAAAAAAATATTGCAAAATGAAGAGTGGCAATATTAATTATTAACAATTTAGAAAGGAATGTTAATAAAATATGAGAAAAATTAAAGTAATAAGTGTTATAATTCTGCTAATTTTCATTTTATCAACAAATGTAAAAGCATTAACAGAAAAAATAGAAAATGAAGAATCTAATATAACAGAAAAGATAGTAGATGAAAACAATACAAGCGAAAATATTACGGAAGAAAATAATACACAGGGAAATGTGACAGAACCAGAGCAAAACCACGAAGAAGAAAACAATTACTATGAACCTGAGTATCCAAGCTACAATCCACCACAATATGAAGAAAGTAAATCTGAAAATGCGAATTTAAGAATAATAAAAATCGAGAATATGGAGCCAGAGTTTGATAAGGACACTACAGAGTATTATTTAACAGTAGATTTAAATACCGAAAAAATAAATATAGAAACATATACAGACAGTGAAAAGGCAAAAGTAGCAATATATGGAAACGAGAACTTAAAAGAAGGAAAGAATACAATAGAAATAGTTGTCACAGCGGAAGCAGGAAATCAGAAAACATATTATATATATGTAACAAAAATTGATAATGCAAAAATGGCAAATGCTAATTTACAAGCTTTAGAGATAGAGGGTGCAAGCATATCTCCAAAATTCAAAAACAATATATATAGCTACAATGTAACAATTGACAAAAATACAAAAAAATTAAATATTTTAGCAAAACCTGAAAATGAGAAAAGTAAAATAGAAATTGTTGGAAACTCCAATTTAAAAGAAGGAGAAAATATTATAAAAATAATAGTAACTGCCGAAGATGGAACAACAACAAGAACATATAAAATCAATGCGTATACTTCGCTAAATGACATTCAAGTTCAAGAGGAAGACAAAAAACCTGCAATTGTTGTTTTGGGAATACTTGGAATTACTATATTAATAATGGGAATAATAGTAATAGCAAAAAATAAGAAAATATAAGAGTTGTAATTTCTTGATACTGTAAAGTAATATATGAAAAATGTAGGGGCGATTTTAATCGCCAGCACTTCGAAGAAATTACTAAAAAAATTTCTTAAAGGGGGATACAAATGATAAAAATGTATAATACAGATATTAATACAAACATCACAGAGGAAACCAAAGACCTAAAAAAAGGTAATTGGATTAACATGGTATCCCCGACAGAAGAAGAAATTCAACGTGTATGTGCAGCACTTCAAATTAAACAAGACTTTATAAGATACTCTTTAGATGAAGAGGAAAAAGCCAGAATAGACACAGAAGACGATGACAATACAACACTGTATATAATAGATATTCCTGTTATAGAAAGTGACAGAACCAGAAGAGTGTATGTAACAATGCCAATAGGTGTGATTTTTGTAAGAGATGATTATATAATTACAGTATCACAAAAAAATAATGATATTATTAAGGAAATAAAAATAGAAAATGTTATAACATATAAGAAAAGTAGATTTTTATTACAAATATTATATGCAAACTCAAAAAAATTTTTAAGCCTATTATATAAGATAAATAAAGAATTAGAAAGTACAGAAAATAAATTAAAAAATTCTTTGCAAAATGAAGGACTACTAAAAATGTTAGATTTAGAGAAGAGTTTGGTTTATCTTACAACATCTTTAAAGTCTAATGAAGTTGTAATGGAAAAAACAGCAAGAGGAAAAATTATAAAATTGTATGAAGAAGATGAAGATTTACTAGAAGATGCTATTATAGAGAACAAGCAGGCCATAGAGATGGCAAAAATATATAGTGATATTTTAAGTGGTACAATGGATACATATGCTTCAATAATTTCTAATAATTTAAATGCTGTAATGAAAATATTAACATCTGTAACATTTATACTTGCCATACCAACATTAATAGCAAGCATATGGGGAATGAATGTAGACCTTCCATTTCAAAGGGAACCACTAGGATTTTTAATAATTACAGTTTTTTCTATAATAATGTGCATAGTAGCAACAATATGGTTAAAACGAAAGCATATGCTAAATTAGAAGACACACACATACAGTGTGTTTTTTGACATATACTGGAAAGTATTGTATAATTAGTGATAGGTTAAAATACAAGGAGGATTTAAAATGTTAAATGCAGTAGGAGTAACAATTAGATTTGGAAAAAGAACATTGTTTGAAGATGTAAATATAAAATTTAATAAAGGATGCTGTTATGGAATAATAGGTGCAAATGGATCTGGAAAATCAACCTTTTTAAAAGTTTTATCTGGTGAGCTAGAGCCAAGCAAAGGAGAAGTTACAAAGGAAAAAACAGAAAGACTATCTGTTTTAAAACAAGATCACTTTGCATATGAGGATTTTTCAGTTATTGATACAGTTATAATGGGAAATGAAGAACTATATAAAATTAGACAAGAAAAAGATGCAATATATGCAAAGCCTGATTTTTCGGAAGAAGATGGAATGAAAGCGGCAAAGTTGGAAGAGAGATTTGCTGAACTTGATGGATGGAATTCAGAGGCAGATGCTAGTCAACTATTAAATGAATTGGGAATAGAAACAGAAAATCATTATAAAAAAATGTCTGAATTAGAAGGAAAAGAAAAAGTAAAAGTTCTTTTAGCTCAAGCATTATTTGGCAATCCAGATATATTACTATTAGATGAGCCAACAAATGACTTAGATTTAAAAACTATCAACTGGCTAGAAGAGTTTTTAATTAATTTTGAAAACACAGTAATAGTTGTATCACATGATAGGTACTTTTTAAATAAAGTATGCACACATATAGCAGATGTGGATTTTGGAAAGATAAAAGTTTATCCTGGTAATTATGATTTCTGGTATGAATCTAGTCAATTAGCATTAAAACAAATGAAAGAAGCAAATAAGAAAAAAGAAGAGAAGATAAAAGAATTGCAAGCATTTATAGCAAGATTTAGTGCAAATGCATCAAAATCAAAACAAGCCACATCAAGGAAAAAATCTTTAGAAAAGATAGAGTTAGATGAAATCAAACCATCGAATAGAAGATATCCATACATAGACTTTAAACCAGATAGAGAACCAGGAAAGGAAATTTTACAAGTAAAGAACATATCTAAAACTATAAATGGAGAAAAAATATTGAATAATGTATCATTTACAGTAAAGAATGGAGATAAAATTGCATTTTTAGCAGATAATGAAAATGCAAAAACTGTGTTATTTCAAATAATTGCCGGAGAATTAGAGCCAGATGAAGGAAGTCTTATTTGGGGTACAACAATTACACAAAGCTATTTCCCTAAGGACAATAACTATTTGTTTGATGTAGACTTGAATATAACAGATTGGCTAAGACAGTATTCAAAAGACCCAGATGAAACATATGTAAGAAGCTTTTTAGGAAGGATGTTGTTTTCTGGTGAGGAGGCATTAAAAAAAGTTGGAGTCTTATCTGGAGGAGAAAAAGTAAGATGTGTTTTATCTAAAATAATGTTATCTGGTGCCAACTTTTTAATAATGGATGAACCAACTAACCACCTAGATATGGAAAGCATAACGGCATTAAATGAAGGAATGACACGATTTAAGGGAAATATGTTATTCACATCACATGACCACCAACTAATGCAAACAGTAGCAAATAGAATAATAGATATAAAGCAAGATAAAACAATAGATAGAGAAGTAACATATAATGAATATTTAGGAATAGAATAACCATAGCAGAAATTGATGTATTTTTCTTGACAAATCTGGAATACGGCATTATAATAATACTTGTTCTAAGATTTGCTCAAGAGAATATGCGCCATTAGCTCAGTTGGTAGAGCAGCAGACTCTTAATCTGATGGTCGGAGGTTCGACTCCTCTATGGCGCACCAAATGCAATCTTTGTATTTGAATTTATAAAACATTGATTATAAATCCCAGTTGTTATATTTCAACTGGGATTCTTTAAAGTCAGGAGCGCCAATATGTTAAAAAAAGAAGAATTTATGAAAGAAGCGATAAAACAGGCTAAAAAAGCATATGACAAAGAAGAAATACCAGTAGGTGCTATAATAGTAAAAGATGGAAAGATTATAGCAAGGGGTTATAATAAAAAAGAAGAAAAGAAAGATACCACACAGCATGCAGAAATCATAGCAATTCAGAAGGCAAGTAAAAAAATAGGTGCTTGGAGATTGCAAGATTGTGAAATGTATGTTACACTAGAACCATGTGTAATGTGTACAGGGGCATTAATACAGGCAAGGCTGAAAAAGGTATATATAGGAACAATGGATCCAAAAACAGGAGCCTGTGGGTCGGTACTTAATTTGCTAGAAGATTACAAATTTAACCATAAAGTAGAAGTTGAAACAAATATAATGCAAAAAGAATGTGAAAAAATATTAAAGGATTTTTTTAAATATTTAAGAAGCAAAAAATAATAATTTTAATGGAGTGGTATCGAAGTGGTCATAACGAGGCTGATTCGAAATCAGTTAGTCTGCGAAAACAGGCACGTGGGTTCGAATCCCACCCACTCCGCCAATAATACAAGGAGGAAAAATGGAAACTGATAAAAGGAAACAAACCATAAAGTTTTATGTGGCTGTTACAGTATTAGTTTTAATATTAATAATTATAGCAATAATAATGATAAAATACGAGGTAGAAGGCGAGCGAAATATGCCATTTAAATTATCAAAAATAATAGTTGTTAGCACGGCCGAAGGAGTAGAACAACAAGGAACAGATAAAAAATGGGCATTTAACATATTTCAAAACAATGACATATACTTTTATATAGACAAAAACAATGAATATAAATCAGAAAAACAAATGTATATAGACAGTGTTAGTATAGAAAATATCGAAGTTATAAATTCTCCTCAAATCGGCGAGATTAAGGCATATATGCCAAATAGTTCAGAAGGAAGAATGTATAGCTATGCAGAAGATTCTATTGTAGATGAAGTTCTAAAGTATAATGGAGCAACACGTAGCGATTCTAGAAATTTGAAAATTGGAAATCAAGGTGGCAATATAGCAATAAGATTTAGTAATACGGGAATAGGAAAATATGAATCTAATGATGATGAACAAATTGTACATGATGGAACATTAATAAAAAAACTCGAAAAAACTACAGATGATATCAAATTTACAGTTAACTTTGATTTTATAATAGTTATAAATAAAAACAAATACAAAGCAAAAATTACATTAGACTTGCCATGTGGAGATATTGTAGAAAATGGAACAGCTAATTACGAGAAATCAGACATGAAAGACATTATATTTAAAAGAGAAAAATAAAAGAAAGAAGGAATAAAATGAAAAGAATTTTAACAATTAATCCAGGGTCAACATCTACAAAAATAGCAGTCTTTGATGATGAAAAAATGGTTTTTAAAGAAAGTTTGACACATGAAACAGAAAGGTTAGCAAAGTTTAATGACATATCTGAGCAACTGCCATATAGAACATCTATGGTAATTGAAGCATTAAACAAAAATAATATTCCGTTAGAAAGTATTGATGCGTTTTCAGGTAGGGGTGGTGGACTCGTAGCAGTAAAAGGCGGAACATATGAAGTAAATGATAAACTATTGCATCATGCACAAATAGGATATACAATGAAACATGCCTCTGTATTGGGAGCACAAATAGCACATAATTTAGCTAAGATAAACAACAAAAAGGCATATGTTGTAAACCCAGTAACAGTAGATGAAAAACAAGAAATTGCTAGAATAACAGGTATTAAAGGTATATATGGTCAAACTGTTTTTCATGCATTAAATCAAAAAGAAGTCGCACATAAATATGCTAAAAGCATAGGAAAAAGATATGAGGATTTAAATTTAATAGTAGTTCATCTTGGCGGAGGAATATCTGTAGGAGCTCATAAAAATGGTAAAGTTATAGATGTAAATAATGGACTAAATGGAGAAGGACCATTTGCACCAACAAGAAGTGGAAAAGTATTGGCAACTGATTTAATTGATATGTGTTTTTCGGGCAAATATACTGAAAATGAAATTAAGGAATTAATTACTAAAAAAGGTGGATTGGTTTCACATTTAGATACAAGTGATGCAAGAGATGTAGTAAAAATGATATCAGAAGGGAATAAGTATGCAAAACTTGTTTATGATGCAATGATTTATCAAGTTGCAAAAGAAGTAGGAGCGCAAAGTGTTGTACTAAAGGGGAAAATAGATGCCATAATATTAACAGGTGGAATAGCTTATGAGGAATATTTTGTAAAAGGACTAAAAGAATATATAGAATTTTTAGGAAAAATTATAATAATCCCAGGAGAAGAAGAAATGCAAGCACTAGCAAATGGTGTGCTAAGAGTATTAAATGGAGAAGAAGAAGCACAAGAATATACAGGTATTCCTGTAAATAAAAACATTGTAGAAAAATGAAAACAAAAGACTAGTTTTGTCGAAAGCATTGATAAATAATAAAAACCAATATATTGTAATAGAGGTATACATTTAAAAATTGTATATCTCTATTTTATTCAATAAACAAAAATTATTAATTTCTAAATTAATTAAATTCTAAATAAAAATCACGAAGAGGTAAAATATGTTATCAATAGTAAAAAGTATGGCTCTATATGGATTAGATGGATGCCTTATTAATGTTCAGGTAGATGTAGCAAAAGGAATGCCGCGGATGGGAGACAGTGGGGTTACCAGATACAAGTATAAGAGAATCAAAAGAAAGAGTAAGAACAGCAATAAAAAACTCAGGATATGAATTGAGAAGTAGCAAGATAGTGGTGAATTTAGCTCCAGCAGAAATAAAAAAAGAGGGGCCATATTTTGATTTGCCAATTGCTGTTGGAATATTAATAAGCACAGAAGCAATAAAACAACAGGGATTAGAGGACACTATATTTATAGGAGAATTATCATTAGATGGAAAACTTATGAAAGTAAATGGAATATTGCCAATATGTATAGAAGCTAAAAAGCTAAATATAAAGAGAATAATAATTCCAAAAGAAAATGTGCAAGAGGCAGCAATAGTAAATGGAATAGAAATAATTGGAGTTAACAATTTAACAGAAATAGTGGATTTTCTAAATGGAGAGATAGTAATAAATGAGGAAAAAATAGATGCAGAAGAAATACTTAATAAAAATAACAAATATGCCTTGGACTTTTCTGATGTAAAAGGACAAGAAAATGTTAAAAGAGCATTAGAAATATCTGCAGCAGGTGGGCATAATGTACTGTTAATACGGCTCTCCTCGGTTCTGGCAAAACAATGCTAGCACGAAGAATACCATCTATATTGCCTGATTTAACCTTTGAAGAAGCCCTAGAAATAACCAAAATACATAGTATAAGTGGAAAATTAACGCAAAAATGTCCACTAATAACAACAAGACCATTTAGAGCTCCACACCATACAATATCTCCAATCTCCTTAATAGGCGGTGGAAAAGTTCCAAAGCCAGGAGAAATAAGTTTGGCACATTATGGAGTGCTTTTTTTAGATGAATTACCAGAATTTAATAAAAATACACTAGAAGTTTTAAGAGCACCACTAGAAGATAATATTGTTACAATAAGCAGGGTAAATGCAACATTAACATATCCATGTGATTTTATGTTTGTTGCTTCTATGAATCCATGTCCATGTGGGTTTTATGGTGCATCAGACAAAGAATGTAATTGCAGTGAGCAAGCAATAAATAGATATATGGGAAAAATAAGTGGACCACTATTGGATAGAATAGATATTCAAATAGAAGTAACTCCGGTAAAATATGAAAAATTACAAGTGGAAAATATCAAAATAGAATCATCAGAAATGATAAAACAGAGAGTAAATATGGCAAGAAAAATTCAATTGAAAAGATATAAAGAAGATAAGATATATTCGAATTCACAACTAACGCCAAAATTAGTAGAAAAGTATTGCAAACTAGATGAAGAAAGTAAAAAAATATTACAATATGCATTTGAAAAGTTGCATTTAAGTGCAAGAGCACATGTTAGAATATTAAAAGTTGCAAGAACAATAGCTGATTTGGCGGAAGCGAAAAATATACAAAAAGAGCATATAGCAGAAGCAATACAATATAGAAATTTAGATAAAAAATATTGGAAAAATTAACAGAAAAAAGAATGGAGGCATTGAATATTAAAATAATAAAAATTACAGATGTTGAATATCCACATAGATTATTGAATGTAAAAACACCCCCTAAAAAAATATATGTAGAAGGAGATTATACATTATTAAGCAAAAATTCAATAGCAATTGTGGGCTCTAGAGATTGTACTCAATATGGAAAAAAATATGCTTTTGATTTTGCAAAGGAACTTTCAAAAAACAATATATGTGTAGTAAGTGGATTAGCAATGGGAATAGATGCGGAGGCACATTTAGGTGCATTAAGTCAAAAGGGACGTACAATTGCTGTTATAGGAAGTGGATTTGAGCATATATTTCCAGAAGAACATACTAATTTGTATAATCAAATTATAAGATGTGGTGGATGCATTGTTAGTGAATATGAACCAAGTAGAAAGGCAGACTTAACAACATTTCCTCAAAGAAATAGAATAATTAGCGGACTAGCAATGGGAACTTTAGTAGTAGAAGCGGGTTATAGAAGTGGAAGCAGTATAACAGCTAAATATACCATAGAAGCTCAAAAGCCACTTTTTTGTATACCAAGCAATATAGACAGCAAACAAGGAGTTGGGACAAATAGACTATTAAAGCAAGGAGCTATATTAATTACATCACCTGAAGATATATTAGATTTTTACATATTACCTGAAGAGCAAGAAAAAGAAATCGAAATGCCAGAACAGTATCAAAAAATATATAGATATCTTCAATATGAACCTATAAATATAAACGAAATAAGTAGAAAGGCCAATATAAATATGCAAGAGTTAAATAGTATTTTATCTTTGATGGAAATAGATGGTTATGTAAAAAGCATGCCAGGCAATAGCATTTGCAAATGTTAGGAGTAATATATGTATTTAAAACATGAATTAGGTATATTAGGTGAACAAATTGCAACAAACTATTTAAAGAGTCAAAACTATGAAATATTAAATAGAAATTTTAGTTGTAAACAAGGAGAAATAGATATTATAGCAAAAGATAATAAAGAGTATGTATTTGTGGAGGTAAAAACGCGTACCAACTCTGATTATGGAGAACCTGCAGATTCTGTAAATAAAATAAAGCAAAAACATTTAAAAAGAACAATAGAATATTATATATATATAAATAAATTAGAGGAAGAAGCTATTAGAATGGATATAATAGAAATATATATAGCAGATAAAAACTATGTTCATCATATTAAAAATGTATTTTAAAGGGACAGCCCTTTCAATGATATAAATTTGTAACAAAACTGTAATAATTTTGTAATATAAAATAAAAACGTAGGCAAATAGGCGTTTCAACAAAAAAGTTGTCAAAAAAACAGTTTGAAATTAATGGAAAAATAGCCAGAAAACATTAAAAAAACAACAAAAAAACGCACATGTTACATAACAAATATGCGTTTGACATTATAAAAAAGATAGAATATTATAAGTATAAATTAAAAACAAAAAATTATCACATAAGAAGAAATTGAAAATAACTAAAGAAATCCTCTGTTGTACAGAGATAAAATAAACAAAATATATAGGGGGGTACACATATGCAAGTAATTAAAAGAGATGGAAAAATAGTAGACTTTGATAGGTCTAAAATAAGAACAGCTATAGAAAAAGCAAATAAAGAGGTAAAACCAAAAGAACGTGCTTCTAAGGAAGAGATAAATGAGATTATAAACTATATAGAGGAGATAGACAAAAAGAGAATTTTAGTAGAAGATATACAAGACATTATTGAGGAACAATTAATGTCTTTTGGAAAATATGCACTATCAAAAAAATATATTACATATCGTTATACAAGAGCATTAGTAAGAAAATCAAACACAACAGATCAGTCAATAAAAGAACTAATAGAAGGAGAAAACGAGTACTGGAATAACGAGAATTCAAACAAAAATGCACAAGTTGTAACAACTCAAAGAGATTACTTAGCAGGAATAACAAGTACAGACATAACAAGAAGATTTTTATTACCGGAAGATGTAGTAAAAGCACATGATGAGGGGATTATTCATTTTCATGATGCAGATTATTTTGCGCAAAATGCTTTAACAAATTGTGAATTAATTAATTTAGAGGACATGCTACAAAATGGAACAATAATGAATGGAGTTATGATAGAAAAACCACATAGATTTTTGACTGCAATGACTATAGCTACACAAATAATTTTAGGAGTTACATCATCTACATATGGTGGAGCAACAGTTTCACTAACACATTTGGCACCATTTGTAAGAAGTAGTTATGACAGATATTATAAAAAATATAAACAAAGAGGATTATCAGAGAAACAATGTGAAGAATATGCAAAGCAAGACATAAAGAAAGAAATTGAAGATGGAGTTCAAACATTTAATTATCAGGTAAACTCAATGACAAATACAAATGGGCAAGCACCTTTCCTATCAGTTTGCATGTACCTAGGAGAAACAGACGAATACAAAAAAGAATTAGCAATGATTATAGAAGAATTCTTAAAACAAAGAATAGAAGGTTTCAAAAATGAAAAGGGAGTTTATATAACACCTGCGTTCCCAAAATTATTATATATATTAGAAGAAGACAACATCCGTAAAGGAAGTAAGTATTGGTACTTAACAGAGTTAGCGGCAAAATGTACTGCAAAAAGATTAGTACCAGATTATATTTCAGAAAAGAAAATGAAAGAATATAAAATAGATAAAAACGGAAATGGAAATTGTTATCCATGTATGGGTTGCCGTTCATTCTTAACCCCATATGTAGATCCAGAAACTAATAAACCAAAGTATTATGGAAGATTTAATCAAGGAGTTGTAACAATAAACTTGGTAGATGTAGCATTATCTTCAAACCAAGATGAAGATAAATTCTGGAAAATATATGAAGAAAGATTGGAGCTATGCCATAAGGCTTTAAGAATTAGGCATGAAAGATTAAGCAAAGTAACAAGTGATGTAGCACCAATTTTATGGCAACATGGAGCATTAGCAAGACTAAAAAAAGGTGAAAGCATAGACAAACTATTACATAATGGTTATTCAACAATATCACTAGGATATGCAGGGTTATATGAATGTGTAAAATACATGACAGGTAACAGTCATACAGATGGTGGAGTTGGAGAAGAGTTTGCATTAAAGGTAATGCAAAAACTGAACGACAAATGTAAACAGTGGAAAGAAGCAGAACAAATAGATTACAGTGTATATGGAACACCAATAGAATCTACAACATATAAATTTGCGAAATGTCTAAAAAAGAGATTTGGAGTAGTAGAAGGAATTACAGACAGAAACTATATTACAAATTCTTACCATGTACCAGTATTTGAAGATATAGATGCATTTTCTAAGCTAAAATTAGAAAGCAAATTCCAAAAATTGAGCCCTGGAGGAGCTATATCATATATAGAAACGCCAAATTTACAAAACAATTTAGAAGTTGTATTACAAGTAATTCAATTTATATATGATAATATTATGTATGCAGAACTAAATACAAAATCAGACTATTGTCAAAAGTGCGGATTTGATGGAGAGATTTTGATAAATGATAATTTGGAATGGTATTGTCCGAACTGCGGGAATAAAGATCATAATACTTTAAATGTTGCAAGAAGAACTTGTGGATATATAGGAAGTCAATTTTGGAATAAAGGTAGAACACAAGAAATTAAAGAAAGAGTATTACATATAGATAATAAAGATGACGAGTAAAGAAAAATTTATAATTAAATTTGTGACATAATGAAGGGAAGAGATAAAATATGAAATACAACAAAATTAGAAAAATGGATATAGCAGATGGCCCAGGAGTAAGAGTATCCATATTTATGCAGGGATGTGCTTTTAACTGTAAAAACTGCTTTAATCCAGAAACACATGACTTTAATGGAGGCAAAGAATTTACAGATGAAACAATAAATAGGGTAATGGAACTTTGCAATAATGACCACATAGAGGGATTGTCTATTTTGGGCGGAGAACCAATGCATCCTAAAAATATAGAAGGTACAACTAAACTTGCAAAAACATTCAAAGAAAAATTTCCAAATAAAAATTTATGGGCATGGACAGGTTTTAAATTTGACAAGGACTTGAAAGATAAAGAAGTAATGCACTATATAGATGTACTAGTAGATGGGCAATATGCAGATGAATTACACAATCCTAAACTAGAATGGCGAGGTTCAGAAAATCAAAGAGTAATAGATGTGCAAAAAAGTCTAAAAAAAGGAGAAGTGACAGTATGGGAAGATGCTTCCTAACTGGCACTTTTGCCTTTTATTTTTTTCGCAAAACTATTTATTTTGTAGTGACTATATGCTATAATTATGTCATAATTGTTTTGGGAGGCATAATATGATTTTTAAAGACTATTATAAAATACTTGGATTAAATACATCCAAAGCAACTAATGAAGAAATAAAACTGGCATATAGAGAGCAGGCAAAAAAATATCACCCAGACATAAACTCAAATAATAGATTTTCAGAAGAAAGATTTAAGGATATAAATGAAGCATATAAAACTTTATCTGATATGGCTTCAAGAAGAAAATATGATAGAATATGGAATTCACGCATAGGTAAAAATAAAAAAGCGGAAACAGCCAATAGCTCAAACAAAAGCTCAACAATTGGAGATTTTTTTAGTATGTTTTTTGGAGAAAATAATTTAGAAAATGGAAAAGTTACAAAAAGAATCCCTGTAAAAGGCGAGAACATAGAAACAGAAGTAGATGTTAATATAGAAGAGGCTTTTTTTGGAACAGAGAAAAAGATATCTCTTAGAACAATAGATGGCAAGATGAAAACTTTTGCAATTACCATTCCAGAAGGAATAAGAAATAATGAAAAGGTAAGATTGCTTGGACAAGGTAAAGAAGGCGTTAACGGTGGAAAAAATGGGGATTTATTTATTAAAATAAATATACAAAATGGAAAAAAATACAGATTAAATGGGTTGGATCTATATACAGACTTAAAAATTACGCCTTGGGAGGCGGCACTTGGAACAAAAGTAAGCATAAATTCTATAGACGAAACAGTTTCGTTATGTATTCCACAAGGAACAGAAAGTGGAGAAAAAGTTAGAATTCCAAACAAGGGTTACAAAGATGGAAAAGGCGGAAGAGGGGATTTAGTAGCAGAAGTTAAAATAATGGTTCCAAAAAATTTAAATGAAGAAGAAAAAAAATTATTCGAAGAATTTAATAAAATATCAAGATATAATCCAAGGGAGGCATAAGTGTATTGACATAATACAAAAAAGATGCTATAATAATAAATGAGTTAAAAACGAAAGAACAAACCTATTAATGGATTATAGGAAAGGAAGAAAAATGGATGCAATAAAAGGTAAATATTTTAGTATCACTGATCCAAAAGGAGTAAACACAGTGATATATAAAGTTAATCAAACAGAAAAAGAGATTTCCGAAAATGCTCCTAAATATACAGTTGAAAGATTATTTGTTACAGAAGAGCTTAAGGGCGATTTAAAGAAAAAAACTTTCTTTGTAGAAGAACCAGGTGAATCTGAAAAATTAGTTATCTTATCATTTGGCAAAGAAAAAGTTATAGTAAATATGGGAATTTTAGAGAATGGCAAATTAAGCATATCTAAAAAACCATTACCTATAAAGCTAGATACTTTATATTCAGAAAAAGAAATGGAATATAGAGAATTTAAATATACACCAAATTTAAAAAGACCTATATCAATAATTGACCCAGAAACAACAGAGGAAGTCAAACCTGTTTTATATTTTGATAAAGAAACAAATGAGGTAAGAGGCAAATGCAAATTAAAACCATATAAGTCATATTTTGCATTTGAGATAAAAGAAGACAATAGTGATGATATATAGGAGGTATTATAATGAGTACAAATGTACAAGTTAGAGCTATTACTGGCGAATTTGGAAACGAAGAAATGAGGATAACTGCTAGAGGAACAATGCGAAGAGGAGAAGATGTTACTTGCTTACTTGCATACGACGGAATTCTTAAAGATGGAATAATAAAGAAAGCGGCGAATAAGGAAGTAAAAGAAAAATAGAAGATAAAACTAAAGAAAAGGTGATTTAATATGGGATATAAATTAAATACTGCATTAAAGAAAAGCAAAACAAGTATAATTATAGCACTAGTATTATGGGTAATTGTAACCGTAATACTAGTTTCTCCATTTTCATACACATTGGGAAAGTCAATGGCAAATGGGAAGTTTGACTTAAATATATTTTTAGAACAACTAGGACCTGCAATGACAAGCTTTACAACATTATTTAAGATTTTTTCAGAAGGATATGCAAAATATTTTTGGTCAACTTTAAAAATATTTTCCGTAATATATTTGGCAATTACTGTAATAGGAATACTTAAGGCAAGACCAAAACATGAGTATACAGATATAGAGCATGGCTCAAGTGATTGGAGTGAGGGCGGAGAACAATATAGTATTTTAAGTAAAAATAAAGGAATTATATTAGCCCAAAATAATTACTTGCCAGTAGATAAAAGAGGAAATGTTAACGTATTGGTAGTTGGACGGTTCTGGTTCTGGTAAATCAGCATCATACTCTATACCAAATGCATACCAAATGCTTGGATCATATATATTTACAGATCCAAAAGGCGAATTATACGATAAAACAGCAGGATACTTAAAAAAGAATGGATATGACATAAAAGTATTAAATTTAGTTAATCCAGCTAATAGCGATGGATATAATCCTTTAATGCACATAGCAAGTGAAATAGATGTAGACGTTATAGCAAATACAATAGTAAAAGGACAACAAGCAGAAGGAAGCAAGGCGGATCCATATTGGGACGATATGGCAGAAATGCTTTTAAAAGCGCTTATTTACTACCTTATGGCGGTAAGACCGGAAGAAGAGCAAAACCTAGCCAGTTGTTCAGAGCTTGTAAGGGCGGCGAATGCAAATGGGGGAAGCAACTTACTTACAGACTTAATTAACCAGTTGCCATATGATCACCCTGCAAGAATGTATTATAAATCTATAGAAATAGCACCAGAAAAAACATATGGTTCAATATTAAGTTCTTTGCAGTCAAAACTTGGTAAATTCGATTCAAAGGAAATTGCAGAGGTAACATCTACAGATACAATAGATTTTGAAACAATAGGAAGCAGAAAAACAGCAGTGTATGTAATATCTTCAGATACACATAAGGCATATGACTTCTTACTTACAATATTCTTCTCACAAATGATACAACAATTATATGATTTTGCGGATAAAAGTGGGGGAAGACTAAAAGTACCAGCATTCTTTATTTTGGATGAGTTCGCTAATATAGGACAAATACCAGACTTTGATAAAAAAATATCAACAAGTAGAAGTAGAGGAATATCATTTAGTGTTATATTACAAAACTTAGACCAATTGGAAGCTGTATACGAAAAATCCCACGAAACTATTATGGGAAACTGTGATACACACGTATTCCTAGGAAGTAACTCTTTTAAAACAGTAGAATATTTTTCAAAAGCGTTAGGAGAAAAAACAATAACCAGAGATAATATTTCTGTAAATAAAGATAAACAAATGGCTAGACAGGGATATAGTACATCAGACCAAATAATGGCAAGAGCTTTGATGACACCAGATGAGTTGAGAAGAATGGATAATGATTTATGTATCATATATGAAAAAGGCTTAAAACCAATAAAAGCAAAAAAATATTATTATTTTGAAACACCAATGATAAAGCAGTTAAATGAATATAAATTAAATCACTTGGAATTTGACGTTGGAAACAGAGGAGAATGGAGGAAATTTAATCCAAACAACCCATATTTTGAAGAGGAAAAAGATCAACCAAAGGATTTAAAAGTAGACTCATTAGATGATTTATTTAATGATGATGATAATGAACAGGAAAGCAAAGAAAAACCTAAAAATAAAACAAATAGTATACCAGATGCTCCAATTCTACCAGATTCTGATGACTTTTCGTATGATATACAAAAAGAATTAGAAGCAAAGTTTGACGAACTGTTTGGAACCGAAGACTCAGAAACATCAAATAAAAATTCATAAATGAAAAGCATTCAAAACGAATGCTTTTTTCTATTGACAATATAATAAATATGGAGTACAATTGTTCTGTATAAAGGAGGCAATATGAAATTTGTACATATAGCAGACATGCATTTTGATGCGCCATTTGTAGTATTAAATAGTAGAACCAATTGGGGAGAAATACGCAGAATAGAGCAAAGAGATGCACTAAAAAAAATAATAAATTATATAAAAGAAAATAATATTAAGTTTTTATTTGTGGCAGGAGATTTATACGAAAATGAACAAATAAGAGAATCAACAATTAAATACATAAACGACTTATTTAAACAAATTCCTAACACAAAAGTATTTATTTCACCAGGCAATCATGACCCTTATATAAACAATTCTTATTATAAAACATTTCAATGGGCAGAAAATGTAATAATATTTTCTCCAAATCAAAAAGTGTATGAAACTCCAGATGCTGATATATATGGTATTGCATTTACAGACTTCTATTGTAAAGATTTAAAAGTAAATGAAATAAAAATAAATAATAAAGACAAATTGAACATCTTGGTAGTACACGGAACCGTAGATGGATCATTAGAAAATGTAGAATACAATCCAATGAAGAAGTCTATGTTAAAAGAATTGGGTTTTGACTATATTGCACTGGGGCATATACACAAATTGGACTATAATACAGAAGAAAATCAAAGAATAGTTTATCCAGGCTCTACAATATCATTGGGATTTGACGAGTTAGGACAACATGGAATGGTAGTGGGAGAATTGGAAAAAGATAAAATAAATCTAAAGTTTATTCCTGTAGATAATAAAGGATTAAAAGAAATTAATGTAGAAGTTACAAACATAAATGATAAAGAAGAATTAGTAGAAAAATTAAACAGTTTGCAATTAGAAGAAAATATTTTATATAAAGTAATTCTAATAGGAAAAAGAAAATTCGAAATTAATATTTATAATTTATATAAGTTAAATGTTGATGACAGAATAGTAAAAATTAAAGACAATACAAAACCAGATATAGACATATCAACATTAGCTGGACAAAATAATTTAAAAGGATTATTTGTAAAGAAAATTTTAAATGAAATGGAAAACAGCAATATAGATAAGAATACGTTAGAAAATGTATTAGAAATAGGATTAGATATATTAGAAAAATAGAGGAGAATAAATTTTGAAAATAGAAAATATTAAAATAAACTCTTTTGGAACATTAAAAAACAAGGAAATTAATTTAGATAAAAATGTAAACATTATATATGGAAAAAACGAAAGTGGTAAGTCTACCCTATTAACATATATAAAAACAGCATTTTATGGAATATCAAAGAATAAAAATGGTAAACAAATATCAGATTTTGACAAATATAAACCATGGAGTGGAGAAGTGTTTTCTGGAAAAATTAAGTACACTTTGGATGATGGGAACAAATATGAAATTTTTAGAGACTTTAATAAAAAAAATGCTAAAATATATAATGATAATTTAGAGGATATAACAAAACAATTTAATATGGATAAAAAAGAAGGTTCACAATTCTTTTTAGAACAGGTGGGCTTAGACGAGAACATGTTTACATCAACAATAATGTCAGGTCAACAAGAGGTCAAATTAAATGAACAACAACAAAATGTGTTGGTACAAAAAATAGCTAACATAGCGGGAACAGGAGATTCAAATTTATCTTATAATAAAGCAAAAGAAAAATTAAATAAAAAACAATTAGAAGAAGTTGGTACAGAAAGAACGCAAGGCAAGCCAATAAATATACTAAAAAGTAAAATTAGATATATATCAGAAATGTTAGAAAAGTTAAATTTGTACAAACAAGAAAAAATAACAATAGAACAAAGGAAAAAAGATTTAGAGAATAAAATACAAGGACAAGAGCAAAGAAGAGAGCTAATAAAAAAAATAAGTGAATTAAGTGAAAAAATAAGAATAGAGAGTGAAAAAGTTAATTATAAAAATAAAATTAAAGAAGAAAAGCAAGATGAGATAGAAAATTTCAAAAGAGAAAAGGAAGAAATAACAAATACATCAAAAAATAAAAAATATAAAAACAAATGGTATTGGATAATAAATGCAATAATAATTGTTTTAATGGCTATTAGCATAATGGCGTTTAAAAACAAATATATTACATATATTATTTTAACAGTATTAACATGCACATTAGTATTAGAATATATAATAAAAATAAACAAAATTAAAAGAAATAAAGATTTACAAAAAAATAAAATTGATTTGTTAAATACAAAAATTGACTTTTTACAAAAGCAGAAAAATGAGATAGAACAAGATATAAAAAGAGAAAAAGATAATTTAGAAAAAGAAAAAGAAGAAATAAAAAATAAATATAATATTGAGTTATATGACATAGAAAATAGTAAAAATGATTTAGAAGAAATAACAAGTAGAATAAATGAAGAAAAAATAAAATTAAACACATTAGAAGTAGAGGAAAAAAGTATAGTAAATAAACTTGAAGACTTAATAAAATTAGAAGAAGAGTTTGTAACAATACAAGAACAGTTAAAGGAAATTGAACAAAAAAACTATGAAATTAATTTAGCAAAAGACTTTTTAGAAAAAGCATATGAAAAAATGAAAAAAAATATTACACCTAAATTTACATTTAATTTATCGGAAAATATAAAAAATATAACAAATGGAAAATACACAAATGTTAATGTTAATGATGAAAACGGATTAATTGTAGAAATTCAAAATGGAGAATATATACCTGCAGAAAGATTAAGCATTGGCACAATAGATCAATTATACCTATCTCTAAGAATATCTATGATAGAAGAAATTTCTAAAGAGAAAATGCCTATAATTTTAGATGAAGCATTTGCATACTTTGATGATGAAAGATTAGAAAATATACTTAAATATTTAACTCAAAAATATAAACAACATCAGTTAATTATATTTACATGTACAAATAGAGAAAAGAACATACTAGATAAATTAAATTGTATATACAATAGTGTAGAACTTTAAAGTTGCATAGGCATTGAAAAAGCTATAAATATGTTGTATAATAAGTAAGTCAAATTTTATTAAGGAGAGAAAAAGATGTTTCAAAAATTAGAAGACGTAGAAAAAAAATATATTGACTTAACAGAAAAAATAAGTGACCCAGAAGTTATAAGCAGACAAAATGAGTGGAAAGTAATGATGAAAGAGCATTCGGAATTAGAGCCAATCGTTGAAAAATACAGAGAATACAAAAAAGTAGAAAAAAATTTAGAAGAAGCAAAAGAAATGATGAATGACCCGGAATTGAAGGAATTGGCAGAAACAGAAATGCTAGAAGCGAAAGAAAAACTACCAAAGATAGAGGAAGAACTTAAAATACTGCTAATTCCAAAAGATCCAGATGATGATAAAAACGTAATATGTGAAATAAGAGGAGGAGCTGGAGGGGACGAGGCAGCGCTATTTGCCGGAACTTTATATAGAATGTATTCAATGTATGCAGAAAGAAAACACTGGAAATTAGAAGTATTAAATGAAAATGAAACAGAGTTGGGTGGCTATAAAGAAATATCATTTATGATTTCTGGAAAAGGAGCATATAGTAGATTAAAGTTTGAAAGTGGAGTTCATAGAGTACAAAGAGTTCCAGACACAGAAGCAAGTGGTAGAATACACACTTCTACAGCTACAGTTGCAGTATTACCAGAAGTTGAAGATGTGGATATAGAACTTAACCCAGCAGATATAAAAATGGAAGTATTTAGATCATCTGGTGCAGGAGGGCAACACGTAAATAAAACTTCATCAGCAGTTAGATTAATACACATACCAACAGGAATGGTTGCAGAATGTCAAACAGAAAGATCACAAGTTCAAAATAGAGAATATGCCATGAGAATGTTGAGATCACGTTTATATGAAAAAGAAAAACAAGAAAGAGACGCTAAGCTAGCAAATGAAAGAAAAACACAAGTAGGTAGTGGAGATAGAAGTGAAAAAATAAGAACATACAACTATCCACAAGGACGTATAACAGACCATAGAATAGGAATGTCTATTTATCAAATAGAGGACTTTTTGAATGGAAACCTAGATGAAATGATAGATAATCTAATTGCCGCAGATAGAGCAGAAAAATTAAAAGGTACAAATGATTGCTAGTTAAACTTAATGTTTAAATGAACAATTTTAATTATCCATTTTAAAGAAATATAAAAAAAGATTGAAAAATGAAATTTTTTGTTGTAATATGTAAGAAAAAAGAAAGGGGGAGTTTGAAATGTATAATAGTTACGGTGTGAGCCCAACAATATTAAATTCTTCACCAAAGTTTGTAGCTAGTGGTATATGGACAATTGTATCAGTTATACTTGCAGTAATTGGAGGAATAGTATTATATTTTACATTTTTGAGCAAAAAAAATGAAGGAAAATTTACAGGATTTCTAGGATGGTTGTATGATTTTCTTACATTTAAAAAAATGATGATAGAAAACGTATTAAAAATACTGTATATTATAGTTGCTTTATTTGTTACATTGTCATCATTTGGATTAATATCAATAAGTTTTTTAGCATTTTTATTAACATTAGTTATAGGCAATGTATTAACCAGAGTTATATATGAACTATTACTAGTAAAACTTGTAATATGTAAAAATACAACAGAGATAAACAAAAAATTGAATAAATAAAATAATTATACAACAGAAACCTAATGGCTATTTAAGCTATTAGGTTTTTTTTCTAAAAAAGAAAATTAGATTGCAATTAATAAGATAAAAGATATATAATAAAAAAAATGAACTAAAACACAAAGGCAAAAGTCTTATTAATAGGAGGAAGAAAAATGGTAGATATAGAAAGAGCCATAAAAGGAGATAAAGAAGCATTCAGTAGAGTGATAATGCAAAATAAAGAGGTAATGTACAAAACAACTATGATAATACTAAAAAATGAAGATGATGCTTATGATGCTCTACAAAATGCACTAATACGAATGTACCAAAACATAGGTAAATTAGAAAGTAAAGAAGCATTTAATTCCTGGAGCAGAAGAATAATAATTAACTGCTGTTATGATTTAATAAATAAAAACAAAAAAGTAATAGATATAACATCAAAAATTGCAGAAAGTTATGTAGAAACAAAAGAGGATGTTTACGATTGTGAAGATTCATTTGTTCAGCTTCTAGAACAAATAAAACCAGAGCTAAGGCTCACTGCTACATTGTACTATTATGATGATTTATCAATTAAAGAAATTGCACAAACACTGGATATACCAGAAGGAACTGTAAAATCAAGGTTAGCAGTAGCAAGAGAAAAGTTATATGAAATGTTAGTACGAGAAAGGAGGGAAGTAAATGGTTAGTGATAAAGAGAAAGATTTATATATAAAATCTAATATTAAGGATGGAAAAATACCACATAAAATTGATGAACTATTTGAAAATCAACTAAAAATAATAGGAGGAGAAAAAATGGAAGAAAATATTAATGAAACTATAAACGGAGAAAAACAACAAAAACCAAAGAAAAAAGGGAAAGCACTAAAAATTATATTATCAGTTGCAGCGTGTGCTGTATTAGCACTTGGAGGAGGAAACATATATGCAACAACAAAGGGATATGATAACGTATTTTTTATGATAAAAGATTGGATTACACAATCTACAGAGACAGATAAGAAAGATAAAATATTATCAGACAGAGATATAACAATATCTTATCAACCGATACAGATAACAGACAACATTAGCATATTGATATCTAAAATGCAAATTAAAGACAATGATGCAAAATTATTTGTATCAGTAAGAAGAAACGATGTTGAAAAAGAAGGAGAATTACCATTAAACTATAAAATATATAATTTAAAGAAAAATATTTTATGCGACCAAAATAGTAAAGAAGATAGTAATTCAAAAGAATCTATTTTTGAAGACGAATTAATTATAAAAAATTATTCACAACAAGATACAATATTAGACTTTGAAATATATAAACCTAATGGTGAATTGCTAACAACACTATATATAAATCTAGAAGATAAAGAAATAAATGTAGTTGGAATGGGAGAATATTTGGAAAAAATTTCTGAAATAGAGTTGAAAAAATTCTTAGAAAGTATAACTGAATTACCAAAAGCAGGAAAGAAATATAATAGCGTAAATTGCATAGACATCCCTAATATATCATATAGTAATGGGATTTATACAACAACATACACATATTGCTTTTTAGTAAATTCATTATTTGATATACAAGATACTAGTAAAATAGATATATACCAAAATACAGCAGTAATAAAATTAAAAGAAAGTAATGGAACAAAGGAGTTTGAATTAGTATCTATAGGACAACCAATTCAAATACAAAAAGCAGAAATACCAGAAGGAAATTTAAATTCACTGCTTCATGGAGATGTAAACTGTGATGGAATGGTTAATGAAGAAGATGAAACATATCTACTAAGACATTTGGCAAATTGGCCAGGATACGAATTAACAGAGCAAGGATGGATAAATGCAGACTTAGATAATGATGGCAAAGTAAACAATAGAGATGGTATGATATTATCAAGACATTTAGCAAATTGGCCAGGATATGAAACATTACCACTTAAACCAATATTATCAGTATTATATGGAGATGTAAACTGTGACAAAATAGTTGATAAAGCAGATGTAGAATATCTACAAAAGAGTTTACTAGGAATGGAAGGATATGCACTAACACCACAAGGAAGAGTAAATGCAGATGTTAATGAAGATAAAAAAATAGATGATGCTGATGCATTAATAATATTAAGACATATAGAAGGAATGGCAGGATATGAAACATTACCAGTAAAACCATCAACTTCAGTACTATATGGGGACGTAAATTGTGATGGAGTAGTTGATAATGCAGATGTAGAATATTTAACAAGACATTTAGCAAACTGGGAAGGATATGAAACATTACCATATACTAAATAAAAATATTATATGTAATTTTTATAATTTTTCTTCAATATATTAGTAATAAAATAATTTGTAAAAGGTTAAAGTAGAATACTATCTATTTAATGCCTTTAGAAGGGAGATTATAAATGAACAATCTGCTAAAAACAACATTAATAGGGCTTTTCTTTGGAACATTTGGAACTACAATAGGAGGAATAATAGGAGTCACCTTTAAAAATACATCAAAGAAATTTTTAAGTTTTGTTTTAGCATTTGCATCCGGACTTATGATTTCGATAGTATGTTTTGACTTAATACCAGAGGCATTTAATTTAACTGGCATAGTAAACATATTTATAGGAATAATGTTTGGAATAGTTACAATGATAGTATGTGATATATTAGTAGATAGAAAATTTAATAATAAGATTAAATTTAAAGACAATAAAAATACATTGCTAAAAACAGGAATAATAGTAAGTATAGGATTAGCATTGCATAACTTCCCAGAAGGGTTAGCGATTGGCTCGGGATTTGAAGCATCAATAAAACTAGGACTATCACTTGCAATAGCAATATGCTTACATGATATCCCAGAAGGAATATTCCAAAGTAGACAGTATGCGTGATAAAACAATTTGAATTTAATATAAATACTTAAATTTCAGAGTTTGAAAAAAACTTTGAAATTTATTTTTAACCATTGACAAAAACAAATGTTTGATGTAAAATTGAGAAAAATATAAATTTTGTAAGATTATGGAAAAGTTTTAAATATTATGATATAAATAGAATAATTAATATAACTTATAATAATAAAAAGGGAATTGATAAATCTATGGAAGAAAAAAGATGTTTATTATGCAATAAACCATATGATTATAAATATAAAATGTTTGGAAGAGGATGCCTTGATAACATATATGGAGTATTAGATTTTCATAAACCACCAAAATTTGTATGGAACAAAGAGGTATATTTATGCACCAAAATTGCTTGGAAAAATCATAAATATTTCTTAACAAAAAAGAAAAAATATGACTTAGCACAAAAATATATAGCATTTAAATATTTAGAGAAAATGAATTTGGGAGCTTTAAATGATGTAAAGACGAAGTTAACAAATGATATAAAGAATATAACTACATTTTCTAAAAGTAGGACAGAATTAATGTCATTTACATTAAATGATATATATAAATTATATAACTATTACTAAAAATTTGAAAAAATTATAAAAGATTTTCAAAATATAAATTGGAAAGAAATAGATGAGGAAGTTGCTAATAGTTATATAAAAAGTTTAAGTTTTATATTTGATTTAACAAAGAAGAACAATCCGATATCATATGCTGTATTTTATTCGATGCAATATATGTTTTGGCAAATTGTTGTTATAGGTGGACTATTTACTAATAAGCCACTTTCTGCTAAATTACTGACAAATTCACTATCTGTGTTTGGAAAAGAACCAAATGATTTATTGATAGAGGATGAAAAAATAAAAAATATATTACTTAAAAGTCCAATATTTAAGAAAAAACTAGAACAATTAATAGAGAAATATGGAGAAGAGAAAAACAAATTTATTGTCAACGAAAAATCTCCAAGAGAGGACACTTTGATTAGATTTGATGATGCAGATTTACTGTATGCTCTCCACGACGCGACATTATTAGTTAAAGGAACAAAAGACAAAAATAATAAATGGAATTTAGAAATTGAAATTAAAGATACTTATGATTTTACAGATTTCAAAGGGTTAAGAGGATATGCAGATGAAGGAAACAACAAAATGAAAGATATATTATCAACAACATTAAACAACTTAGGAGTAGCCTCGAGTGAATATGGAGTTATAAAAGTATATGATGTTAAAATAAAATTTGAAACAAAAGAAGGAGAATTTTAATGTTATAGGATGGTGTTCATATTGATAAAAAAAGATATAAAAGAATTTGTATTTATATTATGGGGAACTGTTACAGTATTTTTGATTTTTTACGTAATTATATCAAAATTGACATTTAAGGTAGATGAAGATTATAAAAAATTAGACCTAGAATTAAAGTCATACAATATAAATTATTATACTGTATATGAAGATGATGCTTTAACTAAATACAAAGTATATAAATTGAATATGATTGGAGAAAACGATAAATTTAGAAATAAATTAGAAGAAAGTAGTTATTGGAGCAAAAACAAATTTTATGAATATGAGATGAAAAGATTTTATGAGGAGGTAGGTGAAGAAAGAACAGAATTAGATAGAGAAAACTTATATTATTATGATAATAAAGGAATTTATGCAATATTTGATTTGAAAAATGAAAAGTTATATTATTTAAAAAGTTATATTTATGGTACACACAATAATTATAGTAATATTTTAGGTGTAAAGACTGAAAATTATATCAAAAGAGAAATTTATAGTGTAAGAGAGGGAATTCAATATGATGGATTAGATTATTATGTATATGAATTTTCAAAAGAAAATGGACAGGACATAGTAAAAAAACTAGACTCTAATTCAAATTGGAGCAAAAACAGGCTTAATAACAGCATATTAGATGATTTTGAATATAACCGAGAAGTGCTTGAAATAAAAAATGGATATTACCATTATGAATTAGTATGTAGAACAAGTGATGAAAACAAAAAACATAATTTTACAAAAGAAGAAGCAACAGGTTGGGAAATAGGTGTTTATGATGTTGACAAAAATATTTTATATTATTATTGGCAAAGTATATAATAAAGATTTATTGGATGATAATTATAATCCAAATATTCAAAAGCTACAAAACAAGATAAAATCGATAAATATAATATTAAGTTATGGAGGAAGAATAATAAATGAAATATGATAATAGAAAAAAAGCAGATAAATTAATTCGTTCAAGTGCTGCTGAGTATTTAACATATGTAGCAGCTGCGGGAGAAAATGGAGTTGAATTGAGATATGAAGATGAAAATATTTGGTTAACTCAAAAAATGTTATCAGTATTATATGGTATATCTACATCTGCAATTAATCAACATATAAAAAAGATATATGAAGATAAGGAATTAGAAGAAAAATCAACTATTAAGAATTTCTTAATAGTTCAAGATGAGGGAAATAGAAAAATTTCAAGAAATGTAATACATTATAATCTTCAAATGATTATAGCAGTAGGATTTAAAGTAGATAATGAAAAAGCTATACAATTTAGAAAATGGGCTAACCAAATAGTAAAGGATTTTACTATTAAAGGATGGGTAATGGATGATGAAAGATTAAAGAATGATGGTTCGATTTTAACTAAGAAGTATTTTGAAGAGCAATTAGAAAGAATACGAGAAATTAGAATGTCTGAAAGAAAATTTTATCAAAAAATTACAGATATTTATGCAACGTCTATTGACTATGATAAAACAGCAAAAGCAACAATTAGATTTTTTTCATCTGTTCAAAACAAATTACATTATGCTGTTTCTGGAAACACTGCTGCAGAAATTATATATAATAGAGCAGATAGCCAAAAAGAAAATATGGGATTAACATCGTGGAAAGGAGCTCCTGACAGTAAAATTCATAAATATGATGTAGTCATTGCAAAAAATTATTTATCAGAAAAAGAAATTGGACAATTAGAGAGAATGGTGTCTGCATATTTGGATTTGGCTGAAATGCAAGCAATGAGACATATTCCTATGACAATGGAAGATTGGGAAGAAAGATTAAATGGATTTTTAACATTATGGGATCATGATGTGTTAAAGGATAATGGTAAAATATCTGCCGAAATGGCAAAAATACATGCAGAAACAGAATTTGAAAAATATAGAATAGTACAAGATAAAATATATGTTTCTGATTTTGATGAATTATTATTAAAGAGTAAAAATATTAAAGATGAGAAATAATGTTAAAGAAAGTAAGGAATATAATACTTTTTTTAAAAGATACTGTAAAATAATGGCATTTTAATTGAGTTGACAAAAAATGAAATGTTTAAAGATAGAGTACAGCAATTAATAAAAAATATGGAGAAGACAAATAGTAAGTTGTTGTTTAAATTATTTACTGAAAATTTTACAAAAAATATTGATATTATATCAATATTTTGATACAATATGTATATAATATAAATGGAGGTGTTTACTATGCCAATTATTAGACCAAGTTCTGATTTAAGAAATAATTATAATGAAATATCTACAATTTGTCATCAAACAAAAAGTCCAGTATATATTACTAAAAATGGTTCTGGAGATTTAGCTGTTATGAGTATTGAACTATATGAATTTTTAACAGATAAGCATATTTTATATAAGGAATTAGAAAAAGGAATAAATTCTTTAGAAAAAGGAGAAAAGCTTTCAGAAAAAGATGTATATGATGAACTAGATAAGATATAGAAAGAAGGACTATTTGTGAAAAAATATAGTATAGAATATTCTAGAGAATCTAAACAAGATTTAATAGAAATAAAACGATATATTAAGTATAATCTACAGGAGCTGGAAATAGCACAAAATTTAATTTCTAAAATACGAAAAGAAATAAACAGTTTAACTAATAATCCTGATATATATTCTATTATAGATGATGATATAATAAAAAAATTAGAAATAAGAAAATTGATTGTTGATAATTATATTGTATTTTATAGAGTAAAAAGTTATAGCATACAAATAGTAAGGATTATGTATGGGAGAAGGAACTGGATAAATTTATTGTAATAACTATAAATCCAAATTACAATTTTATATTACTATTTTAGCAGTTTAAATTGATTCTATATGTGAGCTAAAAATGTCCAAATTTTTAAGTAAAATAAACTTCTAAATTGGACATTTTTTATAATCAGAAAAATCAGTAATACCAATACTTTTGAAGAAAATAGATGACATATTTTACTAACCAGGGTAGGTGTGTGATAGTGAAAACTATCGCATAGCTACCCTTAAACTATTTATAAGCGACTGTGGATATATTAAAAAATATTAAAATGAATTTTAATATAAGGGAGAATTTTTATAAGAAAACAGATGTATATATAGTATAGGGAGAGTGAGTTAATATGAGTGAAACTTTCAAAATCAATATATACTTCGATGAAAAAGGTGAAGAGTTAGAAGGATTAATAAAACACTTAATAATTAATATCTTAAAGAAAAATACTTTTGAACATTAAAATTTTGGCTTAAATAAGATATAATAAAACTTAAATTCAAATTGTTTTTATCAAGCATAGAAGGGAGGAAAAATGCTTGAACAAATAGAAAAAACAATATACAAGGTAGCAATTTATATAAGGCTATCAAAAGAAGACGTAGATAGAGGCTATGACGAAAGTGAAAGTATAAAAAATCAAAGAATATTACTAACAGAATATGTGCAAAAATTAGGATGGAAGTACCAATTAATAGATACATATATAGATCAAGGCTTTACAGGAACAAACTTTAATAGACCAGCCTTTCAGCGAATGATTAAAGATATCAATTCAGGAAAAGTTAATATGGTTGTAACAAAAGACTTGTCCCGTTTAGGCCGTGATTACATAGAAACAGGAGAATATATCGAAAAATGGTTTCCTGAAAACAATGTTAGATATGTTTCTCTAGCTGATGGTATAGATACTTTTGAAACATCAAATGGAAATAATGATATTGCACCTTTTAAATCAATATTAAATGATATGTATTCTAAAGATTTATCAAAAAAAATTAGAACAGCACTTCATACTATGCAAAAACAAGGAAAGTGGGTAGGGGGAAAAACGCCACTTGGATACATAAAAGATTCAAATGACAGAAATAAATTAATAATTTATGAACCAGAGGCAAAAATAGTAAGAACCATCTTTAATATGGCAGCTAATGGAAATCAAGTTGGAGTTATAAGAAATTATTTAAATACAAACAATATACCTACAGCTAATCAATCAAGATATAATAAAGATTCATTTTGGGAAAATAAAACAGTAAAAAACATATTAAAAAATAAGGTTTATATAGGCACAACAGTGCAAAATAAAAGAAGTAGAATAAGTTATAAAAATAGAAAAATTAGACCGAATCCAGCAGAAAAATGGATAGCTGTAGAAAATACACATGATGCAATAATAGATAAAAAAATATTTGATACTGTGCAAAAAATTGTAATAGTTCAAAACTACAATAGAAATGAAAAGAAAAATACCTTTTTGCTAGATGGTTTACTTTTTTGTTATGAATGCAAACATAAAATAGGAGTAAGAGGAAAAAAGAATAGTAATTATTATATGGTATGTAATAATTATCGCAGAAATTCAAAATTAAAACTTTGTACATCACATGGTTTTAGCTATTCTAATTTAGAAGAGACTATAATTAACTATATAAAAAATTTATTTCAAAAAATAGATAGTGAAAAAGTAGAATTAGAAGTAAAAAATGGAATGACAAAATATGATTATGGAAAAATACTTAAAAAACTAAGAAACGAGATAAAATTGATAAATAACAATATTGACAAAATGTATGTAGACAAATTAAACAATAAAATAAGTGAAGAAATGTATGAAAGATTATTGAAGAAATTTAAGAATGAAATAGGGGAAAAAGAAAACGAATACCTAGAAATTAAACAGCAAAAAGAAGAATCAAAACAAGATAATACTGAGAAGATAAAAAGTGTTGTACAAGAATTTCTAGAGTTAAAAGAACTAACACCAGAATTTATGAAAGTAATTATTAATAGAATTGAGATACATCAAGATAAACATGTAGATTTATATTTCAATTTTAAACAATTAAATAACTTAAAAGAAAAAATATAAGGCTAATTTAATGTCAAATATTAGATTAGTCTTAAATAAAAGGTTAATTTTTAATAAGGATAATAAATTAAATTTATAATGTACACAACGGATTGCGAACAAGTTGATATTGAGGTAAGATTAGAAGATGAAAATAATGAGGTCACAGTATTTACATAAATTGACTTTTTGATATAAATTTGATACAATACAGGTGAAAACATAGAATGGAGGAAATATGGGAAAGTTAGAAAAAGAAATAAAGATCTTAAATGTAAATAAAAAAGAAATAGAAATAAAATTACAAAAATTAGGGGCTAGAAAGATTGAAGAAAGTATGCAACAGATATATGTATATGACCTACCATCTATATATGCTAGATTTTATGACTGTATAATACAATTAGAAAACGCTAATAAGCCATATGATTTTCAAATCTGTAGAAATAAATTACATGGAATTTTGCAAGAAGTTGATAATTTAACTGAAAATGATGAACAGAAATATTTACAGGAAAGGTATAAAACTAAATATTTTACTGATTTATTAGATAGAACTGATGATAAGAAGTTATTAGAAGTATTTTCGTGTAGGG